>RCNI01000454.1_pt1 | contig 25840 bp, 20 predicted proteins | sample 2041151 | NCBI WGS metagenome assembly RCNI01 (sample SAMN09708214, study PRJNA481090) | feces metagenome | isolation source: feces | place: Antarctica: Albino Rookery | reverse complement strand
GGAAAATGCCTAATAAATCTTATAAAAGTACAATAATTTTTTTAATTATTATAATTATAAAGCGATAAAAATAATACTTGCTCATTTAATTAGATGTTGTTATAAATCTTGGAAATATAAATGAACTTTTTTGGCTTGTTGTATAAATTCTTTTTTTATGCATATTTTGTTTGAGATACAAAATATGCAACAGTCATATACTCTAAGTAATAACTCTTTATCATTAGAGAAGATGGCGAAATGGATTAAGAATGAAGGCTGATCGCTATTTCTTATTAAATCCATATAAGGAACCAAATTTTCTTTGTTTATTTATGATAATAATGACTAAACTCATTATTTCTTTCTGCTGTCTGGGTAGGTGGTCTTCAGAAGTTTTCCCCATTCATCATATTCATACCGTGTGGTTCTTCCCTTGTGGTCTGTATAGTTCAGGGGCAGTCTGGTTGCTTCATCGTAGCGGTGTGTTACGCGAAATCCTATCGGATCTGTTTCCTTGACGACCTGTCCGAGGTCATTGTATTCTTCATGCTTAACCATTCGTTTTTGACAACATTTCAATGACCTCTTTAGTGTTTTCGAACCGACTTTTGCCGGTTCTATTGTTTGACTTTTAATTTTTTTTGGTAAAAATTTACCGAAGTATTGTAAAAAAAGAGAGTCTATAATAATAAAAGTCGTTCCTGCTGCGAATGGTGCAGCTGGAACGACTTTTCACATAAAAATAGATTCTTTTATGAAACGAAATGATAGAGTTCAGTCTACATTATACCCCGTGACAAGGATAGCTGGCTTGTTGCTTCTGGTGTCTGCGTCTTTCCAATGAAGATTGACTTCTTTCTTTTCTCCTGGAAGAAGAGAGAAATAATTGTCACTATAGAACAATGGTAGTATTTGTTCTCCGTCGTCAGCTCCTACTACGTTGATGCGAAGCAGTAAAGCTGGTACTTTCGTTGGATTTTCCAAAATGACCGTTGCCTTCCAGTTCTCTTCATCTTCTCTGAAAATCTGCATACCTGATTTTAATTGGACTTTAGGCAGGTCCTTCAGGGATTGGTAGTTGTCTTCTTGGTTTCCGTGCAGATAGAAATTATCTGATACAACTTGACCGTTTTCCTTCAGAATCAGTTTTATAAAGTGCGTAGAAGAATACTCTTTGCTGAAATCAAGAGAGAAACAGCTGTTCGTCGTATCCTCTTTACTGTCTATCTTTTCGGATTTCTTCCAGATGACTGTTCCATCTGAATTTATGATGGAAACTTCAACTGTTAGGTCAGTACGGCTGCCTGCACTGTAATTAACTACCTCTACTTCATCCGTAGTTGGATTCCATTGGATGTGAAGGGGTTCACATGCTTTTTTACATCCGAAATAAGCAGCAGTAGGTTCAAAATAGTAATCGTAAGTCTGCCATACCATGGATGGCCAACATGGATGTGTCATCCATAACAAGAGTCCTTTACGGTTTGAACTTCTCGATTCGAAGAGTGCACGGTAACCATTATAATTGATCCATTGAGCCCAATCGGCAAATTCTTTGGCATTCGATGGCTTTCCGAATCCTTTTTCTAACAATGAATTGAATTTCTGACAAGATTGTGCTCCCTCTAACGTATAGTCATGCTGTCCCCATTGTTCGTTTTGGGGCCACAATGCTTCAGGTGAGAAAGTACGCTGTAAACTTTCATAATTCATTACATTGGGCATTCCTCGTTCGCTATGAAGTTTGTCTCTTCCTCTCACCATTGTAAAGTACTCTTTAGGGGGAAGGGCAGAATATGGACCGTGACCACTGACTACTTTGTCGGCAGAGCTGGATATGTAGTGGATTCCAGGATGTGTATCATGTAGCAGTTCCCGAATGGAGTCGTCAATTTGTTTTGGGGGGTATCCTTCGTTTCTTCCGCAATAAATACCGATAGAGGGATGATTGCGGATACGTTTGACATAATCGGCTGCATTGTTCATGAAAAGCTTTTGGTCGTATGGATCCGGACCGTCAGAAGGATTGGCCAGCCAAAAATCCTGCCATATCATTAGTCCATACCGATCGCAAGCCTCGTAGAATTCTTCATCGCCCGTTTGTCCTACCCAATTACGAATCATGGTAAAATTCATGTCGGCATGATAAGCTACTGCGATGTTGTATTCTCTGTTGCGATAATTCAAGTTTGATTCACTAAACCCCCAATTGCCACCACGTGGGATGAATCGGCGTCCGTTTATATACATTTTGAGAATATCGTTATCTTCATTGTAGGTCATTTGTCGAATTCCCACTTTGAAGTCTTTGCTATCGGATAAGTGAGTCTCGATTTTAAACGTAAAGTTGGCATCGTAAAGATGCGGCTTGCCATATCCTTTAGGCCACCAAAGTTGAGGATTCTTGATTTTCAATTGTGGAAAGTCTTTAGTCTCGAAAGTTACATTTCTTTCCTCTGAAGGGGCTAATGTTATGTTCTTTTCGAAGCAGATATCCCCAATCGTACCACATAAGACACCTTCAACTGCTACTTTATCATGATTCTTGACAATCACTTCCGGCGTTAGCGTAGCTGTAGTTGTGTCAGGTAATGACAAGACTGTTTGTACGAAAGGGTCATGGACGGTTACTTTTCCCTTCGCCGTAAGATAAACGTCATTCCAAATGCCAATATTTCTGCCTCGTATGGTGGAAATCCAGTCCCAACCTATAGAAGCATGAAAAGTAGGATTGTCTGCACCGAGAATTCCTCCATTGAAGTCGGTGTTCTTTTCATATTTTTCCTTTACAGCTCCAATATGTTCATTTTTTATGATTTCTACTGCCACAACATTTTTCCCAGGTTGGATTAGGTCTGTGACATCAAACTCTCCTCGCATGAAGGCTCCCTCTATACGTCCGACTGGCGTTCCATTGAGGAATACGTTTGCTTTCCAATTAATGCCATCAAAATTTAAGAACAAACGGTCTTGCTTGAAGCTTCTGGGAACCATGAATTCATTGCGATACCAGAAGTTCGAGTTGAAGAAAGATTCAGAAATTTGAAGAATATTATCGGCATAATTGGGATTTGGAATCGCTCCTATATTCTTGTAACTGGTAAGAACCGTTCCTGGTACCGTTGCAAGTATCCAATTATCTACAGGGTAATCTTGTTGCGATATATTTTCTCCCTTTTCTATAATTTCAGATGCTCGTTGAAGTTTCCAGTTTCCTCCTGACAAACTGATGCGGTTATCGGTAGGCAGTGGGGATGGAGTCGGTGTTGCAATGAGTCCTCCTTTTCCTAAAATTTGGATTTCACTCAATACATATGGAAGATGATTGCTGGATTCAGTCATCCATATTCGGACATAACGTCCTTTCCCATGGACGAGAATACGGTCTTCTAAATGAGTTCCTCCAGGCAGGTTGGCAAGATTGTGCCATAATTTACCATCAGAAGATACTTGTACTTTTCCTTTAACGGCTTTGTTTAACCAGTTTAAAATCACTTGATTAAAAGTCGATGTAGAACCTAAGTCAACATAAATCCATTCTTCTCCAGCCGTTGCACTCATCCATGAACTATTAAAGAATTTGGAAGGCAAGAGGTTGATGAGTTCGTTCTCTTTGAAGAAACTTAAGTCATGTAATGACCAGTAGGCTGCACCTTTCATTTTGAAATGGACGCGATAGAAAGAATATGGTCTTGAAGGTGCTAAGGTAAGCGTTTCACTCAATCTTCGGATGGGTAATACTGCTGGTTCCCCACTGTTCTTATTAGGGTCAGAATGTGCTTTGTATTTACTGGATAGCCCTGGTAACCCCTTGCCATGAAGGTGTCCCAATGTAATCCAAGAAATGCCGTCGGATGAGCCTTCGCATAGGTATTCAAAATTGTCGTTTGTCTGATTCTCATGGTAAGCCACACTTCCTTTGAATTGAAGCTGAGTGGCTACTTCTTTGTAATTATTGAGTTTTATTTCAAAATAAGCATCTTCACCCATTACCACATTGCGTGAGTAGGGTCCTTGATCGAAAAGCCATTCACGTTCTCTTTTGGGTACGGCTCCGTTAGGGCTGGTTAGGTTCATGAAGCAAGGCATGCTGTCAGCGACAATTCCGTCTGTCACTAATTGTGCTGTCAGGTTATAGTCATAACTCGACGAATGATAGGCAGTCCGATGAAGTGCTATGTTACGGTATGTGTTTAAGTCTGGAACCAGATTCGGAGCGAAATCTTCATCGGGACTTCCAGGGTAACAACCGATTCCTCGTGTATAATAGTCTGAATGATTGTGCATACTTTCTGCGACTTTAACTTGTTTACAGTTGCTGATGATAAAAGCGGCCATTATAATCCATATTACAGTGAAAAGAATAGCTTGTTTATGATTGCGGATGAATTTCATAGTAGTTTGGGTCTTCAAAAAAATGATATTAGTAATCAAATGCGAAATTAGAATTATTTTTTTGAATATAAAAGTGAGCTATTTGTTCTTTTATACTTCAAAAGTTCATCATTTAGGGCTATTTGATTTTTTATGGGTAGATATAAATACAAAGCATATAAAATGTATGTTCCATTTTATATGCTTTGATTAGAAGCGGATTCAATTAAAATCATTTATCCTTTTTGAGGCAGTTGTAATATAAATGCTCAAAATCCTTGAGGCTTTTGTATAAATTGTCGATTACGCTTAACTCGTTTGCAAGAAGCATTTTGTCACTAGTTGAGTCCTTGGCATATTCTTTCCTGTTTTCTTTTAATACAGCAGTGACATCAAGGACTGCCTCAATGAATAATCCGTTGTCAAAGACGTTCGGAGAACACGTTTTAGATAATTCTAGAAATTTGTTTTCAACGTCCACAATATGTTTGTATTCTTCCCCATTCATGGCTTAATTGTTAAGTTTTTGTAAATGTAATTAAAAAAACGACGTAATCCGAAAAAGGAAAGAAAAAATTTGCAGCTTAAGTATTCCAGAAAGGTATAAAAGGCAGCAAATTTATGTATGGATTAGCAGAAGCTGGCTATGATGCTCTAAAAGGAACCACAACCGGACTCGCAGGCGGTACGATAAACGTTGTGATAAGCAGGATTCCGGTCAGAGATGGCAAGGCGTGTTAGGAGGTGTTATGGAGGAATGGGTAGAAGCATTATCATGAATCTGTTATTTGTGGCTCCATATCAAGTTGGGAATGCATACGGACTAGAAGGATTACCTGGAAGAGGAGGTATCTCATACAATTTTCCATTGACTTTCAAGTAAGTATTGATTGGGGACACACTACCTGTATAAGCGAACAAGTCTCGAATTTCCCTATTTTTTAGGATTGTGTATTTGGGTAGAATCCAGTTACTTTACACCATTATTATCTTTAACATTAAAGACAAAACAAGTTATGAATTATATTGGAATTATAGTAGGCTTTGCCACTTTCTTCATAATCGGATTGTTTCATCCTTTGGTTATTAAAGGAGAATACTATTTAGGTGTCAAATGTTGGTGGGGGTTTCTTCTGATGGGAATCGTTTTTACAGTTCTATCCTTGACATTGTCCAATGAGTATTTGAGTATTGTGTCGGGAGTAGTTGCTTTTTCTTCTTTCTGGTCAATTATTGAGGTCTTCGAACAGAAACAGCGCGTTCTCAAAGGGTGGTTTCCTATGAATCCGAAGCGTAAGAAGGAATATGGTAATGTTGAGAAGAAATAATCTTTCTTCCTTGATTATAAAAAGAGAACAGTGTGTGTAAAGTTTGAACTTTTATTCTTTACCGACACTGTTCTCTTTTTTCAATACTTTGCTGGATATAAAATCACACAAAGTAAGTTAAGCCATAAGGAGATAAAACGTCTCGTTGGAAATCCTTATACGTCTTGTTTTATATGACCAAATCAAGTCAACACGTATGATTGAGGGTAAATTACTTGATTTTTTCCCATTCTTCTTGTTTAAAGCCTACCAAAACCTTGTTTTCAGAAACCATTAGAGGGCGTTTTACCAGTTTGCCATTGCTGGCCAGCAACTCAATTTGTTCGTTTTCAGAGAGGGTAGGTAGTTTCTCTTTTAAATTTAATTCCTTATACACCATACCGCACGTATTGAAGAATTTTTTTACGGGTAAACCACTCTTTGGAATCCATTGTAGTAATTCTTCTTTTGTCGGATTTTCATCAACAATGAGTCTGGCAGTGTAAGGTACATGGTTTTCATCTAACCATTTTTTCGCTTTTTTGCAGGTGCCACATGCAGGGTAATGCAAGAAGGTAAATTTTTCCATATTTGTATCTACAGTTATTAAGTATCTATAATTTTCTTTCTGTTTCTACAAATGTAATCAAATCTTCAGTTTCGTATAAAGAGAAAGGGTAAAAAACATTTGTTCTGTTTCTTATTTCCTCTTATTTTTGTAGATGAAGAAGGTAGAAACGATTCGTTTTTTGCAGATTGGGTTCGAATCTGATAAAATTGGTCTTTTTTCATAAAAAATCGAATTACTGAAGAGCAGATGCAGAATGTCATTTTTATAGATACAGAAATTGGAGTAACCGATAGAAGGGTACATGATATAGGGGCTTATAGTTCGAATGGTAGTGTTTTTCATTCGGGGAAAATTAGTGACTTAACCGAATTTATAGCTGGTACACGCTATATCTGTGGCCATAATATAATTCATCACGATTTACATTATCTGGAATCCGTTTTCCTAGTAAGCTCTGATTATATTTTTATTGATACTCTGTATTTATCGCCATTGCTATTTCCTAAGAGGCCTTATCATAAGTTGCTCAAAGACGATAAATTGCAAACGGATGAGTTGAATAATCCGGTGAATGACTGTAAAAAAGCCGCAGCTCTTTTAGAAGATGAAATTACTGCCTTTGATTTGCTTCCTAAAGCATTGAAACAGATTTTTTATCTGTTATTGAAGGACATACCGGAATTTTCAGGATTTTTCCAATACATCAATTATTCGTCAATCAATAATGGGGGATTCTTTAGTCTCTTTAAACGAAGCGATAGTTATATAAAAGACTTTTTTGACGGAAAAATTTGTGGGAATGCTGATATTCATTGGATGGTTGAACGTTATCCGGTAGAATTGGCTTATGCTTTAGCATTGATTAATGCTGGTGATAGTTTGTCTGTGATTCCACCATGGACATTAAAAAATTATCCTCGAATTTATGACCTTGTGGTATTGCTTAAAAATAAGCCTTGTGCTCAAGGTTGTAGCTATTGCCGTGAAAAGTTGAATGCGGTAGCGGCGCTCAATAAATTCTTTGGTTATTCTAGTTTCCGTACATATAATGGAGAACCATTGCAGGAGAAAGCGGTGCAAGCTGCCATTGATGGGAAATCTTTGCTGGTGGTTTTTCCTACAGGGGGTGGCAAGTCTATAACCTTTCAAATTCCGGCGTTGATGGCAGGTGAAAACGCTCATGGACTTACTGTTGTAATTTCTCCACTTCAGTCATTGATGAAAGATCAAGTTGACAATTTGCGTGATGCCGGTATAACGGGGGCTGTTACCGTCAATGGTTTGTTAAGTCCTATCGAACGCTCCGAAGCTTATGCTCGGATATCGGATGGTACAGCTTCTATTCTATACATATCTCCTGAAATGTTGCGGTCGAAGACGATCGAAAAAATGTTGCTTTCACGTAATGTAGTCCGATTTGTCATTGATGAAGCCCATTGTTTCTCTTCTTGGGGGCAAGATTTCCGTATTGACTATCTGTATATTGGTGATTTTATTCAAAAACTTCAGTCTTTAAAGAGTAATGGCCAGCAGATTGCCGTTTCTTGTTTTACGGCTACGGCTAAACAGAAGGTTATCAGTGATATCCGTGATTATTTCAAAGAAAAGCTTGGCTTGGAATTGGAAATCTTTGCATCCGATGCAGCTAGAGAGAACTTGACTTATAATGTGTTTTACAAGGAGAATGATGAGGATAAGTATAGTGAACTTCGCAATCTGGTAGAAAGAAAAAATTGTCCGACCATCGTTTATGTTTCACATACCCGTCGCACAAGGGAACTTGCAGAGCGTCTTTCCGCCGATGGATTTCTTGCCAAGCCCTTTAATGGTAAGATGAATCCCAAGGACAAAATTGAGAATCAAGAGGCCTTTATTCGTAACGAAATCCAGATTATCGTAGCGACTTCAGCTTTCGGTATGGGAGTAGACAAAAAAGATATCCGGTTAGTCGTTCATTATGATATCTCAGATTCGCTTGAGAACTATATTCAAGAATCAGGGAGAGCTGGTCGTGATACTGGTATCCAAGCAGAATGCTATGTGTTGTATAATGAATCAGATTTAGACAAGCATTTTATCCTTTTGAATCAGACTAAATTGAGTATCAATGACATACAACAGGTATGGCAAGCTATCAAGCGAATGACAGGAACACGGAAAAGAATATGCTGCTCTGCTCTGGAAATTGCCAGAATGGCAGGATGGGATAGTGGGATACCTGATGTTGAGACCCGAGTGAAAACCGCGATTGCAGCATTGGAGAATGCACACTACATCCATCGGGGAAATAATGTACCTCGTGTGTATGCTACGGGTATATTGGCAAAAACGTTGGAAGAAGCTTCGCAGCGTATTGACCAGTCTAAGTTATTTGTTGATGAGAAGCAAAAGCAAAATGCCAAACGAATCATCAAGTCTCTGATATCTAGTAGAAGCGTGGCTCGTGCGGGAAACGATGATGCAGAATCACGTGTGGATTATCTCGCTGATATTTTGGGCATTCCTAAATCAGAAGCAATTGGGTGTATCAATTCTTTGCGTGAAGACGGTTTGCTGGCTGACACGCAAGATATGTCAGCATATCTGCTGAAGTCGGCGACACAGCGGGGAGTCTCGCAAGTAGTGGAGCGTTTCGCAAAATTGGAAAAGTTTCTTTGGGAACAAATTCCAGAAAACACGATTTGTGAATTTAACCTTAAAGAATTGAATGCACAGGCGGAAGCAGAAGGTTTGTCATCGGTGAATGTAAAGAACATTCGTACGCTTCTTTATTTCCTTGCTGTAAAACAATATATTCGTAAAGAGGAATACAGGGGACAGTCTAGTGTGAAGATTGTCGCTTTATTGGATAAAGCGGAAATCTTACGTAGGTTTGAAAAACGGTTGGAACTTTGCCGCTTTGTAGTGGAGGAACTTTATGCACAAAAGGCTTTGTTGTTAAAATCTGAACATGATACGGCATCACAAAAGGAGACTTTAGTTCCTTTTTCCTTGGTAGGATTATATAATAAATACAAGCGTACCTTATTACATATCTCTATTACTTTGCAAGATATGCAAGATGCCTTGCTTTATCTTTCTACAATTGGAGTTATTCGTTTAGAGGGAGGATTCTTGGTCTTATACAACGGAATGGAAATTGTCCGTTTGGAAATGGAGAATAGAATACGCTATAAACGAGAGGATTATGCATCATTGCATGATTTCTATATTCAGAAGATTCAGCAGATTCACATTGTCGGTGAATTTGCCAATATGATGGTGAAAGATTATGATGCAGCGTTGCAGTTTGTCAATGATTACTTCCAGATGGATTATCGTCAATTCATCAGTAAATACTTTAAAGGAGGTCGTGCAGAAAAATTGAACACTAACATGACGTCTCAGCGTTATGAGAAATTATTTGGGAGTCTCTCTGTGAAGCAGAAGCAAATCATTGATGATGATGAGTCTAAGCATATTGTGGTGGTGGCAGGACCGGGGAGTGGAAAAACTCGGGTTCTGGTCCACAAGTTGGCTGCGATGCTGACTCTGGAAGATGTCAAGCATGAACAGTTGCTGATGGTGACTTTTTCTCGGGCCGCTGCTACGGAATTTAAATTACGCTTGCATGATTTGATTGGGAATGCTGCTAATTTTGTGGAAATTAAGACCTTCCATTCTTACTGCTTCGATTTGATGGGCAAGATAGGGAACTTGGATGATGTCGGGAATGTGGTGCAGAATGCTGTCAAGATGATTCAGGCTGGTGAAGTGGAGTTGGAACGTATATCCAAAACTGTTTTAGTTATTGATGAGGCTCAAGATATGGATCAAGATGAATATAATTTGCTCCAAGCTCTTATGGCCGTTAATGACGGTATGCGAGTGATAGCGGTAGGGGATGATGATCAGAATATCTATGATTTTCGTGGTTCAGACTCAAAATTCATGCGTTCTTTGGTAACAGACTATGATGCACGTATGTATGAGTTGGTGGAAAATTATCGAAGCAAGAAGAATATAGTAGGGTTTGCTAATTCATTCGCACATCTATTAAAGACGCGGTTGAAGAATCAGGACATCGTATCCGTTTCCAATGAAGCGGGTAGGGTACAGTTGATTCAGCATGTAGGGGAAAATATGGAGGATGCATTGGTCTCTCAAGTTAAAGAACACCTTGCAGAAGGTACTGCTTGTGTGATGACTCCAACCAATGATCAGGCATTCCGAATACTTGGGCTGTTGTTGAAACAAGGTGTACATGCGAAACTGATTCAGTCAATAGAAGGCTTTTCTCTTCATAATTTGGCGGAGGTGCGTTATTTCCTGAAGAAAATTTCGCCTGACGTCAATGCCTCAGGCAGAGAAGTAAGTCCCATCATCTCGGATGAGGTTTGGGAGAAAGCGAAAGAAAAGCTTCGGACGGAATATGCGGATAGTGCTTGCTTAGAAAACTGTTTGAAGATGTTGTCTGTTTTCGAAAAGTCCTCAGCGAGAAAGTATCGAAGCGATTTTGAGGAGTTCATTCGGGAGTCTAAATTTGAAGATTTTTATCAGGAAGAAGCTACTTCGGTATGTGTCTCTACTATTCATAAGTCCAAAGGCCGCGAATTTGATAATGTATATATGATGTTGCAAAATGTTCAGGTTAAGGGAGATGCTACGCTGCGAAACTTATATGTTGGTTTTACACGTGCACGTAATGGGCTATATGTACATTATTATAACACTCCTATTATGAATCAAGTGGTTTCACAAGCGGTGGAACGTTTGATAGACAACCAATTTTATGAAGAGCCGGAGGAAATAGCTTTACAGCTTACCCATAAGGATGTTTTCCTGAGTTTCTTTAAGGATAAAAAACGTGATATTCTGCAATTACATAGTGGCCATGCTTTAGAAATATACAATGATTTTCTTTGTATCCGGTATAATGAAAGTCTTCGTCCGGTTGTCAAGTTCTCAAGAGGGTTTAATGAGAAGATGCAGGGTTTGTTGCGTAAAGGATATAGTCCACTTCGAGCGGAAATTCGTTGTATTGTGGCTTGGAAAGGAGAGGAGGATGTGCAAGAATCAGCGGTAATCTTGCCTAATGTATATTTTGTAAAGAACAAATGATGTCTTAAGGTCGTTTCAATCGTGCATTGATGACGACCTTAAGACATCGTGAGGGAGGTATCAGATCACCACGCCTCCATCGACTGAGAGAATTTCTCCATTGACATATTTGGCCATGTCGCTGGCTAAGTAGACGAAAGCATCTGCAATATCTTCAGCCTCGGCCATTCGTCCCAGTGGAATTTGATTGATAATAGGTTGTATCATTTCTTTTGGAAGTGCATCTACCATGTCGGTATGTACGACTCCTGGGGCAACTGCATTTACGCGTATCTGAAATTTGCCTAACTCGCGTGCCAGGGACTTGGTAAATCCATTTACTGCAAATTTGGATGTAGGATAAGCAAAGCCGGTTGCTTGTCCGTATAGGCTGACGATGGAACTGGTAGATAAGATTACACCATGTCCTTGTTCTTTCATGATACGGGCTGCAGCTTGTGAACAGATAAATAAAGCCTTTAGATTGAGGTTCATTATTTTCGAATATTCATCTTCTGTATACTCGAGAAAGGCTGTTCGTTGTGCTATTCCTGCATTGTTTATCAAGATATCCAGTTGACCGTATTTTTGATTGATCTGGGAGAATGTTTTTTCCATACAGTCTTTGTCTGTAAGATTGGGCCAAATGGCATCCACTTGTGCTTCTGGATATATTTGTTGTAAAGTTTTTAGGGCTTTGATAGCGGTCTCTTTCCGGGAGCCGCATAGAATGACAGTCGCACCTTCTTCAATGAACCTTTTTACTATGGCAAGGCCGATGCCTCTTGTTCCTCCGGTGACAACTGCTACCTTATTGGTAAGAAGTGCTCTCATAATCGATGTTTTAAGGTTTATACAAATATAAGGATATGCTTGAAGATTATCAAGCGTTTAGGCGTATTCTTGGTTAAGAATATGGGAAACCTGTCACTTCCTGATCAATGCAGTTTTTCATAATAGAATTACCTTGGCATCCAGACTTTTCAAATCGGCACTAATAAAGAAGATAGTCCTATCGGGACATCGAATATTCATGTTCGTATATTCTTTGGTTGGACTATTTCTGAAGGAGATGGGTGCAAGCTGAACCGCTAAGACATGTCTGAAACTTCAGACTTCCTTTTTTTCATTTCATTGGAAATGGAAAGAGGTGCTTCTTCGAAAAAAAGCACCTCTGATTAATACCCCAGGGGGATATGGTTCATTGTTTTTTACTGGTGATTAGGGTCTTTTATGACACCTACTTCTTCCATGAGCTTGATTGCATCGACATACTGGGCTATTCCTTCGGCTGCTTCCCGACCTGCTTTCATGGCCATTACTACGGTTTGTGGGCGATGTACTACATCCCCTGCAGCAAAGATTCCCGGACGAGTAGTCATACAAGAAGGACGGTCTTTGACCAATACGTATCCCTTTTCATCTGTTTCGATACCTTGTGTAGAAGATACGATGCGGCTGGCCGGACGACTGCCAATAGCTAGGTAAATACGGTCGAAAGCTTCGATACGTTCTCCCTCAGGACTTGCTAAACGGACTTCTTTCAACTTATTGTTCTCATCTCCAATGAATTCAGTCGCAGATGTTTGCCAGTAGAATTTCACTCCTTCTTCAACCGCCTCAGTATATTCCTTCTCTATGGCTGGCATTTCTTCATGAGTACGGCGATAAATGACCGTCACGTCAGCTCCGAGTCGGATAGCAGTTCTTGCTGCATCTATTGCAACGTTACCTCCACCAATGACTCCAACGCGGTCTCCTTTTGAAATGGGGACCATGTGTCGGCCGATGGCACCTTGATTGTATGCTGAAATAGCGTAAAGGAAGTGGCTGGATTGAACGATACCTTGAAGGTTGACTCCAAGTACTCCCGTCATATCCATAGGTAAAGCGGTACCGGTACCCATGAAAATAGCATCAAAGCCACGGGCAAACAATTCATCCACGGTCAATTCATTGCCAATTGTACTGTTCAGTTCGAAGTTGACTCCCAATTCCTCTATCTTTTTGATTTCTTTATGAACTACCGATTTAGGTAAACGGTATTCAGGAATTCCGTAGGTAAGGATACCTCCTGCTTCTTTTTCTCGTTCATAAATAGTTACGTTGAACCCTTTACGAGCCAAGTCTCCGGCTACTGTCAATCCTGCTGGACCTGAACCGATAACGGCTACTTTTCCACGAGTCTTTTGGGGTAATTTTTCACGAGTAAGTTGCATATCTGCATCAAAATCAGCAATAAATGTTTCCAATTTGCCAATATTGATTGGATTTCCTTTTTTGTTGAGGATGCAATTACCTTCACACTGCTTTTCGTGAGGACATACACGTCCGCAGATAGCTGGAAGGTTACTATTTTCATTAATGATATGCATCGCAGCACCTACATTTCCTAGTGAAAGCTGGTGGATGAAGTCTGGAATTCTATTTCCAATCGGACAGCCGTTGATACAAGTAGGCTTTTTACAGTTAAGACATCGTTTAGCTTCAGCAATAGCTTCTTGAGTAGTGAATTGTTTGTCTACCACTCTGAAAGCATTCCATTCGTCAATCTCTTTTCCCATTTTTTGTATTTCTATCTGATTACCTCTTGAATTTCCGCAGGTCTTCTATTCTTGCAGCATGTCTTCCCTATATAAATAGTGAAGAATTGTTTTTGCCGCATGAAAATGATTGTATAGAAGATTTTAGAGCGGAAATCGTTTAATTTTTATTTGTGAGTGCAAAATTAGGGAAAAGAAAAGTCTTTTAATTTATAAATTCGGGTAATAATATGATTAAAAACATACTTTAGTGACTTTTTCTTGTAAAAGAGAAGGTTTTGGATGGATAACCTGCTATATGTTCCTTTTTTCTTGAATCTATTTAGTTGTTCAGGAAAGAAATTTGTCTTTGTTTGGGGGAGATGATTCTCTCAAGGATAAGAAATAAGGAGTATGTATTCATGTTCTTTCCATGGCATTTTGACAATTCGATAATTGTAGATATTTTTGCATATAGATAATTAATGACAGGGAGGGATTCCCTTTTGTTTTGAATATACCAAGAGTTATGATTAAGATATTCTGCGTTAATACGCAAACTTGCAAAGAATTCCCAGAGGGGACAGCTTTGATTGATATGTTGCCTGCTTTTGATATGGAGCAGCCTTATCCTATACTTTCTGCACGGGTGAATAACGTGAGCCAGGGCTTGAAATATCGTGCTTATAATAATCGTACGGTAGAATTCTTGGATTATCGTTCGTATTTGGGCAGAAGCGTGTATTGCAATTCGCTTTGCTTTCTTCTTTTTAAGGCGATTACGGATATTTTCCCTAAAAGTAAGGTTGTGATCCGGCGTCCTATATCCAAAGGATATTTTTGTTCGGTAGATAAGGGAGACGGCTCAATGCTCACGCAGGAAGAGCTGGAGCAGGTACGTCATAGAATGAGTGAGATGGTAAATGAAGATTTGCCATTCCGACGTTTTGAAGTGATGCAGGATGAGGCTGTTGAACTTTTTACTAAACTGGGTTATACGGACAAGGTAAAGCTTCTGAAAACTGTCAATGACGTTTATGTAAAATACTATACATTGGGAGATACACCGGATTACTATTATGATGCACTGCTTCCAAGTACGCGTTATCTGAAAATATGGAGCTTGACAAAGTACCGTAATGGATTGTTGCTTAGAGTTCCCGATAGACACCATCCAGAAGATCTGGCTCCGTTTTTTGAACAGCCGAAAACTTTCGATGTCTTTTCGGAGAGTACTAAATGGAACAAAATTATGCGCTTGGAAAATGTGGGTGATGTAAATCTGGCATGTGCTAGAGGAGAAGCTCCTGATTTGATTAACATTGCGGAGGCATTGCAGGAAAAGAAAATCGTTCAGATAGCAGAAGAAATCGAACGGAGAGTACATTCTGAAAATCCTGTTCGTATTGTACTGATTACTGGACCAAGTAGCAGTGGTAAGTCTACATTCTGCAAACGACTCAGTATACAATTGAAAGCGTGTGGCGTGTATCCTATTTCATTTTCTACGGATGACTATTTTGTAAATCGCTTGGATACTCCGAAGTTGCCGGATGGGTCGTATGACTTTGATAATTTTGATACGGTCGATCATGAATACCTCCAAAATGATATTCTTCGTCTGATGAATGGTGAAACGGTAGAGGTGCCAGAGTATAACTTTACTACCGGTATTCGTGAGATGAATGGCAAGAAGTTAAAATTGGAGGAAGGAATGGTGCTTCTTGTGGAAGGTATTCATGCATTGAATCCTAGGTTGACCGATCGGATGCCGGATTCGTCCAAGTTTAAGATTTTCATCAATACGATTACTAGTATTTCTCTGGATGACCATAATTGCATCCCTACCAGCGACAATCGCTTGCTTAGACGAATTATGAGGGATTATAACAAGGGAGCTTATACAGCTCAAGAAAGCATTGCTAACTGGCCGAATGTACGTCGTGCCGAAGTTAAATGGATCTATGCATTCCAGGAAAATGCAGATGTGATGTTTAATTCAACGTATATTCTAGAGTTTGCGGTACTGCGTTCTCATGCCGAACAGATATTGATGACAGTTCCTAAAAACTGTAAGGAATATAGTGATGCCAGCCGATTGCTGAAAATCCTCACTTATTTTACTCCAGTTTCAGATAAAGATATTCCATCCACTTCGCTTATTAGAAGTTTCATTGGGGGAAGTAATTTATAGAATAATGTGTCGGCGGAATAGATTCAGCGTTTTCTATTCTGCCGGCTCTTTTTATTATATAATAAGGTGTTGTTCTTTTAAATAGTTTCTTTTCCTTTCAGCTTGTTGCGACATGTTTCTTCCTTCTTATTTTTTGGAAATTCTCTATTTATGTTAGAACAACAGCATTCCAGTGCTGGACCCATTAACCGAACGACATGATTTCTTCTATCTTTTTGTTATTGCCTTGATTATGAATATCTTATAAGTAGAATACTATTCTTTAGAGAATGATGAAATAGGATTTGTTCTTAAAAAAGATTAAAAAGGAAGAGGGATTAGCTGTAAGGTTATGTAGAATGATTTTTTTAATCTACTTTTGTATAATAATAAAATATAATGCCGCTTCATGTCGGCCGTGTATTCTAGATTCACCACGTAAAAAACAGGAAAATGAAAAGAAATATACTACAAGTTATCCAGCTGCAAGTTTGTCCTTCTTTAATCCATTCAACTTCAGCAAACAGTTCCACAAATTATATTTTTCTAAGCGACGGTCTTTCCTTTTCTAGTGAAAGTCTACTCTTCTCATGAGTAAAAGTCGTATCATTTTGCCATGTGCTTGAATGAGCATATGGTGAATCCCTTTTATCGTGTGGAATCCTTTTCTTTGTAACACATTATTAGTTCGAAACGATGACGTATGATTGCGTTATCTAAATTATCAAATACATAAACTAAATTATTTATGAATCATGATTCAGTCTTAGTCGTGTTCAGTGGGGGACAAGACTCTACTACTTGCCTTTATTGGGCTAAACGAAAATTCAAGAAAGTGGTTGCTTTGAGCTTTTTTTATGGTCAGAAACATAAGCTTGAAATAGAATTGGCCGAAAAAATTGCACGCCAGGCAGAAGTTGAATTTCATGTGATGGATGTATCTTTCATCGGTAACCTTGGACACAATGCATTGACAGATACTTCTATGTTGATGGATGAAGTAAAGCCGAAAGAAAGTGTGCCAAATACTTTTGTACCAGGAAGAAACTTATTCTTTTTAAGTATTGCGGCAGTATTTGCACGTGAGCGAGGTATCAATCATTTGGTGACCGGTGTGTCGCAAACAGATTTCAGTGGGTATCCAGATTGTCGTGATGCATTCATCAAATCATTGAATGTAACCTTAAATCTCGCAATGGATACTGAATTCGTTATTCATACTCCATTGATGTGGATTGATAAAATGGAAACCTGGGCTTTGGCCGATCAGTTGGGAGTTCTTGATATTATTCGTAATGAAACGTTGACTTGCTATAACGGTATCCCTGGCGATGGATGTGGACATTGTCCGGCATGTCAATTGCGACGAGAAGGGTATGAGAAATTTTTAGAAATGAAACACAACACTAAACAATAAGAAAATGAGTAGTTTAAAGGAACAATTGTCTTTGTTAGGCAAAAAAACAGAATATCAGCAGGATTATGCTCCTGAGGTACTTGAAGCATTTGATAATAAACATCCCGAAAATGACTATTGGGTACGTTTCAACTGTCCGGAATTTACGAGTCTGTGTCCGATTACGGGACAGCCGGACTTTGCTGAAATCCGTATTGCTTATATCCCTGATATAAAGATGGTAGAGAGTAAAAGTTTGAAGCTCTATTTATTCAGTTTCCGCAATCATGGAGCCTTTCATGAGGACTGTGTAAATATCATCATGAAGGATTTGATAAAGTTGATGAATCCTAAATACATTGAAGTTACGGGATTCTTCTTGCCTCGAGGGGGAATTTCCATTTATCCTTATGCGAATTATGGACGCCCAGACACGAAGTATGAACGCATGGCCGAGGAACGCCTTTTAAGACATGAATAATCACTTTATATATATCAGACATTATGTATACTGTTATTAAGCGCATGGAGATTTCTGCGGCTCATCAGTTGAAACTGTCTTATCCAAGTAAGTGTGAAAACTTACATGGGCATAATTGGATTATCACTGTCACATGTCGCTCTAAAGAGTTGAACCAAGATGGTATGGTTGTTGATTTCACTCATATAAAGCAGGCCGTTCATGCAAAGCTTGACCATCAAAATCTGAATGATATCTTGCCGTTTAATCCTACAGCAGAGAATATTGCTCGCTGGATCTGTGAACAGATCCCTACCTGCTTTAAGGTAGAAGTTAAAGAATCAGAAGGTAATACTGCCATTTATGAAAAAGATTAACGAAATATTCTATAGTTTGCAGGGAGAGGGGTTTCATACCGGAACTCCTGCTGTTTTTGTTCGTTTTTCTGGATGCAACTTGAAGTGTGAGTTTTGTGATACGGCTCATGAAGAGGGGAAGTTCATGACTGACGAGGAGATTGTGTCTGTTGTGAATGGCTATCCTGCAAAAACGGTCATTCTGACTGGAGGTGAACCTGGTCTTTGGATTGATAGGAATTTTATCGAATTGTTGCATCGGAACGGGAAATATGTATGCATTGAAACGAATGGTACGCAGCCGATACCTGATAATTTGGATTGGGTGACTTGTTCTCCTAAGGAGAATGCGCCAGTAGTCCTTTCTCGTATTGATGAGGTGAAAGTAGTTTTTGTGCGTCAGGATTTGAGCCGTTATGCGGCAATGGATGCTAAGTGTCATTTTTTGCAGCCTTGTTCCTGCAAGAATACCGATGAAGTGGTAGATTATATATTGGCTCATCCGTTGTGGAGGTTAAGTCTGCAAACTCACAAGTTGATAGATATAAGGTGATTCTTTAACTGGCAAGAAGACAAACTTTATGTTTGGTGACTGCTCAGCGGGGCTTGAATAACCACTAACCCTTTAAGATGTATTTCCAAAAGCATGGCTGACTGTAGGAGTGCAGTACACTTTGACTTTTGAAGTCTTCGGAACTGAATCCATAATTTTTCGATTTAGTTCCGAAGAGTATGTTCATTGGGTTAATGTAATTATATAATTTGGTCATTCTGTGTAAATGACAGCATGAGAGGTCTTCTCTTGCATATATCCTAATAGATGTTTAAAAAGTATAAGAATCAATTTGTTATATGGAACATGATAGTAAGAGAGACAAAGTGGATTCTTTTTTTTATTTTAGTTAATCTTTAAAAATATCTTGTGTTGGGAGCTAAAGGATGGTAGCTCGTCCAATAAATGTTAAAAAGCTCTTTTTATTAAACTTTTCTGTTGTATAACATATCATAGCCTTTGTGAATTGATAAAATAAATGATTCTTTTGTATCAGAATAGTTCAGCATAGTTGACAAGAAAGAAAATGGATAGTTTCTTAGGAAAACATTCAACAAAGGTACAACAGCTCGCAGACATGATTGAATATAACTTGACTGCGAGAATGTATAAGGAAGGTGATAATTTACCCTCCATAAACGAGTTGAGCCGTACGCATAAAGTCTCACGTGATACCGTCTTTAAAGCTTTTTCCCTTTTACGTGATAAAGGTATTATCGATTCAACTCCAGGAAAAGGTTACTATGTCCTTAGTAAAAGGAAGAAGGTCTTGCTTCTTTTAGATGAATATTCTCCTTTTAAAACCACTTTTTATACAAGTTTCATCAAAAAATTGCCAGTTGCTTATCAAGTGGATTTATGGTTTCATCAGTACAACCAGAAGCTCTTTTATGCGATACTGAATGAAGCCGTAGGTAAATACCATTATTATGTTGTGATGAACTTCGATAATGAGAGACTTTTTCCTGTATTGAATAAGATACCCACTTCTAGATTGTTGCTGCTTGATTTTGGGAACTTTGAAAAAGAATCCTTTTCGTTTATCGGCCAAGACTTTGATAAATGTTTTTATGGAGCTCTTATGGAACTGAAGGAACAATTTAAAAAATATGAAAGGATTTATTTCATTTTTCCTAAGAGTATCAAACATCCCCAAATTTCTTGTTATAGCTTTTTGCGGTTTTGCAAGGACAATGGGCAGTATGGAGCTGTTTTAGAGGATGAGTCTGCTGTTCAGGTTCAGGAAGGATGTGCATACCTTGTTATTCGAGAAGCGGACGTAGTAGAAATCGTCAAGCAAGGTAAGAATAAGGGGTTGAAATGTGGTAGGGATTTTGGTCTCATTGCTTATAATGACACTCCGGCATACGAAGTGATTGATGAAGGAATCACTGCATTGACTGTAGATTGGGAGAAGATGGGAAGAATGGCAGCTCGCTGTATTGTGGGTGTGAAGATGATTCAAGAATATCTGCCGACAGAAATACATTTGAGAAAATCTTTATAGCCATGATTTATGAAGAAGAAATTCAATGATGAACATAATATAAAACCTTAAATAGAAATTTAAATAAGATTTGTGTAACTTAAATTAACTAATTATGAAATACCCGAAAATAGGAATTCGTCCTACCATTGACGGTCGTCAGGGTGGTGTAAGAGAAAGTCTTGAAGATAAGACCATGGCTTTGGCTCATGCAGTAGCAGATTTGATCTCTTCAAATTTGAGAAACGGTGATGGAAGTCCTGTAGAATGTGTGATTGCAGATTCTACTATCGGTCGTGTCGCTGAGAGTGCAGCTTGTGCGGAAAAATTTGAAAGAGAAGGAGTTGGGGCTACGATTACCGTAACTTCTTGTTGGTGCTATGGCTCTGAAACGATGGATATGAACCCACATTATCCAAAGGCTGTATGGGGCTTTAATGGTACAGAAAGACCGGGTGCCGTATACTTGGCTGCTGTATTAGCAGCTCATGCACAGAAAGGTTTACCTGCTTTTGGTATTTATGGCCATGATGTTCAAGACTTGGATGATAATTCTATTCCAAGCGACGTAGCAGAGAAATTGTTGCGTTTTGCTCGTGCGGCACAGGCTGTTGCTACAATGAGAGGTAAATCTTACTTGTCAATGGGTAGCACTTGCATGGGTATTGCAGGTTCCATCGTTAATCCGGATTTCTTCCAGGAATACCTTGGTATGCGTAATGAATCAGTCGATTTGACTGAAATCATTCGCCGTATGGAGGAAGGAATTTATGATCACGAAGAATTTGAAAAGGCAATGAAATGGACTGAAGCACACTGCAAAGTGAACGAAGGTCATGATTATAATCTTCCTGAAAAGGCTAAGACTCGCGAACAAAAGGAAAAAGATTGGGAATTTATCGTGAAGATGACAATCATCATGCGAGACTTGATGACAGGTAATCCGAAATTGAAGGAAATGGGCTTCAAAGAAGAAGCGTTGGGACATAATGCAATTGCTGCTGGTTTTCAGGGTCAGCGACAGTGGACTGATTTTTATCCTAATGGAGACTATTCTGAGGCGTTGCTGAATACTTCTTTTGATTGGAACGGTATTCGTGAAGCATTTGTATTGGCTACAGAAAACGACTCTGGTAATGGTGTGGCTATGCTCTTTAGCCACTTGCTTACTAACCGTGGACAAATTTTCTCTGATGTGCGTACTTATTGGAGCCAAGAAGCTGTCAAACGTGTGACTGGCAAGGAATTGACCGGAAAAGCAGCAGGCGGTATTATTCACTTGATTAATTCAGGTGCTACTACCTTGGATGGTACAGGTCAGGCTACTGATGCTGAAGGTAATCCAACAATGAAGCAGCCTTGGGACCTTACAGAAGCGGAAGTGGATAAGTGCTTGAAGGCAACGACTTGGTACCCAGCCAATCGGGATTATTTCCGTGGTGGTGGCTTCTCTTCTAACTTCTTGACTAAAGGAGGTATGCCGGTAACAATGGTACGTTTGAATCTGGTAAAGGGTCTTGGCCCTGTGCTTCAACTTGCTGAAGGATGGACGGTAGATATTGATCCGGAAATTCATAAGATTCTTGACGAACGTACTGATCGTACTTGGCCTACTACTTGGTTTGTGCCACGTACCTGCGATAAACCAGCATTTAAAGATGTTTATTCCGTGATGAATAATTGGGGAGCTAATCATGGCGCTATCAGTTATGGTCACATCGGTGCAGATTTGATCACTTTGGCATCTATTCTCCGTATCCCAGTATGTATGCATAATATAGAGGACGATAAGATTTTCCGCCCTGCTGCATGGAATGCTTTTGGCATGGACAAAGAAGGTGCTGATTATAGAGCTTGTGCCGCATACGGTCCACTTTATAAATAAGACTATGAATTGATGGCCACTACTGAACATGCTTTGTTTCAGTAGTGGTATCTATTAAAAATATTATCACAATGATTACAGATTTACATATTGAAGAATTCTTACGTCAAGCTCATCGTGTGGGTGATGCAGGGCTTACTATTTGCAGCAGCGGTAATATCTCATGGCGTGTTGGGGATGAAGTTTTAATCTCTGGTACGGGTTCATGGGTTCCAAATCTCAAGAAAGAAAAAGTTTCCATTTGCAATTTGGAGACCGGTGAAGTGCTGAATGGGGTCAAACCTTCTATGGAAAGTGTTTTCCATATGGGAGTAATGCGTGAACGTCCAGACGTAAATGTGGTACTTCATTTTCAGTCTCCTTATGCTACGGCCATAGCTTGTATGGAAAACCGTCCTGTTAATTTTAATGTGACAGCTGAACTTCCTTGTCATGTTGGAACAGAAATCCCTCAGATTCCTTATTATCGTCCGGGTTCTAAGGAATTGGCAGAAGCTGTAATTGCAGCCATGAAAGATCATGATTCCATTATGTTGTTGAAACACGGACAAGTAGTATGCGGTAAAGACTTTGATGAAGTGTTTGAGCGTGCTATGTTCTTTGAAATGGCATGTCGAATCATAGTACAGACGCAAGGCAAATATACCGTCCTGTCTCCTGAAGAGATAGATGACCTAGAAGTATATGTCTTGGGTAAGAAAACAAAATAATCTTTAATATAAGAAATGGAAAGGCCTGAAGGGAAGTCCATTCTTTCAGGCCTTTATCATTTTCAGACTTAACCTTAAAACCATGAAAACACCAACCTATCTTGCAGCTGACTTTGGTGGCGGCAGCGGCAGAATCATAGCAGGAACTCTTGATGGGGACGACATCAGATTAGAAGAGATATATCGGTTTCCCAACCGTCAGATACAATTAGGGAAACATCTTTATTGGGATTTCCTTTCACTTTTCGAGGATATGAAAACCGGACTTAGACTTGCGGCTCAAAAGGGGTTGCAGGTAGAAAGTATCGGCATAGATACCTGGGGAGTGGATTTCGGACTTATTGACCGAAATGGGAATTTGTTGGGTAACCCTATTTGTTATCGGGATGCTCGCACCCAAGGCCTTCCAACAGAAATATTCAAGAAAATTGATATTCAAGAGCATTATTCAGAAGCTGGTATCCAAATAATGGATATTAATACGATGTTCCAGTTATACAGTGTGTATCAAGAAAATGCGGGGCTTGTAGAACAAGCAGACAAGTTGCTCTTCATGCCCGACCTTTTCAGTTTTTATCTTACAGGTAAGGCTAATAATGAGTATTGTATTGCGTCTACTTCGGAATTGTTGGATGCTAGAAAGCGAACTTGGAATTTTCCCTTGATTCATAAACTTGGATTCCCTGAAAGGTTGTTCGGAGAGATTGTACAGCCTGGAACGGTAAGGGGTACGATTACAGCTGAGATTGCAGAGGAAACCGGACTTTCTCCTGATGTGAAAGTGATTGCTGTTGGTTCGCATGATACAGCAAGTGCTGTCTTTGCTGTTCCCTACAAGAATCATTCAAGTAAAGGAAAGGCTTATTTGAGTTCTGGTACTTGGTCGCTTTTAGGGGTGGAACTAGAGGAACCGATTCTAACAGAGGAAGCACGTTTGGCTGGTTTTACTAACGAAGGAGGGGTAGGAGGAAAGATTCGTTTCCTGCAGAATATCACAGGATTATGGATTTTACAATGCCTCATGAAAGAATGGAAAGCCGCAGGAAATGGCACTGATTATTCTACCTTGGTAAAAGAAGCAGAAGCAGTTGAAACAGATAGCTTGATTGATGTAGATGACCCGATGTTCCAGAAACCTGACAATATGGAAAAGGCTATAGTTCATTTTTGTGAAAAAAATGGACAGCGTATTCCTCAAGGAAGAGGTGAGCTGACTCGGTGTGTACTGGCTTCATTGGCTAAACGATATAAACGAGGCATTGAAGAAATGAATGCCATGCTTCCCGAACCGATTAAGGAACTTCATATTATAGGCGGAGGATCTCAGAACAGATTGCTCAATCGGTTAACGGAAGAGGCTACGGGTATACCGGTCATTGCGGGACCAATAGAAGCAACTGCCATTGGGAATATCATGGTTCAGGCAATGGCTTTGGCAGATGCGTCACATTTTTAACCTTACAAAACCTTCTAATTGCTTATGAAAAAAAAGATAGATGTTCCTTTATTGGGGGGAACGGGTATAACTTATTTGTTACCTTTTGTTTTGTTAACGAGCTGCTTCGCATTATGGGGCTTTGCCAATGATATCACGAATCCGATGGTGAAGGCTTTTTCAAAAATTTTTAATATGAGTGTCACCGACGGTGCATTGGTTCAGGTGGCATTCTATGGAGGATATTTTGCGATGGCTTTCCCGGCAGCTTGTTTCATTCGTAAATATACGTATAAGTCGGGTGTCTTGATGGGCTTGGGACTGTATGCATTGGGAGCGCTTCTCTTTTTCCCGGCTAAAATGTCGGGAGCATATTATCCGTTTCTCTTGGCTTATTTCATCTTGACTTGCGGACTCTCATTCTTGGAAACAAGTTGCAATCCTTATATCCTTTCTATGGGTCCAGATGAGACGGCTACTCGTCGCTTGAATTTGGCACAGGCCTTCAATCCTTTTGGTTCGCTGTTAGGAATGTATGTAGCCATGAACTTTATTCAAAATCGCTTGCATCCGATGGATACTCAAGAACGTGCTCTATTGAGCCCTGAAGAATTCGAGGCGATTCGTGACGCTGATTTGGATGTCCTGATTGGTCCCTATTTAACTATTGGCATTGTTATCTTGCTCATGCTGCTGATTATTCGTATGGTTAAAATGCCGGCTAATAAGGAACGTTCTCATGACGTGAATTTCGTACCTACTCTGAAGCGCATCTTCCGTATTCATCATTATAGAGAAGGAGTGATAGCACAGTTCTTCTATGTGGGTGCTCAAATCATGTGCTGGACATTTATTATTCAGTACGGAACCCGTCTGTTTATGTCGCAGGGTATGGAAGAACAGGCATCCGAAGTGCTTTCTCAGAAATATAATATCGTTGCTATGGCTATTTTCTGTGCAAGTCGTTTTGTTTGTACCTTCTTATTGAGATACATCAACCCAGGTACGTTGTTGAAGATGTTGGCGATAGCAGGAGGATGCTTTACCTTAGGTGTTATTTTCTTCCAAGATATGAAGGGTATGTATTGTTTGGTAGCTGTTTCTGCTTGTATGGCTTTGATGTTTCCTACAATTTATGGAATCGCTTTGGGAGGTTTGGGCGACGATGCCAAATTTGGTGCTGCAGGATTGATTATGTCAATATTGGGAGGTTCTGTTCTTCCTCCTATTCAGGCCAGCATTATTGATATGGAATCGGTGTTGGGTATGCCAGCCGTAAACGTTTCCTTTATTTTACCGTTTGTTTGTTTCATAGTAATCATCATGTACGGACAGCGTACCGTCAATAGAGAGAGGGCTCATAGAGCTTGATTCTTCAAGAAATGTCCTAATAAGGCATCTGATAAAGAGGGTGTGTCAAAATGTATGTTAATACAAATTGATGCACCCTCTTTTTTATAACAAGGGGGTGTGTCAAAATGTATATCAATACAAATTGATGCACCCTCTTTTTTATAACAAAGGTCCGCACTTTCACAAGCACGGACCTTT
>RCNI01000452.1_pt1 | contig 25860 bp, 37 predicted proteins | sample 2041151 | NCBI WGS metagenome assembly RCNI01 (sample SAMN09708214, study PRJNA481090) | feces metagenome | isolation source: feces | place: Antarctica: Albino Rookery | reverse complement strand
CATATGAAAGGAATTGTTTTACAAGAAGGAATAGTAAATAAATATGGATTAGAAGCAGCGTATATAGTTGCCGTTATAGGTCAGATGTTGGTTGTAAAAAAAGGAAGTCAAAAAGATTTTTATGATAATAAATATTGGATATTTGAAAGTATAGAATGGCTTAAAGAAAATAAATTCAAAGATATTACTATAAGCAGAGTAAAGAAAATAATAGAAGATTTAGAAAAAAATGGGATTTTAGAAGTAATAAAAATAAATGAAATAAAAGGAATGACAATAAATTATAAAGAGTTTTTCAAACAAGCAGAATAAGGTATGAAAAAAGAAGAATAAATATCTTTTAAATATAATTTATTAGTTTTAAAAAAGAGAAGAATTAGTAAATAAAAAAGAGTGTTTGCTGCAACAAACACTCTTTCAAACTAAATTAAACACTATTTAAAAGTGGTTAACTTAAAGAACTTAAAATGATTATATCAAATATAGAGTCTAAGTTAAACTACTTTTAAATTTTTTTAACTCTTTTTTAGAGCTTTGTAGGGCTTGTGTAAGGTATTAATAAGTGAACGAAAGGAGTTATAAAAATGGGTGTAATAAGAAGTACATATAGAGAAAAAAGAATAGTATCTGGAAATTTTGTAGAGATAGAAATAACACCTGCTTTTATAACTAAAAGGGGGAAAAAGATAAATGTAGATGATAATGAATTTTTAGATTTGAAAAATATAAAAGAAGAAGATAAAGAAAAAATAAGAAAGAAAAATAAAAAAGCATATGAAAAGAGAAGAAAAAAAGAATTTATAAGAATAGCACACAGTAATTTTACAGAAAAAGATTATGTTGTTCATTTTACTTATAAAAATGAATATAGACCAAACTCTTTAGAAGGTGCAGAAAAAGAAGCAAGAAATTATATAAGAAGAATTAATTATAAAAGAAAGAAAAAAGGATTAGAAGAAATAAAATATATGCTTGTTACAGAGTTTGGGCAAGATGAAAAAGGATTAAATAATGTTCATCATCATATGATTTTAAATGGTGGACTTACAAGAGATGAAATAGAAGATTCTTGGAGTAAAAGAAAAAATAGTATGGGTTATGTAAATGTTAGAAGATTACAATTTGGAGATAATGGACTAACAGATCTATGTAATTATATGCTAAAAAAACCAGAAGGTAAAAGAAAATGGAGTGGTAGTAAAAATTTAAAAAAACCTATAGTAAGAACAAACTATTATAAATGGAGTAGAAGAAAGGTAAAAAATATTTTAAGAAATGGAATAGATAGTAAATTAGATTGGGAAAGTCTATATAAGAATTTATATTTTAAAAGTGCAAAGCATATATACAATGATTGGCTAGGAGATTTAATATATGTAAATTTTATAAAGAAGGAGTAATTTAAAATGGAAAAATTTATTGAAGAATTAAATAAAAGTGATGTTAGTTTAGTTTGTGGAATAAGAAGTAATATATGGACTAAAAAAGGAGAAATATCTATACAAGCATCAGAATTTCATTATTGCATTCCAAAGAAGAATTTAAAATTAGAAGAATATAGTAATTTTGAAGTAGCATTATTTGATGATTGGGAGAAAATTTTAAAAGGATTTAGAGGACGGGCAGAACTAAAAAATTTTACAGAAGGATACTTAAAAAATGGTAATAAAAAAAATGGAATTATATTTGCATATGTTCCTAAAAAAATAGTAGAAAAATTGTATTTATATATGAATGAGTAAGGGAGTAAAAATTATGGATGATTTAAGTAATAGATTAAAAGGACAAAGAAATAATGCACAGGGTAGATTTTTTGAACATTGTATAGAAGCAGCTTGTGAAACATACAGAGTAAACAATGTTGCAGAAATCGTAAAAGTACCAGAACCATTTAGAGTTATGAAAAAAGAAAAAGGAGGAAAATTTAGAGGACAATTTATAAAAAAAGCAGAACCAGATTTTCATGGTACTCTAAAAAATGGAAAAAGTATTATATTTGAAGCTAAATTTACATTGACAGATAAGTTAAGAAAAAATGTTCTTACAGAAGCTCAAACTGAAAAATTAAAAAAACATAATGAATTAGGAGCACTAGCTGGAGTATGTTGTGGAATAAAAGATAAATATTATTTTATTCCCTGGGGCATATGGGAAAATATGAAAAATATATTTGGAAGAGAGTATGTAAAACAAGAAGATATAAAACAATATGAGGTTAAATTTGATGGAAGTGTAAGATTTTTAGATTATAAATATAAGGAGATATAAATTATGAATAGTATGCAGCCAAAATTTACAGAAGAAGAAAAAAAGAAATATTTATTAAAAAATTATATGGCATTTTTAATAGCGATAATAGGAGTACCAGATAAAGGTGATTGGGCTAAAAAAGAAAAATTTGGTATTAAAAAAGATGGAAGAATTTATTTAAGAACATCGAAGTCTTTAAATATGATGGGGATAAAAGCTGAAAAAGAGATTGAGAGGTAATTCAGATGAAGAAAAAAAAGGAAATATAATTTTTATAAATATGCAGTATCTGTAGAAAAAGAAGCAGAATTAGTACCAATAGAAATAAGTGCTATACAAAAGAAACAATATAAAATGATATTAAATAAGCTAAATGAAACATCAAAAAATATATTTGATGTATATGAAAATTATGAAAATGAAATGTTAGTTTGGCTATCAGAGGAATTAAAAAGAGAAAACAGAAGGATAGTAGATCTTAGTGATACAGAATTAGATTTTTATATTCTAATGTTTTTAAATAAATTAAAAAATTAGGAGGAATTCTATGGACGATAAATATTATAAAAGTACTGAAAAACTTTTATATAATATATCTACAGTTAGGAGAAGAATAGAAAACTTAACTGATGATTTGAATTATTATGTAACTGATTTAGAAGAATATAAAAATGAATTACAAGATTTAGGATTAGATGCTTCTGGAATAAATCGGATATCTACAAATACGAATGATATAAATGATTTAGTCTTAAAAAAAGTAATGAGAATAGAGTACTTAGAGAATGAAATACCAAAACTTGAATCAAAGATAAGTATAAATAAAAAAGAAATTGAGAAAGAGGAAAGAGAAATAAATAAACTTTTAAATGCCATAAATGAGTTAGATAACAGAGAGTCATTAGTTGTTACAGAATATTATATAAAAGGTGAATCAGTAAGTAGAATAGCAAATAAAATAAATATAACTGATTCAGCAGTTTTTAAAACTAAAAAGCAAGCGGTTAAAAAAATACGGATAGAAATTTTTGGATTTGCAGCTTTGAAAAAAGATTATGTTGTATAATTCCAAAAACGTTCCAAAATCATTCCAAAAACGTTCCAAATTTGGTGAATGAAAAAGTAAAAATAAAGATATATAATATTAATATGGAAAAGATTTAAAGTACATTTAAATACCTCCTGAGTTATATAGATAGCGTATTAGTAGCCCTAATCTAAGGGCTACAACATGGAACTTGATCAAGCTGTAAAGGTGCAAATCCTTAAAGTTCCAATAAAACTTAAAACTTAATACTTAACGGCAATAAAATAGGATTTTGATATTTACTGTATTTATTGTTAAGAATTACAAAATCTTTAGTAAGTGTAGATGTGAGGGATATTATCCCTCCATTTATCTTATAAGTAATAATAATGGCTGCGTACAAATTTACATAAACCTTTCAAATTTTAAATGAGATAAAGCAATAGTTAATTTTTTAAATATAACTATTGCTTTTTCTTTTATAAATAATAAAAAATAAAATAAAAAGGTACTTTTGTAAGGGTGAACTCTATGCGGGTACGGAGAGCCCCGAAATATCGCTCAGTTTGGAAATTTTTTTGAGGTTTACAATTTTACAAAAATAACAAAAAATATTTGCAAAAAAACAGGGTGAAAGGAGGAACGCAAATGGCTGAAAAAATCAAATTTGATGAGAATGAAGATTTACTAGTTTCGACTGAACAACTTTGTAAACTTTTTGGAGTTAGTAGAGCAGCTATAAATAAATGGGTTTCTTCTGGATGTCCTAAACATAGTAGAGGGTGGTTTTTATTAAAGGATGTACTCAATTGGAAGGGCGATAATGTAGCAGAGAAAACAAAAGGTACATCAGCAAAAGCTAAAAAAACTTTTTTTGAAGCACGATATAAAGAAGAACAGGTTAAGGCACTTGAATTTAAAAATAATCTCCAAGAAGGACTATATTTGGATAAAGAAAGTGCAGAAACAGAACTAAAAAGATTACTAATTATTTTAAAAACATCTTTACTAGGTATGGCCACAACTATATCTACAGAATTGGCACTTTATGTAGACACAGAAACAGCAAGATCTTTAGATGCACAAATAAAAAATATCATAGATGATGCACTAAATCAGATGCGGATTGATGGTATATATGAACAAAAAAGAAATAATAAATAAAGAATTACCTAGTTGGATAAAAAAATGTTTAAAAGTGCTAAAGCCACCAGAAAAAATGACAGTAAGTGAATGGGCTGGTAGGTTTAGAGTATTGGATTCTAAAACATCCGCAGCACCAGGTATTTGGAAAAATAGTACAACACCATATTTACAAGGGGTAATGGATGCGTTTAATGAAAATGATATAGAAACCATAGTATTTTGTAAGTCTACTCAGGTAGGTGGAACAGAATCTATGAATAATATGCTTGGGTATGTTATATCCCAAGATCCAGCACCGAGTTTGATTGTTTACCCAACGCTAGATCTTGCAGAATATGCTAGTAAAAACAGAATAGAACCTATGATTGAACTTAGTTCTGAGATGGAAAGTCGATATATTAAGGGAGAAAGTAAGGTTTTAGAATTACAATTTGACGGGATGTATATTGTTGTATCTGGTGCAAATTCTCCAGCATCTCTTGCATCTAGGCCTATAAGATTTTTATTTTTAGACGAGGTAGATAAATACCCAAGTAATGCTGGAAAAGAAGCAGACCCAATTTCTTTAGCTAAAGAAAGAACAAAAACATTTGCAGCTAATAAAAAAATATTTCTAACATCAACACCGACTTTAAAAGACGGAAATGTTTGGAAGTATATGGAAAATGCGAATGAAATTAGGAATTACTTTGTGCCTTGTCCTCATTGTGGAGCTTATCAGACTTTAAAGTTTAAGCAACTAAAGTGGGAAGGTGATGAGATGACCGAGGCACAACGCACCGCATATTATGAGTGTGAGCATTGTAAAGAAAGAATATACGATTCTCATAAAATGCAAATGTTAAGAAATGGGAAATGGGAAGCTACTAAAAAAAGTAAGAGTAAAAGACAAACAGCATTTCACATAAATACAATATATTCCCCATGGGTAAAATTTGGAGATGTAGCATATGAATTTTTACGATGTAAAGATGATCCCGAATTATTACAGAACTTTGTTAACTCTTGGCTTGCAGAACCATGGGAAGAAACTCAATTAACTTTAAATTCGGCAATTGTAGCTGAAAGAGAAACGGAATATGAAGAAATGGTAGTTCCAGAATGGGGTCAGATGTTGACCGCTGGTGTCGATGTGCAGAAAGATAAATTTTATTATTCTATCAGAGCCTGGGGAGCCAATTATACAAGTCAGAAAATAAGAAATGGTGAAGTATTTGATTTAACAGATATAGAAAAAATAATGAATATGGAATATAAAAAGCTATCAGGACAAGGGTTGTATATAGATTTATGTTTGATAGATAGTGGATTCCGTACAGATGAAATATATGAATTTTGCTACTACAATGCGGATTGGTGTACAGCTTGTAAAGGTAGTTCTAAATACGATATGTACGCAAAATATCGCTTATCTACTGTTAATAAAACTAACAGTAAAGCACTTGGAATGCGTGTTGTAGAAGTTAATACAAATAGATATAAAGATTTCATAGCAGCTAGATTAAGAAGAGAAAATGCAACGGACAGAATGAATGGTTCGTTTATGGTTAATAAAAATACAGACAAAGATTATGCCGAACAGCTTACAGCCGAGCATAAAGTTAGAGAGAAAAAGAATGGCCAAGAAGTTCAAATTTGGAAACCTAAGAAAGCACACATAGATAACCATTATCTGGACTGTGAAGTTTATGCATGTTGTGCAGCAGATTTATTAAACGTAATGCTATTACAAGAAAATCCAGACACACAACCACAGATACAGGAAGAACCAAAACAACAGCAGAATAATAATGGCGGTTGGCTAGGTGGTGGCAATAACTTTTTAGGTGGTAATAAAGGAGGTTGGCTATAGTTGACTAAAATTGAAAGATTAGAAAAAAGGCTAGAAACATTGTATTTAGCTATAGAATCTATAGAAAATGGAGCACAAGAATATAGGCTTGGTACTAGATCCGTAAAGAAGGCAGATTTATCAACTTTATACAAAGAACGAGATAGATTGGAAGAAGAAATAGAAAGACTAGAAAACGGAACTGTATCTGTGGCCGTATTTACTAAGAGGTAAAGAATTATGAAACAAAATTTTTTAGATAAAGCTATTGGATTTATAAGCCCAAGTGTTGGATACAAAAGAGCAATGTATAGAGAAGCGACAAGAAGTTATTATGATGCAGCACAGATGAGCCGAGAAAATGGAAGATGGAATAGCACCAATACAACAGCAGAAGTTGCAGATACAATGGACAGAAATATTATAAGAGCCAGGGCAAGAGATTTAGAAAGAAATTCAGATTTTATGGAAAATCTAGTATTGCCATACGTTAATAATGTTGTTGGAAATGGATTTACATTACAAGCAAAAATAAAAAATGATGATGAAAATGCATCTGAACTGAACAAGGAAATTGAAAGACTTTTTAAGGAGTGGAGTAGGCATAAGAATTGCGACATAATGGGGCAACAATCTTTTAAAGAATTATGCGAAACAGCAATTAGAAGAATGAGGATAGATGGTGGAATTATATTTGTAAAGGTGTATGACGATAAAGGTGAATTTCCTTTTAAATTACAAGTGTTAGAAGTGGATTCCCTAAATGAAAGCCTTAATTCTATTTATATGCCAAACAAGAATAATGTAATAGGTGGAATAGAAATAGACGAATATAACAGACCAATAAAATATCATTTCAAAAAAATTAGCTTGGATGGATATGAACAATTTGAAGAAGATATAGTAATTGACGCTAACAGAGTTATGTTTTTATTTATGAAAAATAGACCAACTCAATTAAGGGAAATTTCACCTATGGCCAAAACTTTAAAAAGGATAAAGGATATTGATTCTTTTATGGAAGCACTACAGATAAAAGAAAGAGTAAGTGCTTGTTTATCAGCATTTATAACGCAAGTGGATAATGCTGGATTTGGTGGTGGAAGGAACAATAATAGAGTAGATGCAGATAGTGGGTACAATCAACAAACACTAGCACCTGGGATGATTATGAAACTAAAGCCTGGAGAAGGTGTACAAGTAGTAAACCCAGCAAATGGAGCAGCAAATGCCGAAGCTTACATACAAACACAACAACGAATAAGTGGAGCTGGACAAGGACTAAGCTATGAAGTATCTAGTAGAGATATGAGCAAGGTAAATTATTCTAGTGCAAGACAAGGACTTCTTGAAGATAGAAAAGAGTATAAAAAGTATCAGAATTATATGATTGAACATTTCTTGGATGAAGTCTATGAAGAATTTGTAACAATGCTAGTAATGGAACAGATGATAGAGATTGATTTAATTGACTTCTTAGAAAATAAGGAAAAATATTTAGAACATAAATGGATTCCTACAGGTTGGGATTGGATAGATCCTCTAAAGGAAGTTAATGCAAATTCAAAAGCAGTAAAAGAAAATATAGATACATTAGAAAGAATTTGCGCCGAAAAAGGACTAGATTGGAAAGAAGTACTGGAACAGAGGAAAAGAGAAATAGAATTTATTAGTAGTATGTATCCAGAAACAGAAAATGAAGTTAATAATTAGATTTTTAAAATCTTTTATTATAAGAAATTTTGAGAGGAGGGAATAGAGTGGAAAAAAAGTTATTTAGAAATCTAGGAATAGAGTGTGCAACAACAGAGGAAAATCCAAGAACAATAGAATTTTCTTTTTCAAGCGAAAAACCAGCCAAAAGATATAGACGAGATAAGAAAAACAAATTAATTGAATATGAAGAAATATTACTACACGAATCTGAAGATAATATGGATTTTAGTAGATTAAGAGCAGCAGGTTCGCTATTATACAACCACGATTCAAACCATGTAATAGGAAGAATTGATGATGTGTACTACGATGCATTAAATAAAAAATGTAGATGTAGAGCAACATTCGATGAAGATTATGAATCTTATAAAATTATGGATAAGGTAAAAAGTGGAAGTATAAAAGGTGTTAGTTTTGGCTACATAATAAATGATTTTGAACTTAGAAAAGAAAATAAAACTGAAAAACTCATAGCTACAAAATGGACACCTTATGAAATTACAATAACACCTATTCCGTTAGATGAAAATGTGGGTATAGGAAGAAGTCTAGAAGGAGGTATAGAGGAAATGGAAGATAAAGAAGAAATAAGAAGTGAAGAAGAAGGTAAAAAGAAAGAAAATTCTAAAGAAGAATCTAAAAAAGATGAAGAATCTAAAGAAGAAAATGAAGATGACAACGCATCTGATGAAGAAACTGATAAAAATGAAAATGATGAATCTAAAGAAGGAAAAAAATCTTCTAAAGGGTGTAAAAAAAATAAAAGGGAGTTAGATATAGAAATGACTATGATAAAAAATGAAAAACAGAGATGTTTAGACATAACTAAGTTATGCAGATCATTCAATATAGCGAATGAAAGAACAGAGGAATTTATAGAAGGCGATAAAACTTTAGATGAAGTTAGAGCTATAATACTAGACGAGATTAAAGAAAAGAAAAGAGGCATTGAAATAGGTGGAGTTGAAGTAAGTGGAAATGGTAGAGATAATTTCACTAGAGATATAACAAGCGCTTTAATGGTGAAAGCAGGTTACGGTGAAGGTAACGAAAAAGAAGAAATAAGAAATTTATCTGGTATGGGATTTAGAGATATAGCTATACAGACTTTAAAATATGATGGAATAGATGCAAGTAGAATGAATAGTGATGAATTATTCAAAAGAGCATTAAGCCCAGGAGGTGCATTTGTTTCTGTAATGGATAATACTGTAAATAAATCTATGGCAAAAGCATATCAATCAGCACCAACTACATTTGAAAAATGGACCACTAAAGGAAGTGAAACAAACTTTAAAGGTTCAACTAGATATAGAATAAGTGAAGCTGGGGAACTAACAAAAATAACTGAAAATGGTGAATTTGAATTTGATGAAATGACAGATGAAGGTGTAAAAACATCTATAGCTACATTTGGAAAATCATTCGGGCTTACAAGAGAAGCACTACTAAATGATGATTTAGGTATATTAACTAGAGTTCCAATGGCATATGTAGTTGCAGCTAAACGAGGAATAAATAAATTAGCATACAAAACATTAGCATCTAACCCAACTATATATGATAAGCAAAAATTATTTGACTCTAAACATAAAAATCAAGGTACAACAGGAGCATTATCTGTTAAAAGTATAGGTGAATTTAGAACATTATTAAGAAAACAGACGAATTTAAGAGATAAAGAAGTACTAAATATACCTCTTAAATATATTTTAGTCCCAGCGGCATTAGAAACAACAGCAGAACAGTTATTATTATCAGCATCAGATATAAATGGTGCACATAGTGGAGTTATAAATCCATTTAGAGGAAAATTTGAAATAATATCTGATGCAGAATTAGATCAATACAGTGAAACCGCATACTATGGAATAGGTGATAAAAACGTAGCCGAATCTATAGTAGTTTCTTATCTAAATGGAAAGGAAGCACCAACACTAGAATCACAGATAGCATTTGATAGATTAGGTATAAACTACAGAATATTTATAGATTATGGTGTGAATGTAGTTGATTATAGAGCAATGGTAATGAATGCTGGAGAATAGGAGGAAACATAAATGTTAGGAAGATTTGTTTATAATGGAAAAACAGTAAATTTTAAAGCTACTAAAGATTTAACTTATGGCGAAGTAGTAGAGTTAGGAAATAGAATAGGTATTGCAGCAGCAACTATAAAAAATGGAGAGTATGGAACAGTTAATATAACAGGTGTATACGAATTAATAGCAACTTCTAGTGAAGAATATAAAATAGGTGATTTAGTATATTTTAAAAATAATGGTGTAACAAAAACTAAATCTAGTAATGAACCCGTAGCTGGAATAGTAGTAGCTGAAAAGAAAAATGGAGCAACAACAGCACTTGTTAAAATAGATTAATGGATTTAAATAGAATATTTTTAAATGATTTGCACATCTTTTTTGATGAAATATCTGAGGATGTGCAAATTAATTATATAGGAGTAAATGTTGTCTTAGACCACGATAAATTACAAGATAGAAGTAAAAAAGAATATGATGGGATAAGTGTTGGAGATATTTTATATTTCACTAAAAAAGAAGAGCTATTAAATAAATTAGGTGGAATACCTAATTCTGGGGATATTCAAAACTTTAATGGTAGAACTTGTACAGTATTTAATGTGAGAGAGGACAATGGGTTAATTGAAGTGATATTGAATAGCAATGGAAATAAATTTGAAAATAGTGGGTGGTAGAATTGGGAACACCGCTAATAAGTGATAAAGAGCTTAAAAAAGCAGTAAAAGAAATGCAGAAAATACCACAAGGTATGGACAAGGCAGCAGCAAGGGCGTTGAACGATGGTTTGGTTGTTATGGGGAAAGTAGCAGCACAAGAAACCTCTAAAGAATATGTAATTAAACAGGGAACTGTTAGAGCAACATTTAAAAAAAGAAAAGCTAATGCTGGAAATTTAAATGCAAAAATAATTTCTAGTGGTAGCAAGTTAAAGCTAGCAGAATTTCCATATAGTCCTAAACAAACAAGTAATAAAAAGAAGAAAAATGGGAAACTATATGCAAAAAGTATAGTTAAAGTAAAAATAAAAAGGAATGAAGGAAGAAAAGTAGTACATCATTCGCCACCAGCATTTTCCAATAATGGTGGAATATACCATAGAAAAGGTAAAAGTAGATTTCCTATACAAGTTATGTTTACAACATCTATACCAGGAATGATTGAGAATGAAAAAATAGGTGATGTAGCAATAGAAAAGGCAAGTGAAAGAGCGCAGGAAAGATTAGAGCATCATTTAAATCACATTTTAGGAGGTGGAAAATAAAAATGATACTGACACCAACAGATGTGTTAAAAAGAATGAAAGTAATTTTAGAAGATGCAGTTAAGGATATAAGGCTTGAAAAAGCAGTAACCAATAGTGCTGACTACAAATTAGTAAAGCCTAATGTGAATATGTGCTATGTACCACCATCGAATATTGCATTTGGTGGTTATACAGTTCCAGGAATTACAGTTTTTGTTAAGAGTGGGGCAGATGATCTTGAAGAAACAAAATTAACATTGTTGATAGGAATACAAACTTACGATCCTGGAACAACAAACGAACGAGGTGAATTGAAATATAGCACAGATGGATATACAGATATATTAAATCTTATAGACATAATTCGAGTGGCACTAAAAAATAATAGAAAGCAACTTGGATTAGATATAGAAGATGAATTAAAATGGGGATTTTTTGAAAAACAGATGCACCCCTTTTGGACAGGGTTTATAGAATTGGAAGTTAGATTACATCCAATAGCTAACCCAGACCTAGAAAATATGCTTTAGAAGGAGTGATAAAATGGCATATAAACATGGAGCATATGGCGATTTTATAGAAAGTACAGAACAAATAACTACAGCTAACGGAACTATACCAGTTTATTTTGGGGTAGCACCTGTAAACAGAGTTAAAAATAGTATTAACTACACAGATAAGCCTGTACTTATAACAAGTATAGCAGAAGCACAACAAAAATTAGGTTATTCTGATGAAGATGATTTTTCTATTTATACCTTATCGGGTGCAATATTTGCACACTTTAAAAATAAAGTAAAAGCAATAGGACCTATTGTTTGTGTTAATGTACTAGATGTAGAAGCCCACAAAGCAGCAGAACAAACAACAGGTTCTAAAAGTGCAATAAATAGCCTTATAGAACTAGAAGAAAACACAATAGTAGATACAATTACAGTAGATAGCAAAATAGAAAATGATGATTACATATTAGAAATAAGAGAAAATGGAAAAGTAAATATACGATTACTTAAAAATCAAGAAGAAGCTGTTACAGTAACTTACTATAAAACTGATTTAGATAAAGTAAAAGAAGATGCAATAATCGGGGAAAGTGGAGAAGTAAATGGATCTAACAAAGGAATATATGTAGTGGATGATGTTTATACAAAATTAAATGTTATTCCAAATATATTAGTAGCACCAAAATGGGGTACAAATGAAAAAGTTAGAAGTAAACTATTAGAAAAAAGTAGTAAAATATCTGGAATATGGGATGCGATAATAGTTACAGATATGCCAGCTACAAAATCTAAAGTAACAGAAATTATACGGGAAAAAGAAATTAAAAAGCTAAATAGTGAAAATGAAAAACTATGCTATCCTCTAGTTGTTATGAATGATAAAAAAGTATATTCCTCTATAATAACAACAATGGTTATGCAGATAGAGGATAGTACAAATGATGGGATTCCATCTCATACACCTTCTAATAGAAAAGCTGGAATAGAGGGTACTGTTTTAGAAAATGGAACAAGTGTAGAAATAAATTTTGTAAATGCAAATAAATTGAATGAAAATGGAATAACTACATTTCTATTCCATTCTGGCAAATTTGTAGTATGGGGACCACATATGAGTTGCTATAAATATGGTGCAACAAATGATCCACACCTTGTATTTGATACAAATAGAAGAATGGATATTTACCTAAACAATGATTTTAGAGAAAGAAATTTCTCAAACGTGGATATGACAGTAAAAAGAAATGATTTATTAGCATTAGTAGAAACAGAGCAGATAAGATTAAATGCATTAGTTGCAGCAGGAGATTTATTGCATGGAACAATAGAGTTTAGAGGTGATGAAAACTCTAAATCTGATTTAGTTCAAGGAGATTTTACATTCCACAGTATGGTTACAAGTCCAATGTTAGCCAAATCTCTAACACAGAAAGTCGAATATACAAGTAAAGGAATAGAAACACTTGTAGCAGAAGAAGGTGAATAAGTTTGAAAAAGATAGTAAGTAGTAAGACAGCAGGATTTAATCTATATGCAAACGCCTATAGATGTGAAGATGTAGTATCTATAGAAATGCCAGAGATGGAACTTGAAACAGAAGAAGTAGCAGGTGCAGGGATATTGGGAAAAATAGAAATGCCAGCTATGACAGATATTGGTAGTATGGAAATAACAATTAAGTTAAAAGCTACTAGTTCTAGTAGGACTTACAAAGAGCTTGCAAAAGGCGGAATGTTGGAAACCAGATGGGCAACTAATGTTATAGATCCTACAACAGGATTCCCCGACCTAGTAAGTAATAAAGCATATGCAAAAGTAGTTCTTAAAAAAATAGCAGATGGAACTTTAGAAAATGGAAGTCCACAAGAAGCAGAATTTACGTTTGAGTGCCTAACATGGAAACGTGTGGTAAACGGTGAAACTGTAGTAGAAATAGATAAACTAAATAACATAAATAAAATTGCTGGACAAGATTTTTCTAGCAAATTATCATCAATGCTATAAAAAATAAATTAAGATAAAAGAAAGAGGGATTTATTCCCTCTTTTTTATGTAAAGGAGATAAAAAATGAAAACTAAAGAAAAAGAAACTGAATTAGAAGTAATAGATGTAGTAGATATAAAAGAAAAATTTGAGTTAACTAATCCAATAGAAGTGGATGGGAAAGAAGTAACTGAAATAGAATACAACCTAAATAGAATAACAGGAAAAACAATAAGAATAGCAATACAGCAGTTAGGAAGAATGGAAGTTGGAGTTCCTAATATAGAGTTTTCACCTATTTTACATGCTTTTTTATTTGCATTTGCAGCAGATTTAGATTTCCATATAGTTGAGAAATTTAATATGAAAGACTATAGAAGAGCAGTTGAAATAGTATCAAATTTTATATAAAAATTGGAGGAGTTATAACAGATGAGTATTTAAGAGCTGTTATAACTCAGATAACAATGGAAACATCTAATTCCAGAAAAGAGCTTTTAGAAATGCCAATTGAAGATTTGATAATTTATTATGATGATTTAGTGGAAGAATCTGAAAGACAGTACAATGAAGCTACAAAAGGATAGAAGGTGGTGAACAAATGGGTAAAAAATTCAACACCGAATTAGTAATTGGCGGTAAATTGGATGCATCCTTATCTCAAGCATTTGGCCAATTAGGTAAATACTATAAGCAACAATCTAAAGAGATGCAAAAGTGTAATTCTGATGCAGCTAAGTTTAGTAAAAAAATGGATGGCTTGTATGAAAAAACTTCTAAAGCATTAAAAACAAGTGCAAAATTTGTAGCAGGTGCAGCACTTGGTGGCTTAGCAGTAGGTGCAAAAGTAGGACTTACAGAAGCGGCTAATATGGAACAATACAGAAACACTTTAGAAGTTGTAATGAAAGATACAAAAAAAGCTGGAAAAACATTCCAATGGGCTGTTAAATTTGCTAATAAAACACCATTTGATACAGGTGAAGTGGTAGAAGCGACAACTAAATTAACTAGTTATGGATTGAAAGCACAAAGTGTATTACCAAAAGTTGGAGATATGGCATCTGCAATGGGTAAATCTATGGACCAAGCGGTAGAAGCAGTAGCTGATGCACAAACTGGAGAACTAGAGAGATTAAAAGAATTTGGAATAACTAAACAACAGATTATAGATCATGCAAATAAAATAATGCGTGGGAAAGAAATTGTAAACGCAAAAGGGCAGATTACCGACCAAAAGAATTTTAATAAAGCTTTATTTAGCTTAATGGAAGAAAGATATAGCGGGAGTATGATTAAACAAGCTAAATCTTTAAAAGGTTTAATGTCTACAGTTGGTGGTGTGGCCAAAAGTGGACTTGCGAAAGTAATGGGAATAACAGATACAGGAACAACCGCAAAAGGTAGTATGTTTGATGTTGTTAAAAAACAAATGACTACTTTTACAGCCGAAATGGAAAAAATGCAATCAAGTGGAACTTTTGATAAGCTACAACAAGATTTAGGAACATTTGCAAAAGATGTTGGAGATGGAATAAGTGCAGCTATGCCACATATTATAGATTTTGTATCTTATTGTTTAACTCATGTTCCACAAATTGCTACAGGAATTAAAGCATTAGCAGTTGGATTTGCAGGGTTTAAAATAGCTGGAGGAATAACAGAAGGTGTAAAAACATTTAAGCTATTAAAAGGAGCTATAGCAGGTGTAAATGGAAATTACTTATTACTATTAGGAACAAAATTGGCAGATAAAATAGAAACTGGAATATTATATGGATTGTATATGAAAGAAGCCGCAGCAAAAGGATTGTTGGCAGTAAAAAATGGAATACTTACAGCGTCAAGTTATGTATTAGCAGCAGGTCAGGGAGTGGCAACAGCAGCAACAACCGCATTTGGTGCAGCAATGGCATTTGTAACATCTCCAATATTCTTAGTTGCAGCAGCAATAGCAGCAGTAGTTGCAGTAAGTTATTTAGTATATACACATTGGCAACAAATAACATCATCAGTTAGTGGTTGGTGGTATGGAACAATAATGCCAGCATTTAGTGCAGGTAAAGCACATGTTCAAGCAGTTTGGGATGGAATTAAAAATGGAGCTATAGCAATGAAAAATAGTGTTGTTAATGCGATAAATTCAATAATAAGTAAGATAAATAGTATAAAACTACCGAGTTGGATTCCATTTGTTGGTGGTAAAGGATTAAATATACCAACAATTGGAGGTAAAAAAGGTGGTAAATCGGGAAAATTTGCAAAAGGTGGATTAGCAACACAACCTTCTATATGTGGTGAAGCAGGTCCAGAAATGGTTATACCTCTAAATGATAAAGCTAGAAGTTTAAAACTATTAAACGTAACAAATAGAATATTTGGAATGCGTGGATCAACAGAAGCAGCAAAAGCTACAATAAAATCTAAAGTATTAAAACCTAAGAAGGCAAAAGAAATAAAATTTAAAAAAACTAAGCCTGGAGAAAATGGGAATAATGGCGGTGGTAGTGGTTCTACTGTTATTAATTTTAATCCAACTATTTACTGTAGTGGTGGAGATGAAAAATCTGTAAAAAGTCGGTGCTTAGAAGCATTTGCAGAATTTAAAAGACTAATGAGAGAGTTAAAAGAAGAAGAAGAGAGGGAAAATATAAATGAACCAATTTTCGACTTATAAAACAATCCAGGGCGATACGTTTGATATTATCGCCCTTAAATTTTACAATGATGAGTTTAAAAGTATAGAAATAATAAAAGCAAATCCAAATCATGCGGCAACATTAAAGTTTGATGAAGGTGTTATTTTAAAAATTCCAAAATTGGAAGATGAAATAAATGAAGATTTACCGCCATGGAAAAGATAAAAAAGAGGTGATAAAGTGGCAACTACTAAAATAAAAATAAATAATGTAGATATATCTAATGATGTAGAAATATTGGATACGAAAATAATAGATAAAGCTATAGGAATAGATTTACTAGATGTTACTTTATCTAACCGAAATAGTGATTGGAAGCGGTGGAGCATTGAAGAAGATGACACTATAGAGCTTGAAAAAGATGGATTTAAAACGGGTGTTATGTACGTTAATATAATAAGAATCTACAATGGTAGATGTATATTAAAAGCATCTAGTCTAAAAAGAGAGCATAGGATATTAAATACATACACTTTAGAAAATACAACTCTTAACAAGATAGCTGAAACAACGGCAATGGCTGTTAATATGCAGTTAAAAGCATACAATCTAAATAACTTTGAGTATGAAAGGATAGATTGTGTGGATGAAAGTTATATAGGATATCTTACAAAAAGAGGGATGTTAGAAGGCTACAATGTAAAAGTGGCCAATAATAAAATAATAATGTATAACGTAAAGGAATTTGAACGTAAAAGAGCTATAGAAATATTTGATATAGCAGATTTTATTGGAGAATTTGAAATAAGTAGAAATAATTTAGAAACGTATAGTAAATGTAAGATGTATTGTTATCCAACAGCTACAAATGCAGCATCTGGAATAGTAGAATATACAGATGCAAAAGTAAAAGGTGGTTCTTTAATAACACCGAAAGTGAAGATTAGCAGCTTAGCTGAGGGGCAACGATTTAGCAAGAATATATTAGAGTATAAGAATAGAAATTACATAAATATTTATTTTAAAGTAGAATTTAAAAATAATTTAGCTGGAAGTAGTGTTGTAGAAATAAAAGGAATTGGCCGTTATAGTGGTAGATATTTTATTGAACAGATACAACAAGATATGTTTAACAATGTCAGTTATATATTAGCAAGAAAAATTTAGGTGATAAAAAATGATTAATATAGTTAAAGGGCAGATTTCTACAATAGAAGGAAATAGTGCAAAAATAATAATTCCAGAAACTGGAGTAGTGTCATATAAATTAGAAATTACAAGAGAAGTTATAGAAGTTAATTTAGATACACCGCTAAAACCTGGGGATTGGGTTATTGCAGTATTATATACAAAATCAGATGGGGTAATAGTTGGGAGTATTTAAAAGAAGGGGTGGTAAAGTGGCGACAATAGGAAGTTATGCGGGCAAAACTTTTAAAGTTAGCAACAAAGGGATTTACACCCTTAAAGATGGGATAAAGATGAAGGCATCTATTGCAACAGAATCCCAGGAAAAAGAAAATGATAAACCTAGTACTTATATAAAAGGATTTAACTTGGAAATATTAAGCTTTTCTATTACTGTTTTTAAACAGAAAAATATAGATCCTTTAGGAGAATTTAATAGCTGGAAGAAAATACTATACAGTAAGAAGCCATATCCATTTATTCTTGGTGGGAAAAAGTTAGGTAGTAATAACTTTTTAATGAAAGATGTATCTATGGAAGAAACTAAAATAGTTGGAAATGGAGAAATAGTTAAAATGGTTATAGGGATAGAACTTGAAGAATATGTTAGAGCTGGTAAAAAGAAAAAGGAAGGCAAATAGCAGATGATAATAGAAGTTATGAGCACAGATTTTATAAATTGGAAAGCAAAAGGGGCGATGAGAATAGCCCAGAATGTGCAAAATCTTTTAAATACAGTAAAGTTTGAAACAGCATATTCTAGGAACAAAGGAAGAAGTGGCGAAGAAATAGATATGAATTTTGAAGAAATGAAAAATCTAGTAATCGCTGAAACTTATGAAATAGTAGAAGAATATGAGCCAAGAGCCGAAGTGTTAGATGTAGAAGTGTTAGGAGCAGATGGAGAGGGTGCAATAGAAATAAAGGTGGTGTTAGAAATTGAAGGAAGTTAATTTTCTAAACCTAGATATAAAAAGCCTATATGAAAAAGGTAAACAGACTTTGGAAACAGAGTTAGGTGAGATACTTCACGAAGGGGACGAAAGATTAATCCTATTCCAAAATCTTTTTCAGATACAAGTTGGAGAGCAAGCAAATATTAATGATGCAGCAAGGCAAAACCTTTTAAGATATGCTAGGGGTGAATATTTAGATGCATTAGGTGAAGATTTTTATTTTACAAAAAGATTGCAAGCACAAAAGGCAACTTGTAAGGTAAAAATAACATTAAGTAAAGCCAACAATGAAGAAGATACAGTAATTCCAAAGGGAACAAGAATAACACCAGATAGAGAGTTGTTTTTCGAAAATATGGAAGATATAGTAATTCCAAAAGGAAGCATAGAAGGTGAAGGAAAATATATAGCACAAGAAAAAGGAAGTAAATATTCGGGTATAGGCAAAGGATTAATAAAATATATGGTGGATGTATTGCCATTTGTAAAAAATATAGAAAATTTGGATGAAACAAGTGGTGGAACAGATATGGAAAGTGATGATGAATATAGGGAAAGATGTAGAGCATCGAAAAATGCAGTATCAGTTGCAGGTCCAGAAGATAGCTATAGATATTTTGCAATGTCCGCACATGCAGCAATAGTGGATGCAGTACCGACAATGCCGACACCTGGAACAGTAAAAATAATACTCTTATTAGAAGATGGAACAGAAGTAAATGAAGATATAAAAAAACGGGTACTTGCAGAATGTAGTCAAAAGAATCGTAGACCATTAACAGATAAGGTAGAAGTAGCAAGTGCAGAAATAGAGCCATACAATATTAATCTAACTTACTACTTAGATAAGAACCAGGGAACAGAAGAACGGAAATATAAAAAGAATATACAAGGAGAAAACTTGGATAATAAAGAAGGAGCTATTAGGGATTATATAAAATGGCAACAGAATACTTTAGGTAGAGAAATAAGCCCAGACGAATTGAGGTATAAAATTCAAGATGCAGCTACTTATACAACTACAGATAATAAAAAGTTTACGGCGGTTAGACGAGTAGAAATAACCGAACCTATATACAAGAAAATAGATCCTTTAAAAATTGGTAAGGTTGGAACTATTAATGTAACATATGGAGGATTAGAATAATGAAAGATTTAAAGAACTTTAATCTTATAGATTTTCAGAACTTCTATATGCAAAACGATAAAACAACTAAACGGATATGTAAGGCATTAAATACAATCTATTTAGAAGTCGCAAGAGGAACTTTTTTAGCAGCTTTTTATTGGAGATTAGACGAGTTAGAAGATGAAATTCTTGATGAAATAGCTTGGGAGTTAGATGTAGATTTTTATAGTAATTCTTTACCTAGAAAGTCTAAAATAGAGCTAATAAGAAAATCCAATTTTATAAAACAAATGAAGGGTACGGTTGGAGCAGTTGAAACTTTTCTAGCATCTTTATTTGGTAGAAGTAGAATAAATGAATGGTTTGACTATAGCGGAGAGCCATATCACTTTATAGTAGACATTTGGAATCAGCACGATGTGTTTGATTTGCTAGATGTCTTTTTTGCATCTATAGATAAAGTTAAGAATGTAAGAAGTTTTTTAGAAAAAGTAAATATTATAGAAGAAAACAATCAAAAAATTTATATAGCAGTAGCTACTCAAGAAGGAGAGGAAATTACAATATATCCATATTCTCCAGAAAGTTTGGAAACAAGTATAGATGTAAGTGTTCCAACAGGGGTTGGCGATTGCTATTATGAAATAACAATAAAAGAATAAGGAGGAAAATAAATGGCAAAAGAATACTATTCCTTATTAACAAAAGTAGGGCAAGCAAAAATTGCTAATGCATCACTTTTAGGAACAAAAGTAAATATAACTACTATTAAGTTAGGAGATGGAAATGGAATTGAATACAATCTAACAGAAGAACAAACTGATTTAAAAAGAGTAGTTTACAGTGGAAATGTATCAGTAGTTCGTAAAGATCCTACACAAGGAAATGTAGTAGTTATAGAATCTGTAATTCCACAGAGTGCAGGTAATTTTACAATTAGGGAAATTGGATATTATGATGCAGATGGAGATTTAATTATAGTTGCAAAATATAAAAGTCAGTTCAAACCACAAATATCTTCAAATGGTGCAGCAGTAGACATGAAAGTAAATACTGTAATAGCCGTAAGCAATGCAGAAAATGTAGAGCTAAAAATAGATAATACTTTAATATTTGTAACTACTAAAGATTTAGAAAAATTAAGACAAGAAATTGATGACAAAATAGGTAATTTAAGTTCTTTAAAAACAACTAATAAAACGAATGTAGTATTAGCGATAAATGAAGTTTTCGACAAATTTGCAGATATAAGTACAGATGCAAAAGGGACAAGTTTTGATGATTCAGTTGCTAATTTAGGAGCAACTAATGTACAAGAGGCAATAATGAAAGTATTGGAGATAGCAAAAGCAGCACAAGAAAAAGCAGATAAAAATGAATTAGAAATTACAGGACAAGTAACTAGATTAAATTCTATAAATACAGAGCTTGGAACAGAAATAGGAAATCCAGTTTAGGAGGAATAAAATGAGTTTAAAAGAAGTAATAACAGAAACTGAAAGTTTAAAAAACGACTTAAAACTTGCAAAAAATAAAATAAATGACAGAATTTTATCGGGGGGGGGTACTAAAGCTAATACTATAAGTGAAGTGCCAGGTAAAATTGATGAGATGTTAGGGAATTATAAAAAAGTTGCGTATATTACATTAAATAAATCTACAAAAATATATTATGATGACGATGTGTTTGATTTTCAACTAAATTATAGTTTGAATTTTAAACCAAGTAGAATTTTTATAGTTGCAAGAACTTTTACTGGTGATACATCTATTAATACTCTTGATGGACAAGAATATTTTGTAATAGATTCTGAATATCACAATTTTACATCGTTTAAAAAGGGTGACCCAATATCTGTAGAATATAACCCCAATATAACTACAAACTATAATCGTGATTTTATAGCGATATATAAAGATTCTTTAAATAATAGTTCAGTTAAATTAAGAATATATATATCTGCATTAGGAAGGTTCGTACAAGAAAAAATAGAATTTTGCTCTTTAATAGCAGTAGAATAGGAGTTGATAGAATGTCTTTAAAGACAGAAATAGACAAGACAAGTGAACTTAGAAATAAAACAAAAAAAGCAAAAGATAATATAAATGTAGTTTTAAATGAATTTAATGAAAATGCACAAACATTACAGCAAGTTCCTGAAAAATTAAAAACTATATTGGATAAAATAGATTTAAAATATCAAGCAAAAGGAACATTCAATCAAAATTTACAAATAACTCATCCTGCTACAAATTGGGGGAATTGGATTATTGGCAAAAAACAAATATTTAATATACCAATTAATATTGATTTTGCTCCCAAAAAAATAATTTTAATAATAAATAAAATAGTTCCAGAAAAAGACATGCTAGCATATGATTCAGAACATTTGAATTCAATTACATTATATTCAGATAAGCATAATTCCCATTCAAATGCTTTTGTTTATTATGATAAGACCAGTACAAAAATTGAAAAAACTATTCCAGAACAAACTGAAAATATGATTGGAAATGATATAGATGCATTATGGATTGAAAGTTTTGATAATAAATCAATTAAATTTGGTCTTTGTATAGGATTAGAGCCAAATGTGCCTTCTAAAACTATAATTTATTCACCAATTGAATGGATTGCATTTGGATAAAATAATAGAAAAGGGGTTGATAAAATGGCGGGATACATTTATATAGGTAGAAAAATTTACTATTTAGTAGAAAATGGGAATGTAATACTCGACACTGGCGAGGCTGAAGGTTGGGTAAATAAAACTACACAAGAACAAGATTTTAAAATATACGAAGAACTACAGAAATATACTAGAGATAGTGTTGATTGCATAGAACTAGAATTCGGAGAATTTAAAACTGAATTTGCAGAATGTACAAGTTATAAAGTAGATATAACTAAAAAAGAATTAGTCTTTGATTATACAGAAGTTCCAAAACCTCCAAGTATTGAACAAAAGTTATCTATTCATGAACGTGTTGAAGTACTAGAAAAAGAAAAAGTAGAACACGAAGATTTGATATTTGAACAAGCATATGAAATCGCAGAATTAAAAATTAATTTAAATTTATAAAAGAAAAGAGGAAGAAAAATGTTAAAAAAACTTACTGAGAACTTAATAAAAAGATCTACTGATACAAAAAAATTGGATGAATTAGAGCATAAATGTTCAGTTATGTATTTAGCAAATACTTTTTCAGATGAAGAGTATAAAGAATTAACAGATTTAATAGCTATAAAAAGAAGTGAATTAGAAGTAGCTTAGAATAGAATCTAAAAGGTTCTTTTTTTATACATAAATAAAGGAGATGTTATAAATGTTATTTGATAGAAATGATATTAGAAATCCAAGTGGTGTAAGTGGCTATAGATTAGATATAGCTGTTAAAAAAATGAAAGAAGAAAATGGATTAGAAGGATTAGGGGTTTGTTTTCAGCAAATGGAAGAAAAATACAACTTAAATAGTATAATTCTTCTATCTATAGCAATTCTAGAAAGTGGTTATGGATTATCCAAACTAGCAAAAGAAAAAAATAATTTATTTGGATTAGATGCGAATGATAGCTATAAGGGTACAGAAAAATACGGTGGTAAGTATAAAAGTAAAGAAGATTCTATAGAAGCAGCTGCATTTAGAATTTCAAAACAATATTTAGATATAGATGTGTCTTGTCCATGGCGTTATATTATGGGAAAAACAGATTTAGATTCTGTAGGCAAAAAATGGTGTTCAAATTCAGATTGGGCAGATAAGGTAAACCGAATAGCAGAAAATATAAGCGATATAGTAGGACTAGAAACAAAAAGAGATAATAGGGAAGAAGTTTGGAATAAAATAGAAAAAACATTTCTAGATTTGAAAAATATAACTAATGAACTAAATGAAAAAATAGATAGCAGCTACAACAATCTGAAAGATTTTTTTTAATTATTAAGAAAAAAATTAATAAAAAACTTGAGGATGTGATAAAAAAGTGGATTTGAATTTATTTTTAGTAGTAGCTGGAACAGTATGTAATTTAGCTATGGCTGTATTTAATGTTACAAATAAGAAAACAGATAATACAAAAGAAACGATAGAAGCAATGACAAAAATGACGATAGAGCTAGAGCATCTATCAGAGTTATTTAATGAATTTAAAAAAGAGATAAAAAGTGAAATGGAGTTAAAAAGAAAAAAGATAGAACAAGCAGCAGGCGATATAGCACAATTAAAGGCTGAACAAGAAAGTCTAAATAAAAGAATAGAGAAAGTAGAAGAAAGGATGAATAATACACATGATAAATAAATTTAAATATAAAGAAATAGTAGAGGTAGTAAAAACATCTAGAGTTGCAAGTCTTGGTTTTTGGGTTGGAATAATAGGATTATTCCTTGCAACTACAAAAATAGAAATAGGAGTTGAGGATACATGGATAACATTAATATATAGTATAAAAGATTTTCTGATGCATCCAGCAAGAGTGATTGGAGCATTAGGAGCTCTATATGGAATATTTAATAATCCAACAGAAAAAGGGATAAAAGATTCTTATTCTGTAGTAACAAAATTAGGCACAATAGAATTAAATAAAAGATTAGATTTAGAAGCAAAAGAAATATCAACTAAAAGAGTTGAAAAAGAATAGAAGGTGTAAAAATGGTAGTATTAATTAATCCAGGCCACACATTGGTTGGGCATGGAAGTGGAGCTATAGGAAATTTGAACGAAAGTAAAGAAGCAAGGGATATAGCTAATATAGTTATAAAGGAACTAAATAAACATGGAGTAAAAACTATATTAGATAAAGTAGATAAAGCATCAAGTCAAGCTGAATGCTTAAATAGAATAGTAGCAATGGCAAATAGAAATGATATAGATTATTTTGTATCTATACATTTTAATAGTTCTAACAATAAAAGTGCGCATGGAACAGAAGTTTACACATACAAAGGTAGACAGTTTACGGATGCTTTAGAAGTAGCCAACTTTATAAGTAAAGAAGGATTCAGAAATAGAGGAGTAAAAGATGGAACAGGTCTTTATGTAATTAGAAGAACAAATGCAAAAAGTATGTTAGTTGAATGCTGTTTTGTAGATGGGCAAGATGCAAGTTTATATAAAAAGAAAAAAGAAGATGTAGGGAAAGCTATAGCAAGGGCGCTATGGAATAATATACATAAAATAGAAGAAGATAAAAAGGATAAGGAAGAGGGTAAGAAAGACATGCTAAATAAGTTAGTAATTTATAAAGGCGATGTGGATGCAAATATAGCAGTACTGATTGCAGAAAAACAAGATTGTATGATGGTTAAAGATTCTGTATATGAAAAAATAAAATCAACTATAGAAGTAAAAGAGCTGATAAGAGTTGGTGGATTAGAAAAAGATACAAATAGATATGTTACAGCTAAAAATGCTATAGAAAAATATTTATAGAATAATAGGCGGAGGGAAGTCCTCCGCCTATTTTTTAATTACTAAAGAAAAATATCTATATTTTCATAAAAATATAAAATAGATTTAACTAATATATAAGTTGAAAATATAGTAATATGTAGTCAAGAGAATATAAAAAAAGGAGGAATTCAGATGATTATTAATATAAATTCAATATCAGAGCTAGAAGAATCTCTAGCATTATATTTTAATATTACTAAAGAAGAACTTTATTATTATTTAAATTCTTCATATGATGAAGACTGGGAGGTATTTGAAGATAACTTAAGAAATAGTTTATTAGATCTAGAAATTCAGGAAGAAATTGATGAAATATATTTATATCATTTATCTAGAAGGTTAGAAACAGATAATAAAAAAGCATATTGCTTAAGAGATGCATTAGTTAATGATACATCCTTAAAATCTTTTTTTGAAAATTACAGTATTGTATTTAAAGATAATTGTAAGAATACAGAAGTTTATTATAATAATAAACTTATACCATTAGATAAAGATTTTCATTCAGATGATTCTTTAAGAGATAATTGCTTAAATAATTTAGCTGTTAAGTTAGGGCATAGAGAGGAAAAAATTATAGATAATTCTTTGAATGGATTTATATTTAAAGGAAATTAAAAAAATAATTATAATTATTATGAAGTATTAGAAAGATGTCCAGAGTTTATAAGAGTTATATCTATTGCTATTAATAATTATGAAATCATGAATGATTTTTATAATAAGAGTAATTATTATTGTTATACATATA
>RCNI01000451.1_pt1 | contig 25878 bp, 22 predicted proteins | sample 2041151 | NCBI WGS metagenome assembly RCNI01 (sample SAMN09708214, study PRJNA481090) | feces metagenome | isolation source: feces | place: Antarctica: Albino Rookery | reverse complement strand
TGTTCGGCCTGGCCCTGCATCAGCAGATTCTGCTGCAGCTGGCGAACCGTAGCACCGCCGGTTTTCTGATTCAAAAATTCTTTAAGGGGCTGCCGCCGCAGAAAACGGTCCGGCAAACCGTCTGCCATATGCTTCCCGCAGGGACCGGCAAGGCCCTGGATATAGATGAGTGTGCGCTCCGGGCCGAAAAGCTCCAGGGCCCAGCGGGTGTGCAGGTTTTCCGTGCCGAATACCTGCACCAGTTCCGGCTGGAATAGAGAGAGCGCCTCGGACAGTGCGTCCCTGCCGCCCGAAGCCGGAAGAGCCAGATAAGTGCAGCCCTGCAGTTCTTTGCAGGTCAGCTGCTGCACGGCAGGGGTATAGGCCGCCAGTGCCAGTTCTACGGGAGCACCGCAGCGGGCAAGGGCTTCCTGCAAGGCGCTGACCCAGCTGCCGCTGGCCTGACGGGGCAGACCCAATTCCCGGGCCAGCGGTGCGGGAATAAAGTTGATGAGCCACAGCACCTTCATGGCGGGGCCTCCTTTAGATAATGGATGTAATCAGCCGTTCAGCCCCTGCAAAAGCGCTTTTGCAACAGCTTCGGGCGTGTTTTGCGGGAAGAGGGCTTCCACCTGCTCAAATGGCAGGGATTTTCCGGGTGCATCATGTAAAAAGCGGCGCACCCGTTCACAGATTTCCGGGCCGGTGCCTTCGGATTCCAGCACGGTGCAGGCCAGCGGATAGCGCTCAAAGTAAGCAAGAGCAGGATCATCCGGAATGCGGGCCAGATTCAGCACTGGCTTGCCGCTGCCGAAGTATTCAAAAATCTTGCTGGGCAGCTGATTGGCAACGCCGTTGCCCAGATTCAGCAATACGTCGGCTTGCGCCATCCGGGCGCGGGCACGGTGCGGCGGCAGCTGACCGGTCAGCACCAGCCGATCGCCCAGAGCCTGCCGCCACTGATCGGCAAGGCCGGGAAACTGTTCCCAGCCGCCGCCCACAAAAATCAGCTGAGCATCCGGCAGATTCAACGCTTCAAACAGCTTCAGCGCAAAGTGCGGGGTGCGCACACCGGGGTAAAAATTGCCTGCAAATACGCAGCGCACGGGGTCGCTCAGCCGCCGGGCCTGGTCGTCCACAAAACTCACCGGAACAAGACAGGGAAAGTCCAGTACCTGTGTCTTGTCGGCATAGGCGGCAAAAGGGCCGTCCTCTTTGTAATCCGGCTGCATCAGCTGGGTGATGAACAGACGATCCATGCAGTCGTAGAGATGCAGCTCGCGCTCCAGTGCGCCGCTGTTCTGCCGAGCCTGCTGATTGGCGGTGTAGGGGTCCATCTGCCACGCCGCTTTTTTGCCGCCGATTACGGCATCTGCCAGCGCGAATGCAGCATAGTAAGGTGCAGCAACCGCAATCACCGCATGATAATGGTGGGTACGGTCCAGCCGTTCAATTTCCCGCTGACAGGCTGTCTGCCGCCGGGGACGTTTAAGGCCGATCATGCGCACCGCAGCAACAGCTGCCGCCGGGTGCAGGCAAAGCCTTGCCAGACGCTTGGGAACGGGAGTGCCGCCTGCCGCGCCGTGTTCCAGTACAGTGTTCATCATTTGTTCGTCCGCAAAAGAAAGACGGAACAGGGTGCACCCTTCGGTTTCGGGCGGGGCGGTGTGACCATCCCACAGTTCCAGCAGGTGAACGGTGTGGCCCTGATGGGCCAGAGAAGAAGCCAGCCGCCGGGCCAGCTGTGCGTTTACACCGGTGGGGTAGTCCACGGTATCCAAAATAAATAGCAGCTTCATCCGCTGAGCTCCTTTCTTAAAGGGGGTCAGGTCTGTCGGTCGGTGAGGATGCGGCGGCAGATCCGGGCATAGAGCGGGCCGCCGAAGGCCGAGGCAAGCGCCACGAGCTTCATCTCGAAGGACAGGGGCTGGCAGCGCAGTGCGGCGGCAAGCCCGCTGCGGATGCGCTTTAGAAGGCTGCGGCGCAGGCTGTCAAAATCGGCAGCGTTGCTTTGCCGCAGAATCATGCTGTAAAGATACAATAGCTTTTCATAATAAAAGGCCTGCACCACCGGGGCAAGGCTTCCGTCCTGTGCTTGCTGCACAAGAAGTTCTGCCACACGCAATTGGTCGGTGATGAAAGCGGGATGCAGCGGCCGGTGGCTGGCACTGGCCGGATGCTGGCGATAGTGGTAGCCCACAAAATCCACAAAGGCAAGCCCGGATGCGGTTTGAAAAGCACGCCAGTTGGCCAGCAGGTCCTCGTTGGTGGTCACATCGGACAGCAGGTGCTCGGGCAGCATCACCGAGCGGCGGTAGAGCTTGTTGCAAAGACTGTAGTCCACCTGCTGATCCTGCAGCAGCGCCTGTAAATGAGCCGGCGCAGGAAGGGCTGTCCAGCTGCTGGGCACCGAATCTTCCTGCAAAAGCTCATCGGTGAAAAAGGGCGCATAGCGGCAGCAGCTCACCGGAAGGCCGCTCTTTTCCATGGCATGAAGCAGGGCTTCCAGCATTTGGGGATGAATCAGATCATCACCGTCCACAAAGGCCAGGTATTCACCCTCGGCAAGGGCAGCACCCTGCGCACGGGCACCGGCAGCGCCCAGATTGTCAGTTTGTGCATATAAATGAAAGCGGGAATCCCGGGCACAGAAATCCCGGCAGACCTGCTCACTCTGATCGCTGCTGGCATTTTCCACCAGCAGTACCTGAATGTTCTTATGAGTTTGTGCGGCAATGCTCTCAAGGCAGGGCAGCAGATAGGGGCCGGCATTGTATACCGGAACCACCACAGAAATCAAGGGCACAGGCAAAAGCCTCCTTTAAAACGCTCACTGTCCCGGATGACGTTCGGGCGCGGCGGCGTATTGGGTCAGGTAAAAATCCTGCAAAATACCGGCAGTGTGAACGATGTCGTAACCGGCCTGCTGTACATGGGCAAGGGCGTCCGGGTCCCGATCGGGCTGGGCAGCAGTAACGGCATCCGCCCAGGCGGAAGCGGCATTCAGCGGCAGAAAGGCAACACGGCTGCTGAATGCTGCACTGCGGTCCACTGTATCGCTTACAAAGCATGGCAGGCCGGCAGCCTGAGCCTCCACCAGAACCACCGGCAGCCCCTCGAACAGGCTGGGCAGCAGAAAAGCGTCCATAGCACTGTAAAAGTCCCGTGTGTTTTTTTGCACTCCTGCAAAGATAATGTGTTCGCCAAAGGGCTGGGCCTGCTGCCGTACCTGTTCCAGCATTGGGCCGTCGCCCAGCAAAAGCAGCCGGGCCTGGGGCTGCCTTGTCAGAATTTCACGGAAGATTTCCAGCAGATAACTGTGATTTTTTTGCTGGGTAAACCGGCCGATGTGACCGTATACAGGGGCATCGGCAGGGATGTTCCATTCTTCGCGTACCCGTGCCCGAGCCTGAGCGTTGGGTGCAAATGCGGCGGCATCCACGCCATTGGGCAGATAGGTGAATTTGCGGCCGCGATAAAGGGCGTTGCCCGCCGGAATTCCGCAGGCAAAGCGGTGGGTCAGACCAAAGGGGAAAAACCAGCTCATGCCGCGGTCAAGCAGGCCCACCAGATTGTGCTCGTAGTTGGTGTTGTGGCTGTGACCGGCGCGCACGGTAATGCCGTGACGCCTGGCAATGGGATTGTAGAACATACCAAAGCCGCTGTAGTGACCGTGAATTACACGGTATTCCGGATGCTGGGCAAAGAAGCGGTTCAGCTGATGCAGATAGCGCGGCAGCTGATTGTCCTGGCGCACCGTCAATTTGAAAATGCGGCCGCCCAGTGCTTCGATCTCATCATCGTAAAAGCAGGGCATGTCGTAGTGATAGAGAAAGTCGAACTGCACCTTGGTGCGGTCGATGGCACGATAAACATTCATGATAAAAGTTTCCATGCCGCCGGCGTTCATGGCTGGAACAATTTGCAGGATGCGAATGGGTTCCAAGGAGATCCTCCTCTCATTTAGACGCACTTACAGATGATAGTATTATAACGAATAAAGGGGCAAAATGCAAACAGAGCTCCGGCTGCACAGCGATGCATCGTCTTGAAACAGGGAGAGAATCATGGTATATTTAGTACAACTATTGAATGCTGTGCCGCCAGGCGGGAACTACAGCAGGAAAGCGATGGAAGGGGAGAGCGGAATCCATGCAGATCGTGAAGTACAGATTTGAATCGCACAGTGATGAGCGCGGCAAACTGGTGGCACTGGAGGAATTTCGGAATGTGCCGTTCAAGATCAAACGGGTGTACTATATGTTTGACACCGGGCGGGGGGTTCGGCGCGGATACCATGCTCATCGCTGCCTGGAGCAGATTCTGGTCTGCGTGCATGGTTCCTGCAAAGTTTTGCTGGACAATGGATCTGAGCATGAAACGGTGGAATTGAACGACCCCTGTGAGGGACTGTATATTTCAAACGATACCTGGCGGGAAATGTTCGATTTTTCCCCGGATGCCGTACTCATGGTGCTGGCCTCGGAGCTGTACGATGAAGACGACTATGTCCGGGATTACAACGATTTTTTAAAGATGGTTAAAGAAAAGCAGAAAAACGGGGGAAACGAATGATGGACGTACCATTTGTCAGCTTTCGGCCCATGGAAAAAGAGCTGGATGCCGATCTGCGCGCTGCCTTTGAGCGTGTGTATACCAACAGCTGGTATATTGAGGGCAAAGAGGATGAAGCCTTTGAAAAAGCCTTTGCAGAGTATTGCGGCCGCAGCTGCTGCGTGGGTGTGGGCAATGGTCTGGATGCCCTGACCCTGAGCCTGAAGGCTCTGGACATCGGTCCCGGAGATGAGGTCATCGTGCCCTCCAACACCTATATTGCCACGGTGCTGGCTGTGATTTACGCCGGGGCAGTGCCGGTGCTGGTGGAGCCGGATCTTGTGAGCTACAATATTGATCCTGCCCGCATTGAAGAAAAGATCACCGCCAGAACCAAGGCTCTGATGCCGGTGCACCTGTATGGTCAGGCAGCGGATATGGACCCCATTATGGAGATTGCCCGCAAGCACAATCTGTTTGTGGTTGAGGATTGCGCGCAGGCACACGGTGCTACCTATAAGGGCCGCAAGGTGGGAACCTTTGGCAACGCCGCCGGATTCAGCTTCTATCCGGGCAAAAACCTGGGTGCCCTGGGCGATGCGGGTGCTGTGGTAACAAACGATCCAAAGCTGGCTGCTAAGGTGCGGGCATACAGCAATTACGGTTCAGACTATAAGTATCACCATATTTATCAGGGCTGTAATTCCCGGCTGGACGAGCTGCAGGCAGCATTCCTGGCTGCAAAGCTGCCTCATCTGGAGCGCATGAATGAAGAGCGCCGCCGTATTGCAAAGCAGTATCAGCAGGGCATCCGCAATCCGCGGGTAATCCTGCCTACGGAAATGCCCGGCAATAAGCACGTGTGGCATATTTTTGCGGTGCGCTGTGCTCAGCGGGATGAGCTGGCTGCATTTTTGGAGGAGCGGGGCGTTCATACCAACCGCCACTACCCCATTGCCATTCATCGGCAGGAGTGCTGCCGGGATATGGGCCTTGGCGAGGGCAGCCTTCCCATTGCGGAAGAAATCAGCGCAACCCAGCTCAGCCTGCCCATGTATTACGGCATGACACAGGGAGAGATTCACTACGTGATTCAGTGCATCAATGAGTTTTGATGCCGCGGTTTTATAAAGATAAATCAGGCCCTGTCCGTTTCGCGGACAGGGCCTGATTTTGTGTCAAAGGTTTGAGAAATTATACAGCAGGAAGATGCCCAGGGCGGCCTTGTTCCGGACCCTGAAGGCAGTGTGAGAAATCTGAAACAGGGATGATTCGGCTGCCGAATGAACAGACAGAATGGATGCGATGCTTTAAAGCGGTCAGACGGATAAATCATCACACTGCACGCCACGATTGTGCTGGTGCACCGGGAGCCAAGGCAAAACAAAACCGCCCCGGCAACTGCCGGGGCGGGGACACGTTTTACGGTTAGGGATCTACATAATTGCGCACCAGTGTCTGCAGCAGATCGTCGCGATCAATTTTGCGGATCAGGGCGCGGGCATTTTTATAAGTGGTGATGTAGGTGGGGTCTTCGGAAAGGATATAACCCACAAGCTGGTTAATGGGGTTGTAGCCCTTCTCTTTCAGGGCATCGTAGACTTCCTGCATCACCGCGCGGATTTCCCGTTCACGGTCATCATAAATTGAGAATACAGCAGTTGGATCGGACATAGCTCCAAAGCCCCCTTTCAAGATACTATACTGTTATCTTACACGAAATCGGGATGAAAAGCAATCGAAATTTGGCTGTCGGCACAATTTACCCAAAAAGAGTCCGATGAAAAGGCCGCCCCGAAGCAGGTGAATGCTTGGGGCGGCCTTCATATTCCATAAAAATGCTTACAAAGCGTAAATCAGCTGCGCAGAACAGCGCCGATTTCGGCCAGGTTTGCCAGCATCTTCTGAACAGCGCTGTCCACTTCGTCATCGGTCAGTGTGCGGTCAGCAGCACGGAACACCAGGTTGTAAGCAAGGCTCTTTTTGCCGGCCTCGATCTTGTCACCGGTGTAGATGTCGAACAGAGTTACGCTTTCCAGAATCTTGCCGCCGCCGTTGCGGATGCAGTCCACCATCTGAGCAGCGGGCAGATCCGCGTCGGCTACCAGAGCCAGATCGCGGGTGGTGGCAGGATGCTTGGGCAGCTGCTGGAACTGAATCTCACCGCCGCGGTTCTCAAACAGGGCATCCAGATCCAGATCGGCGGCCACAACGCGGGCCTTAATGCCGTAGTTGGCTGCAACCTTGGGGTGCAGTTCGCCCACGGTGGCAATCTTCACATCGCCGGCGTACAGATCGGCAGCGCGGCCGGGGTGCCAGGTGGTGCCTTCGGTGTTGCGCACAGCACGCAGATTGTAAACGCGGGCGGTGGCAGCCAGCTTTTCCACAACACCCTTCATGGCCAGATAATCCCAGCCTTCGCCATAGGCAGCCAGAATGATCTTCTGACCTTCGTGGGGCAGCAGATCACTGGGAGTCTTGCCCTCGGCAGCCAGCTTCTGGCACAGAGCGGGATAGTCATTGAAGTCGTTGTCGGCAATCTCGTGGGCCAGAGGGCTGGGGGTGTACTCGGTTGCCTGCTCATAGACAGCGCAAGAAGCAGCGCGGCTTGCATAGTTGCGGGCCACTACATCCAGCAGGCTGGGCAGAGCGGTGGTACGCATGATGCTGGTATCCTCGCCCAGAGGATTGCTGATAACCACAGCATTGCGCAGGGGGCTGCCAGCCGGCAGGCAGATCTGATCGAAGCACTTGGGGCTGTAGAAGCTGAAGGTTTCGCACTCCCACAGACCATAGCCGGCCAGAGTATCCAGCATCTTGCGGTCAAAGCTCTGGCGCGGAGTGGGCCGGGCTTCGGCCGCACCGCGCATCATGGTGCTGGGCATCTTGTTGTAGCCCACATAGCGAGCCACTTCCTCGGCGATGTCGCAGTCACGCTCCATATCCCAGCGCGCGGTGGGGCAAACCACCACATCGCCGTCCATCTCAAAGCCCAGAGGCAGCAGGATGTTCACCATCTCGTCGCGGCTCAGGCTGGTACCCAGCAGGCGGTTGATGGTTTCGGGGCGCAGCGGAATGCGGCGCTTTTCGCGGGGAACGGGATAAACGTCGATTACACCGTTTACCACATCGCCGGCATCCAGCAGCTGAACCAGCTCAAGGGCACGGTTCAGAGCACGCAGGCAGGTGTTGGGGTCCAGACCCTTTTCAAAGCGGCCGCTGGACTCGGTGCGCAGGCCCAGCTTCTTGGCAGTGGTGCGCACGCTGGGGCCGTTGAACATGGCGCTTTCAAATACCACAGTAGTGGTGTTGTCATAGGTGCCGCTGTATTCGCCGCCCATGACGCCGGCCACTGCAATGGGGGCCTTGTCATCGGCGATTACCAGCATCTCAGGCGACAGAGCATTCTCGGTGCCGTCCAGAGTCATGATGGTTTCGCCGGGCTTTGCATTGCGCACATGGATGTGGCTGCCGTTCACGTACTGATGATCGAAGCAGTGCATGGGCTGGCCATACTCCAGCATGACATAGTTGGTGATGTCCACCAGATTGTTGATGGGGCGCACACCGCAGTTGCGCAGACGCTGACGCATCCAGCGGGGGCTGGGCTTTACGCGCACGTTTTCCACTACGGCACCGCAGTAACGGTAGCACAGGTCGGTGTTCTCAATGTCCACCTTCAGGAAATCGTTCACATCGCCGTGGCCGGGCTTGACTTCGGGCATATGATCCTTAAAAGGCACGCCGAAGGTAGCGGCAGTTTCGCGGCCCAGACCGCGCACGGACAGGCAGTCCGGACGGTTGGGGGTAATCTCGAACTCAACGGTTACGTCATCCAGGCCCAGAGCCTCCACAGCGGGAGTGCCGGGTGCCCATTCTTCGTCCAGAACCAGAATGCCGTCTTCGATGGCATTGGGGAAGTCGTGAACGGTCAGGCCCAGTTCGCCCATGCCGCACATCATGCCGTTGCTGGGCACGCCGCGCAGCTTGCCCTTGGTGATCTTTACACCGCCGGGCAGAAGGCTCTTGTGCAGAGCGGCGGGAACCAGATCGCCCACCTTCAGGTTCTGAGCACCAGTTACAATCTGCAAAGGCTCGCTCTGGCCCACATCCAGCTGGCAGATCAGCAGATGGTCAGAGTCCGGATGGGGCTCGATCTGCAGAGCCTTGGCAATAACCACGTTCTGAATCTGGTCGGCCTCGCTCTCAAAGCACTCCACCTTGCTGCCGCTCATGGTCATGCGGTCAGCGTACTCCTGAGGGGTACAGTTAATATCGGCAAATTCCTTTGCCCATCCCAATGGCATTTTCATAATGTTGTACCTCCTCTATTTTAGTTGAACTGCTTCAGGAAGCGCAGATCGTTTTCGTACAAAAGACGCATATCGTCAATGGCGTAACGCATCATGGTAATGCGCTCCAGGCCTACGCCGAAGGCAAAGCCGCTGTAAACCTCGGGATCAATGCCGCAGTTTTCCAGCACCTTAGGATGCACCATGCCGCAGCCCAGAATCTCGATCCAGCCCTCGTTCTTGCACAGGGGGCAGCCCTTGCCGCCGCACTTGAAGCAGCTCATATCCATCTCAGCGCTGGGCTCCGTGTAGGGGAAGTGGTGGGGACGGAAACGCACCTTGGTGTCGGCACCGTACAGCTTTTTGATGAACACTTCCAAGGTGCCCTTCAGATCGCTGAAGGTGATGCCCTTGTCCACAACCAGACCTTCGATCTGATGGAACAGGGGAGAGTGGGTAGCATCCACGGCATCGCTGCGGTATACGCGGCCGGGTGCGATGATGCGGATGGGCGGCTGGCTGTGCTCCATGGTGCGGATCTGCATACCGCTGGTCTGGGTGCGCAGCAGGATGTTTTCGGTGATGTAGAAGGTATCCTGAGTGTCCCGGGCGGGATGGCTCTTGGGCATATTCAGCATCTCGAAGTTGTAGTGATCCAGTTCCACCTCGGGGCCGGAAACCACGTCAAAGCCCATGCCCAGGAAGATTTCCTTCAGTTCGTCCAGTACCTGCTGGAAGGGGTGACGGCCGCCCTGTACCGGCAAAGTGCCCGGCAGGGTTACGTCGATGGTTTCGCTGGCCAGGCGCTCGTTCAGAGCAGCATCGGCCAGTTCGGTCATGCGGCTGCGAATGGCAGCGTCAATCTCCTGACGCACCTCGTTGGCCAAAGCACCCACTACCGGGCGCTCCTCAGCGCTCAGCTTGCCCATCTGCTTCAGGATGGTGGTTACTTCGCCTTTTTTGCCCAAAAAGCGAACACGCAGCTCGTCCACAGCCTTTTCGTCGGCTGCGGCGGCAATCAGTTCGTCCGCTGTGCGGCGGATCTCTTCCAATGCCTGTTTCATCGTTTTCCTCCTTCAAAGTTATCCGGGGCAAAGAAAAAAGCCTCGCCCCTATCAGTCATAGGGACGAAGCTGTAATACGTACAAACTCCGCGGTACCACCCACGTTTTTGCTTCTTTCAAAAAGAGCAAACACTCTTGTTCCCGGTAACGGGGGAAGCCCGTCCCGACCTACTTACAACATCGTTCAGCCGGGCCGCTCAGGAGGGAACTTCCGCAATACAATGCGCACCGCAGGCCCTTTCAGCCAGGGGGGCCATTCTCTAAGGCGGGCGGCAAAGGCGTACTTTTCTCCGTCGCAGCGTTTTACCAAGACATTGTAACACGTTGCAGCACGCATTGCAAGGGCAGGCGGCAGGGCTTGCCGGGCTTTTGAACGAATTCATATTCTGTAAATTATAAATTTCATGTTATTATGGTATAATGTAGTCAAAAGTTAGATGGGAGCGATGGTGTGATTTTTGGCATCGGCGTGGATGTGACCCGGCTGGAGCGGTTTGAAAATCGCCCCATGGACAGCAGCTTTTGCCGCAGGGTGTACGGACCGCAGGAACAGAGCTGGCTGATCGGGCGGGGCGAAAAGCGCAGAACCGAAGGCCTTGCTGGAGCGTGGGCCGCAAAGGAAGCCTTTTTAAAGGCGGCAGGAACCGGGCTTGCGGGCTTTGAACTGGCGCAGATTGAGCTGGTACACCGGGAAAACGGAGCACCGCAGCTGCAATTTTGCGGCCATGCGGCCCAGTGGATGGCAGAGCATCGGCTGGCGGCCCATGTGAGTGTGAGCCATGATGGGAATATCTGCACTGCCTTTGTGGTGCTGGAAGTACAGAATAAGGAGAAGGATGCATGATCGACCGGCAGAACAATAAAACGGAAAAACTGCTTACCTGCCTGTTATGGGCTGTGACGGCGGGGTATCTGATTACATTCGGAATTATGAATTTTAAGGGCTTTGCCCGATTTGGCACCGGCGACATCTATCAGGATGTGCTGCTGATGCAGCGAATCTGGAATGAGAAAACCCTGATTCCCGAGGGTTGGCATTTCAGCAATCAGCTGTATGTGCTGGCACCGCCCACGCTGTCGGCCCTGTTTTATGGGATAACCGGCAATGTGAACCTATCCTGTGCACTGGCCACCACCTTGATGGGGCTGCTGAGCGTGGGGGCCTTTATCTGGCTGCTTCGTGCTCTGGCGGGCAAAGACCGGCTGAGTATTGCGGCAGGTGTTGTTTTGCTCACAGCGTATGTGTTCAATGAGAATGCAGCCAATCCGGCCTTTGACTGGGACCCTTTGGTTACGCGCATCAGCGATCTGGGCCAGCTGCTGTTTACCACCGTCAGCCACTATTCCACTTACTTTATTGCGCTGTGCCTTTTGTGGGGCTGGTATCTGCGTGCCGCCTTTGCACACAGACAAAGCAAAGGGATGACGGCAATATTTGCACTCTGTGTAGTGCTCAGCTTTACCACCGGTATGCAAAGTCTGCGCCAGCTGCAAATTGCCATTCTGCCGCTGCTGGGTGTGGAGGTTCTGCGCCTGCTGGCAGCCAGCCGCTGGTTTAAGCAAGAGCCGGCCCGGGAGGACTGGGTTATTGCAGGCAAAACCGGCATCTGCACCCTTGCCAATCTGGCGGGCGTGGCGGTGTTTTATGCAATCACCCCGCTGGGCGGTCTGAGCAAGGTGGATGTGGGCCAGGAAGACATCGGGCGAAAGCTGGTAGGCGCTTATGCCGGATGCAAGAGCGTGGCCAATCTGCGCAAGCCCGGCCAGTGGCCGGAGGGTTCGGCCATGGTGTCCGTCTTTTATTGTGCACTGGCGCTGCTGGTGGCGGCGTTTGTAATCTGGGCACTGCTCAAGGTGCCTTCCGGCATGAACGAATCCGCAGCGTGCTGCGGGCTGTTTACTGCAAGCCTTTTGCTGACGGTGCTGTCCATGCTGATTACCTCGGTGGGCAGTGTGGCAAGGTATCTGTTCCTTTACTGGCCGATGGCCGCGGCAGCGCTGGTCTGGCTGATGCATCGCTCAAACCGCAGTACCCGCACAGTTGCGACGGCTCTTGTGGTGTTGTTTGCAGCAGCCAATTTTCAGTTCAGCTACTGGCCGCTGGTCAAAAGCTGCTTTGATCCAGAGCCGCTGCCCCAGCAGCAGGCGGCAGACTGGCTGGAAGAAAACGGCTATGACAAGGTCTACGGGCAGTTCTGGACGGTTGGCCCCATCGGCCTTGCGTCCAACGGCGCTGTGCAGGGCGGCCACTGGGTGTTCAGCAATTTTTATGAAATTTCGCCTTATCTGACTGCGGAGGATCTGTACACCGAGCAGGCCAATCAGACGGCGGCGTATGTCTTTACCCGGCAGGACAGGGATCGGGGCGTGGAAGCAGCCAGAGCGCAGGGTGCAGAACTGGAACTGAAAGCAGAAATTGCAGATATGTACTACATCTACGAGTGCCCGGAGCAGCTGATGCACCACACAGCGGATGCCGGCCGGGACAGCGGATATTAAAACATCAAAACGAAAAAAGAAAAGCAGGCCCATGGGATTCGGAGGAATCCTGAGGGCCTGTTTTTTGCTGTGATTAAACCCCGGGACCCCGGTGCATACTAAGGGCAGAGGATATCCCACAATAAAGCGACGGAGGGCAGAGGTACATGGAAGTTCACAGAGGAGAAGTGTTTTATGCAGATTTAAGCCCGGTGGTGGGGTCGGAGCAGGGCGGGATTCGCCCGGTGCTGATTCTGCAAAACGATGTGGGGAATCGCCACAGTCCCACTGTGATCGCAGCAGCCATCACATCGCGGCAGGGCAAGAACAGGCTGCCCACCCATATCGGCATCAAGGCCGAGCGCTGCGGCCTTTCGCGGGACAGCGTGGTGCTGCTGGAGCAGCTGCGCACACTGGATAAGCAGCGCCTGAGGGAAAAGGCCGGGCATCTGACACCGGAAGATCAGGCTCGGGTGGATCAGGCTTTGGAAGTAAGTGTGGGTCTTACCGGCTTTTAAAACAGACACAATAAAAAACGGCGGGGGAGCAAAAGGCTCCTCCGCCGAGTGTTTTTAATAACCGAATTTCTGAGCTGTGATTTTGAGCATCTCCCGAATGGGCAGATGGTAGGGGCAGCGCGTTTCACACAGACCGCACTGAATGCAATCGCTGGCATGGGTAGACATGGAATCATAACGCTTTCGGGCCCAGTCGGCCAGACCATAGCGGGTCAGGTATCCCTCATGCAGCAGACAGTTGCTGATGCTGATCCCCTGCGGGCAGGGCTGACAGTAATTGCAGCGCCGGCAGAAATTTCCGGACAAATCTTTCTTTATCTGATTGATGACATCCTGCTCTTCTGCGGTGAGCGGGCCGCGCTGTTCACAGGAAACAAGATTTTGCTCCAGCTCTGCCAGGGTAGCCATGCCGGGAATCACCACGGTCACAGCATTTTCCTGTAAAATATAGCGCAGAGCAACGCTGGCATTTTCAATGGCACCGCCGGCCAGTGGCTTCATGCAGATAAAGCCGATGCTGCGCTTTTCACATTCGCGAATCAGTTCTGTGCCCTGACTTTCCACGATATTGTAGGGGAACATAATGGTTTCAACCTGAGGCACATCCAAAGCGCGGCGGAACACATCCAGCGAATGGGCGGTCAAGCCGATGTGACCGATTTTTCCGGCGGCCTTTGCAGCTTCCAGTGCTTCCATGGCACCGCCCGGCGCCAGTACCTTGTCCAGCTCTTCCAGACTGGGATTGTGAAGCTGATAGAGGTCGATATAATCGGTGCGCAGATTGTGCAGGCTGGTGTTCACATCTGCAGCCATGGCGTCGGCGGTTCGGCTCATGGATTTGCTCGCCAGCACAAATTTGTCGCGCATACCTTCCAAAGCCCGACCCAGATATTCTTCGCTGACGGTGTATCCGCGGGCTGTGTCGATGTAATTAATGCCGGCTTCGACCATGCGCTCCATCAGAGGCCGCACTTCCTCTGCACCGATGCGCTGAATGGGGATGCCGCCAAAACCCAGACGGGAAATTTTCAGGCCTGTTTTGCCTAGTACACGATATTCCATAAAATCCTCCTGCTGCCCGGCTTGCGGGCAGGGTATAAGCTGATAGAATCAAAAGGCCGCTGAAAATCAGGGGGCCTCTTTTACATTTACCATAAAGTAGTAAATAACCGAACCACGCCAGCCAAAACCGGCTTCTACCTTATATATATACTGCCCGGGTGTGGCGGGGGAGATGATGTCGGTGGGGTTGGTGTCCTGAAGCTGGATGTAGTGACTGTAATCCGGCGGATTATCTGCCCGGCTTACGTGCAGATCCTTGTGCGGGATGGTAAATTGCAGATTGATAATGCTGCGGGGAGCAATATCAACGGGATAAACCTGTGTGGTAATGTCATGAGGGGTGTAAAGCGGAGTGTTGCGATCCACTGTGGCCCAAAAGTTCCATTCGTATCCGGCACGGAAAATCATGCTGGGTGCAAGGATCATTCCATCAACAGAAACGGTGAGATCAGGCAGGGCGGATTCTGGGTTTTTGATATCCAGAGTTTCTTTTATAAACAGCGAAATCGAGGCGGCAAGGGCAATCAGTACAATGCCCAGTGCAATCTTTTTCAGGGTATTTCGTACAGTATAAGGCACCAGCGGTACCTCCTTTAAGTTAAGTGTTGTTCGCGCACTATAAGGCACTATTTTATAAATTATATACCATTTTGCTTCAAAAATCCAGAATCAAGCACAAAAAGGGCCCTGCATTTGCAGGGCCCCGCAAAAATCAATCGATAACCGTGCGTGTGCGGCCGATGCCAAGAACTGCGGTGGTCAGTTTTTTCCAGGTGTTGCAGCCGCAGATGCCGTCTGCCGTAAGGCCTACCCGCCGCTGAAAAGCAAGCAGTGCGCTTTCGGTATTGGCTCCGAATTTACCGTCCAGCGTGCGGGTGGAATAGCCCAGAGCATTCAGCGAATCCTGAAGCACCAGCACATAGGTGTTGGTGCATCCTCTGCGCAGGGTGGGATAACCGGCGGTACTTCCGCTGCAGGCGGGTTTGCCGTAGCGCCGGTCAAAATGCACCCAGGTGGGGGTCATATCCTGCGGTTCCACATAGCCCCAGGCACCTGTGTTTTTGGCAGCTCGCCAGATGGCGTTGCGCACGCTGCTGCCCTGCCCCTGCCCCACGTCAAAGGCAACACCGGCATAGTGCTGGCTGCGGGTGCCGTGTCCGCCTTCCCAGATTCGCTTAAAGGCGTAGCCCACATGAATGGGCTTTCCGTAGCTGCGGCGGGTCAGGTTCCAGGCTTCCATGGCGGATGTGGTGGTCCACAGTGTGGGACTGCTGGATGAACCTCTGAACTCCCGCACACGCAGGCTGTTCCCGTAGCTGTAAGGCATGGGATCGTTCTCGTTCAGCTTATAGCTCTGCATTCGGTTGGTGTAGGCATCGTACACAAATACTTTGGGCATAAGGGTCACTCTCCTTTTTCAGTATCAGATTGAGCGGCATCACGGATGGCATTCCAGGTGTCTTCGTCCACCACATCGGTGTGCGGCAGACCAAAGGCTGCCTGGAAACTGGAGACAGATGCAGCCGTTTGCGATCCGAATAGACCATCCTCCGGGGCAAACAGTACACCGCAGTATCGTTGGGCACTCAGATTCAGCCAGCGCTGCAGCTGCAATACAGCCGGGCCGGTGCTGCCGGATGCCAGCCCGCCGGGATAATCGGTTACGGCCTCAACGCCGGGGTCGCTCTGACCGGGCGAAAGCCGGGCCATCAGACTCAGATAAGCAGTGGACATGCTGTTCCAGGTGCTGCGGTCCACAATGCCGGTGATCGGCAGACCGAACAGCTGCTGGAAGCTGCGCACACTGGCTGCCAGATCTTCGTCAAAATAGTCGGTGAGCCCGCGGGGAAGTACTTCGGGATAGGAGTAGCCGGTATAGGCAAGCAGAAAGCTGATGTACAGCACGGCGTCTCCCTCGTCGCCAACCTGTACAGGATGGCCGGGATACGGAAAATCACTGGCACGGCGCACCGGTCCGTTGCCGCGCTGCAAAGCAAAGTTTTTGTAGATGCTGGCCCAGGTGGCAGGCCCGCAGATTCCGTCCACCGTAAGGCCGAACATGGACTGCCACTGGCTTACAGCCTGCGTTGTGGATGGCCCGTAAACGCCATCCACAACCAGCTGCGGCAGCAGTGTATAGTAAACCGACAGCAGATACAGATAATATTGCAGTTCACGTACCGGCCGGCCGGTGCTGCCCTGCCGCAGCGTGCCGGGAAAGACACCGGGACGCGGGTCAGGTGCCAGCAGGCGGTTTGCGATGTCGGTATATACTTCAAACAGCTTTTGCCAGGTGGATTTGCCCACAATACCGTCAACTGTCAGGCGGAAATATTGCTGAAAGGTCTGTACGGCCTGTTCTGTGGATGCGCCGAAAATACCGTCCACCGCAACAGAGCGGAGCGAACTGTAGTTGGTGGCGGCAATGCGCAGATAAAACTGAACCAGTTCCACGTTGCTGCCGCGATCGCCACGACGCAGAGGCTGCCCGGGGTATGCGCCCGCTCCGCCGGCGTTCATATCGTTTTCAACAGACTGGAAGGCCTTGTAAAGGGTCTGCCAGGTGATCTGTCCCACGATACCGTCCGGTTCAAGATCATAGGCCTGCTGGAATGCCTTAACGGCTCTTTCTGTGGCAATGCCGAAATTGCCGTCTACGGCAGGACTGGGCAGAGAAGAATCAAACTGAGCCAGGGTGGCCAGCCAGAACTGTACCTGCTGTACGCTGCTGCCGGTACTGCCGCGGCGCAGCACTGTGCCGGTCCATGCGCCGTCGGAAAGGGTTCCCTCGCTTGTTTCGCCCTCACTTGTAAGTTCCGCCAGGTGTTTTACACTGGCGTAGATGTATGTGTATTGCACAAATTGCAGAAAACTTTTTGGTCGGATCCGCTGCGGCTTCGACAGATGGTTGAATGAAAGGAAATATTGCCCACAGAAAGGACAATATCCAGCTCGATCCGGCTTCTTGTGCTGTGGCTGCACACGATTATCTTTCGGACCAGTTTATCGATGAAAGCCCGGCTGAAAGAAAGCTGATCGGCACAGGCCTGGATGTCTGCACGCAGCCGGTCTGGCTGCTGGGACAGAAGCTGGGCTTGTTTAGCTGCATCTTGTATTGTGGTTAGCTCAATGGACAATGCGTGTAGATTGTTGTTGTTGCATCGGTGCTGTGCAATAAAGGTTTCTTTAGAAACGGCTCCTTCCTGATACAGATCCAGAAGACGGGAATTTCGTGCCCGGATTGACTGCATCTTTTGCAAAATATTTGCCTGAAGTGCGTCATCGGAGCCGAGCTGTGAAGCATGTTGATAGTGCAAATAAAGATCCTCGGTGACAGAATTCATGCCTCCGGCCAATTCTGCAAGAAAATTGCGTAGTACATGATCCAGTTCATCGCTATACAGAGTAGGGGCTGACAAGGGGGGATTGCAAGGGCTGCGAACTTGCCATGCATCGCGCTTTACAGCTTTGTAACGATAAAAAACATGGTGATAGTGGACGCTGGGCAGGCATTCCCATTCGATTTTAGAGCTGTAGGGGTAACTGCCCTGATTACGGGGAGAAGAAGCACATCTGCCGGATTGCGAAGAACGCGCACTGCGGATTCGGGCTGCTTCATCCCAGATTTCTTCACTGACAAGGGCGGGAATCCGCTCATCACGGTAGAGAATCCATTCGGATTGCGGCAGATTTCTGCGTACATAGCGTTCGCCCACATCAATTTTCTGTGTTTTTTTACCGCAGTAGTAGCCTTTGTATTTGGGATTTTTCAGTACGGTTCCGATTGTGGTAGCCTTGATGGGAGTATGATTTCGGCGGGTAAGACCGCGGACAGATAATTCTTTTTCAATTGCCCGCAGACCTTTGCGTTCATGAACATAAAGATCAAAAATCAGGCGCACGATTTCAGCTTCAGCTTCATCAACGACCAAAGAGCAGTTGCTCTTGGTATAGCCCAAAATTTTGGAATTGCCATAGATACGGCCGTGCTCAATTCCCTGCTCGAACACGATTTTTGTACGGCTCCGCACGCTTCGTGCCTCCATTTCAGCGCCCAGAGCCATAAAACGCAGTTTGATTTCGTCGTTGCCGGAAAAAGAATTGATGTGATCATTATAGAACCAGACCATAACACCGCAGCCTTTTAAAATGTCCACATACATCAGACATTCTTTAAGGTTGCGTGCAAAGCGAGAGATATCTTTCACGATAATCAGATCAAATAACCCGCACTGTGCATCGCGAATCATTTGTCGAAACCCTTTGCGCAAAAGAGCTTTGGTACCGGTGACAGCATCGTCCGAATAGGTGCCGGCATAATGCCAGCTGGGTGTGCGCTGGATCATTTCCCGATATGTTTCCAGCTGATTTTCAAAGCTGCTATGCTGTTGCGGGCTGCAGGTTGAAACTCGCACATAATCCACAACACGCAGATTCATTTCGTGGATGTCCGCCCCCTTGGTGATGGCCTCCATTCGCGCCAGATTATAGCCGGCCATATTGATCCGATCCTTCCAGGGCATCCCGCTCCAGACTTTGTTTTGCGTCCCTGTATAGATTTTTTGGAATCTGACCGCACCGATAAAGCTGTTCATTTAAATCAAGCTCCAGCGCAATCCGAATGACAAGTACATCTTTTTCAGACAGATTGTTTTGAATAGACATAAAAATCACCTCGATACAGCATATCGGTAAAGCATGTCCATTGTTCCGAAAAAAACAGGATAGTAAAAAGGAAAAAGAGAATGTCAGTGACACAGCTTTTGTAAAAGTGAACGCCAGCAAAATGCAGACATCCTTTCACAAAGAAAATAAAACAGATAATAATGAGGTGGTGAAAGAACAGCGTATTTCTTTTTTGCAGGAAACATAGTATACTGTTTCAAAGATATAAGTGCGGAGAAAAGAAAACTCCTCCGCAGACCTAAAAGAACAAGAGTAACTGGAGGAAGTCACAGTGACGGAGATGTCAGCAGTAATTCTGATAGCAGCAGCGGTGATGTTCGTTATGTTCATGGGCCGCAAAGGGAAAAGCGGAATGGGACGAGCATCCCTGATGGAAAAGGTGGAAAACAGTGATAAGAAGACACAGCGCAATGGAAATGCAAACGAGGTGCAGCAAATTATTGCCCAAATGATTCGCTTTGCCGGCCGCCGTAAAATGCGGATTGTTTGTCCGGGCTATGTGCTGTATGGGGAAAAAGTTTGTCGTGCAGTATTGCTTCTGGTGGGACCCTTTGGCGTTCTGAGTCTGCGCTGCTATGGATATGGCGGACGAATCAGCCCGGCTTCGAATGGGCATGAATGGCAGCAGGATATGAATGGCCGTCGGATTACCATTGCAAACCCGCTGAACACAATGGAAGAAGATGTGCAGATTGTGCGCAATGCATTGAATGCTGGGGGCTTTTCGGATATTCCGGTGATCGGAGCGGCTGTGTACACCCGGCCTCAGGTGCAGCTGGATATTCCGGCAGGGTGCCGCGTGTTTGATCGCAAGGGCCTGAAGGCATGGCTTGAATCGGATGCGCTGTCGGTCAAGGGACCGGATATGGATTTGGAAGCGGTTACCAAGTATCTGACGGAACTTGCTCAGAAGGGCAGAGATGTGGTGGCTGCTCAGATTGAAAGCGACAGGGAAAAGGCTGCGGCTGAAGCAGAGAAGAAGGCCGCACCTGCAGCTGAAGAGGAACAGAACAACGAACACGCAAACGACTAATAAAAATCTGCTTTTCGAAAGCATTCCGAAGAGCAGATTTTAAAAAGAAAAAGTGCGGTACGAGTTTTCGTACCGCACTTTTTGTATGGAATCAATTAGAACTGTATGAATATCAAATCAAAAAGAAGCAGATGTTCGATATACTGTTGAATGCTCAGATCAGTTTCTGCATCACAGCATAGGTGCCGTTGGCATCAATGTCCTCAAGATAGGAAACAACGGCCGCTTCAAATCCGGGAATCTGGGTCAGATCACGACCCCAGAAAGATTCTTGCGTCATCACAGCGTGAGCTAAATCGGTAGCAGAATCATCCCTGTGGGCAAAGAAAAATTCCAGCACATCCCGGTCGTCCATTACGGTGTACTCGTTACCGCTGCGCTGAGCAATCAGACCGGCATCAGTGAGTTCTTTGCCGTGATAGAACGCAAGGTAGAAAGCAAAAGAAGCAGTGATGCAGGCAGGCAGATTACCGGTCTTTTCCACGTAACCCAGCAGAGAAGGCAGTACACGAGCCTTCCATTTTGCAGTGGAGTTCAGGGAAATACTCAGCAGAGCATGGTCGATGAACGGATTGTTGAATCGCTCGGTGACGGCGTGAGCAAAGTCCATCAGCTCGTCTTTGGGCAGGGTCAGGGTAGGAATGATTTCATCGTAAATGGTCTTGTTCATAAAGCTGCAGATTACGTCATCGTTCATGCAGTTGCGAACAATATCCTGACCGGCCAGATAAGCGCCCAGAACCATGGAAGTATGAGCACCGTTCAGGATGCGAACCTTGCGCTGCTTGTAGGGCTTGTGATCGCCGGTGATCAGCACAGGCAGACCGGCTTTGTCAAACGGCAGCTCAGCCTTGAGAGAAGCGGGACCTTCGATGACCCAGAAACCGAATACCTCACCGGTATCCAGAATGTTGTCCACATAGCCGTTTTCCTGATTAATTGCATCGGCCTCGGTGCGGGGATAACCGGTCACAATGCGATCCACCAGGGTGGAGCAGAAGATGTTTTCGCGCTCAACCCATGCACGGAACTCCGGCTCCAGCCCCCACTGATCAATGTACTGCAGAACGCACTTTTCCAGTTCCTTGCCGTTGTTGTCGATCAGTTCGCAGGAGAGCACAATGAAGCCCTTGCCGGGCTGAGTGCCAAACTGCTGGTAACGGCGATACAGGAACTGAGTCAGCTTTGCGGGATAGGAAGTCGGGGGAGTTTCGGTGAACTGGCAGCTGGGATCATAGGTGATACCGGCCTCGGTGGTGTTGCACACAATGTAGCGCAGATCCGGATTGCCGGCACAGGACATCACGGCTTCATAATCGGAGTAAACATTCAGGCAACGGCTTACACAGGAAATTACACGCTTGTCATTGACCTTCTGGCCTTTCTCAAAGCCGCGCAGATATAACGTGTACAGACCCTCCTGTTCGTTGATAACCTTGGCCAGATCAAAAGAACCGGCTGGCGTGGGAATGGGCTGAACCAGCACAACCTTGGAATTAAAACCGGCGCGCTCATTCATCATGTCGATAAAATAATCAACAAAAGCACGCAGAAAATTTCCTTCACCGAATTGCAGCACACGCTCGGGGGCCTGAGGCAGCAGGTAACCGTCATAACCGTTTTCTTTGAGTGTGTTGTAGCAGAGCTGTTTCATGGTTAAAATCTCCTTTGCTAAAGTATATAGCGTGCAAAAAAACGAATCAGGATAAAATCAATTACAGGGTAACGCCCTGTTTGAAAATTGCCATATCGTGGAATCCGGCAGCTTCGGATTTTACCAGGCTCCCGGATGCAACTTCCACCACGCGATCGAACAGAGCCTGACCAAGATCCGCCAGGGTAATATCTTCGGTAAGAACGCCGCAGTTAAAGTCGATCCAGTTGCTTTTCTTTTGAGCCAAAGCAGAGTTGCTGGAAATTTTCATGGTAGGCACCGGGGCAGCAAAGGGTGTGCCGCGTCCGGTGGTAAACAGAACAATGTGAGCACCCGAGGCTGCAAGAGCAGTGGAAGCAACAAGGTCGTTGCCGGGGGCGCTGAGCAGATTAAGGCCCGGAGTGACAACCTGGTCACCATAGCCCAGTACGCCCACCACCGGAGCGCTGCCCGATTTCTGAGTGCAGCCCAGAGATTTATCTTCCAGAGTGGAAATGCCGCCGCGCTTGTTGCCCGGAGATGGATTTTCGTAAATGGTCTGATCGTGGTGTTTAAAGTAGTTCTTGAAATCGTTGACCAGTGTCACAGTATCGTTAAAGATCGATTCATCTTTGCAGCGACTCATAAGCAGGGTTTCTGCACCGAACATTTCCGGAACTTCAGTGAGAATGGTGGTGCCGCCTTTGGAAATCAGCAAATCGGAAAATGCGCCTACAGTGGGGTTGGCAGTGATGCCAGACAGGCCGTCTGAACCACCGCATTTCATACCGATTACCAGTTCCTTGCAGCTGATGGGCTCACGCTGGAACTGGCGGGCATAGTCGGCAAGTTGTTCCAGCAGAGCCAGACCATCGGCCATCTCGTCATCCGTTTCCTGACAAACCAGGAATTTGACACGATCTTCGTTGTAGCTGCCGAGATAAGGCTTGAGCACATCGATATTGCTGTTTTCGCAGCCCAGACCAACAACCAGCACGCCGCCGGCATTGGGATGACCAATCAGATCAGCCAGAATGCGGCGAGTGTTTTCCTGATCGTCACCCATCTGAGAGCAGCCGTAGGGATGCGGGAATGCAGCAATACAATCAATGGAACCGGAAACCAGATTCTGAGCCTTGCGCTCCAGCGCAGTAACGATGTTGTTTACACAGCCCACAGTGGGAATGATCCAGAGCTCATTGCGTACACCCACTTTGCCGTTTTCTCGGCGAAAGCCCTGGAAAAAACGCTCTTCCGTGGGCTGCAGAGAGGTAACAGCCGGCTCGTAATGGTAGGTCAGCAGATCGCCCAATCCGGTTTTGATATTGTGGGTATGTACCCAACAACCCTTTTGAATATCCATTTTGGCAACACCGATGGCAGCACCGTATTTCAGGACAGGCTGACCGGCAGGTATGTCGGACAAAGCAAATTTATGACCCTGGGGAATATCTTCCAGCAGAGTGATTGCCTGACCGTCAATTTCAACGATTGTTCCGCTGGATAGAGGCTTAAGTGCCACGGCAACCGTGTCACCATCGTGAATTTTGATATACTCTTTCAAAGTGCGAACACTCCTTTTATTGAGGCTATGATTTGAGTGAAGTCGGCCTGAAAAAAAGAGCCGTTGGAAAAAAGTTAGGACACTCTATTCAAGAAATGTAAGGGCTTACATTCAAGATAATCGTAAGCGAAGGAAAAGTCAAGAAACTTTGACGGAAATGGCACAAAAACGGAATATTTTTGTGTTTTAGCACAATAAGTGAACGACAAATCGACGTAAGTTGTACATGCTGCATATTGAATGATCAAAAAAAAACAGGTAGACTAAACCTGCAAGAGCTTGATTTAAGAAATGTGTTGGGGACATCAGACATGAATATTTATGATATAGCGCAGCTTGCGGGCGTGTCAATTGCCACGGTTTCACGGGTGATGAATGACAGTCCGATGGTAAGCGAAAAAACCAAAGCGCGGGTGCGGGCGGTCATGGAGGAAAATGATTATTTTCCGAATGTGTTTGCTCAGGCTCTGGGACGTGACTCAATGCAAACCATAGGCATTATATGCCAGGATGTGTCGGATGCCTATATGGCCAAGGCAGTGGCATGTCTGGAGGCCAATCTGCGCGAGTACGGTTATGACTGTATGCTGTATTGCAGTGGCAAGACCTATGAAGGGCGGCAGCAGGCGGTCAATGCAATCCTTCAAAAGCGCATTGACGGTTTAATATTGCTTGGCTCGGTGTATTCCCAGCGCGCAGACCACAGTGAATCGGTGGATTATCTGCGCAATGCGGCGCAAAAGGTTCCGGTTTTTTTGCTGAATGCTTATGTGCAGGATGAAAATATCTATTGTGCCCTGTGCAATGATTCAAAAGCATCCTGTGAAGCGGTGGAGCAACTGATCCGCTCGGGCCATAAAAAGGTTTTGTTCCTGAGCGACTCCCATTCGCTCAGTGCGAATCTGAAATTACAGGGATATCAATCGGCTCTGCGGCAAAACGGAATAGAGCCGCAATCGGAACTGTTGCTGTATACACCCAATCGGATTGCTGATGTGAGGGATTTGCTGCTGTCAAGAACAGATCTGGATTTCGATGCGGTATTTGCCACCGATGATGGCCTGGCGATCGGTGCATTGAAATATGCAAAGAAACGCGGCCTGAAGGTGCCCGGGGATTTGAGTGTAATCGGATACAATAACTTTGAAATTTCCGTAGCCTGTGAGCCGGAGCTGTCTACTGTGGACAGCGGCGTTCAGAAACTGTGCCAAGTGATCAGCGATCTGATGATGAGCCTATTCAAAAAAGAACAGATTCCGCACACCGTTTATGTGGATGGCAAGCTGATTAAGCGCGCTACAACTGAGTTTTAACCATTGCATCATAATTTGACGAAAGGAAAGTTTACAATGAAAGCTTTTATGGACAAGGACTTTCTGCTGAGTACCGAAACCGCACAGCAGCTGTTCCATCAGTTTGCAGAAACGACTCCTGTATTAGACTATCACTGCCACATCAATCCGCAGGAAATTGCAGAGGATCGTCAGTTCGAAAATATTACTCAGGTATGGTTGGGCGGCGATCATTACAAGTGGCGTCAGATGCGCTCCAACGGCATTGATGAGTACTATATCACCGGCGGTGCATCTGATCGTGAAAAGTTTCAGAAATGGGCCGAAACACTGGATAAGGCAATCGGAAACCCGCTGTTCCACTGGAGTCACCTGGAACTGCAGCGCTTCTTTGATTATCACGGCGTTCTGGGTGCTGATACCGCAGAGGAAGTTTGGAACCTGTGCAACGAAAAGCTGCGGGATCCTTCCATGAGCGTGCGTAACCTGATCAAAAAATCCGGCGTTACGCTGATTTGCACCACTGATGATCCCGCAGACGATCTGAAGTGGCACAAAGTTCTGGCTGAGGACAAGACCTTTGATGTACAGGTTCTTCCTGCATGGCGTCCCGACAAGGCAATGAACCTGGAAAGCCCTTTGTACACAAACTACCTGGAAACCCTGGGTACCGCGGCTCAGATGAAAATTTCTTCTTTTGCAGATCTGAAGGAAGCACTGAAAAAACGGATGGCTTTTTTCAATGAGATGGGCTGCCGTGTATCCGACCATGCACTCCAGTATGTGATGTATGCGCCCGCCAGTGAGGAAGAGCTGGAGAGCATTTTCGCCAAACGTCTGGCTGGTCAGAGCATTACCCGCCAGGAAGAACTGAAATTCAAGACTGGTTTTATGATGTTTGTGGGCGGTGAGTATAGCCGAATGGGTTGGGCTATGCAGCTGCACTATGGCTGCAAGCGTGATAACAATACAGATATGTTTGAGAAAATGGGCCCGGATACCGGTTATGACTGCATTAATAACTATGCTCCTTCCGGCGAAATGGCTGATTTCCTCAATGCACTGCAGGTAAAAGGCAATCTGCCCAAGACGATCATCTACAGCCTGAATCCCAATGATGATGAGGCAATCGGTACGATTATTGGCTGCTTCCAGGGCACTGAGGCGGCAGGCAAAATCCAGCAGGGCAGCGCATGGTGGTTTAATGATAACAAGAGCGGCATGATTCACCAGATGACTTCTCTGGCTAATTTGAGCCTGCTGGGCAACTTTATCGGTATGCTTACAGACTCGCGCTCTTTCCTGTCCTATCCCCGTCACGAGTATTTCCGCCGCATTCTGTGTGAACTGCTGGGTACCTGGGTCGAAAACGGCGAGTATCCCTGTGACATGGAAAAACTGGGCCGCATTGTAAAGGGCATCTCTTATAATAACGCGGTTCGCTATTTCGGATTTGATCTGGAAGAGAAGTAATGATTCGCTCAGAAATATTGCATTAAAATATCCGCTGCGTCATTCTTATGATGCAGCGGATATTTTGCTGCTGCAGGGGAGCGTGTCCGGCCGGACCGCGGAAGACGTGCGCATATCATCATTTTCAAAACGCTTGCTGTGTACTGCGGAAAACAGTGGCGGCAGAGGGGGACGTTCTATCTCCATCGAAGATTGACTTTGTGAGCGGTCTCATGATCAATCGGCAGAAGGCGTGGATTAATGCCTGCTT
>RCNI01003365.1_pt1 | contig 25891 bp, 27 predicted proteins | sample 2041151 | NCBI WGS metagenome assembly RCNI01 (sample SAMN09708214, study PRJNA481090) | feces metagenome | isolation source: feces | place: Antarctica: Albino Rookery | reverse complement strand
TTCTGTTCGTACTCAGCTTGAGGGTGTACGTGAGAACATGACGAATGCAATTCAAGGAGGTGACATCTAATGGCTGATGGCATTTCAACTGAAAATATTGCCCGCTTATTCAAAGAGCGACTTAAGGACATTGATCTTTCTGTAAATACTCAGGAAGTATCCTACGTAACTGAAGTAGGAGATGGTATCGCTCGTGTTAAGGGACTCAAGAATGCAATGGCAGGAGAGCTTTTGCAGTTCACGAGTGCAGAGACTGGCAAGGTTGTTTACGGTCTTGCTCAGAACCTCGACCGTGATGATGTTGGTGCTGTTCTCTTCGGAGACTTGGAAGCAATTTCTGAGGGCGATGAATGTCGCACTACCAACCGCATTATGGATATCCCTGTAGGACATGGCATGCTTGGACGTGTTGTAAATCCTTTGGGTCAGCCAATCGATGGATTGGGACCTATTGCAACCACAGCTCGTCGTCCTATCGAGTTTAAGGCTCCAGGAATTATCGCTCGTACCCCAGTTTGCGAACCAGTTCAGACTGGCCTTATTGCAATTGATGCATTGGTACCTATCGGACGTGGTCAGCGTGAGCTCATCATTGGTGACCGTAAGACCGGTAAGACCTCTATTGCTGTTGATGCAATTATCAACCAGGCAACAAGTGACATGGTATGTATCTATGTTGCTGTTGGTCAGAAGGCATCCACTGTTGCACAGATTCGCAAGACCTTCGAGGTCATGGGTGTTCTCGATCGTACAATCATCGTTGCTGCTACTGCTGCAGATTCCGCTCCTATGCAGTACATCGCTCCAATGGCAGGAGCTGCTATTGGTGAGTACTTCATGTACAACGATAAGGATGGAAACCCAGCAGATGCTGAGCATCCTGGTGGAAATGTCCTCGTCGTATACGATGACCTTTCCAAACAGGCTGTAGCTTATCGTCAGATGTCACTTACCCTTCGTCGTCCACCAGGACGTGAGGCATATCCAGGAGACATCTTCTACTTGCACTCTCGTTTGCTCGAGCGCGCATGTAAACTCTCCGATGAGCTTGGTGGAGGATCTCTCACCGCATTGCCTATCGTTGAGACTCAGGAAGGCGACGTATCAGCCTACATTCCTACCAACGTAATTTCTATTACTGATGGTCAGATCTATCTTCAGAGCAGCTTGTTCTTCCAGGGACAGCGCCCTGCAGTAGATGTTGGTATTTCAGTTTCTCGTGTAGGTGGAGCTGCTCAGATTCCTGCAATGAAGCAGGTTTCTGGTAACCTTCGTTTGGACCTTGCAAGCTACGCAGAGCTTCAGGCATTTGCACAGTTTGGAAGTGACCTTGATAAGGCAACACAGCACCAACTCACCCATGGTCAACGCATGACCGAGCTCATGAAGCAAAAGCGCTTCAGTGCTTTGGCTGCTGAAGACCAGGTAATTGTATTGTTCGCTGGAAACAACGGTTTCTTGGATGATCTTGAAGTAGCTGATGTTCTTCCTTTCCGTGATGGTCTTTGCATCTTCATGCAAGATCGCTACGGAGATCTTCGTGAGGAAGTACTTAAGGGAAAGATTTCCGACGAACTCGCATCTCAGCTTAAGAAGAGGATTCAAGAGTATAAGCGTACTTTCCTTGCAGCTACACACCCTGAGATGCTCAGCGATGAAATCTATGTCGATATAAACGAGTAGAATCGAGTAACTGGTCAATATGGCTAATCTTAGAGACATAAAAAGGCGCATCGCGTCTGTCAAAAGCACGAAGCAAATTGCTCGTACCATGGAGATGGTATCAACAGCAAAGATTCGTCGTGCTCTTGATGCTGCGTATGCAGCTGAGCCATACAAAGACGCGATTACTCTGATGCTTGTTAATGTTGCTGCATCTCATCCTAGTGTCTCAGAGCCTCTCTTGGTAGAACATCCAGATGTCAAACGTGCGCTTTTGATTGTTATTGCATCAGATCGTGGCTTGGCTGGAGGTTTTAATATTGTATTAGAGCGCGATGCCGATAATAGGCGCCGTGAGCTTGAGGCACAGGGTGTTGAGGTTGAGGTTATTACTTGTGGTAAGAAACCAACTGAATTTTTCAAGGCTATGGGAATCGAACCAGTCTTGAGTTTCGTTGGTAATTCAAGTGAGCCTGATAGGGAGGAAGCTGAGTTCATCAGCTCATACATCATTGATGGTTACACCAAGGGCACCTTGGATAAGGTTGAATTGTTCTATAACCATGCAAAGAATCGTATGGAGCAGATTGAAATCTCAGAACAACTTCTTCCTATCAATCCTGATGAGATGAGGATTCCAAATAACCCACGTCATAAGGAAGCTTCACGCGAACTTGAGAAGGTTCCGGAATCCTCTTATGAATTCGTACCTTCAGCTCAATCAGTATTTGAATACTTGATTCCGGCATACCTCAGCACAGTCGTTTATCATGCTTTGATAGATTCAGCCGCAGCTGAACATGGTGCTCGTCGCCGTGCAATGCAGGCTGCAACAGATAACGCATCAGAGGTTATTACAACTCTTAGCCGCTCTTACAATCGTATCCGTCAGGGCTCTATTACAACTGAGCTGAACGAGATTGTTGGCGGTGCCAGCGCATTGGAGGAAATGTAGATGGCAAATAATATTGAGAACAAGGAGGTGCATGAGATGGTCGATTCTGTAGCTACAGCAAATAGTGTTCACGGAACTGAAGGTGTTATCGTTCGTATCGTTGGACCTGTTGTAGATGTTAAGTTTGAAGGAGAAATTCCTAATATCTATGATGCTTTGATCGTAGATACCGATACTCCTTTCGGCCATGTTCATGAGGTCCTTGAGGTTGCATCCCAGCTTCCTGACGGCATTGTACGTTGTGTTTCAATGTCTTCTACAGATGGTTTGCGCCGTGGAATTAAGGTTGAGAACACAGGCAAGTCAATGATGATGCCTGTTGGACCTGAAACTTTGGGACGCGTATGGAATGTTCTTGGCGAGCCAGTAGATGGCAAGCCAATGCCTAAGGATATTGAAGAGTATCCTATCCATCGTCCAGCTCCTGCTTTTGACGATTTGACTACCAACATGGAAGTCTTCGAAACCGGAATTAAGGCAATCGACTTGCTTGAGCCTTACGTTCGTGGTGGAAAGACTGGTTTGTTTGGCGGTGCAGGTGTTGGTAAGACTGTTTTAATTCAGGAGCTTATTAACAACCTCGCTCAGGAGCACAACGGAACTTCTGTATTTACAGGAGTTGGAGAGCGTACTCGTGAGGGTACCGACCTCTATCTTGAGATGACCGAGTCTGGCGTTATCGACAAGACTTGTCTTGTATACGGACAGATGAATGAGCCACCTGGAGCACGTATGCGTGTTGCATTGGCTGGATTGACTGCTGCGGAATACTTCCGCGATCACGGTCAGGATGTATTGTTGTTTATCGACAACATCTTCCGTTTCTCTCAGGCTGGATCTGAGGTATCTGCGCTTCTCGGACGTATGCCATCTGCAGTAGGTTATCAGCCTACCTTGGCTACCGAGATGGGTGAGCTTCAAGAGCGTATTACTTCCACTAAGGAAGGCTCAATTACTTCTGTTCAGGCAGTTTATGTCCCTGCAGACGACTTGACCGACCCTGCTCCTGCAACTACCTTTATCCACTTGGATGCAACGACTGTTTTGAGCCGTGCCGTATCCAACCTCGGACTCTATCCTGCGATCGATCCTTTGGCTTCTGGATCTGATGCTCTCGATCCATCTATTGTTGGTGAGGAGCACTACCGCGTAGCTGTAAAGGTACAGGAGCTCTTGCAAGAATATTCTGATCTTCAGGACATCATTGCAATCTTGGGTATGGATGAGTTGAGTGCTGAGCAGCAGAAGGTTGTTGCTCGTGCACGTCGTGTACAGCAGTTCCTCAGCCAAAGCTTCCATGTTGCAGAGAAGTTCACAGGAAACCCAGGCGCTTATGTTAAGGTAGCAGATACTGTTCGTTCATTTGCTGCTATCATTGACGGTGAGTGCGACGATATTCCAGAGCAGTGCTTCCGTTATGCGGGAACCATCGAAGACGTTCGTGAGCGTGCTCGTGAGCTCGAAGAGAAACTCTCAGCATAAGGAGTCTATATGGCAGAATTGACCTGTCGTTTCGTGCGACCTGATAGACTGCTTTTTGAAGGCACAGTCAACAGTGTAGTTTTGGCTACACTTGATGGAGAACTTGGCATCTTGCCAGGTCATGCTCCTGAGATTTGTGCTCTGGGAAGTGGCGTTGTTCGCCTTAACTCCAATCTTGACGACTCACCTTCAAGGCGCATTCTTGTAAGCGGAGGATATGCTGAGGTTGGTAAGGACTTTGTTTTAGTTTTGGCAAATCACGCGCGCGATATCGATGACATTGATGTTGATGAAGTAAAGAAGACCAAGGAGCTCGCGGAGGAAAATCGCGATAAGCTCCTTGAACACGATAGCCGTCGAGCTTACTATCAAGGTAAGATTGATTGGTGTTGGTGTGATCTTCTCCTCAAACATGCCAATGACGTGTTTGAATCTTAGTTTTAATTAGAAAGGACTTACATGGACGTAATCCGTGTAGAAGGAGGGCACCGAGTTTCTGGTGAGGTGCGCGTTGAAGGAGCAAAGAATTCAGCTCTCAAATTGATGGCTGCGACTCTTATGACTCCGGGCGTCTTTACCTTGGAGAATGTGCCTGACATTTCTGACGTCCACATTATGGGTAAAGTCCTCAAGCGCCTTGGCGCTACTATCGAAGTTGCAGACAAGCATACTTTGATCATTGATACTACCAAGGTAGATGCATGGGAGACACCTTACGACCTCGTCGTTCAGATGCGTGCATCAACCGCAGTACTTGGACCTTTGCTCACCCGCTTTGGTAAGGCTATCGTAGCCATGCCTGGTGGATGTAACATTGGCGCTCGTAAGATTGACCTTCATATCCTCGGACTTGAAGCGCTTGGCGTTGAGTTTAAGGTAGAGCATGGAAATATCTATGCTGATACTCCTCATGGTCTTATCGGGTCTCACGTAACACTCGATTTTGCAAGTGTTGGTGCGACTGAAAACCTCATGATGGCAAGTGTCCGTGCTAAGGGCACAACCGTTATCGACAACGCTGCACGTGAGCCTGAGATTGTAGATCTTGCAAATATGCTCAATGATATGGGTGCTCGCATCAGTGGTGCTGGAACTCCAGTTATTACCATTGAAGGAGTAGATGAGCTTCATGCAGTAACTCACCGTGTAGTCGGCGATCGTATTGAGGCTGGTACCTACATCGCATTGGCCGCTCTTTGCAAAGACCCAATTCGCGTAACTGGATTTGATCCAAATCATCTCGGAATCGTTCTGAAGAAGTATGAGCAGATGGGCGTCACTATCGAGTATGGTGAAGACAGCGTACTTGTATATCGTGATAAGCCTTTGAAGTCTATTGATATTCAGACCTTGCCTTATCCAGGATTTCCAACTGACATGCAAGCTCAGACCATGTGCTTGCTTGCTATGGGAGACGGAACATCTTTGATTACAGAGAATGTATTCGAGAATCGCTTTATGTTTGCCGATGAGCTTGCTCGTATGGGCTCTGACATCGATATTAAGGGACATCATGCTCTTGTAAAGGGTGTTGATTCCTTTAGTGGGGCTCAGGTAAAATCACCTGACCTTCGCGGTGGAGCTGCCCTCGTAATGGCTGGTTTGGTAGCAGAGGGAACAACTGTTGTTTCTGCTATTCACCACATCGATCGTGGATACGAGGGATTTGTAGAGAAGCTTCAAGCTATGGGTGCTCATGTATATCGTGAGACTATAGAAGATTATTCTGAATAGTTCTCCACATAATCTTGCATATTTAACTGTGCATATATAAGTTTGTTTAATATTCCACGCTTTTCTCTTAAGAAAGTATCAAGTTGGTATTGTTCTATTGGGGGAAGCGTGGTATCTTTTATTGTAAGAGTTTCACTCGTCTTACTAAATTAGATTTATAAGGAACTATAGTATGTCTAAGAATAACGAACTTCAAGACAAGCATCTAACTATGGCTAATGAGGATTACCTCGAGGCTATCTATCGTATTTCACTTTCACAGAATAACGCACATGAGGTCCGCTCAGTTGATATCGCTGATCTTCTTGGTGTATCTAAAGCTTCTGTTTCCAAAGCACTTAATAATCTTAAGGATGAAGGCTATATTGAGCAAAGCCGCTACGGTAAGGTAACGCTTACTGATGAGGGACTTGGTTATGCAGAGGATTTGTGGCGTTGTCATCAGACGCTCGAGAGCTTCCTTGTAGAAGAACTTGGTATCGACCCAGAAACTGCTAGCCATGAGGCTTGCTTGATGGAGCATGCAATCTCCCAGGACACCCGCAATAAGTGGGCAGAATATATGGAGCAGCGTCGAGCAGATAAGCATGAGTAATAATGATTTATTATCCGCATGGAACCCAGAGTTCGATGCGGATATTTTAGATTCAACCGAATACTTACGACATGAGCTTGCTCGGTCACTCAGGCAGATCTCAAATGAATGTACGCCTTTGCGCATCACACAAGATCTAATAGAGGGACTTGATGCTTATGCTCCAAACATCGATCCCTTTACGTGGGTGCTCCATGAACCCGAAACGCTCGGAGAGCTCTATCGAGCACAAGAGCAAGAGGGAGCTAATGTCGCTGTTGCTCAGAGTGCATCTTGTATGTCAGAAGCAGAGAATACCCAACAAGCTAAAACAGCTCTCACACATGCTCTCAAAGAGGCTGAGGGTAATAATGCTATTTGGTTCCTAGCTGATTTGGATGTTCATTGTCTGAATGAGATTGATCTTGAATCAGAGGATGAAGTTCGTAAGGCAAAGCTTATCCTCTTAGAGCAGCTAAGAGCCTTCGACGAATTTGGAGCACACGGGGCATGGATTTGTATCAATAGGCTTGATACATTCGATATTATCTTGGAGGCTCTACGTCTTGAGGGACATCTGCCTGCTGTATTTAGCATGAAGTCCCCCGAGGTCTTCCATGTAAATCCTGATAAGATTAGACAAAATGGTCTTACTATCAGGTTTAATTCCCTCATTGAGGTATTGGATAGTCTTGAGGACCTCGTTTCATTACAAGAAGCAACAAATACCCATCTTATAATTGAGTTTGATTCTTTTGGCATGAGTGAAGAAACTGCATATGAGTCATTAGAAATACTCAAACAGCATGGTATTAGAAACTTCCGTCCAGGAGTGACTATGACAAGAAAAGAGCGAGTCCTTTTGTACTCTTTTGTGTAGGTAGATTTTAAAAAATTGAATAAAATCGTGATTTGAACCGTGCGTTATGTATAATAACAAGCGGTTCTATTCTTTAAGTTTACTTCGTAGTAAGAGGAGTATGACGGGGTAAAGTTTTGGTAGAATAGCTATCGTAGCCACAGTATGTGGCTCGTCTTGTGTTAGACGCAATTTGTAAAATTAAATCGAGCGCAAAGCTGCGCTTACAATATATTTTTCCAGAGGGGTTATACGTGAAAGCAATTATTCCTGCAGCAGGATTGGGTACAAGATTTTTGCCGGCTACAAAGTCAATACCTAAGGAACTTCTTCCTGTGCTTAATAAGCCAGTAATTCAATATGTTGTTGAAGAAGCCCTTGCTCCATCTGAGGTGGATGAATGTATCATTATCAATTCTCGTGATAAGCACCAGATTGATAATTATTTTGCTGAGAATGTTGCACTTGAAGAAATCCTAAAGGAACGTGGAAAGCACGGTCTTGCGGAATGTGTTCGCACTGTATCAGATATGCCGGTTTCATTTGTATATCAGGATGAACCTAAGGGATTAGGTCATGCCGTCGCTTGCGCTGCAGATTACGTAGGTGAGGAACCTTTCTTCGTTCTCCTCGGTGATTATTTCGTTCCTGATTGCGAGATGAATTCTGAGATGCAGCGTGTATCTCAGGCTCACAATGGAGCTTCAGTTATCGCTGTTGCTCCTGTTGAGCTCGATGAAGTTAATCGTTATGGAATTATCGCAGGAGACTGCATCGGGTCTATTGATGGCGGTGAATGTAATCCTTACGATGAGGGAGCTGTTTGGCAGGTAAATGGTCTTGTTGAAAAGCCTCAGCCAGAAGATGCTCCGTCTCGTTTGTTTATTGTTGGTCGCTATCTTCTTTCTCCTCGTATCATGGAGCTTCTCAAATCTCAGACTCCAGGTGCTGGTGGAGAAATTCAGCTTACCGACGCTATGGAACGTCTCCTTGATGAGGAGGAGATGTATGCGGTAGTCGTAGATCCAAAGCGTGGCTGTGACACAGGAACTCCTGTGGCATGGGCTGCTACGAATGCTCGTATGGCTCTTGAGAGTGAGAATAAAGAAGAGTTCCGCGAGGCTTTGGGCCACGCTGCTCTCTAAATTAGGCCTTTTGGCTGTGTGTTTGTTTGTGTGTTAGATCTACCCATTGGTAACGTGTCTGACTAAACATAAAGGGGTGTGCCAAATGCACATCATTAGCTTTGATGCATATGGCTGGCGAGCAAAAAACGGTGAAGAAATTAACGTTGATAATGTTGCTCGTGTAGCCGATGGACTTGGAGCTTTCTGGTCCGATAAATATGATAATCCTATTATCTACATTGGTTATGACTCTCGAATTGATTCAGGAGTCTATGCCCGTGTAATAGCACAGGTTTTATCTAAATATGGTTTGAGGCCACGCGTATCAGATCGCATGTGTCCTATTACCGCTTTGAATTATGCGGCAGCCCATGATGATGAATGCATGGGAGCCGTAATGGTTACTGCAAGCAGTAGCTCGGCTCAATACAATGGTATGTCATTTCGCAATGAGCAAGGTTGCAACCTAACTTACGAAGATCTGAGAACTATAGAGGGTCTTATACCTACCGAATTTGATTACGAGCCCTGTGAGATTGAGTATGTTGACCTCATTGATGGCTATCTAGATTCACTTCGTCTTCTTGTAGATGTGGATATGATTAGCAAGTCTGGGCTAACAGTATTGCTCGATCCGATGTATGGTTCATCCAAAGACATCCTTGCGACATTCTTGGCCGATATGGGTCTTGATGTCATTGAGATGCACGGAGATGACTCCTTTGATTTTGAAGGTATGCGACCTCGTGTTCAAGAACCATGGATTGACGAATGTGAACGTGCAACGGTAAATCTCGGCGCTGATGTTGGCTTTGCTCTCGACGGTGATGCAGATCGCGTTGCTGTCATTGATTCGACGGGTCATTTTATTGGACCTCACAAGCTTGCTAGTCTGATCGCCCTACATCTCGTAGAGGATAGAGGCTGGGATGGACGACTATGCATGCCTGTTACAGGTTCTTCCTATCTTAGAAGGGCCGCCCAAGCTACTGATAGATCTTTGACAACGGTTCCAATGGGATTTTCCTGGCAGGTACAGGAGATGCTTAAGAGCGACGTTTGTATGGGGTCTGACACCCAAGGCGGATTGGCCTATGCCCATCACCTGCAAGAGAGAGATGGTTTCTTAACAATTTTGCTCTTCCTTGAAATGATGGCATACAGAAAAGAAGGCGTATCTGAGCTTGTCGAAGGACTCGAGGATCGCTTTGGAAAGCTCTACTATGGTAACAAAGCTATCGGACTTGATAGTGCCGTATCTCAAATGCTCAATAATATTTTGCCAGGCTACAATCCAGCTGAGGTTGCAGGCAGAGTTCCAATTGCAGTAACTCATGGAGATGGATTGCGCGTGGATTTTGAAGATGGCTCATGGGCTTTGATGAGACCTTCACGCACCACACAGGAAATTAAGATTTATGCCGAGGCTCCTACACCGCTCGACCGCGACGAGCTCATGCAAGGCATGATTCAAATTTCAAGAGATATTTTCGAATAAAGCCAGTTAAACGGATCTCATTCCTTGAGATCCGTTTTTCGTTATTCTCGAAATAGTTTAGCGTTTCGCTATAAAACTACCGTTCGCCAGATATATATGTGTGAATAATACCAATTTTGATAAAACGGTATAAGATATCAAAGCCCGTAGTTCTTACACGTTTATATGGTTATAACTGCGGTAACGCTAGTAACATTTGCAATCCATTGCAGTCACTTCATGTCGAAGGTCTGCTGCTATACAGAAAGGTGTTTCTTATGAAACTCGCAATTGCATCTCAAGATGGAAACGTATTTCACCACCTCGGAATGACTCCTGAATTCGTCATTTTTGACATTCAGGACAACATGATCGCAGGTGAGGAGGTTCTTGACTGCAACGGTGTAACACACTGTGCCCTTATTGACCTCTTGGCTGAGCAGGGAGTAAACGAGCTTATCGTTGGAGGTATGGGTTCTCATGCTGTTGAGAAGTGCGATGCACACAACATCAAGGCTCATCTCGGTGTTTCAGGTGATGTTCGCTTTGCTGTAAAGCAGTATCTCGAGGGAACTCTCGTAGCTGATGGCTCTGTATGCACAGAGGAGCACAGCCATCACCACGATCACGACCACAAGTGCCACCACTAAGATAACAATCTTATCTACTTAACAACACTTAACTGTACATATCAGTGTTATGAAAGCGTCTGAAGATGATACATCTCAGGCGTTTTCTATTATGCATTTTTCCATTTTTTATCGGATATTGTCCGCCGTATAGGGGAAATTTACGTATAATAATGCTTACGATAGAGGCGTGAATATATAACGCATCATCATCTATCATATGCACCATTTTTATAGGCGTCCATTATATTTCGAATGGACACGCATGCATGGGAGGATGTATGAAAAAAGGTTTTGGTAAGAGGGCTCTAGCAGCACTCGCTGGAATCGCTGTTGTAACCACACTTGTTGGTTGCGGCAATGCAGCAGACACCAAGGAGAAGACTACTCTTAATGTTTTCGCTGCAGCTTCTATGACTGAGTCTTTGACTCAAGTTGCAGATAAGTACATGGAAGAGCACCCAGATGTAGAGATCAAGCTTAACTTTGATTCTTCAGGAACATTGAAGAAGCAGATTGAACAGGGCGCTGATTGTGATGTATTCATCGCAGCTGGACAGAAGGCTATGAACGGTCTTGATGTTAATGATACAAAGGTTAACAAGGACGGTAAAGACTTCATCGCTCCAGGCACTCGTTTCAACATTTTGCAAAACCAGGTAGTACTTGTTGTTCCTAAGGACAACCCAAAGCACGTAGAGAGCTTTGACGATCTTGTTGCTGACCTTAAGAAGGGTGGCGACTTCAAGTTCGCAATGGGTAATTCCGATGTTCCTGTAGGACAGTACACCGCTAAGATCTTGAAGTACTTCGATCTCAACGAAGAGAAGTTGGCTCAAGAGGGCGTTATCACTTACGCTAACAACGTTAAGGAAGTTGCCGAGCAGGTTCGCTCTGGGCTGGTGTAGTATACGCAACCGATGCTTATTCTCAGAAGCTCGATAAGGTAGCAGCTGCTACAAAGGAAATGTGTGGCGAGGCACTCTATCCATGCGCAATCATGAAGGATACCAAGCACATGCAGCAGGCTGAGGACTTTGTTAAGTTCCTCAAGGGCAAGTACGCTTCCGAGCAATTCGAGAAGGTTGGCTTCATTCCTTTAGCTGAAGAAAAATAGGCGTTACTTAAAATTACGTAATCAGACATGCGTTTTAAGGTTTAATGCCTTAAAACGCATTGTCATTTAAGTTATAAAAGTTGGTGCTCTTTTACCTCTCGAAAGGTGGATCCCATGGATTGGTATCCTTTATTAAACTCCCTGCGTATTGCATTTTTCTCTACGCTTATCGTATATCTTCTGGGTATATGGCTTGCAAACATCGTTGCGAGGGCTCACCCTGTCGTTAAAGGTATTTTGGACGTAGTCCTTACACTTCCACTCGTACTTCCTCCAACCGTAGTGGGATTTTTGCTTCTTCGTCTTTTGGCTCCACGCACCACATTTGGTGGATGGGTTTATGAGATGTGGGGCATTCGCCTTGTTATGACCTGGCAGTCAGCGATTATCGCAACTACGGTTGTCAGTTTTCCTCTTATGTATAGAACGGCACGAGGAGCTTTCGAAAGCTTCGATGCAACCTTAGCCGATGCCGCTCGCACGCTTGGCAGAAGCGAGCGCTGGATCTTCTGGCGTGTAAAGATGCCAAGTTGTCGTCAAGGTATTATTGCAGGTTGTGTTCTTGCTTTTGCTCGTGGATTGGGAGAGTATGGTGCAACCTCAATGGTTGCAGGCTATACTCCTGGATCTACTGCCACCGTTTCTACCACCGTTTATCAGCTTTGGCGCATCGGAGAAGATGCCTTAGCTATGAAATGGGTATTTGTAAACCTTGCAATATCTGCAGTTGTATTGCTTGCTATGAACTACTTTGAAAACCGTAACAAAATCGAGTCTGGGCGTATGTAATGGGATTGCATGTAGATATTAAAAAACGCGTACCGGAGTTTCATCTGGATGTAGCTTTTGATCTTGAAGATCATGAGATCATGGCTCTTTTGGGAGCTTCTGGCTGTGGTAAGTCAATGACACTCAAATGCATCGCTGGTGTTATGACGCCTGATGAGGGAGATATTATTCTGAACGATAGAATTCTTTTCTCATCTGAAAAAGGGATCAATTTGCCACCACAGCAAAGGCACATCGGATATCTCTTCCAGCAGTATGCACTCTTTCCTAAGATGAATGTCATTCAAAATGTTATGACTGCCATCTTGACAGGTTCAAAGGCTGAAAGAAAAGTAAAGGCTCAAGAAGCTTTGGATATCATGCATGTTGGTGATCTTTCTAACAAGATGCCATATGAGATATCTGGTGGACAGCAACAGCGCGTTGCTATGGCTCGTATCTTTGCTTCGAGTCCTGAAATCATCCTTCTGGATGAACCTTTAAGCGCGCTTGACTCATTCTTGCGCTGGCAGCTCGAGCTCGAATTGATGGAGCAGCTCAAACGATTCCCAGGAGCAGTATTTGTAACTCATAATCGCGATGAGGTTGCTCATCTTTGTGAAAACGTAGTTATCTTGACACGCGGAGGTGCACAGCCAAAGATTTCGGTTGAGAAGATGTTTGATGATCCTCGCACATATGGTGCTGCTGTTATTTCTGGATGTAAGAATTTCAGCAACGCAACAGTTGTCGATCATGAAACGCTCGATTGCAAAGATTGGGGCATTGAGCTTAAGACCTCCAATCACATATCAGATCGCGTAAATCATGTTGGTCTGCGCGCACACTTATTTACAACACATGGTGAGGTAAATGCTATTCCATGTAAGGTGGATAAGGTAATTCCTGCACCATTTTCCGAAATTGTTATGTTGTCATCCCCGGGAGGCAAAGAGCTTCGCTGGGAGGTCGACAAGCAATTTTGGGAAGACCTCAATAATCCTAGTGAGATAGTTTTATATGTTGATCCATCTCATGTAATGCCTTTGGAGGACAGTATTGCTAGATAACGAAGGAAGAAGCATTTCTTATCTTCGCCTTTCCGTAACGGATAGATGTAATTCAAGATGCATCTACTGTATGCCTAAAGACGGAGTTCCTATGCTTTGTCATAAGGATATTCTTACTTATGAGGAGCTTATACGTATTGTTAAGGCTGCCGCTGAGTTAGGAGTAACCAAGGTAAGGCTCACAGGAGGGGAACCTCTTGTACGTCGAGGCATTGTAGACCTTGTTGGCATGATTAAGGATATCGACGGTGTCGACGAGATTGCGCTTACTACCAATGCAACCTTGCTTGCATCCGTTGCACAGGAATTGAAAGATGCAGGACTTGATCGTATCAACGTTAGTCTTGATACGCTCGATCCCGAGAAATATAAGAAGATTACCCGTATGGGAAGTCTCGAAGACGCGCTAGCAGGACTTGAAGCCGCTAAGCAGGCGGGCTTCACTGGCACTAAGATTAATAGCGTCTTGATGGGTGGAGTGAACGATGATGAGATTCGCGATCTTTGCCTACTCTGTAAGGATGAGCCTTACTCCTTGAGGTTTATCGAGCTTATGCCTATTGGAGAATGCGCCGATTGGCCGCGAGAGCGCTTTATCTCTGGTGAAGAAGTGCTTGCACGCGTTCCAGAGCTTACCAAGCATACAGGGCAAGACGGCGTATCTACCGTCTATACCGGCGAGGGATGGAAGGGGTCTGTCGGTCTCATTCGTCCAATGTCTAATCGCTTCTGCAAAGATTGCACACGCATTCGTGTAACGAGCGACGGAAAGCTCAAACCATGTTTGCACTCATCAACCGAGATTCCGCTTCGTGGTTTGAAGGATGATGAGCTACGCGATGCAATCCGACAGGGCATCATGATGAAGCCTGCAAAGCATGAGATGGATGAGACTCACGCAAGTGATTCTGCTCGTGCTATGAATGAAATAGGAGGCTAAATGTCTGAACTTACACACATCAATGAGCAGGGACGTGCTCGTATGGTTGATGTATCAAACAAAGAAAAGACCAAGCGTACCGCTAAGGCCTCTGGTCGTATCTTGATGAATGAGCACACCTTAAGTCTTATCCAAGGTGGCAATATGAAAAAGGGCGACGTATTGGCCGTTGCCCAGGTCGCAGGAATTATGGGTGCAAAGAACTGCTCATCGATGATTCCGATGTGTCATCCTATTAGCCTCACAGGCGTAGATATTAACTTCGAATATATCGAGGGACCTGATGAGTTTGGCGTTGCAATTGAAGCAACTACACGCTGCTTAGGAGAGACAGGTGTTGAGATGGAGGCTATCTGTGCAGTTAGCTGTGCGGCTTCTACCATCTATGACATGTGCAAAGCAGTTCAGCGCGACATGGTCATCACTGACATTCAGCTTGAAGAAAAAGATGGTGGCAAATCTGGCCACTTTAAAAGGGGAGAGTAACTAACATGGCAATCAAGGAAGAATACGGAGAGGTATTAGCTGTATGCATTAGCGAGAAGAAAGGTGTTCGCAAGCATCCAGTTGATGAAGTTACCATTCGCGTAGGAGAGGGAATAGTTGAGGACTCTCATTCTGGAAACTGGCACCGCCAGGTTTCTATCTTGGCTAATGAATCTGTTGATGTAATGCGTGAGCTTGATATTGCTGATTTTGAATTGAGCGCTGGAGACTTCGCTGAAAACATCCTTACTCGTGGTGTAGAGCTCAAGACTTTGCCAGTGGGAACTGCTATTACTATTGGTGATGTTAACTTCTGCGTTACCCAGATTGGAAAAGAGTGCCATCACAACTGTGAGATTCGACAGATTGTTGGAACTTGCGTAATGCCTAAGGAAGGCATCTTCGTTGTAGCTCAAAACGATGGTGTTATTCGCCCTGGTGACAAAGTCTGCGTAAAGAGGTATGAACATGAAATTGATTAAGACTGAAGATGCAGTAGGACATATTCTTGTTCACGATATGACTCAGATTATCCCTGGTGTATCTAAGGGACCTCGTTTTCGTAAAGGTCATGTAGTTAAAGAAGAGGACATTCCTGTTCTTCTTTCCATGGGTAAAGAGCATCTCTATGTTTGGGAGATGGATGAGAACATGGTTCATGAGAACGATGCAGCTCTTCGTCTTGCAGACCTTATTGCAGGTGAAGGATGTGATAAGAGCGAGCCTTCAGAGGGTAAGGTAAAGATCACTGCCAATACCGATGGTGTTCTTCTTATTGACTCTGAGCGCTTCTTGAAGATCAATTCTCTCGATGAGATCATGGCTGCTTCTCGCAAGGGAAACTTCCCTGTTAAGAAGGGTGATTACCTATGTGGTACACGCGTTATTCCTCTTGTTGTAGAGGAGGAGCGTCTTGCTAAGGCTGAGGCTCTTAAAACAGACGAAGACATCATGATGGTTCTTCCTTTCAAGCTTCGCCGTGCTGCTATTATTACCACTGGATCTGAAGTATACAAGGGTCTCATTGAAGATAAATTCACTCCAGTTGTTGAGCGTAAGCTTAATGAATTTGGCGTCGAGATGGTGCACCATACCTATGTCGATGATGAGATGGAGCACTTGATTGAGGCTATTGAAGAGGCGCGTGCTAAGGATGTTGACTTCATCTTGTGCACAGGTGGTATGAGTGTTGATCCTGATGACAATACACCAGGTGCAATCTCTCGTTCTGGTGCAAAGATTGTAACCTACGGAGCTCCTGTATTGCCTGGCGCTATGTTTGTACTTGGATACTTCGATGATGATACCCCAATCGTTGGACTTCCTGGATGTGTCATGTTTGCAGGACGCACCATCTTTGATCTTGTACTTCCACGTATCTGCGCAGGAGTTAAGCTTGAGAAGAAGGACTTCCACGAGCTTGGAGAAGGTGGACTTTGTCTTGAGTGTGAGGTATGTACCTATCCTGTTTGCCCATTCGGAAAGTAGGAACTATGAGCGAGAATAAAGATTGCCATAAGCATCATCACCATCACCATCACCATGAACTTTCAGAAGATGAAAAGAAGCTTATCTATACAGCTTGTGTTATCACGGTATCTGACCGTGGATATCGCCAAGAGCGTGAGGATGCATCAGGTCCTGTTCTTTGCGATATGCTTCGTGAGAAGGGTTACTCTATTGAGCACACAACCGTTGTGCCAGATGAGATTGATGCTATCGTTGAAGCGCTTCACGATGCAGCGGACAAGAATATTGCCCTGATTGTAACTACTGGTGGTACTGGATTTGCACCTCGTGATGTAACTCCTGAAGCTACTGAGATTGCTTGTGATAAGAAAGTTCCTGGCATTGGCGAGGCAATGCGTGCGGCTTCAATGAAAATCACCTCTCGAGGCTGCCTCAGTCGTGCTACCGCAGGCATTATCAAGAAGAGTCTTGTTGTGAATGTACCTGGTAGCCCTAAGGCTGCAGTTGAAAATCTTGAAAGCGTAATCGGTCCTATCGCCCATGGCTTGCTCATGTTGCGCGGTGGAACTCAAGATTGCGCTAAGCTCACCGATTAGACGGTGGGCTCTTTCATAATCTGCGTTATACTCGTAAGTGGTGTACGAAAATAAGGTATTAATGATGGAGGAATGTAATGAAGAAGAGTATATTTTCCAATTTTGTAACCGCGGCATTCGCAGTTGCGCTGTCACTATCAGTGGCAGGTTGTGCAGGTCAGTCTCCTGAGGCGGCAGATATTGTTCAGCCTGCTCCAGAAACTCAGAATCTCGAAGGTGAAAACCTGCGTGTGTACTGTGGATTCGGAATGAAAAAACCTTTCACTGAGATTGCAGATAAAAACCGGTTGTAATGTTGATTTGAGCTTTGGTAATGGCGCTCAAATTCAAAGTCAGATTATGGAATCAGGAGAGGGCGACTACTTTATCGCTGGAGCTCGCTCAGAAATTAAGAAGCTTGAAAGCAAGGATCTTACTGGACAGGTAACAGATCTTGCTCGTCATATTCCAGTTGTTGCAGTTCCTGCTGGAAATCCTGGAGACATCAAGTCCCTCAAGGATCTTGGAAAGCCTGGGCTTCATCTTGCATTTGGAGATGCTGATGCAACTCCTGTAGGCAAGATTGCAAATAAGATTCTCAAGGACAATTCACTCAATCCTAAAGATCTTGATATTGACCGCGGCATGAGCACTCCTCAGATGATCGAGGCTATTAAAGCAAAAGAGGCTGATGCTACTGTAGTTTGGAAAGAAAATGCTCAGGGTCAAGACGGTGTTGAGATTCTCAACCTTCCAGGTATGGAAGACTACATCAAGACTGTTCCAGCTGTCGAGCTCAAATGCAGTGCAAACAAGAAGGCTGCAGATGAATTCATCAAGTACCTCAACAGTAAAGAGGCACAAGATGTATGGGCTAAGTATGGCTATGAGCCAATTAACTAGATTTGGATTTCATGAATAACAAGGTAAAACATATATCCGCTTTCAGTGTGACGATCGTCGTTTTTACGGCGATTGTCACTCTTTTTGTAGGTACAGCGCTCGTCTCTATCATTGTTCGAGGCGTGCCTTCATTGGGTGAGATATTTATCAATAAAGAGGTACAGTTTGCAATAGGTTTGTCGCTTAAGTCTTCGCTTATATCGACTGCAATTGGCCTTTTACTTTCTATTCCTACAGCCTACTATCTCTCAAGACATGCAAATGCGTCTTCGAAGGCAGTTGGCATCATCCTTGGATTGCCTCTATCCATTCCAAACATGATGATGGGTTTGAGTCTGCTTATCATGTTTTCTTCGATGCCTGGTAAATATCTTTCTGCTCATGGCATTCGTTTCATCTTTAATCCCAAAGGCGTTGTTCTGGCTCAATTGCTCGTCAACCTACCTTTTATGATTCAAATTATTAAAGATGCATTTGATTCGGTGGATACAAGACTTGAAGTTGTCGCACGTACCTTGGGAGCAACAGAGGCAAAGGCCTTCTTTAAGGTTACGCTCCCTCTTGCTAAAAACCAGATACTAAGCGCCGCTATTATTGGATGGTCTCGCGCTCTGGGCGAATTCGGTGCAACCTTAATGTTCGTAGGAGCAACGCGCTTTAAGACAGAAACTATACCTGCAAGTATTTATGTGAATATGGCTACAGGTGAAATTGATGCTGCTATGTCATGTGCTTGCGTGCTTCTCATCATTTCCTTTATCTCACTTTTGCTAAGTCGTCTGGTGGAGAAGAATAGCTTCATTCACAATAAGCAGAGGAGGTTCTCATGATCGAAATGAGAGATTACTCCTTAGATTTGGGCGAATTTGCGCTTAAGAACGTTAACGTAGAGATTAAGAATGGGGAGATTTTCTCTGTCATAGGTGTTACGGGATCAGGTAAGTCGGTCTTGTTGGAAGCTTTAGCGGGACTACATCCTGAGCATTCGGGGATCGTACTTTATGATGGTAAAAATATCGACGAAGTTGGCGTTGGAGATAGGCGAATCGGATTCGTCTACCAGGATTACTCTCTGTTTCCTCATATGACCGTGTATGAGAACATTGAGTTTGGTCTCAAGATGCACAAGATGGAACGTTCTCAACGCGAGAACATGATTAACAACATGATGGATGAGCTCCATATATCCCACCTCGCTCATCGCTATCCTCAAACCCTATCAGGAGGAGAGAAACAACGCGTTGCGCTTGCACGTGCGTTAGTTCTTGCGCCTGAGGTGCTCTTTATGGATGAGCCATTCTCTGCACTCGATCCAAATACAAGGAAAGATATGTATGCTTTGATGAGAAGGATACATGACAAGTTTAAATGTACTATAGTTTTTGTTACGCATAATTTTGACGAGGCTCAAGAGCTCGCAGATCGCATAGCTATTATGATTGATGGAGAACTGCGTGCTGTTTGCAAGGCAGATGAGCTATTCCAAAATCATGAAGACAAGGAAGTTAGAGAGTTTTTAGGTGGGAGAGGTAATGGAGAAAGCCGAGTTTTATAAACAGCTAAAAGAAAAGTTCACAGCAGTCGTAGTTGATAACAACCTTGATATCGATGAGCTATCAGTAACTACCAAGGGACTTACTCCTGAGGAGGCTATTGGTATCACTTTGAGGAAGGATTATCCTATCCTTGAAGGTAAAGAGGTTATGCTTCAAGCATCCTACAAGGGAAGTGCTGGACAGGCTTTTACCTCAACTCCTGTTGAATTTGCAGGAAGCCTTCGTGAGGTTCTCGATGGCAATATCGAGCATGACGATCTTGCCTTAGCTCTTTATATTGCAACAATAAATGCTGTAATGCGTCACTTGGGCAAAATTGAGGGAACTATTCACTGCAAAAATGATGGCCCAGAGATTTGCGCAGCAAAGTACGTTGATTATATTAAAGATACGTATGGTAAATACGCTAAGGTGCTCTTGGTAGGTTACCAAGCAGCATTTGCAGCACATCTAAGCGAGATCTTTAACCTTCGCTGTATTGACCTTAACCCTGAAAATATTGGGAAGGATGTCAATGGCTGCGTCGTTGAAGATGGTCATGATTTTATCGGTGCTAGAGACTGGGCTGACGTCATTATGTGCACAGGATCTACCATTGCCAATGGATCCATTGTTGACTACATTGACCTCGATAAAGATGTAATCTTCTATGGCACATCTGTTGCCGCTGCAGCAGAGCTAATGGGGCTTAAGCGCCTTTGCTTCTGCGGAGAATAATTAGAATGAGCGACGCATGGAGCAAAAATGCTTCATGCGTTTTTAATTATTGCAACTTATATTCCTGCACTTTTATGTATGTAACGTATAATAAGTTTATATCGGAGGAGGATAAGTGCTGGTGTGCTTCGCGGTCTTCAAAACCGTTGTGGGGTAGTTAGAGCTATCCTGGGTAGGTTCGATTCCTGCCCCCTCCGCCAAGTATTATTTGTCTAAGGAATTCTCTATGACGAAACAAGAACTACTTCGATCCCTTCCAAAAATTGATAAACTCGCACAAGACGTTCGTCTTGTTCCATACGTATCATTATCATCCGAAAAGGTAAATGATGTATTACGCGAGATTATTGATTCGCTTCGTCAAGGCATCCTTTCTGACTCTGTTTATGTTGTCCCTAATAACAATACAATCATTTCTTCTGCTCTCGTTGAGCTAGATGAGTGGAGAAGAAACACCTTAGCTCCCCTTGTTAATGCAACGGGTGTTGTTTTACATACCAATTTTGGCAGAAGTCCTATGGCTCAAGACGTAGTGGCTGAAGCAGCTGCAGTATGTGGTAGCTATTCTAACCTTGAATATGACCTCAATGAGGGAGTTCGCAAATCTAGAACCGCTGACCTCGAGCGCACTATTTGTGAGTTGACTGGAGCAGAAGCTGCGTTGGTTGTTAATAACAATGTGGCAGCCCTTACACTCAGTCTTCATACCTTATCAGCTGGTAAATCTGTCATTTTGTCGCGAGGAGAAATGGTTGAGATAGGGGGATCTTCTCGTCTTCCAGAAATTATTAATGCTGCTGGTTGTAGTCTTCGTGAGGTTGGTACCACAAACGTCAGTCGTATCTCTGATTACGAAAAGGCAATCGATGACAGCAGGGGAGTTATTCTCAAGGTTAATCAATCTAATTTTGCCTTTATTGGCTACAGTGAAGAAGTAGATCTAGATAAGCTTGTTAAGCTTGCACATGATAACAGTATGCCATGCGTCTATGACATGGGCTCAGGTGTTATCTATAGCTTGCAGCGCATTGGTATCGAAGAGATGACGGTAGAGAAAGCTCTCGAGACTGACGTAGATCTTATTACTTTCAGTTGCGATAAGCTCTTGGGTGGACCTCAAGCTGGCGTAATTGCTGGAAAGAAGATTTTGATTGACGCGATTCGCAAAAATCCTCTTCTCAGAGCAGTGCGCGTTGATAAATTTACCATTGCCGCACTTGAAGGCACTTTTAGAAAGTATGATTCTTTCTCTCATGCAACGAGTGATATCCCAACACTTCAGATGCTTATGGCAACACGTGAATCCTTGCAAGAAGATGCAAATAAGATGCGTAAACTTGTGATAGATAAGATGGCTCTTTCCGGATTTGATGCAAATGAGATTGGTAATATGCTCACTGTTGAAGATGTAGATGACACTCCGGGCGGGGGATGTTCTCCTACCTGCGTATTAGAAGGTAGTGCTCTAGTTTTACATCACGCTAATCCTCAGCATATTGTAGATAGGCTCAGGCATTGTGCAACTCCTATTATTGCTCTCTGTAAAGACAAGACAGTAGTTCTGAGCCTGCGAACCATTTTGCCTCAGCAATACAATATAACTGCTCAAAGCATCGCTGACGTGCTCGGTAACATCCTGCTAGGTGAGACAAATGCTTAATTGCATTATTGGAGTTATCGGCCATGTTGATCATGGTAAGACTGCCCTCATTAAAGCATTGACAGGCCACGATACCGACCGCCTCGCTGAAGAGAAGAAACGCAAGATTACCATCGATCTTGGATTCACTTCTCTTCAGACAGATAATCCGGATGAGACCCTTGCCATTATTGATGTGCCAGGGCATAAAGACTACCTCAAGAATATGCTTGCTGGAGCTCCGGGTATCGATTTTGTACTCCTTGTTGTCGCACTTGATGAAGGAGTTATGCCTCAGACAAAACAGCATTTTAATATCATTGAAAGCCTCAATGCTCGTAGCGGTATTGTTGTATTGACTAAGTCTGATTTGGCTATCGACGACCTGCAAAAGCAGAAGGTATACGATGAGGTTCGTACGCTAACAGAAGATTCCTTTATGGAAGGTGCTCCTTTCATTGATGTTTCTTACAAGGATCAGGCCTCAATCGATAAGCTCAGAGAGAAAATCCTCGAGTCTGTTCGCGCTCTTCCTACTCAGGACAACCGTTCCTTTGAACAATTCCGCATGCCTATAGATCGTGTCTTTTCCCTTGAAGGCAGGGGTACTGTTGTTACTGGATCGGTCTTAGATGGTGCTTGTTCTGTCGCTGATACGCTCTATCTGTATCCAGGTAGTGTTCCTGCTAAAGTGCGCAGTGTGCAAACATGCAATCAGGATGAAGAAGGCTGTTCAGCAAGACAACGTGTAGCGTTTAATTTGCCAGGAATCGACAAGAACTTAGTAAAACGAGGAGATGTTCTCTTAGGAAGAGAAAACTATCCGACTTCATCATGCATGCTATGCAAGGTCAGTGCTTTTGAGTCTACGAGATTCAGGTTGAAGAATAATGCCCGTGCCTTTCTAAGCATTGGAACAACTCGCTATGATGCACGAATACAGCTCTTAGACAACGCTTCGTTGTCTTCCGGAAATTCGGCCTATGCTGCGATATATATTAGGGATACATATCCGTTCTTTTTTAGAGAGAAATTTATTCTTCAAGAGATGACTGACGGCGAACCAATAGGTTCAGGTAGTGTTCTCGATATTAAGCCTCTCAAGCCTAAGCGCAATGATACAAATCTGGCAAATTATCTCGACAGACTTACTTCAACGGAGATTACGGATAATATTCTTGGCATCATTACTCATTTCATTCATAACTTCCTGTCAGTTGAGGAAATTAGTCTGAGACTGAATGCAAACGATCGTGATGTCAGTGAATCCCTCGAAAATTTAGTCGAGCAAGCGCAAATAACAAAGATTGGTGAGCGATATGCCTCACCTCGTGTTTTGGATATCCTGTATCAAGATGCACTGAGATTATGCGAGGCGCACAAAAGCTCTTCGTTGCATAATCAAGGGATGCCGAAGGCTACATTCCTGCATAAAATCCAGGAGTTATATTATTTGCCTAACAAACAGTTTGGGGAGTGGTTGGAGTATGTGGTATCAGAAGGCAAATTGTTAATAGATTCTAATGTTGTCTATTTGCCTGGTGCAGCAACCCAGACAATTTACACCTCCGACAACGATGGTGCCACGATTATAAATCTCCTTGAAAACAGGGAATATAAAGGTACTAAGCTTGATGATTTAAGTGAGCTTGATCTTTCTAATCCACGATCCGTGGTTAATCGACTCGTACAAGAAGGCAAGGTGGTTAAACTATCGAGCGATTTAATTATGAGTAGAAAATACTTCGATTGTGCCTTCGCATGTTTTGAGAGATTAGCAGAAGAAAACGGCCCTGTAAGTCTTCCTCAATATAGAGATGAACTTGGTATATCTCGAAAACCTGCTCAGATGCTGCTTGAGGCATTTGATGCACGAGGTCTTACAGTGCGTGATGGAGATCTTCGCCACTTAAAACAGAAAGCCTAATAAACATAGTAAAAAAAGACCCGCTTCTCATTGGAGAGGCGGGTCTTTGTGCTACGAATTACTCATGAAATGTTTGCTTGGCTTCCTCAAGGTAACTATAGAAAGAATACTTAGAAATCTTAAAGAATTCGCATGCCTTCTGACTTGATTTAGAAATAAGGAATGCGCCTCGGCTATCCAGATATCCGATAGCACGAATACGTTCGTCCTTTGTCATCAATGCAGCAGGTTTTCCAACGTATAGCTCGCATTCTGCAAAAAGATCATCTAAAAGGTCTGCAACGTTGCGAGTAATTGGTTCAGGAACAGGGGATGAATCCGGATCAATACCGAGAAATGCATTAACGTTAGTTTGGACAGCGGTTAATAATGTGATGTCAAAGTTAAATCCAAGAATGCCTGTAACTTTGTGATCTGGTCCGTAAATGAAGACCGTAGATGATTTAAGTAGCTTTCCATCTGCTGTCTTTGTGAGGTATGGGCCAGTGTAATCAAGACCATCGACATTGCCATGAATAGCTTCTAATACAACGTGTGATGGGCCGTCACCAATCTGTCGACCTGAAATATGACCGTTCTCAATTGCAATGATTGAATGGTTTATATCATCAGCTTCGAGGTCGTGTACAATAACCTCGCAATTAGGACCTAGCAATTGAGCCAAGCAGCGCGCAAGATGCGTATAAGATTCCATTTGTTCTGAAGTCATCGCTTCCTCCACTACCTAAATTTTTGTTTGGTCTATACTCACATATTATCGAATATTTTGCAATTGTGAACACAAATTTACCGCTTACGGGTCTTTTCTTACCAATTGTGGACATCAGAAAATTATTATTCACAACGATATAAAAGTATGGTAAAAATTAATTGTATGTACAAACTTTTTGTTTGGTTTACAGAATTTTATTCTGTTGCTCAGATAAAAATTCAGGGAAGTAATTGATTCGTCAAAAGAAGGAGTCAATATGGCTAAAGATCGCATTTTGTGGACTGACAACCACGTTAAAAAAAGCGATGACAAGTGCTTGAGCATCATGTCTCTTGATAACGTAGCTCGCGCTCGTGCATTTCACAAGAGTTTCCCACAGTACTCTGTAACTCCACTTGCAAAGCTTGATGGACTTGCAAAGCACCTTGGCATTAACAATCTTTGTGTAAAGGACGAGAGCTACCGTTTTGGTCTTAACGCATTTAAGGTTCTTGGTGGATCTTTCGCAATGGCTAACTACATTGCAGAAGAGTGTGGTCGCGATGTTGCTGATATGACATACGACTACTTGACCTCCGATGAGCTTGCTAAGGACTTCGGTCAGGCAACTTTCTTCACCGCAACTGACGGTAACCACGGACGTGGTGTTGCTTGGGCTGCAAACAAGCTTGGTCAGAAGGCAGTTGTACACATGCCTAAGGGTTCAACTCAGCCTCGCTTCGACAACATCGCAGCTGAGGGTGCTGAAGTAACCATCGAGGATGTTAACTACGATGAGTGCGTACGTATGGCAGCTGCTGAGGCAGAGGCATGTGAGCGCGGAGTTATCGTTCAGGACACCGCTTGGGAAGGTTACGAGAAGATTCCTGCATGGATCATGGAGGGATACGGAACCATGGCAAACGAAGCTTCAGAGCAGCTTCGTTCTGTTGCAATTAACCGCCCAACACACGTATTTGTACAGGCTGGCGTAGGATCTTTGGCTGGTGCAGTTGTAGGATACTTCACCAACCTCTTCCCTGATAATCCTCCAACCTTTGTTGTTATGGAAGCACAGGAGGCAGCTTGCCTCTACAAGTCAGCATGTGAAGCTGACGGTGGTCCTCACTTCGTTACTGGCGACATGCCTACCATCATGGCAGGACTCGCTTGTGGTGAGCCTAACATCCAGGGTTGGGACATCCTTAAGAACCACGTAACTGCATTCGTAAGTTGCCCTAACTGGGTATCTGCTTATGGTATGCGTATTCTCGGAGCACCTCTTAAGGGTGACCCACGCGTTATCTCCGGTGAGTCTGGTGCTGTAGGCGCTGGTCTTATCGCAACTCTCATGCAGGATGAAGAGTATGCTGAGCTCCGTGACCTCATCGGTCTCGATCAGACTTCTAACATCCTCATGTTCTCTACTGAGGGAGACACCGACCCTGAGCACTACTTGAAGGTAGTTTGGGACGGAGCATACCCAACCGCTGAATAAGCAATTTCAGTAGGAATTACTTAGTGTTTTTCTCT
>RCNI01000449.1_pt1 | contig 25910 bp, 21 predicted proteins | sample 2041151 | NCBI WGS metagenome assembly RCNI01 (sample SAMN09708214, study PRJNA481090) | feces metagenome | isolation source: feces | place: Antarctica: Albino Rookery | reverse complement strand
AACCCCTGTAGATTTCAAAAAATATAATAGCATATTTTTAGTACTTGTTTCTTTATGATTTGTTAATTTTTGAAGTGGAAAGGCACAAAAAAACGAGATATTTAATATCTCGATAACCAAAACTTATAATTAGTTCAATTCAATAGTTTTCATTGAACTATATAATAAGTAATTTATTACTAACAATGAAATTGCACCTACAAAGGATAAAATAAACGAAGCAAGTGCATATAGGTGAAGCTTTTCTTTTAGAAATTCATTCTTAAGATTTAATAGAGAGGTTCCGACTATAATACCAAGTACTAATCTAGCTATTGCTAATGCAATAGTTAAAAGGCCAAAGAAACTAGTGAGACCGATAAAGCCAGATGTTTGGACTTTACCAGCAACTACAAAGCTATAACAATTGATAATGAGAACGATTAACATTGCAATAAATGCAATCGTTACAGGGATTTGGTATTTTAAAAAATCTTTTGCTTTCAAAAAGTAATCTCGATCTTCTTTCGAATAAACGATTTCGTTTTTGACTTCTTGTTTGATTTCTTCTTTTACTTCTGAAGACATATCAGCTACATCTTCATCATGATGTTTATATTCATCTAAATTTTCATCTTCATCAAGTTGGTTTTCAACTTTTCTATTATTAGTTTTTTTAACATCCTTGCAAGTAATATTTAATAAGTCTTCATCAGAATCAATATCACTAATTAATTCATTAGTTACTTTAGCTGTTTTTACTTGTTTCTTTACTTGCTTTTTTGGTTTGGATTCATTTGATAGATCTTCAGTTATTGAAGGTTCATTCATTATATTTCTCCAAGATTAATATAAACGTATAGAATTATATACATATTTTTTTAAAAAGCAAATAAAAAATCTCCCGAAGGAGATTTTATAAAATTGTTGACTAGTTTCTATTAAGAATTTCTTTTGCTTTTGCTGCATATAAGAATGCACAAACAATACCACCAATTAAGGTAAATGTATATAAAATAGGTGTAAGAATTGCTAAAAGATTTAATTCACTACGAACCTTTTCATCTTTAATTGAGTTGCATTTAACAGCAATAAGAATTGAGAAAATTCAACCAACCAATGTAGTGACGATTAAGATGAAGATACATCCTAAAATACCAGAAACTTTTCCTTTAGATTGGATATAGCTTAAAGCACTTTTATCACTTTCACAAAGAGTTTGTGAACCTGTTGAAGCAATTTCAGCAGCTGGTTGTACTAATTCAACATTTTGACTATTATTTTCGAATTCCATGAAAATGCCTTTCAAAAAGGGAATTAAAATAAAAAAATTTTCAAGTATATTATACTAGAAAATTTTAAAAAGCAATAGTGTTTTGAAGAAATTTTTATAAATTATTAGAAATTTGAGTTTTTTGGGAGGTTAAAAGATAGCTTGATGAACATTTTCTCATTTAATATAGAAGGTTATGAAGAAGTATTTAATTTTGATATTAGATAATATGTATGAGAAAATTTATTGCTATCTAATTAATTATGATAAGGATAATTTTATAAACAAGAAAGTGTTACGTAATGAAAAATTAAGCTGTGATAGAACTTTTACCACTAATATTCAAGATTTGGTTGTTATATTGTATATTAAATGATTTATTAGTTTTAACCGTACAAACAATACCAGGTAATTCAATATTAAATGTGTAGTTTAAATTTGAATATCCTGAATTATCAACTAATACTATATCTGTAAGATTAATTTTAGGTCATTTACTATAATCATTAGGAGCGTCATTATTTGCAACAAAATTTTTACTATTTTGTTGTGTCTTCATTGTATCTCAAACCGCTTCACTAAAATTTGTTTTATTATTTATTGGAATCATTAAGGTGTTATTTTGAGCAATTTCTTTCAATTGATCAGCTGTTGATAATTGTTGTTGTTCTAAAACATCATGGATAGACATTCTCATGTCATTAAGTCTTTTTGAATCCAAGAAATTATCAAAATTATAATCTACAGAATTGTCACCAACTGTTTTTGTTGGATCAAAAGTCATTGTACCAACCTTTTCTGCAATACTAAAATTGTATGGATCATTATTTGCTTCTGGTTTTTGTTGTGATTGTTCTTGTTCCACTGGTTTAGTTGGAGAGTCATTTTGACCAGTTTCATTACCAACGACACCATTTTCAGTTGTTGTATCTCTTGATGAAGGTGCTGGGACTGTTGGTTCTTTATTTCCTGAACTATCACCACCTTGTTCTACATTACCTTGTCCAGCTTGAGTATCTTCACTTGGATTATCAGTTTGTGGATTACCATTTTCATCTGGTGCTTGTGGTTTATCAGGTTCAACTCCTGGAACGTCTTTTGCATACACAATTGGTTGATCAGATTCGGACGATTGCAATGTGATACTTGCATTAATTGTGTTGGTTTCATATGTAATTGTAAATGGTGAGGTTTTATCACTTAACAAATTAGTATTGAAACCTGCATCTTTCAACATTTGAAATCCAGTTTCTTTTCATGGTTCTAAAATGTTGTCAGTAGACATTGCTAATTTATTATTGTTGTAGGTATCGGATAAGAATTTATTTGCACAATCATATAAAGTGTTTAAATCATCTTTAGTGACGTAGTTTCCAATTCCCATGTCCCCATAGGTTAAACTAAAACTATTGTTATTTTCACTAATGACAATATTATCGTTAATAGTAGTCGTCTTGATTTCGTATTTATCCTTTAATAATTTCACTACGACTGTCGCTGAATCGTTGTAACGATTAATTTCGAAATTAATAGAATCAACATAATCACTACCATCACCGAAAAACTTACTGTTAAATTCTTTATTAATAATTGTTTTAATTTGATCTTCGTTTTTTTCTTTGAGACTAGTAGGAACTAATTTTGGTCCTTTTTCTGCAAGAGATTCATTTTTAATTGGTGCAAAAACTTTATCGTTAACAGAATTGTAAATACTTAGAACCGCATTATTTAAAGTTTCATTGTTTGCAACGACACTAGAGGAGTCTTCAGTTGCACTATTATTTTGAGAACAACTGGTACTTAATAAGCCAATAGCAGATGCACTAGCACCAATTCCTAATAAACCGATTGCAATGGTGCCAAACAATTTAGACTTCTTCATTACCTACTTCCTCGTTTATTTTATCGAATCTATTTTTGTGTGTGTTTTATTTAATTTTATTTTTTCGTTGAATATTTTTAAATTTAAATTATTCAGATTTAAGAGTTCGATTTTCTTTAATTTTATTTATTTTAACACATCAATGTTTTTTCACCATCTAAAAACCACCATTTTGCAATTTTTGACATATAAATAATGACTATGTCATTAAATCCACATTTATTCATTATTCTGAAACGTTTTTCTTTTATTGTCTCTTTTTAAATCTTAAATATCGTTTTAACTTTGCATCCCCAATTTTCTACACTATCTCTTCCATTTTTTGCATTCATACCAGTTTGTCTCACTATAATATATCATTCTTGATCAAAACTTTTCAAGTCGTTTGATCTATTATCACAAGTGAGATTTTTTAGTGAAAATCCACATTTAAATCAAATCTCACACAAATAAATTAAAATTTATTTTTGGAAAGGAGTATATGAATATATGGACAATCAAAACGTCATAACTCAAAAAACTCATACAGGTGAGAATTTTGTTAATAAACAATTGATGTCACAAAAAGTCACACAAAAGCAAAACGTTTGAAAATGACTTGCTTTAATTGGTGCTTTTTTATTCCAAGCAATTCCTTATGGTGTTTCGAGTAATATTCTAGGAAACATGCAACCCTTTGTCGTGCAGGGTGGGGAATTAGTTGACGGGAGTCGCTATGCTGGAATTTTTGATTCCTTTGTTTTATTTACCTTAGTCTTCACCTTCGGGAGTGTCTTTTCAGCGATCTTTACCCCTTTATTAGGAAAGATGTTTGGAAAGGTCGACTTAAAAGTCCTTCTCGGAGTCGGGAACATTGTTTCTGGTGGGGCGTTTGCAATGATCGGATTACTCGGATTCTTGTTTAGTCCCGGAGTCAACAATGAAGCTCTCTATGCCCAACGGGCTGCTTGGTTGTACTCATGGTATGGAATCTGTTTAGTCGGAACCAGTATTTTCTCAGGGTTAGGGATTCCGTTTATTATCGGAGCCTGATTCCCTGGTAAAAACCGTGGGACCATGTTAGGAGTTGCTTTTGCTGGTGGTTCAGCAGGGAACTTAATCTGACAAGTCGCAATTAGTCAAACTTTAAAAGTTATTCCAGTTTGAGACGCTTTCTATATTTATGGAGCTGTCGCAGTTGTCGTCGGGGTCTTAATTAGTTTCTTATTAATTCGCACCCCTAAGACCTTTAATTTAGGAAAACAAACTTTAGGAACAGTTAACCCACAACTATCTCATCAACAAGATATCCAAGCAAATGGTGCTGGAATCAATACCACTTTAACCATTCCTTGATTCTATGTCTTGTGTTTATCATATATGGTCTTCGGATTAGGAATTGCGGCTGTTGCAAGTCAATGACCAACCTTCCTCCGAAGTGGATTAAAAACTGTTGTTACCGATTTAAATCCAGGTAACGTTCAAAACTATTTCGCGAACGTCATGTCTGTCGTCGGAATCGTTTATGGAATTGCTTGTTTATTAGGTAACTTAACAGGGGGAATTATCTTCTCCCGTTTAGGTGTTTCAAGTGCCTTCTTAATTGGTGGTAGTCTCCGTTGTGTCGGTTCCATCTTAATGCTCTTAGGTGTCTTTAACCCATACTTAATTGCAATCGGAGTTGGAATTAGTGGTTTTACTTGTTATACCTATACTAGTGCAGTTGGTTTTATGTCAACGAACTTGTTCGGTCGTAAAGATTCATCGGTCGTAATTGGGATCCTTGGAATCTTCTTTGCTGTCGGATTCGCAATTTCTACTCCTTTAATTAGTGCAATTCAAGGACCAAGTACTTCCTTATCTTACTTTGCAGGTAAAGATATGAATGGTAACTGATTAGGAGTCTGAATCTTTAGTGCCGTGGTTTCTATTATCGGGGGACTCTTAGTTGCTTTCTCAGCAAACAAGATTCACAAAATGGGTTATCTTGGAATGAGTCAAGCTAACTACTCCCGTTTCGGTCGTTTAGTCATGATTTATAGTTTACCAATTTATTTCAAAGCATTAAAGATTTGAGTCTCAGGTAACGATGAACGTTTAACCCAAACCTACTTAAACTTAATGCATGAAAAAACTGTTAAATGAGATCAAGTTAAGAACGAAAAGATCAATAAAGAAAACACCTACTATAGTCGTCAAATTGACAAACTCGCTCAAAAATCAAAATTAAAAGTTGAAAAACTCCAAGCTCAATTAGCTCAAGTTCAACAACAAATTAGTAGTTTAAAATTAAGCGACCAAGAAATTGCTAAGAGCAAACAAGCAGTCGCAAAACTCAACGCTGCTATTCAAAAAGCTCAAGCTAAGAATGTTGCTAACTACAACCACTTAATTGCAAAAATCGAAGCAAAAAATACGAACCATGGTTATGATGGATTATTGGCAGCTTTAACTAACGACACTGAAGTTGATAATCAATACTATGATAACCCTGATGTTATTCAATACTTTGTTAAGTATGCAGCTCTTCAAATGAAGATTGATGCATGAACTCAAAAAATTGAAGTCGTTCAAAATAAACCGTTAGCTAAACTTAATGTGAGTGAAAAGAAACTCCAACGCAGTGTCATGATTGCTCAAGCAACCCAAGTTTACAAACAAGACCGTAATAGTAAGGTTCACAATCAAATCCTTGCTTTCTATCAAAATAAGTACTTGGAACTTAATAACATGATTGATGCTCGAGTTGCTTTATTCGAACAACATAAAGTCACTCATCACCACGATATTAGTGTTCATCACCAAACCATTGCTGATCAACAAAATCAAATTGTCAGTGACACCCAAGCTCATTATCAAAAGATTAGTGACATGTGAGCAAATAGTGACATTCACCATAGTTTAACTACTCTTTCTGAACCTGAAGCTCAACCTGCTTCCAACTAGAGTCTAGTTTATTCAAGAGATCCAAAAACCGTTCTATCAAGGACGGTTTTTGTTTTGATTAATTTCTCTATATATAAGATAGAAGGGGATGCTTATTTAGTAAGGACTTCTAAATAGCAAAGAAAGAGGTTCTTGAAAGCGCCTTGTCTCTCTCAGCATCCCTACTAAAAATCAAGCTAAAAAATCACTTTCTTGTTTGTGATCATTTCCCCTTTATAAAATAGAAGTAGTATTCATAGAAAGGTTCGTGCTATGTCAGATACAAATGTTCCAAAAAGCTTTATGGACAAGTTTACGGGTTTTTTCTTTCATACTGGAAAAAACTTGATTATGGCCATTGCCTATATCTTCCTTTTCTTAGGATTGATTGTCACTGCAGTTGTGGCAGGTAATGGTAAGTTTGACTTTTCAAAACCTCAAATCCGGAGTTGAGCAATTGCTTTTATTTGCTTCTTGATTATCTTTGTCCTTTCGATTGTCTTTGGGGCTGTCAAGTCCTTGCGTAAGTTCAACAACTATTTCTTTACCATTGTTGGATTCATCGCATCCTTAGCTATTGCTATCGTCAGTGGTTTAATCTTCTTCAAAGAACAAGGAGGAGACTTCGCTGCTCCTGCCTGAGACATCCCTGAAACTAGCTATACCATCCCAGCAGCTGCAAGTGGTTCTTTATTCATCATTGCAGTGATCTTATTAGGGTTCGTAGTCGTCGGTGGGATTGCTTATGCAATCAGCATGGCTGATAACTGAAAAAAGCAAAAAGCTCTTAAAAACGCTTAAGATTACCTTTATTTCTCATCACTATCTCCATCGTAACCATGGTCTTCATTGACTTAGTTACGATTTTTCATTTGGTGTGGGAAACAATTCTAAACCTCGTGAAAAGGATTGAATTTTAGCCTTTTGCTAGAATTTCTTGTTTTTAAGTTGGTGTTTAATTTAATAAGTTATAAAATAAATAGATACATAATTAAATAAAAAAAGTTTAAAAAAGGTCAAAAAATATGTCAGAAACAAAAGTCAAAAAAAGTTTCATGGACAAGTTTACTGGTTTTTTCTATAAAACTGGACATATTCTTACCATGATCATCGCTTATGTCGGCGTTATTTTATTAGCTTTAATCTCAGGTGTCGTTGCAGGTCACGGTGGATTTAGCTTTACAGCTCCAGGTGTTAGAGGCTACTCAATCGCATTCGTCATCTCCATTGTCTTATTAGCACTTTCCCTTATTTTTAGTTTCATCAAAAAATTAAGAAAATTCAGCGACTACTTCTTTGCAACCATCGGACTTATTGCATGTGTTATTATTGCACTTGTTTCCGGTCTTGTATTCTTCCAAAAACAAAATGCTGATTGAACATTAACCATCATCCCAGGTGCAAATGCTGCAACAACCTATCCAAAAGGTTTATTTGGTGGATTATTCATTGCTTCAATGATTTTAATTGGTCTTGTCGTTATCGGTGGTATCGCATACGCAATTAGTATGGCAGACAACCGTAAAAAAGAAAAAGCTCTTAAACAACAAGCTCAAAACAATTAATTAGTAACTGAATTAAAGGTTTCCCAGGAAACCTTTTTTGTTTCCTTTTTAACCCTTAATATCTCCAGACATCTTTGTTTAACCTTGACTTTCTTTAAAATATAAACATATGCTATTCACGATTCCTCTCCAAATCAATGACCAATCTCAAACTCAGGTCCAATATACTGCGAGTGCTAATCCTGCTCAGATTGTTTCGAACGGGAAGAATTTTATTGTCCCTATCCAAATCCAAGGTCAAGACTTTCAGTCCTCCCAAACCTACCAAATTAAATTGAATGCACCTAACTCAGATATGAGTATCGACCAAGTTCAATTTAATAATCCTAACGCTCTCAATGCTCAGCTAATCATCCCCACTAGCTATGTTGGAAAACAAATCAATCTCAGTTTCAGTATCTTTAATAATAACCAACAATTAAATAAAGCTCCGATTGTCTTAGACTTCTTCTTACCAAGCCAAGACAATCCTCACACCTTGTCAACCTCAGCTATTGTTGGGATTACAGTCACTGTTGTGGTTTTAGTCGGATTAGTTGGATATGTTATCTATTTAGTTAAAAAACGTTCTAAGAACCAATCCTTAGAACGTTATCATAATAAACGTAAGAAATATCCCAAGTAACCTTTTGTAGTTGTTAGAAGTCACTGATGGTGACTTCTTTTTATATCCCTAGCCTTTGTTATTAGACTTAAGTTGTGTCACAAGGAGAGCAAGTTCTTTTTGGATCTTTTCAGTCTTTAAGACTCAGTCAAGGTGGTTGATAATATAAATCGGATAACCACGGTCTTTTAAGAACTTGTAGTAGTCGTATTCGTTGAGAGCTTGGATTCCTCCTTGATTATATTTATCGTCAATGAGAATCGCTAAGCGAACCCGATTTTCATGACAATCAAAGAGAGCAATCGGAATCTTTTCTTCTGACACAATGTAATCAGGAATCAGTTTTCAATACTCGACGTCATTGAGTCCTTGTAAATATTGATAGGCCTGACCTTTGACACTATTTAAATCATTATCACTGAGGGTTGCATCAATGGGAACATAATCATAACCTTTGACACTTGCTTCAATCCCGTCACAATAGTTAATGAATTCGCCAAAGATTTTAGTATGCTTATTGCTAGTGTTGGTAATATCTGCTCCCCGAAAGGACTTGAAAATATTCATATGTTCTTTCGCACGGGTAATCGCGACATTAAGTCGGTTTTCACCTCCAAAGCATGATAAAGGACCGAACGCTTGTCGTAAGTTTCCGTCAGCATTCCGAGCATAACAAATCGATAAATAGACAACATCAGCTTCATCCCCTTGAACGTTTTCGAGGTTTTTAAATGCAATTAAATCATCACTTCAAGCACTCGATAATCATGGTTTATCATAGGTTTGTTTTTTGAAGAGTTTTTCAATATATTCCTTTTGAGAGACACTAAAGGTAATCACTAACGCTGTCTTTTTGAGATAGTAGTCTTTCTTAGTATAACCTGCAATTAAGTGATTTACTAAGACCTCAGCTTCTTGAACATTAATCCGGTTTTCATAGACTCCGTTATTAATCGTATAGACATCGATTCCCGTTTTTAAGTTTCCGTTCTTAGTTGCTGTCTTCAGGGCATTATCATAAATATATTTGTTCGAGAAATCAATTAAGGAGGCATTATCCGAACGGTAGTGATTCTTTAAATAATAAGTATTTCATAACGAAGACTTAGCTTGTTCAAATAAAGAATTAACTTGTGAATCTTCAAAGTAATCGTCATCTTCATCATCACTATAATTTAAGTTTTCAAAGTCCCGACTCATAAAGAATGAAGTTGGTTGTAATTGTTTATCATCCCCAGCAACGGTATTAAGAGCACAACGATAAACGAGTGGAATTGCATTTTCCACAAACATTTGACTTGCTTCATCAAAGATCCCGTAGTCAAAAATGTTCGGTTCACATTTAGTCGTCGAACAAGTTTGAATCGGAGATAAACATCAGATTGGGAAAATGTTTTTGAGACAATCAAAATATTCCCGAATAAACTTATTGATTTCGGGTTTGATTTCATGGGAAGCAGTACTAAACATCGTATTGTACTTAACTCGTTCATTCGGGCCCATTTGACGATACTTGGACTTAAAGTTGAGTAAATAGTTGATAACGACCTTTTCAGCATTTCCTTCAGCAAGAGCTCGTTTCTTTTTATCATAGTCAATCAACAACTTGTTTAAGAGTTTGGCTTGTTGATAATCACTTTGCTTGACTTCAGCAAAGAAATTCTTCAAATTTAAAATCTTAACAAATGATTCATAGTCTAACCATTCCAGTTCTTTGATACAAGCAATGTCACTTCAATCGAGTTTAAAGATATTTAAAGATCTTAGACCATCAATAAAATCTTCTCACATCTTCCGATTCAAACTTTGATTCATGACATTCTTTAAGAAACCTTCCTTCTTACTAATGTGCAAGAACTTAGCTAAATAACTATCCTTCTTGTTCTTTTCATACTTACATAAGAACTTATTAATTTCAATTCGGGTAAAACTACTAAAGTCATTATTAGCAAGTTTTCCAAACAAAAAGATATTCGTATCATAAAACTTCCGAACCCGACAGATTCAATTAAATTGATCTTCTAAGGTTCGATGGTTATTGACCTTTGCAATTCCTAAAATCTTTTCAAAGTAATTGTTATCACACAACTTATTAAAGCGTTCAAAGTCAATACTTCTAATTAACTCTTCGAGCTTATTCAGACCCCCATACTTATTTGCAATCTCATTCACTTGATTAGCTTGTCTTAAGAAAACTAACACATTCGTATATTCTTGCGTATAGGTAATAATCTTTTGAGGAGTTAAACCATTCGTAATTAGTTTATAAACATTTTCAATCTTTTTATAAAACTTTTGTTTGTCATTAATTTCATAGGCTGATAATGACAAGGTTGATAAATAACCAAGTCGTTTTTCAATGACATTTAATGCGGCTGCTTTTTCACTACAAACTAATACATTTTTATTTTGGTTGACAATGTTTGCAATTAAGTTTGCAATCACTTCTGACTTCCCTGTTCCTGGGGGACCATAGATTAAGGTTGGAGTTTTGAGCGAAGAAGCAATGGCATATTTTTGATAAATGTTTAAGGGACGATTGATTTCTAAGACTCCATCAGTCTTGTTGACTTCCCGTTGAAATTCACTTCGGTCTAATAACACATCCATGATGCGAAATGGGTCAACGTCTGAGTTAGAAATTTTTTGATAGTCACGCATAACCACCCCACCCGTAGGATCATAGAGTCCTAAGATCACAGCCGGACGGATGCAAAAAACTTCTTTGGGTTCAAAGATTGCTTTCACAAAATTCTTTTGATCAAATGCAGCACTTGGAACATATTGCTTTAATCAATGTTTGTAATGTTCTAATCAGTCAACATCCTTAGGAATAATATTTGGGATGTTGACTTTTAATTCTTTGTTGATTCAGTAGTTTAGTTTTTCGTTTGCTGTATACTTGGTGGAAGCATCTAGCATCTTTTGGATGACAATGGTGTTCTTTTCAGTTTTGCGAATTTTAACAGGAATATTAATTAAGGGTGCTGCGACTGAAGTTTCATATTTTCCGACTAAGAAATAAGCACCGACAAAGAGGGTTCAAACAGCGTTTTCTTTATACTTGGATTTTGCTTCTTTACTTAAGTTTAAGAACCCATCCAAATCATTATTCGCTCTTGCTAAAAAGGATGCACCTAACTTTGCATCATTTCAATTGTTCTTGATAAAGGCTAAGTTTTTCTTCGTAATCGCAATATTACTCTTGAGCATATTTTCTTCAAACTCAGCATAGGTTGCATGGGTATGATTTGCAATGACAGCATTTAAATAGCGATTGATGCACTTAACATCAATTTCTAAGTTTTTATAGCTTCCTTCAAACACAAATTTATAGAGATTTTCCCGACTCACTCAATCCCGTAAATCAATAAAGTTTTTGTTAATATTGATGTTGATACAAGGCTCTTTATTTAAGTGAAAGGCAGACAGGATTTTATTTTGAATAAGTTCGTCTTTGTTCATCTTTATTTATCATCCTTTAATCAATAAGTCGTAATGATTTCATTTAGATAATCAAGTTCTTTATGATTTTTAACGGAGTTGGTTTTAAGATAATGACTCATCGTATGGTGAGCAAAATCATCATGAATATTGCGAGTCAAATAGTAGTCTTTCATGACTTGGTCATAGTGGTGAATATTAGTCTTTAAATAGTCTGGTTGATATTCATTAAACATCACTTTTTCTAACTTAGGTTTCAGGTCATTTTCACCTTGAATATACCCAACACATAATCCAATCACTGGAAGAATATGAACTGGTAATTTCAAGATGGTTTGGACTTGTTTTACGTTGTATCTCAGAGCACCAATATAGCAAGTTCCTAACCCTAAAGATAGTGCATAATCTTGCACCATCGTACAAGCAATCGTTGCATCAGTAATGCACGACATAAAGCGTTCATATGCAAAGTAATTATCTAAATGTTCCCTAGTCATTTCTTGACAATAATCCAATGCAAAACCATCCATTAAAAAGACAACAAATGCTCCACAATCAGCAATTTGTTTTTCATATTTATTTAAGCTTGCAAGAGCCTGTTTTAATTCATGATTAGTGACGATAATTGCACTAAAATCATGACCATTTAATGAGGTCGGAGCACAATTAATGGTTGTTTGAATTCCTGCTAAAATTTCTTCACTTAGTGGTTCGTTTTTAAAGTCTCTGACACTGGTTCGATGTTTAAAAATGGTTAATAAATTATCTTGATAAATCATGGCCATGACCTCCTATGATTTGCTGTCATTATTGTCGTTTATTATAACTACTATCTTTTAGATATTGCGTTTGTATTTTAAGACGTTGGGTTTCTTTCCTAACAGATAAACTTGGTAGTGATGTTGCTTCAAAAAATGGTAATATACCAGGGTCTCAAAATAAGGCCCGATGACTAAGATTTTCTTGTCCACATTTAAGAGTTTGAGACTCACTTCATACTCTCAAGTATTGACCATAATTGCTCCCACAATATGGGTCTCAATCATCTGAAACGGTTTATGAAACTCTACCATTTGTCACTCATCAGGTTTGAACAAAATCTTCTTAAGTTTCTTTCACGAAACCATCTTCACATCCATGCGCGTATTTAACATGGATTCTAAACATTTATAATGCTCTTGTCTAATTTTCATATCTTAAATGATAAAAGGAAATTGCTAAAATCACAACTAGATAAAACCCCTTCAATCAAGATACTAAGAACTTTTTTCTTACTATCCTTGGAAGGGAGTTTATAAGTTATTTGGTTTTATAGTAAGGGTTGGTAATGAGTTTATGAAATTCATTCCGTTGTCATTGTTGATGAATGAGATCAAAGTGGTGTTCAATATTCAGGATTTGATTAGTATATTTTTGTTTCCGTGCTTCATAAACACTAATACTATTCATGATGTTCAAGGTCTTCTTATTAGGTTTGTTTAAATCCACGGGAGCTTTAATAATTTCAATAATCTCATTGTTATTGTTCATCTTGGTTTTGGGAGTCGGAGCTACGAGTTCCTTGAGTTTCTGATTCAACTTTTCAATGAGTTGATCAAGACGTTTCATCTTGTTAAGATAGCGACTAATCTTTTTGTTCCGAATCTCAATAATTGCTTGGTCAATCATTTGGTTAATCAAATATGGTTTGTATTGGATATAGTAGTTGGCCAAATAATATTGGTAGATTAGCTCTTCGGTTTTTTGCTTCCCACCTTGGTTAACTAGACTTCCCCCATTATTGGAAGTTAATGTATCTTTACTGGAATTTGAATACATTGCTTGCTTATTTAGTTCCAAGGTATGCTTTTCGAGTTTATTGAAATAATGTTTCTTGTTCTTGAGCAACTTTTGTTTAATTTCTTCATCATTATTAAAATTCTTTTCACTCAAGGTATTGAGATACACGGCTGCTGATAACCGATAATCTTTTTGTCGTTTTCAAATGTGGCGAGCTTTGCAACGCGTGCTCCCTGATTTTAAAAATAAAAGAAAGGAAGTCTTGTTGCAATGAAACTTATATTTCTTGGTTTTAATAATTTCTGGATTCATGATGCTTGCATTTTCTTTCTTTTATTTCCTTGGTCTTAATCGTTTTGGGTTCATTCAATTGCTAACTTAACGGCTTTTTGTCATTTCTTATAATAAGCTTGAGCTTCGTCAGGAGTGAGTTCAGGGTTAAATTCTTGTTTGACATCATTCTTTAACCGTTGGATTAAATTAGGGTCTAAAGTTCACGCACTTAAATATGCACATCCAAGCGAAGTGGTTTCAAAGTTTTGGTTAGTCATCAACTTGGCTTGTAACATGTTGGATGTAAATTGCATCAAATAATTGCTTTGACTCAAACCACCATCACAATACAATTTCTTTAAATTGATTCCAAGTTTATGGATGGTTGAGAAGACATCATTAACTTGATATCCAATTCCTTCTAGACTTGCTTTGACAATATCTTCCCGTCGGGTCTTCGCACTTAACCCCACAATTGTTCCTTGTGCTTCTAAGTTTCAATAAGGAGCGCCTAACCCTCCTAAAGCAGGAACAAAGAATAATTCTTTACTTGGTTTCTTATCTTTGGTAATATCACAATAGAATTGAAGTTCCCGCGGATCATAAATAATTTTAAGATTATTTTGTAATCAGTTAGCTACGTTCCCTGAGTTAAAGACTGACCCTTCCAAAATATAGTTACTATTTTCATCGCGGTTCCCACACCCAAGCGAAATAATTAACCCACAACTATCAGCTTGAAACTTCTTCCCAATATTCATTAAGATAAAGCAACCTGTTCCAAAGGTCGCTTTTGCTTCCCCTTCATGTAAACAAAGGTTTCCAAATAAACTGGATTGTTGGTCTCCAGCAAGCGCAGTAATTGGAACCCGAGCTTCTTGACTCTTGGATAAGAAACTTTCGTAAGTGTGTCCATATAAATAACTAGATGGATGAACTTCAGCTAAGGTTTCTTTCGGAATTCCAAATAAGTCTAATAAGTCTTGGTCTCATTCCTTAGTATGAATGTTAAATAACATCGTTCGGGAAGCATTGGTATAGTCAGTTGCAAAAACTTGGGAATCAGTTAACTTATATAGTAGTCAAGTATCAATGGTTCCGATCATTAAGTCATTGGTCTTAATTAATTCTCTTGCAACGGGAACATTATCTAAGATTCACTTAATCTTGGTCGCTGAGAAATAGGGAGCAATGACCAATCCCGTTTTATCATAAATCATTTGTTGGTATTGGTCTTTCATCTTTTCACAGTAACTATTGGTCCGATTATCTTGTCAGACAATTGCATTATAAATAGGTAATCCCGTCTTTTTATTTCATGCAACAATGGTTTCCCGTTGGTTAGTAATTCCAATGGAGACTAAATCTTTTCCCGTAATATTTAAGCTAACTAATGCTTGTTGTAACGTTGAACGGGTCGCGTTTCAAATTTCTAATGGATCATGTTCAACCCATCCAGTTTCAGGATAGGATTGAGTTAACAGAATCGATTGTTTCCCAACAATCTGAAAGTTTTGATCATAAATAACCGTTCGACAAGAACTGGTTCCTTGGTCTAAGACAGCATAATATTGTTTGGACATAAGCATCCTTTAATTTCACTCTATATTAAAAGTTATATAAAACATTAAACTTTTTTGAAACTTTTTTTGCGATAAAAACATAAAAAATAGGTACCTTAAGGGGTACCTATCATGGTGGGTTAAGCTTCAATTATTTATTTAATAATGAATCAACGGTTTCATAAACACGTTCAAAGTCAACTGGTTGACCAACGTCTTTGTTATACATAGCTAATGCTAATTTGTTGTCTGGGGTTAAAACAAAGACACTACGGAATAAGGTCATGTATGGTTCCATTAAGATACCGTAGTCTTTACCAAATTGGTTGGTACGGTAGTCACTTAAACAAATTGCGTTTGCTTTGTTTGCACAACATCATCTGTCGAATGCAAATGGTAAGTCAACTGAAACGTTTAATAAAACGACTTTGTCATTACCTTCATATTTTTTAGTGAAGGTACGGGTTTGCATGTCACAAACACCAGTATCGATTGATGGGATACAAGAAATAACTTTAATCTTGTCTCCGTAGTCTTTTAAGGTTTTGATTTCGCTGTGGATATCAACTAATTGAAAATCAGGTGCAGGTTGTCCTGCTTCTAATTTGTGGCCGTATAATGTGAAATTTTTTGCTTCAAAGTTTGCCATAAAATTTTTGCTTTCTTTAAAAACTTAATATATTATTTTACATTTATTTTTCAAAATAGATGCAAAATTTTCAAGAATTTACAAAATTGCTAAAATTGGGTTTTTTAGTTGTCTTGTTTACTTGCGTGTTTGTTGATTCAACGAGTGATGATTCCTAAACAAATTTCAGGTTGGTCTCCGAAGGGAACATGACCTGCATCATCGACTAATTCGAACTTAAAGTTCTTCCCTGAGAGATAAGAACGTTGGGCGTTCTTTCATAATAAAAGACGGTCGTTTTTACCAAAGATAACCAGGGATGGGATTGGGTTGTTATCCTTGGCTTTTTTCAAGTTCATTTTGTTACTTAACGAAGCCATGCGATTGAACAAAATTTTATTGTTCTTGTGGGTCTTACCATACCGTTGACCAGCATCGACTAAGAGTTGGTGTTCGAGTAAATCGAGACCAAAGACACTATATGGTTTTTCATAGATTAAAGGAAGGATTTTAATTAACCCTTCAAGGTTCTTGGGATTCAACTTTAAGATGTTGCTTAAGTTCACTCCGTTGGAACTATTCATTGGGTCAATTAGGATGGAAGTTTTGATGACTCCAGCTGGGGCTAAATTGTTAACAAAACATGCAATTCCTCCACCCATCGAGTGACCAAATAAGATAATATCTTTCATGTCTTTATCAACTAAAAACTTCGTGACATGATAAGCATAAACTAACGGATCGAGTTGCTTTTTATCGACCACAGTGTCATTACTAACACTTGGAAGTTGAACTGCATAAATGTGATAGTTTTCTTGATATTCATTAATTAAATTATTGTAGACATAATAGTCATCTGCATAACCGTGAACCATGACCATAATTGGTTCGTTTTCAGACCCAAATTCTTTATATCGCAATTCGTAGTTATTCACTATATCTAACTGAAGGGGACTAATTTTAAGAAGTGGGTTAATCTTCATTTTATTGCTCATAAGGAAACTCCTTTGATTGTTTGAATTGGTGTGAGCTTGAATCTTTTAATAACTCTATTATATTACACTTGCAGCTTCCCTTTTAAGCTCAAATTTGACTTCGATTTAGTCAATCAAAACCATCTCAAAAGCAGCTTTAATTTCACTCTCAATTTCTAGGTTAAATATACCTTAAAATCGAATCGCTAAACCCCTTTGAAAATTTTGGGGTCAAAAAAATTATTTCTGCTTATGTTGCAAGATAAGTACCATAATATAAAGTAGAGAAAGGACAATCTTTATGTGTACGAAAAAACTCTTTTTTAACGGCCATATTTTATCGATGGACAACCATCAAGAATATGAAGCTGTCTTAACTGAAAATGGTAAAATTATTGGAACTGGTAGTCTCCAAGCTATGGAAACACTTGCAAACGGTCAAGCAACAAAGATTGACTTAAAAGGCAATACCATGGTGCCTGGTTTCATTGATGGACACAGTCACATTTCCATGGATGCTGAATCGTCATTATTAGTTGACTTAACCCCAGCTAATAGTGTTCCTGAATTATTAGAAATTATTCAAAAAGCTTATGACAATATTCCAGTTGCAGATCGTCGTGCTGACCAATTCTTAATTGGAACTGGATACCACAATAGTTCATATCCAAACCAAGAACAACCAACTGCTCAAGAATTGGATGCCATTAGTCCAGTCATGCCAATTGCGTTAGGAAATGATAGTGGCCACTCAGGCGTTTATAACACAGCTGCGTTACGTTACTTTGGGATTACTGATGATGTTGTTGCAAAACCTGGAGAAGTTTATGGACGTTATCCAGATGGTCCATTAAAAGGAAAATTAAATGGGTTTGTAGCTGAAAACTCCTATTGAGATTTACAACCAAAAACTCCGCAACCAAGTGTCCAACTTTGTGTTGATCAAATGAAAGATACTCAATTAACTTATCTAGCTGCTGGAATTACTTTTGGTCATAGTGGGATGGTTAGTCAACGGGTCTTTGATATCTTATCCACTGCAGCTCAACAAAAGAAATTAATGTTCCCAATTGTTGGGTATGTTCAACAAGCAGCAACCCCTAAATTATTTGCTGCTCACCCAGAATACCATGACTACAATAATAACTTTAAGCTAGGGGGAATTAAGTTATTTGTGGATGGTTCCCCTCAACAACGAACTGCATGAATGACCACCCCTTATTTAACCGGACCTGCGAATAACTATGGAACCTCACGTCATACTGACCAAGAAATTTATGATATCTTAAAAACCTCGTTAGTTGATTACAAGACCACGGTCATTATCCACAACAATGGAGATGCTGCTGCCCAAGCAATTATTGATAACTTATTAAAGATTAAAAAAGACTTTGGCTTAACTGACTTAAGACGTTTATGTTTTATCCATGACCAATTTATGCGTCCTGATCAAATTCAATCCTTAAAAGACTTAGGGGTCACCTTATCATTCTTTGTCACCCATATCTATGAATGAGGGGATATCCACATTACTAACACGGGATTTGAAAAAGCTCAATATATTAGTGCATGTAAGTCAGCACTTGATAACCATATTCCTTTCTCTTTCCATGATGATACTCCGGTCTTACAACCTGACTACATGATGGCCATGTATTGTGCTGTTAACCGTAAAACTAAGAGTGGGGTTCAATTAGCTGAAAGCGAAAAGATTACTCCTTATGATGCTTTATATGCAATCACTATGAACGCAGCTTACCAATACTATGAAGAAAATAACCGGGGATCAATTACCACTGGTAAGGTTGCAAACTTTGTTATCTTAGACCACAATCCATTAACTTGTGACCCTGAAATCATTAAAGATATTAAGATCATTGATACATATTTAGACGGTGAATGCGTCTATCATAATCCAAGCTTTAATTAAATTTCAGCCTCAATTTCAACATTTTTTAAATAAAAGCCTTTCATTATCTTCAAAATAGTGCTACTATAAAATTGCTAATTAGGTGTACTACCTAGTTAGCGGATTATTGTCCATTCTTCAGTTCTTGAGAACAACTAAGGTATACAATAATCCAATAGCAGTACGCACTAGTACTCCATTTAATTTGTTGTAAAACGAATTAAACCCAATATAACCGATTGCAGAATCTCTCCCATAGGGGAGGGATTCGTTTTTTTGTCCTCATCCCTAAAGGACAGCAAAAAAGGTAATCCATGAAAGATTACCTTTTCATATCCTTATTGAGGGTCAGCTGGGGATTCTTGGATGTTTAATGGTGTGTTATCAAAGTTATATGATTGAGCATCTAATAACAAGGTTCCGTTGTCTCTTTCATAGTAAGGAAGATCAAGGGTAACAAGATTATTGAGGGTCGTATTCATATAAGTATCTGAAACATCCATGGTAAGCATTTTAATCTTGTAGGTGAATCCAAAACATAATCCACCTAATCCAATCATGACCGTCATCATGTTTCAGAAGCAACGGCTCTTAATCATATACCCACCCCGTAATTTCACTTGCTTTAAGACCTTGACATAACCTGCAAATAAGTAGATGCTTGGAATTAATTGAATCAAGTAAATTGCGATGTCAATTGCTCCGAATGCAATTAATGAGTTCTTAATATCTTTATTGTTGGGTTGGTAACCATATCCGATTCCTAATCCAACTAATAAGATAACCCCAAGAATAAAGATGAACCCTGAGATGTTAATTACCTTCAATAAAGTATCTTTGGATTTTAAAAATTCAGATTTTTTAAACATAACAGCCTCCATTCTACACTAAAGATGGGAGTGGAGAATTGAATTATTTTTCGTCGTGGTCGGTTTCTTGTTCACCAGGACTAGTTTCACTAGTTTCTTCAGCTGCTTGGTCAGTTGCTTCACTAGTGGTTGTTTGAGCTTCGGTTTGGTCCATTTCACTCGTTGCTTGTTCACCATCGGTTTCATTTTCTTCGTCACTGTTAGGTGCAAAGATGGCTGTGGAAGCAACGGTTTCATCTTTGTTTAAAGAAACAAGGATGACCCCTTGGGTAATTCTTCCCTTGGTTGCAACATCTTTTAAGGATGTTCTAATGACTTTACCCGTGGAGGTTAATAACAATAAGTCTTCGTTACCATTGACTAATTTAATTGCGACTAATGGTCCGGTACGGTCAGTGATTGCAAGAGCAGTGACCCCTTTACCACCCCGGTTCGTTAATCTAAATAATTCTGATTCACTTAACTTACCTAAACCGTTGGCACCAACCGATAAGACATACTTACCATCACGGCTGGAACCGAATCCGACAATGCTATCGGTATCTTCAATGTTCATTCCGATGACCCCAGATGCTTTCCGTCCGACTGGGTTGACATTGGCTTCATTGAACTTAATGACTTTACCGTTCGAAGCACCCATAAAGATTTCGTTTTCACCATCGGTTTGGATGACCGAGAATAAACGGTCTCCTTCCCGTAAGTTGATTGCGATCTTTCCGTTCTTTCGGATACTTTCATATTCTTCTAATGGGGTACGTTTAATCAATCCTCTCACGGTACTAAAGACTAAGAACTTGTCTTGATATTCATCGATTGGTAAGATTGCTAAAATCTTTTCACCCTTTTCAATATCAATTAAGTTAATTGCTGGAGTCCCTTTCGCAGTCTTAGAAGCTAATGGAATTTCATGGCCCCGTAAACGATATACTTTACCCACATCAGTAAAGATTAATAAGTCAGTGTGGGTGTGAGCGACGATCAATAAATCGACTTCATCGTCTTCATAGGTTTTAATTCCTTGAGCACCAACCCCACCCCGTTTTTGACTTCGGTAAGCATCGACTGCAAGACGTTTTAAATATCCGTTCTTGGACATGGTAATGACGATGTCTTCTTCTGGAATCAAGTCTTCGTCATCAATGTTGGTTTTTGCTCCATATAAAATTTCGGTGCGACGTTCGTCCCCAAATTTTTCTTTGATTTCATTCAAGGTTTCGACAATAATCGTGGTTTGTTTTTCATGACTTGCTAAGATGGAGTTTAATTCCGCAATTAAGTCTTCTAAGGCTTTTAATTCATTTGCAAGTTTTTCACGTTCCAAGTTTGATAAGGAACGTAACTTCATATCCAAGATTCCTTTGACTTGAACTTCATCTAAATTAAAGCGAGCCATTAATGCAGCGGCTGCGGCATCGTTATCAGCACTCTTCTTGATAATTTGAATGACTTCATCAATATCTTGAACTGCAATAATTAACCCTCTTAATAAGTGAGCACTCTTATTCGCTTTGTTTAATTCAAAGTTCGTCTTATTAATTAAAACGGTATATTGGTGTTGTAAGTAGTGTTCCAACATTTCTTTTAAGTTTAAGACCTTTGGAACCCCATCCACTAAAGCTAAACAGTTAACTGAGAAATTAACTTGTAAGGCGGTCATTTTAAATAACTTGTTCATTAAGACATCAGGAACAATGTCGCGTCTTAATTCAATAACAATTCGCATTCCGTCCCGACTAGATTCATCTCTTAAATCCGTAATACCATCAATGTGTTGATCACGAATTAATTCGACAATTCGTTGGATGGTTGCTGACTTATTAACCATGTATGGGATTTCGGTAATAATGACAGCCATCTTTCCGTTATGAAGTTCTTCAACATGGTAACGGGAACGAATATAAATTGGTCCCCGACCAGTACGGAAATATTGCTTAATGCCACTATCACCAACGATTAACCCAGCGGTTGGAAAGTCTGGTCCTTTAATTCATTCCATTAACCCATCAACATCTAAGTCTGGGTTTTGAGCTAAGGCAATCGCAGCGTCACAAACTTCATCAATGTTGTGAGGAGGAATGTTAGTGGCCATCCCAACTGCGATCCCGTTCGAACCGTTTGCTAATAAGTTTGGAAAACTTGCTGGTAACACCACTGGTTCGACTTCAGTCGCATCATAGTTTGAAACTCATGGAACCGTATCTTTATCTAAGTCCCGTAAGATGTGACCTGAAATTTTGGATAACCGAGCTTCGGTATACCGCATTGCTGCTGGACTATCACCATCGACTGATCCAAAGTTACCATGACCATCGATAAGTAAATAACGCATACTAAAGTCTTGAGCCATCCGAACCATAGTTTGGTAAGCTGCACTATCCCCGTGTGGGTGGTACTTACCGATTACTTCCCCGACTAACCGTGCTGACTTTTTATATGGACGGTCATAGAACATTCCTAATCCATATGCAGCATATAAAACCCGACGGTGAACTGGTTTGAAACCATCCCGAACATCAGGTAATGCCCGAGCGACAATAACACTCATCGCATAGTCCATGAAGGAGGTTTCAAGTTCTTTGGTGACTGGGTCGGGAATAATCTTCGAGAGAGCTAATTGTTCTTTAATTGCCTCTGGGGTTAAACGACCCTTGGTACTCTTTTTAATACTCATGATTACCTCCTAGGCATCAATGTTCTTAACAAATTTTGCGTGGGATTCAATGTAGTCTTTCCGTGGACCAACATCGTCACCCATAAATAATGAGAACGCTTTATCAGCTTGGGATGCATCATCAATCGTGACTTGTAATAACATTCGGTTTGATGGTTGCATTGTTGTTTCTCATAATTGGTCTGGGTCCATTTCCCCAAGACCTTTATAACGTTGAATGGTGTACCGACCACTTGGAACTTCAGCTTTGAATTTTTCAAGTTCGGCATCGGTATACGCATACTTACTATTCTTACCCGTTGAGAATTTATATAAAGGTGGTTGGGCAACATAGACGTGACCTTTAATTAATAATTCTGGCATGTAACGGAAGAAGAAAGTCAATAATAAAATCCGGATATGGCTACCATCGACATCCGCATCGGTCATGATAATGATCTTGCCATATCTTAATTTATCAATGTTAAATTCTGGAGCAACTCCAGTACCGATTGCTGAAATCATGTATGAGATTTCATCACTACTAAAGACCCGGTCAGACTTGGCTTTTTCAACGTTTAAGATCTTACCCTTTAATGGTAAAATCGCTTGGTATTCCCGTTCACGACCAGTCTTTGCTGAACCACCCGCCGAGTCCCCTTCGACGATATATAATTCAGTAATTTCAGCATCACGCATTGAACAGTCAGCTAACTTACCAGGTAATCCTCCAGATTCTAGTGGAGATTTACGACGACTTGCTTCCCGTGCTTCTTGACTTCGTTTTCGAGCGTCTTGTGCAGCAATTGCTTTTTTAACAATTAAAACAGCTTCGTTTGGGTTTTCATTTAAGAATCGTTCAAAGATGGCTGTGGTAACTTCGTTAACAAAAGGACGAATTTCACTGTTACCTAATTTCTTTTTAGTTTGTCCTTCATATAAAGGGTTAGCATATTTTAAGGAGATGATGGCAGTTAAACCTTCGACCACATCTTCCTTACTAATCTTTTCAGCCCCTTCTTTTAATAATTTCTTTTCAAAGGCATATTTGTTAATGACTTTAACTAAGGCTAAGCGGAACCCTTCTTCATGTGTTCCCCCCTCGGTTGTGTTAATGTTGTTAACAAATGAGTGGATTGATGAGTTATAGGTTTTGTTGTAACGGAACGCTAATTCTAAGCGAGCTGCGTATTCTTCCCCACTATTATTCGGAGCTTTTAATTTCGCTTCCTTTTCATCGTAAATGATGTTTGCATCAATTGCTTCTTTACCTAAATCCAAGTCTAAGACATAACTCTTAATTCCATCTGGATAGTGTCATTCCCGGGTGATTCCGGTCATTTCACTCTTGAAGAACAATTTGATGTTTTTATTTAAATAAGCTAAAACTTCCAAACGGTTTTGGATTAAATTTTCATCCCAAGGGAAGTTTTCCATAATGGTAAAGTCAGGATAAAAACAAACCTTGGTCCCGTGAGCTTTGTCAACTTGACCAATCGGTTTTAATTCTTCAACTGGATTTCCCCCGTCGATAAATTCCATATAGTATTCGGTGTGGTTTCGGACAACTCAGACTTTAAATAAAGAAGAAAGAGCGTTAACACAGGATGCACCGACCCCATGTAACCCCCCAGCAACTTTATAGGCTTCATTGTCAAACTTACCCCCAGCGTGTAAGACGGTTAAGACGGTTTCAACCCCAGATTTACCAGTGTCAGCAATGACATCAACTGGAATTCCCCGTCCGTTATCTTCCACCATGACCCCACCATCTTTGGTAATTGTCACGTGAACTTGATCACAGTAACCTGCCATAGCTTCGTCGATTGCGTTGTCAAGGATTTCTCACACCATGTGGTGTAATCCGTCGTATCCAGTTGATCCAATATACATCCCTGGACGTTTACGGACGGCTTCAAGTCCTTTTAAAACTTTAATCGAGTCACCTGAATATTCCTTGTTTGCTTTGTCTTCGTCAAAATCACTATTGACTTCATCAAAGGCATGGTCAAGTTCTTTTTCTTTGTTTTCCAACATATGACATCCTAATTTTCTAAAAAATTTAATCAACTATAACGTATTCTTGACCGGCAACTTCAATCGTGTCATTGACATAAAGTTTGCGACCCCGGCGGTTTTCAACGTTTCCGTTTACTAAAACTTGATGTTCTTGTAAATAGTACTTAGCTTCGCCCCCGTTGACGATTAGACAAGCAACTTTGAGAAATTGCCCTAAATTAATATAATCGGTGTGAATCTTAATTTTATTCATAATAAACATTCTTTTTTAATAAACATGTGTCTTAGTATTATACCATTCAAAAAAGCGTTAAAAAAGTCTAAAAACCCCCTTTTTAGACTTTTTTAACCTGTTATTTCGCTGGTTTTGTCCCAATCCTGATTAATTAACCCGAATTGGTAAGACTAATTGTTTGAAATTTGATTCTTTAGAATCTGTTAAAATAATCGGTTTGACTTGGTAGACATAGTTAAATTTAACGACCTCGTTATCGATGTTCTTAAGAATTGCAATCAAGTACCGAGCACTAACGTTGAGCTTACCATTGGTTCCGATATGGTTTTGGATTTCAACCCTTTCTTGACTTGCTCCCAGTTCATACGAAGCAAAGTCAATGTCCAAACTCTTATCATGGACATTTAAGACCACTTGGGAAATTTTATCCGATGAGACAAAGGCCATACCCCGTTCCAAGGCGGCAATCAACTTGCTCTTTTCAATCTCAAAACTTTGGTCTCCCAGGTTGGAGAAATATTTCCCAACTTCAATAAACTTCCCTTCGACATTCTTGGCCATCACGACAATATTATCAATTTCAAAGCTGATTTCGTTGGTGTCGGGATTAATATACAAGCTCGTGCTGTCATTTTCACTGGTTTGGTTCATAATCAAGGTATTTAAGATTTTGGACACACTTAAGTCCATAATGAACCCAAAGTCTTGTTCCCCTTCCATTGGGATCGCTAAACTCGCTAACTTGTACGCATCGGTTCCGGACACATTCAAGATTTTCTTGTCATGCAAGTATTCAAACCCAATCCCACTGATGTTTCGGTGGGCTTCCCCGTTACTCAAGACACAGTTGGCAATCTTGGTGGTAATCTTGATTAAGTCCGCATTCTTGAGGGTGAGTTTGGTAAACCCTTCGTAGCTAAAGTTTAAGTCGGGGTAACTATTTTCGTCTAAGATGTTGATCTGACACTTAAACGAATCGGTGGACAAACTACAGACCGTTCGTTCACTCTTTTCCAAGACAATGGTTTTTTCTGACACTTTGGAAACAATTTCTAACAAAAATTTATTCTTGATGAGCATGATCCCTGGTTCCATGGTTTGGAACCCTTCGGTCACGGTCTTTTGAATACTAATGCTTCCGTTGGTATAAACAAAGACGATCTTCTCAGGGGTTGCTTGAATATACACACAGTTCAAGACTGGGTTATAAGATTCCCCTTTGGTAGAACTACTATTCGTCTTCAAAATGTCAAGTAAGATATTTTTGTTAATTTGGATTTTCATGTCTCTCAATTCCATTCATAGTTATATTTTAATGAAATTTTTACATTTGTTATATTATTTTTTATGTTTTATTATTT
>RCNI01000448.1_pt1 | contig 25912 bp, 18 predicted proteins | sample 2041151 | NCBI WGS metagenome assembly RCNI01 (sample SAMN09708214, study PRJNA481090) | feces metagenome | isolation source: feces | place: Antarctica: Albino Rookery | reverse complement strand
ATTAGTAGAACTTTCTCTTGTTCTTACGGGCAGCTTCAGACTTCTGCTTACGCTTCAGGCTGGGGCTGACGTAATGCTCGCGCTTCTTAACTTCTGCGATAACGCCCTCCTTAGCGCAGCTACGCTTAAAGCGACGCAGAGCGCTCTCCAGAGATTCGTTCTCCTTAACGCGAATTTCAGACATTGTTTTCCCTCCCCTCGATAGCATCCGGCTAGTTCCAGGATGCGTTCAGGGCCACATACTGGCTTGGTATATTATATAAGCTATTCCTCTGATTGTCAAGGAGGAATTTTGGAAAAATCCCTTCTTTTTGTCAAAAAATTACTTAACAATCAGATTAACCAGCTTATTCTTGACCACGATGGTCTTAACAATGCTGCCGCCCTGCTTTGCCAGGAACTTGGCAATCTTCTCATCTGCGGTAACATTTGCGATTACTTCATCGTCGGAAAGGTCAGCTGCCATCAGTACGGTACCACGCATCTTACCATTGATCTGAACAGCGAAGTTGATCTCAGAGTCCTTGCACTTTTCCTCAGAATACTGGGGCCATGCAGAAACAGAGCAGATACCCTCGAAGCCCTTGCTCTCCCAGATTTCATCACAAATATGAGGCGCAAAGGGAGACAGCAGTGTGATAAAGGTCTTGAGCTCTGCCAGATTGCAGGTCTTATCGATCTGATTCAACAGTGCCATCAGGGCTGCAATTGCGGTGTTAGGCTTCAGGTTGTCAATATCCTCAGTTACCTTCTTGATGGTCTTGTGCATGGCTGCCATATTGGCCTTGGAGTATTCTGTCTCGGTGTCCGTGACATTTTCAGCCATAGCCCAGACACGATCCAGGAAACGCTTACAGCCCTTAACTGCATTAGGTGTCCATGTAGCAGCCTTCTCAAAGTCACCGATAAACATGACGTACAGACGCATGGTATCTGCGCCGTAGGTCTTGATAACATCATCAGGGTTAACAACGTTGCCCAAAGACTTAGACATCTTTACGGCAGGACGCAGAGCATCAGAGCCATACTTGGCGATCATAGCATCCTTTTCTTCCTGTGTCTCGAAGTTTCCTACATAATGGGGATTTTCACCCAGAATCATACCGTGGCTGGTACGCTTTGCGTAAGGCTCCTTAGTGGGAACCACACCAATGTCATACAGGAACTTATGCCAGAAGCGGGAGTACAGCAAATGCAGTGTGGTATGTTCCATGCCGCCGTTATACCAGTCAACAGGGCTCCAATATTCCAGAGCCTCCTTGGAAGCCAGTTCCTTGTCATTGTGGGGATCCATATAACGCAGGTAATACCAGGAAGAACCTGCCCATTGGGGCATGGTATCGGTTTCACGCTTAGCAGGACCGCCACAGCAGGGGCAAGTGGTGTTGACCCAATCGGTAATGGCAGACAGAGGGCTTTCGCCGTCGTCGGTAGGCTCGTAGCTGTCCACATCAGGCAGCAGCAGAGGCAGCTGATCCTCGTTCAGAGGGACAGTGCCACACTTTTCACAGTGGACAATAGGAATGGGCTCACCCCAGTAACGCTGACGGGAGAATACCCAGTCACGGAGCTTGTAGTTGGTCTTGGCATGACCAATCCCCTTCTCTTCCAGCCACTTGGTGATAACAGGAATAGCCTCCTTAACGGTCAGACCGTTCAGGAAGTCAGAATTGACCATAATACCGGTGTCATCCTTCAGGGTAAATGCAGCTTCCTGCACGTTGCCGCCTTCGACAACTTCGATGATGTCGCAGCCAAAAGCCTTGGCAAACGCCCAGTCACGATCATCGTGGGCAGGAACTGCCATGATTGCACCGGTGCCGTAGGTAGACAGAACGTAGTCAGAAATAAAAATAGGAATCTGCTTGCCGTTGACAGGGTTGATTCCCATGACACCGTCCAGCTTCACACCGGTCTTGTCCTTATTCAGCTCAGTACGCTCCAGATCAGACTTAGCGGCAGCCATAGCCTGATAAGCCTTGACTTCATCAGCATTGCCCAGCTTGTCCATCCACTGTGCCACCAGAGCGTGTTCAGGAGACAGCACCATGTAGGTAGCACCAAACAGGGTATCAGGACGGGTAGTATAAACCAGAATGTCGTCGCCCAAAGTAGACTTGAAGGTAACCTCAGCACCGTGGCTACGGCCGATCCAGTTAGTCTGCTGTGCCTTAACACGGTCGATAAAGTCCAGATCTTCCAGATCATCGATCAGACGGTCTGCATACTTGGTGATGCGCAGCATCCACTGGCTCTTTTCCTTACGAATAACAGGTGAACCGCAGCGCTCACAGACACCTTCCACAACCTCTTCGTTTGCCAAAACACACTTACAGCTGGTACACCAGTTGACAGGCATCTTAGCCTTGTAGGCCAGACCGTTCTTGTAAAGCTGCAGGAAAATCCACTGAGTCCACTTGAAATAGTTGGGATCTGTGGTATTGATTTCACGATCCCAGTCAAAGCTGTAACCCAGAGCCTTCAGCTGACGGCGGAAGTTTTTGATGTTATTTTCAGTCACGATCCGGGGATGGATGTGATTCTTAATAGCATAGTTTTCGGTAGGCAGACCGAATGCGTCATAGCCCATGGGGAACAGCACGTTCATGCCGGACATTCTCTTCTTACGGGCAATGATGTCCATAGCCGTGTAAGGACGAGGATGACCAACATGCAGACCGGCAGCACTGGGGTAAGGGAACTCGACCAGACCGAAGAACTTCTCCTTATCACTGCCGTTTTCAGCAGCGTAAATCTTCTTCTCTTCCCAGATCTTCTGCCATTTTTCTTCAATGGCGGTAAAATCGTATGTCATAGCGAAAAAAGCACCTCTCTCGACGTCGTGGTTTATTCGACGATAATATCCTTCAAATCGATTTCTTCAGCATCCGCCCACAGACGCTCCAAATCATAGAATTTACGGGCTTCCTCGGTGAAAACGTGGACAACCACGCTACCGTAATCCAGCAGCTCCCAGGAATTGCCACGATGACCCTCACGACCCAGCATAGGTTCCCCCAGCTGTTCCATGGTATACTCAGCGTAGTCACACAGAGTCTTAACGTGGGTATTGACAGTACCGGTGCAGATAATGAAGAAATCTGCCAGACTGCTGACCCGGTCAATTTTCAGCACCTTGATGTCCATGCCCTTCTTGGCATCCAAAGCCTTGGTTACTTCCAAAGCCACTTCTTTAGAACTTAACATATCATTTATCCTTTCTTACAGGGACGAATTCACTTTTTATTCAGATACTCCAGAGCCTCACGAGATTCAGGAGAAATCTCCTCTCCACGGCTGTGCAGGTTTTCCAGGGTCATTTCAAGCCCCAGCTTCAGCGCAGCATCGATATCGGAAAAGGCCAATTCCCTCAGTTTTTCCACGCCGGGAAAATCTCGGTTGGGTTCCATATAGTCCGCCACATAAATGATCTTTTCCAACAATGTCATATTCGCCTTGCCGGTGGTGTGGTGACGAATGGCAGCTACCACCGCCTCATTTTCACCAAAGATCCGGTCTGCCACCAGTGCACCGGTCAATGCGTGAAGCGTTCGAGGATGACGAGTACCAAAATCATCCAACATCGTACCATACTCCCGACACAATGTCAATTGCAGCGGACCATCCAGAGCTTTTGTAATATCGTGCAGAATCCCTGCCCGGGATGCGTCCGTTATATCAGCACCCCAACGCTCCGCCAGCTTTTCAGCCGTATCCCGACAACCCAGAACGTGAGCCACCCGGCTGGGCTTCAGCAGCCCCACCACAATCGGTTCCAATTTCTCCATGGGAAGATTTTTCCACAGAGCTGTGGAAAAATAGAGGGAATTCTCTCGGATATAGTCCTCCACACCATCCAGAAGGAAGGGTGATGCACACCGAAACGCCAACAGGCGTCGCAGATCGGTAGAAGAAATTGCAAGTATCTCGTTTTCCACAAGCTCCACTTTGGCACCCCGTGCTTCCAGCTTCTCTTTCTGGCGCAAAATGGCGTTTTTTTCGTCCTTTTCTCCCCGATAAAACACAGCAAGCGTTGCATTTTCCATGATGATTTCGGGTTCCTTCCATTTTTCAAAGGAAAGGAACATATCCGTTCCCATCAGGAGCACCAGCTCCGCTTTGGGGTAAATTTCCCGAAGCTGCTCCACCGTCTGATAGGTGTAGCTCGTTCCATCTCGCCGCAGTTCCAAATCGGAAACCGTGATTCCGGGAATGTCCTGAACCGCCAGCGACACCATATCCATCCGCTGCTGTGGAGTAGGTGCTTCAGCCGGAAGCTGTTTATGTGGTGAAACTCGGGTCGGAATCATCAGCAGCTGATCCAGCCGCAACAGTTCCAGAGCCTGTCTCGCTGCATGTATGTGGCCTGTATGAGGTGGATTGAACGTGCCACCGTAAATACCGATTCTTTCCATAGTACCCTCCTGTTCTCTCTGGTGTGGATCAAACGCTTATGGGTCTGATTGAAAATTAATCCTGATTACGCAGCTGCTTCTCTCTTGCCTTCTCGATAGCTGCATCAATAGCCTTCTGACGGAAGTACTGATTGCGCTGCTCACGCTGCTCCTTAGCAGCCATACGCCGTGCTCGGGCACCCTTTCGAACAGGGTTTGACTTTGCAACAGGGGTTGCCTTCCGCTTGGCACGACCGGTATCATTACGCTCTGCCTGACATTTTTCGCTGAAGCGATAAATGACGAACTTGGAACCGACGCAGGAGATCCCCTCCGCTCCGGTAGCTTCACAAATAGCGTCGCTTACCTCACGAGGTGTCATCAGAGCGGTTTCCAAAACCTTACCCTTCACCAGTTCCCGATTGGTCAGCAGCACTTCTGCCTCTGCAATCACACTTTCGGTAACACCGCCCTTGCCCACCATCAGGGTGGTTTCCAGAGTGTTAGCCTGTGCTCTATATTCAGCTCTTTCCTTACTTGTCAGCATATCCTGCCTCCTTCAATTTATCATAAAAAGTATTCAACGCAACCGCCCGGTGGGAAACCTGATTCTTTTCCTCGGCAGTCACTTCTGCCAATGTTTTCCCAAAGGGTGGATAATAGAAAATGGGATCATAGCCAAAACCGCCTTCGCCAGCAGGGGCACGCAGCAATTCGCCATGAATTTCACCTCTGGACTGAATCAGTTGGCCTTCCGGGGTAATAAAGGTAATGACGCAGACGTACTTTGCCTGACGCTGACCGTCGGGGACATTTTCTGTGTTTTTCAGCAACAGAAGTAGTCTGCCCCAATCGTCCAGCGATTCATCGAATCCGTACCGTGCAGAGTACACGCCGGGTTCACCGTTCAGCGCCTCCACCGCAATTCCGGAGTCATCTGCCAGCGCAGGCAGTCCGGTAGCTTTCATAACAGCTTCAGCCTTGAGCAGAGAATTTTCCTCAAAGGTTGTGCCCGTTTCCTCTACATCGATATCCACACCCAAATCAGACTGAAGCACCAGTTCAAAGCCAAACTTTTCAGTAATTTTGCTGATTTCTACCAGCTTGTGGGGATTTTTACTTGCCAGAACAACTTTCATATCGCACCTCACAACAGAGCATCCACAAAATCCTTCGCCACAAAGGGCATCAGATCGTCAGCCTGTTCACCAACACCGATGAACTTTACAGGGATCTGCAGTGCATCAGCAACAGCAATCACAATACCGCCCTTTGCGGTACCATCCAGCTTTGTCAGTGCCATAGCGGTAACACCGGCAATTTCCTTAAACTGCTTCGCCTGAATCAGGCCGTTCTGTCCGGTGGTGCCATCCAGAACCAGCAGCACTTCCTTAGCTGCATCAGGCAGTTCCCGGTTAACAATACGGCTGATCTTGTTCAGCTCATTCATCAGGTTAGCCTTATTATGCAGACGTCCGGCGGTGTCGATGATGATCACATCCACATTCTTAGCCTTAGCGGACTGAATACCATCATAGACAACGGATGCAGGGTCTGCGCCTTCGTTCTGACGAACCAGCGATGCGCCGCTTCTGTCTGCCCAGATTTCCAGCTGGTCAGCAGCTGCTGCACGAAAGGTATCGCCCGCCACCAGAAGAACCTTTTTCCCCTGTTCAACCTGCTGCTTGGCGATCTTTCCGATAGTGGTGGTCTTGCCCACGCCATTGACACCAATCACCAGAATGACAGCAGGCTTTGTGGACAGATTTAAAGCAGTATCTCCCACATTCAGCATATCCACCAGAATTTCCTTCAGAGCTTCCTTGGCTTCCTCTGTGGTTTTCAGGTGCTTTTCCCGAATGGCCTTACGCAGCCGATCAGTTGCCTTTGTCGCTGTTTCCACGCCCAGATCTGCCAGAATCAAGCTTTCCTCCAGCTCGTCATAAAAATCGTCATCGATTTCCGTAAAGCCGGTAAACACACTGCCCAGTGTATTGCTCAGGGCATCTCTTGTCTTGGTCAAACCGGCTTTGATTTTATCAAAAAATCCCATATTTTACATCCTTTCTATGGAGTAATCCTATTCCACAATCCCCAGATATTCTTCCATCTGGTTCAAATCCAGTCGCAGCAAGGTACTGACACCCTGCTCCTGCATTGTCACACCATAAAGCACATCCGCAGCTTCCATTGTACCACGTCTGTGGGTAATGACAATGAACTGGGTTTTCTTACTCAGGTTACCCAGATAAGAGGCATAGCGTTCCACGTTCCGATCATCCAGTGCTGCGTCGATCTCGTCAAGCAGGCAGAAGGGAGTGGGTCGAACCTTCAAAATAGCAAAGTACAACGCTGTTGCAACAAACGCCTTTTCGCCGCCGGAGAGCAGGGTAATGGTTTTGACCTGTTTTCCGGGAGGCTGCACCCGAATTTCAATGCCGCATGTCAAAGGATTTTCCGGGTCTTCCAGAATCAGCTGCCCCTTACCGCCACCGAACATTTCTTCAAAGACCTGTCCGAAATAATGGTTGATTTTCTGGAATTCCTCCACAAAAATCACGGTCATTTCCTTAGTGATGTCCCGAATGATACTCTCCAACTCTCGCTTGGAGGTCAGCACATCATCTCGCTGAGAGGCCAGATAGGTAAATCGCTCATTGACACGGTCATATTCTTCAATTGCGCCCAAATTGGGGGTACCCAAGGCAGAGATTTTCCGCTTGAGTTCCGAAATATATCGATTGCCGGCAGCTACGGATTCAATTTCTCCACGGTGTTCTCCGGCCGTGCCGGGGGTAAGTCCGTAAGAATCCCACAGCTTATCCACAATCTGCCGCTCCTCCATGGAGGTAGTCAGTTTCTTCTGCTCCAAAAGTGCACATGCACGCTCCATGTTCAGGATGTCCTTATTTTTTTCCTGGCTTTCCCGTTCGGAACGAGTCTTAGATGCTTCAGCCTCGACACGAGCTGCCAGTGTGTCCTGCATACGCTTTCGCATCTGCTGAGCATCTTGGTCATTTGCAGTCTGCTTATGGGAAAGCTCCGTAATTTCGCTCTCCAGACGCTGAGATTCTTCCTTAATGGCATCCATCAGTGCCAGCTTCTTGGAACGGTCGCCGTCCATGGCAAACTGGAGTCCCTTCAAATCCTCAATGTGTGCAAGGGCGGTGGTGCGCTCTGCCTCCAAAGCAGCCTCTGCCGTTTTCAGCTCTGTCATCTGAGCGGAAATTGCAGCAGTAGCCTGTGATACCTCACTCTGGCTTCCCTCCAGGGATTCCAGTTCTCCACGGGTTTCTGCCAACTGCGCAGTGTAGACCTGAATTTTAGCCTGCTGAGCAGCATAGCGCTCTCGGTCAGCCCGATCTCTGGTTTCCAGCGCATCCCGTTCCCGTTGAGCAGACTCAGCCGCTTCTTCGATGGCATTGTAGAGAATCTCATGCTGTTTTACAACACCTTCAAGGCGCAGGCAGGCATCTTCTGCCTCACGGAGCTGATCTCGTGCCGCAGACAACTGGAACTCTGTCTCGTCAAACAGGCGCTGCGCCTCTTGAAGCTCTGCGTCGCAGACCAGTTTCTTTTCCTGCAAATCTTTCTCCTGTGCTGTCAACTTTTCAAGTTCGTTGGCACGGGACAGAATACCGGCTTCCTTATTCACAGAACCGCCCGTCATGGAACCGCCGGGATTCATGACCTGACCGTCTAAGGTAACGATTTTAAATCGATTGCGGTACTTATTTGCCATATTAATGGCTGCATCCATGTCAGAGACAATGACCGTCCTACCAAGCAGGTTTTCCACCACGCCCCGGTATTCCGGTGCGCTGGTGACCAGCTGAGACGCAACACCTACAAATCCACGGCAGTTTTCCAGACCGTTTTCCTGCAAGTACTTACCCTGAATAGCGCTAAGGGGCAGGAACGTGGCACGGCCGCCACCGGTACGTTTCAGGTAGGAAATGGCTGCTTTACCGTCCTGTTCGTTGCCCACAATGATCTGCTGCATCGCCGCACCCAATGCGATTTCGATTGCCACAGTGTGCTGATCCCCCGTGCGAATCAAACGGGATACAGGACCATGAACATTACGCAGCCCACCACGCTGAGCCTCTTGCATCACCAGACGAACAGATTTATTATAGCTGTCGAAATCGCGTTCCATTGCACGGAATACCCGTGCCTTAGCAGTGACAGAATCCAGCTGGCTGGTCAACGACCGCATCTGTTCCTGAAGCTCCATTCTGCGTTTACTCCGTGTAGACTGACGAAGGGAGTAGCCGGCAATGGTATTGTTGGCTGCGGTAGCATTATCCATAGCTGTCCGCAACTGCCCCCTGCTTTCGTGAAGGCGCTCCTTAGCCTCTTTCAGGCGGTCTTCACCGGATGCCAAATCCTCATCCAGCTGAGCCGCACGCTGTTTGGTGTGCGCCATGCTCTCTTCAAGGCCTCGAACATCGGCCTCACGGCCTGCCAAATCTGTCGCCAGACTGGTTTCCTTGCCACGAAGCTCCAAAAAGCGCTTCGTATAGCCCTGGGCATTAGCCGTCATAACCGACAGCTGGTGCTGAAGGTCTTCCAACTCCTTTTTCTTGTCAGACAAGGTACCTTCAATACTGGAAATACGTTCCTTTGTCTGTTGAATCTGAGACTGAATACCACCGCTGCGATCTTCCTGCCCCTGTAATTCTTCCTCAATCCGTCGGATGTTGGTATTGTTATTCTCAATATTGCCCTGAAGAACGGCCATTTGGCCCTCCAGCTGCTGGTGGGTCGCATCGAGCATACTGACCTTGACACGGACAGTCTCCAGATCATTATCTCTCTGGCGCAGGGTCTCACCATAAGCTTCTGCCTGAGCATAGAGTTTGTCCAGATCGTCGTGAGCCTGCTGCAGCACGAAGGATGCGGATGTATAATCCTCCTCCGCCTTTTTGGCGGCAGCAGACAATTTGTCCAGCGTATCCAGCCACACGGCTACCTCTACGCCCTGTAGCTCTGCTTTCAAATCCAGATATTTCTTTGCCTTCTCCGACTGGACTTTAAGGGGTTCCAACTGCATTTCCAGTTCTGACACCTTATCTCCAATGCGAAGCAAATTATCCTCTGTATGCGCCAGTTTCCGCTCGGTGTCCTCCTTGCGGTGACGATACTTTGAAATGCCGGCAGCCTCCTCGAAAATCTCTCGGCGGTCGCCACTTTTCAGGGAAAGGATCTCATCGATTCTGCCCTGTCCGATGTTGGAATATCCCTCTTTGCCCATACCGGTATCCATGAACAGTTCATTGATGTCACGAAGGCGAGAGGACTGGCGATTGATGTAGTATTCGCTGTCACCGGAGCGATAATACCGTCTGGTCACCATGACTTCATCTGCATCATAAGGCAGGGCACGGTCAGTATTATCCAGTGTCAGCGTGGCTTCAGCAAAACCCACCGCAGATCGTTTCTGTGTTCCGCCGAAGATAACGTCTTCCATCTTGGCACCACGAAGGGTTTTACTGCTTTGCTCACCCATAACCCAGAGAATTGCATCGGAAATATTCGATTTACCGGAGCCGTTAGGACCAACAATAGCGGTGATGTCATCACCAAAGCGAACCAACGTCTTATCCGGGAAGGACTTAAAGCCCTGAAGTTCCAATGATTTTAAATACACAATATAACCTCAAATGCACGATAATTATAATGAATCAATTTATTATACTGAAAATGTGGCTAAATTGCAAGGTTGACTTTCTTTGGGAGCAGAAAATCTGAATATAAGCAGGATTTGCTGCCGAGTATTGTCTAGCTGTCTTGTGCAACCTTCTACAATCCCCTAAAAGGGATGGATTCTAAAGATAAATATAAGGGTGAAAGTAATACATAGCCGTTATTTGTTACGGAGAAGACGCAAATGCAGAAAACGGCGTACAAACGTGCAAGAGTCGAATTAAATAACAGAAATCTTCATCTGAATCACAAGACTTCAAGACAATCACGAAGGAACTGTGGTTAGTGTGTCGTGCGGAAATTAGGATATACCATTTCTACATGTGCAAAGTCCGAAGGATTGCTCCTAACCTTCTGAAGCGAAGCTTCCATGTTAACAGCTCAAACCAGAACTTGACAACCGATGTAACTCAGTTCCATCTACTGAGGAAAACCAGTACTTTGCTCCTATATTGGAGCTATGCAATCTTAATTTTGCAAGTTGAACAACCTCAGGCATACCTGCTCTAAATATGGTCCCCCAAGCTGTATAAGGTTTTGTTCAGATAACCAAATGGTACCTAACCAATTTTGCCCCCTAAGGAAGCCTACAGTATCAACACGAGCCATATCAGATTGAACATTGGGATTACTACAACAACAGACGAATCAAGAAAAAATTTAAGGACTTGCCGCCTACATCGCACAGACAGCAAGTCCTTTCGGTAACTTAAACCGTATTTACTTGAAATACTTTCTAACTTTTGGGGCACTTCAATTTGCACAGCCGTCATCGATGGTATTATTGCACTGCGGGGCATCAAACCACGAATCAGCATACTGAGACACGTATTGGCTTTATGACCATCAACACCCAATTCCTGAGTAAACTAGTTTTGGAATATTCGGGTCGTAATCAAAAATTTTCCCGCCACCTAGTAATACTTCCGCAAGATCCAGCTAAAGGTCCTGTAAATGAGAGACAACTCCTTAATACCGCCTGTGGCTAAACCACCAGGCCAAAAATCCATATAGCAGAGCAAAAACCTTATGATCCCACATTGGGCATATACCATAGGATAATTGGGTGTCCCGATCAGCACATATACAACTTAGACCAATAGTGCCAGGTAGCATCAGAATTTACACATACCTATCCATTCCAAATGAACTCGTATATCCAGAGCATTACTTGCCCACAGCTGCAGCCTGCTCATCTGAAACTCTGTTCTCCTGCATTTCCTGCAATGCTTCCTTCTTTAACCGCTCCAACTCCTCAGCCTTGTCAAAGCCTTCAGTGCTTTCCTTCTTCAGCATGATTCGAATAGTCATCAGGATTAGCTTTATATCAAGCATAAAGGAATAATCCTCAATATATCTCAAATCCAAACGCAGCTTATCGTAGGGAGAAGTATTGTATTTTCCGTAAATCTGAGCATAACCTGTCAAACCGCCTTTTACCTTTAAACGGAAGCCAAATTCTGCTATATCCTTAGAGTATTTTTCCATGTGCTCCACACGCTCGGGTCTGGGGCCGACAATACTCATATCACCCTTCAGAATATTAATCAGCTGAGGCAGCTCGTCAATACGGGTGGCACGAATAAATTTGCCAACTTTGGTAATTCTCGGATCATGATCGGTCGCCGGAATGGATTTACCATCCTTTTCGGCATTGACAATCATGCTTCTGAATTTGTAGATATTAAAAACCTTACCATTCAAGGTTGCACGCTTCTGCTTATAGAATGCAGGACCGCCATCTTCAATCTTAATTGCTAGGGCAGTTACCAACATGATTGGTGCAGCAATCACCATCACCAGCAAGCAGACAATCAAGTCAAAAATGCGCTTGATAATTCTCTGCGGAGCCGTCAGACCTCTGCCCTTAACCAGCAGCAGCGGTGTATCAAACAGATTGATATCCTTTGCGCCTCGAATGATGATATCTGTCAACTTAGGAGCCACGTAAGCTCTGATTCCTCTTTCATAGCAAAACTTCAGAATATCATTACGCATTTCTGCTGAAATATCATTAATAACAACCGCATCATAATCGACAATTTTCTCACAAATCCTCTCAAACCCCTCGTTCACCGAGATAAGCTTAGTGATTTGATATTTGTCTGAGCGGGTATCCATCTTGAACTTCAGTGTCACTGCATCATCGTTACCAAAAATCATCACCATCTTCTTAGGCACATAAAGGCGATGATAAATCACATTATAAACATACGTGCAGGCTGCAGATATAATCAAATCAACGATCATTAGCCCCAGCACAGGCAGCGGAGAAATCAACGCATTGGCGATCAGGCACAACTGCCAATAGGTAATAAAATTGCATATAAATAGAGAAATCCACTGAGACACCATCACGTCGGTCAATCGCAGGTATCCGAACTTAAATCCCTCAAAATTAAAAAACAGCACCATCACCAGCAGGCCATACACGCCTACCAGAACATATTTTCCGTAACCAAGGAAATCCGGAAACAGATCATCACTATAACCGTGTCTCCAGACAAAATAATATACCAGCGCCAACGCTACTAATTCTGCAATGCCTTCCACACCGCGTAGAAGGCTTTTTATGCCGTCAATATTTTTTGTTTTCTTGTTCATATTTTCCTACTCTCTCTATCCATTATAAAATAATTTTCTCTGCATCATTCATCGTTGTCTATATAGCCATAGTATACCGAATATATTGTACATCAATTAGTTTCACTTGTCAACGAAGGATGCTTTTTGTTGTAAACAGGTTAAAAAATTTGACTGTAAATACATATAATTCCGTATTTTTTGCGCATAAAACGCCCCGTTGGTCTATAGAACCAACGGGGCGTTGTCAAAAATTATCTGGATTTTGCTTTCTGAATACAGTCCAAAACAATCTGCTGCATCTGATCAAGTTCATTTCTCATCGCCTTAGACAACGCAATTTGGCAGCGAGTACGAACCAGATTGTGATCTTCATATCCGATCTTAAAATACGGATCTCCCAGAATATAATCTCCCAGGAATCGAGTTGCAAGTTCTACTGTCAAAGCAAAACAGCTCAAAGACAGTGTATCAATCTCATTCTGTGTCAACATATCCGCTGTCATGGACAGGAAGCCATCTGCAAAAGATTTGAAAATATCCAGATTTACGCCAGCTTTGTCGTATTCATTAGAATCCTCCGCCACAAAGTTAGCAGCAAAACGAATGGCATCACCGAAATCATGACCCACAAGGCCAGGCATAACTGTGTCCAGATCCACAACAACAAGCGCACTTTTATCCACAGGACTAAACAGTACATTGTTAATTTTAGTATCATTGTGGGTTACACGTAGGGGAAGTTCACCCCGCAACTGCATTTCGGTCAGTTTGCAGGCCATATCCTTGACAGACATCAGGTAGTCGAGTTCCTCCCGAACCTGAGCTACTCTACCCACCGGATCCTTTTCTACAGCCTCTGCCAACTGCTCATAGCGCATACATGTATTATGGAAATCAGGAATGGTTTCATGGAGCTGCGTAATGTCAAAATCGGCCAGTTGCATCTGAAACTCACCAAAAGCTCTGCCGGCATTGGCAACAATCTCAGCGTCTCCCACCGTATTATAGGTGATGGCAGGGATAAAATTTGTCATTCTCCAGAAATTATCGCCATCTATTATAAATGTCTTTCGATCTGCTGTATGGTGAAAATGCAACGCCAGCTGACCGGGCTTCTTATTTCGAATAAACTCCGTAACCTTATCTATATTTTCCATCAGCTGTACAGGATTACGGAATGCATAGGTATTAACATTTTGAAGCAGGAAGGATTTAGGTGTGCCATCTTCCATTATAAATTTTACTTCATATGTCTGATTGACATTGCCCACTTGAATGGTCTCGTACCCAGCAAAGGTGCCATTGATACAGAAGCTTCTGCAAACCTCTTCCAGTTTTCTATTCATATCCACCATATTGTACCTCTCTTACAAGCTTGCTTAACCGTTTGCCGCATCAAAGCAGGGACAAATTAAACCCACAAAGTAAAAACTGCCCGAGAAGAACGGTAACTCCCCACGCATCGACCCCATTTTATACTATCGCCTTTGTTTTGTCAACAAAATAGACAAATACCGTCACTTTGCACCACATTTTCGTACATACAGGAAGTATTTCAACAAATATTTTGTAAATTTTTATACCTTTTGTTCAGCATAATTTCTAAACTAAAAACCCGGCTGGCTATCAATTGCCCGCCGGGTTCCTATGTATATCACTATATTATGCTTTTTCCGGGAAAAGTTTCTCAATAGCTGCACGAGCAGCATCCTGTTCCGCTCTTTTTTTGCTGCTGCCGGTACCGTATCCTACACGGTTTCCGTTCAGCTTCACTTCCACGTCAAACTGCTTGTCATGGTCCGGACCGGACTCGCCTACCAGGATATAGGTCAGAACCTGATTCTTTTTCTGCTGAACCAGCTCCTGCAGTGCAGTCTTATAATCTACGTTGTGAAGCTTTGACACAGGCACTTCCACCAGAATAAACTGACGAATAAACTGACGAGCAGCTTCCATTCCGCCATCTAAGAAGGATGCAGCAATCACAGATTCTACCGCATCGGCCAAAATCGAATTGCGGCTGCGACCTCCGCTCTGTTCTTCACCGTTGCCCAGTAGCAGGTGCTGTCCCAGTCCAATCCGATGGGCAACCGCTGCCAGAGTCTTTTCGCAAACCATATCTGCACGCATCCGGGTCAAATCTCCCTCAGGGCGATCCGGGAAATTGCGATACAGATACTCCGCCACCACCATTCCAAGAATGGAGTCGCCCATAAATTCCAGACGCTCGTTGCTCATCAGGCTGTTATGCCAGCGTTCGTTGGCATAAGACGAGTGGGTCAGTGCGTTCTGAAGCAGTGTAATATTCTTGAATCGATAGCCAATGGCTGTTTCCAGATCCTTAATCATTGTCTGCCTCCTTTTTCTTTGCCATCAATTGCAGATTCTGTTCCAGTTCCTGAGAGAAATCAGCTTCAGCAGCATCTGCTGCCTGTTTGACAGCATTGCGGAAGGCAAGTGTATCAGAGGAACCATGCGCTTTGATGACAGGCTTCTTGATGCCCAGGAACTGGGTACCTCCTATTTCACGATAATCCATCATCTTCTTGATTTTATCAGCCTCGGACTTGCAAAGCAATCCTCCGATCTTGGTCAGCGCATTCTTATAGAACATCTTCTTCATTAAGCTGCCCATAAACATCGCCGTGCCTTCAATGGACTTAAGCAGCACGTTGCCGGAAAATCCGTCGCAGACGACTACATCCACAACCCCCAGGGGTACATCTCTGGCCTCAACATTACCTACAAAGTTAATGAGCCCCTGTTCCTTTGCGCTTTGCAACAGCACATAAGCTTCCTTCTGCAAGGGAGTGCCCTTGGAATCCTCTGTACCGATGTTCAGGAGACCAACCTTGGGGTTTTCAATGCCCAGATTCTTCTTTGCAAACAGGGAGCCAACCAGACCAAACTGGAGCAAAAATTCCGGTGTACACTCTGCATTGGCACCACAGTCCAGCAACACCGTCTTGCCGCCGGCTTTATTAGGTATTGTAGGACCCATTGCTGCACGGCGGATTCCTTTGACCCGCTTGACAAGCAATGTTGCACCGGTCAGAAGTGCACCGGTGGAACCGGCAGAAATGAAGGCATCGCCCTGACCATCTGCCAGCATTTTAAGACCCACTACCATAGAAGAAGTCTTCCGTTTATGGACAATAGAGGCAGGATCATCGTGCATATCCACCACATCATCGGCATTTGCGATTTCCATGCCCTCCGGCAGATTTTCAATGCCGTTTTTACGCATCACGTTGAGGATATCCTCCCCCCTGCCAACCAGGGTAATTTGGATACCATACGCTTTTGCTGCTTCGATAGCGCCCAGCACAGGTGCCTGAGGCGCATTATCACCGCCCATAGCGTCAAGAATGATCTTCATTTGCCTCACCTCTTTCTTTAGATTCCCTTAGCAACCATTTCGTCAATCACTTCCAGCGAACGATTGGATATTGCCAGGTTTTTTTCTGCTTTTTTACGAATCCGCTGCTGAAGCGGATCAATGATACTAAAATTGACATTCATCGGCTGGAAATTTTCAATGCTTCCGTCACTGATATACAGCCCCAGTGCACCGATGGCAGTGGTTCTGGGGAAATCCGGCAGTTCTCTGCCCTGCACCTTGGCAGCCATCGCAACAGCAGCCAGATAACCGGATGCAGTGGATTCCACATATCCCTCCACGCCGGTCATCTGTCCGGCAAATGCAACCAAGGGATTGCGGCGGTCTGCATAATACCGATCCAGCAGCTTGGGACTCTGGAGGAATGTATTTTGATGCATCACACCATAGCGAACAAAGTCCGCATCATGAAGCGCAGGAATCATGGAAAACACCCGCTTCTGCTCACCGAATTTCAAATGAGTTTGGAAGCCTACCAGATTGAATACGCTCTTGGCGGCATTGTCCTGACGCAGCTGAACAACTGCGTATGGCTCCTTTCCCGTTTTGGGATCGGTCAAGCCAACAGGTTTGAGGGGACCGTACCGCAAGGTGTCAAATCCCCGGCGCCCCATAACCTCCACAGGCATACAGGCTTCAAAGACATTCTTATCTTCAAAACCGTGAACCTCAGCTTCCTCAGCAGAAACCAGTTCCTTCAAAAATGCCTCATACTGCTCCTTATCCATGGCGCAGTTAATATAGTCGGGAGTGCCCCGATCATACCGAGATTGCCACCAAGCCAGATCCATGTCAATAGATTCTGCGGTAACCAGCGGAGCTGCTGCATCAAAGAAATGCAGGTAGTCTGCGCCGAAATATTCGCCGATGGCGGCAGAAAAATCATCAGAGGTCAGGGGGCCGGTAGCGATAATCACAGGGCCTTCCGGAACCTTTGTCACCTCTTCACTAATAACCGTAATAAGAGGATGATTCTTGATCTTTTCCGTAATCATCTCAGCAAAACCATCTCTGTCAACAGCCAGACAGCCGCCAGCTTCTACACGGGTAGCTTCCGCACATTCCATAATCAGGCTGCCACAACGGCGCAGTTCTTCCTTCAGAAGGCCAACGGCGTTCTCAAGGCGGTCACCCCGGAGGGAGTTTGAGCAAACAAGCTCTGCAAAGTTTTCGCTGTGATGAGCAGGGGTCATTTTGTGGGGCTTCATCTCATAAAGCTCCACTTCTATGCCACGCTTCGCCAGCTGCCATGCAGCCTCAGAGCCGGCCAGACCTGCGCCGATTACCTTTACTTTCATGCGTCTTTCTCCCCGGTTTTTTTCTTAGTGGTTTTCTTGGCGGCAGACTTCTTCGCTGTCGTCTTTTTAGCTGCGGTTTTCTTGGCAGCCGGTTTCTTGGAAGTTGCCTTTTTTTCGGACTTTTCCGGCTGATTCGGCTCGCCCTGCGGTTCATCTGCAGGAGCGGTCTCCGCATTTTCAGCAGGCTTTTTCTTGTAATATCCCCGCTTGTCCTCCGGCAGGAAGGCCTCGCAGGCTTCATTGATGCAGAAGGGCTTCATGCGACCACGTCCGGATTTCTTAAACAAGGTATGTCCGCACTTGGGACAATCCTCAGCAGTGGGAACATCCCAGGTCATAAAGCCGCACTCCTGACCTCTTTCGCAGGCGTAGAATGCAAAACCACGCTTAGACTTGCGCTTGAGCATACCACTGCCGCAAAGAGGGCATCTTCCGGGCATCCGCTCTACCAGCGGCTTAGCGTTTTTGCACTCCGGGAAACCGGGGCATGCCAGAAACTTACCGAATCTGCCCATTTTGATGACCATATTCCGTCCGCACAGCTCACAAATTTCATCGGTAGGCTCATCAGGTACCTTCAGGCGCACGCCTTCCAATGCCTGCTCAGCATCCTCAAGCTCCTGATGGAAATCTTTATAGAAGTCTCTGAGCAGTTCCTTCCAGTTGCGTTTTCCTTCTTCCACCTGATCCAGCCGATTTTCCATGTTGGCAGTAAATTCCACATCAATGATGTCATTAAACCGCTCCATCATCAGACCGGTAACAACTTCACCCAGTGCCGTGGGAGCAAGACGCTTGTCCTGCTTATTGACGTAGTCACGATCCTGAATAGTAGAGACAATACTTGCATAGGTAGAAGGACGGCCAACGCCCTTTTCTTCCATAGCTTTAACAAGGCTTGCTTCGGTATACCGGGCAGGAGGCTGCGTAAAATGCTGTTCCTTATCGAACTTTTCAGCCAGTGCCTTATCACCTGCCTGCAAATTCGGCAGTGGGGAACCGACAACCTCTCCCTCTTCATCCTTTCCTTCCTCATAGACCGCAATAAATCCGGGGAAGCGCATGGACTGATGGGAAGAACGGAAGGTATGACCGGCACACTGGGTATCGATTGAAACGGTATCATAGATGGCATTTGCCATCTGAGAAGCCAGAAAACGGCTCCAAATCAGCTTATAAAGCCGATACTGATCCTTGTTCAGACTCTCCTTAATGCGTTCAGGATCCAGTTCGACGTGAGTCGGACGAATGGCTTCGTGGGCATCCTGTGCACCGGACTTGGTCTTAAATACATGGAATTTTCCATAGTAGTAATCATTTCCGTAGCGGTGGTTTATGAAGTCGGCAGCAGCCGTCATTGCTTCATCAGAAAGACGCAGAGAGTCGGTACGCATATAGGTAATCAGACCCAATGTGCCCTCTCCTGCTACATCCACGCCTTCATACAGCTGCTGTGCAACTGCCATGGTGCGCTTAGGCGTCATACCAAGTTTCCGGGATGCCTCCTGCTGCAGGGTAGAAGTAGTAAAAGGAGGTGCTGCGGAACGCTTTTTTTCTGCAAGCTTGACGTTAGAAACAGTAAATTCCTTTCCTGTCACATCATCAATGATAGCCTGCGTCTGTTCCTCGTTTTCCAGCTCCCGCTTCTTTTCTTCGCCCCAATAATGGGCAACAAAGGAACCGGCCTTACCCACTCGATTGAGTTTGACATCCAGCGACCAGTATTCTCTGGGCTCAAATGCCCGGATTTCGTTTTCACGATCCACAACCAGTCTGGTAGCAACGCTCTGGACACGTCCGGCGGACAGGCCTCTGCGAACTTTTTTCCACAGCAGCGGAGATAGCTGGTAACCCACAATGCGGTCCAGAATACGTCTGGCCTGCTGGGCATCTACCAGATCATAATCAATATCTCTGGGGTTGGCGATGGATTCTTTGACCACCTTCTGGGTGATCTCATTAAAGGTAACACGGTATGCTTTGGAGTCCGGGAGATTCAGCAGCTCTTTGAGATGCCAGGAGATTGCCTCTCCCTCCCGGTCCGGGTCAGTTGCAAGGTAGACCGTGTCTACCTCAGAAGCAGCAGCTTTCAGCTCTTTGATGAGATCTTCTTTGCCCTTGACAGGGATATAGTGGGGGGTAAAATCCCCCTCCAAGTCTACTCCCATGGTAGACTTGGGCAGGTCACGCAGATGACCCATACTTGCCTTGACAGTATAATCAGGGCCTAGGTATTTTCCAATTGTTTTCGCCTTGGAAGGTGACTCCACAATGACGAGATTGCTAGGTTTACTCATGAATGTTCTCCATTCCGATTACTTTTTCAGTGTGACATGTCGGCCGGGAAGACGTTTTACAACACCCTTCACCTCCAACATTGTCAAGGTCGCCAGAAGCTTTCCAGCAGGAAGCCCCGTTTCAGCGATGATATCGTCCACCAGCCGTTCTCCGGTCTGCAATGCCGCCACAATGGCAGCTTCCGTGGTCGATAATTTGGGAAGCTTATTGTTTAAGTCACTATACGGCGAGTTTTCCCCGTTGTCAATGACTTTTTTGTTACATTTTTCCACAAGTTGCGATCTTTTCCCAAGGATTCTGGGTTTCTGTGCCACCTTAAGGGGCGTTTCTTTCCGAATTTTGTCGAGTTCATCCCCGTAGCAGGACTGGGTAGAAACGCCTGTCTCTTTGTGGATTTTATGCGGGAACAAGGATTCATATTCGCTCAGAATATCCCATCCTGAGCTAACGGCGACAGCACCGTCACGCAGCAGCCGATTACTTCCGACACAGCTGTCTACGTCAATATTGCCGGGAACTACAAAAACATCCCGTCCCTGATCCGCCGCCTGATGGGCAGTGATCAAAGCACCGCTTTTCTCCGGTGCTTCCACCACCAGCACACCACAGCTTAGGCCGCTGATAATTCGATTTCTTTTAGGAAAATTCTGCTTCATAGGAGGTGTTCCCGGAGGAAATTCAGACATAATACATCCAAACCGTTCGGTATCTGCAAACAACGAGCGTCCGGAAAGCGGATAAATAATATCCGCACCACAGCCCAAAACACCCACCACAGACATTCCCGCTGTCAGTGCTCCACTCATTGCCATGCTGTCAATTCCATAGGCCATGCCGGACACCACAACACCGCCGCATTTGGCAATCTGATAGCCCATCCGCTTAGCCACTCCCAGTCCATAGGCAGAAGCACTTCTGGTACCCACCACACCGATCACGGGCAGTCCGTCAAAATCAGGCAAACAGCCCTTGTAATACAGTACCAGCGGAGGATCCGGGATATTCTGCAATCTTTTGGGATACGCCGCATCCTGATAGGTGAGGATCTGCAGCTTTTCTCTGCGACAGCGCTCCAAGATCTGCTCTGCAGCAGACAAATCTTTATCCTCCAGTGCAGCCTTTCCTTCAGGAGTTAACCCCTCCACAGCATAACTGTTCGAATCTGCGAAAAATACAGACTCCGGGTCTCGAAAATGCTCCAAAAGGCGTACCTTCACCTGATCTTTGATATGAGGTCTGGTTGCAAGCCAAATCCAATGGTCAATCATTTTCATTACCACCTGTCTGTCTCTCGGTTATTTCATTTGCCACATTACGATGGCTGCAGCAATCGCCGCATTCAGGGATTCGCAACGGGGGTTCATCGGGATAATCAGCTCAGCATCAGCATTGTTGAGCACTTCCTGACGGACACCTCGTCCTTCACTGCCGATAACCACTGCCATTTTGGACAAATCCGCCTGACGGATATCCTCTGCCCGTTGAGACAGGGCGGTAACCGCCACCGGGATACCTGCCTCCTTGCAGGCAGCCTGAGCTTCTGCCCATGTTGTCTGCACAACGGGTGTTCGGAACACAGCACCCATGCTGGCCCGTACTACCTTATGGCTATAAGCATCTGCGCATCCTTCCAGCAGAACCGCAGGAATCTCCAAGGCATCTGCCGTCCGCAGAATGGTCCCGATATTACCGGGGTCCTGAATTCCATCCAGCAGCAGCATACCGGGCTTCGGCTGAAAAGACGTTTTTTCTGGCATACGGCATATAAACAGTGCACCCTGTGGGGCTTCCATGGGAGAAATTGACTCCATTACATCCTCAGGAACACGAATCACCCGCACATGCTCCGGCACCTCGGCCTCTACTCCATCGGAGAGAATAACCGTTTCAAGTCCCGGATAAAACTTGACGGCCTCCTGCAAAAGCTTGGTTCCGTCCGCCACAAACAGGCCGGCATTTTCTCTCTCTTTTCTGGATGAAAGCAGTTTTTTGACCTGCTGCAGCTGAGGATTTTTACGGGAAGAAATTCTCGTCTCCATCACAGCATCTGTACCTTATTCAAGGAAGGGTTATCTCCCAGTACGACCAGAATATCTCCCTGTTCAACCGGGAAATCTGCCTGAGGAGAAACAATTGTCTTGTCTCCACGCTTGACGGCGATAATATTGACCCCCAATTTTGCACGTACATTCAGCTCTTTCAGCGTCTTATTCTGCCAAACCGCAGGAGCAGGAAGTTCCACAATACCGCACTCATTAGACAGCTCGATATAGTCCAGAACGTTGCTACTGGTAAGGCTTCTTGCCAGGCGGTGAGCAAACTCACGTTCAGGGATCAGCACCCGGTCAGCACCCAGTTTTTCCAGAACACGGCGGTGGGTTTCGTCCTGTGCCTTACAAATAACCCGAGGAACACCCAGTTCCTTCAGGTTCATAGTCGTCAGGACAGAGTCCCCCAAATTGCCGCCAATGGCGACAATCGCACAGTCGAAATTGCGGACGCCCAGTGCCCGAAGCACATCCTTATCCTTACTGTCCGCTACCACTGCGTGGGTAACATAGTTAGACATTTGCTGTACAAGATCAGCATGGATATCAATGGCAAGAACTTCATTGCCCAGTTCGCACAGTTCCCGTGCGATCTGAATGCCAAACCGACCAAGGCCAATTACAATGTAGGATTTCATATTTCTCCTCCTATCCAATCAACAAGTTGGCCTGAGCATAACGGAACCTCTCCTCAACCTTGCTGCCCATAAGGAAGCCCAGACTGATGGTCAAAATACCAACTCGGCCAAAATACATATACATGATAATCAATATCTGCGCAGGTACACTCAGTACCGTGGTAGCACCGGCAGTAACGCCAACAGTAGCCAAAGCTGAAACAGATTCAAATGCGGCATCAACGAAGGAAACCGGTGATGTAGCACTGATGAAAATACTTCCAAATACCGCCAAACCTATCATAATGGACACAACCGTCATTGCATCCAATGCCTGATTTCCGGGAATAGTGCGTTTAAAGGCGCACACAGTCTCTCTGCCTCGTGCTCTGGTCCAAAGGAACAGGAACAGCACAACCATCGTCACAGTCTTAACACCGCCGGCAGTAGAGCCGGAGGAGCCACCAATGAGCATCAGCACAATCGACACGCCCTTACTTGCATCTGTCAGTCCTGCTTGATCAAATGAGGCAAAACCAGCCGTTCTCAAGGTAACAGACTGGAAAAAGCCATTGAGAATCTTGTCCACCGCGTTCATATTTCCAATGGTTGCAGGATTATTCCATTCCAAAGCGCAAAACATCACCGTACCACTGACGATCAGCACAAATGTCGTTACCAAAACCAGCTTGGCGTAGACACTGAATTTCTTAAAAATATGTTTTGATGCAATTTCTTCCCACACCAAAAAGCCAAGACCGCCCAAAACAATCAGCGCACTGATTGTGATCAGCACCACAGGGTCGGAATTAAATTCCAGCAAGCTGGCACCAGGATTGAGGCAACCAAAAATATCAAATCCTGCATTGCAGAAAGCGGAAATAGAGTGGAAAATGCCCCATTTTAAGGCCGTCCAGAATCCATATTCAGGCAAAAAACGAAGCATCAGAATTGCAGCACCCGTTCCTTGAATCAGCAAGCTGCCAGAGAGCACCAGTCGCTGAATTCGGACTACACCGCCCACATCACCAACGCTGAGCGCCTGCGCCATTACCAAACGCTGTTTCAGGCCGATTTTCTTTCGAAGCATAAAGATCACCAGCGATGCCGCAGACATAAAGCCCAAACCGCCGATTTCAATCAGGGAAAGAATAACTACCTGGCCAAATCCAGTCCACTGCGTCCAGGTATCATAAAGCACCAGACCCGTCACGCAGGTAGCAGATGTAGCCGTAAAAAGAGCCGGACGAAATCCACAGGATACACCGCTGCGAGATGCAATCGGCAGTGTCAGCAGACCTGCACCTGTTAAAATAATAAATGCAAATGCGATGGCAATCAATCTCGTAGGGCCAATACCCTTTGCACGGCTGCGAAGCCATTTTCGATAAATTTGAGAACGCAAAGACATAGCACGATCCCTTTCTCAGGAGGAAATCCAATTGGAAACAACCAATTCTACTCCAAATTACTTTGAGTATTATATCATTATTCTGTTTATTTGCAAGGCTTGTTTTCCTGTACTCCCTTGCTATTGCACATTTCGCTACAATGTTTCATGCAATTTCTCCATATTTAATCTATCTTTTTGTTTGGCGCTGTGGTATAATGAACAAAAATTTTCAGGGAGGTATATTCCATGAGTTATACTGAAACATGGTCCGGCAAAATCAACCGTAAACTGCTGAAAAAGCAGCGCATCATCGATGCAGCCGCCGGACGTACAAAAGCAGATCTTGTCCTGAAGAACGCCACCTATGTCAATGTTTTCTCCGGCGAACTTGATACCTGTGACATTGCAGTAGTGGAGGGTCTGATTGTAGGTCTGGGGTCTTACGAAGGCACCACAGAAGTAGACATGACTGGTAAAATCGTCTGTCCCGGCTTTATTGATGCCCATATTCATCTGGAATCCAGCCTGGTAAGCCCCAGTGAATTTGCACGAGCTGTCATTCCCCACGGTACAACCACAGTCATAACCGATCCGCACGAAATCACCAATGTCATGGGCACCGATGGAATTGACTACATGATGGCCGCAACAGATGGAATGCCAGTAGATACCATGTTCATGTTGCCTTCCTGTGTTCCTGCATCTCCCGTGGATGAAAGCGGTGCAAACCTCAGTTATCAGGATTTGGACAGCTTCTTTACACATCCCAGAGTTCTGGGTCTTGCTGAGATGATGAATTTCCCCGGAGTTATCTCCGCCGACAGCTCCACAGTGTCCAAAATTGTTGCATCTCAGGCGCACCATAAGAAAATTGACGGTCACGCACCCGGTTTGCAAGGCAAGGAGTTGAACGCTTATGTCGCTGCCGGTGTATACTCCGACCACGAATGCGCTGACATGGACGATGCCATGTCCAAGTTGAAGCTGGGACAGTTCATCATGATCCGTGAAGGTACCGCAGCCCGTAATCTGGAAGGTCTGATCGATTTGGTCAAGTCTCCAAAGTATTACGACCGCTGTATGTTCTGCACCGATGATAAACACCCCAACGATCTGTTGGAAAAAGGACATATTGACTACATCTGCCGTGAAGCCGTGGCCATGGGTGCCGATCCCATCCAAACGGTGCAGGTTGCATGTCTTCACGCTGCCCGATATTTCCTGCTCAATAATCGTGGTGCCATTGCCCCCGGCTATCTGGCTGACTTTGCTGTTGTGGAAGATCTGAAGGACTTCCACGTGGTAACTGTTTATAAGCGCGGAAAACTGGTCTATCAGGACGGAAAGGTTGCAGAATTCAGCAAACCCGAAATCCCCGAGCATCTGAATATGCAAGCTCACAACACCTTCCATCTGCCCGTGCTGACCGCTAAGGATTTTACAGAAGTCCGACGCAAGAGCATCATCGGTATGATTCCCGGACAAATCGTCACGGAGAACAAGGGTTATGCCGAGGCTGTAGATCTGGAACAGGACATCCTCAAAATGGCTGTTGTGGAGCGTCATAAGAACACCCACCACATCGGCATCGGATACCTCCAGGGCTATGGTCTGAAGGCAGGTGCTGTGGCTACTTCTGTGGCCCATGATAGCCACAACATCATTTGTGTTGGATGCAATGAGGAGGACATGGCGTTTGCCTCTAACCGCATCGCAGAAAACAAGGGTGGCATCGTGGTTGTCAAAGACGGCAAAGTGCTGGCGGAACTGCCGCTTGAAATCGCAGGTCTTATGACAGACAAGCCCTTGGTTGAAGTCAACGACGTATTGGAAAACGCCAAGGCTGCGGCCCATTCTTTGGGCGTTAACGAAGGCATTGATCCTTTCATGACGCTGTCCTTCATGAGTCTGCCCGTTATCCCTACGCTGCGTCTAACCACACGAGGTGTCATTGACGTTGTCACACAGCAGTATATTTAATCAAACTGCAGCAAAGGCCTATTGTGCTAGCACAATAGGCCTTTGTTTATTGTTTAAAGCAGGCAATTCTTTCAGCAGGCACTGGAGCGAATGGAAGTCCTGGTGGAGCAGATGAAGCAGGCACAGGGAATCACTGAGCAACTCAAGGTCCAAAACGCTATGGAGTGGGTCGGCAGAATGAATAACATC
>RCNI01000447.1_pt1 | contig 25915 bp, 23 predicted proteins | sample 2041151 | NCBI WGS metagenome assembly RCNI01 (sample SAMN09708214, study PRJNA481090) | feces metagenome | isolation source: feces | place: Antarctica: Albino Rookery | reverse complement strand
GTTGTCGTCAACAATGCTGTCGTCAACTTGACTTACACCATGACTGCAGAGAAGCCAGTCTTGAACCCTGTCAAGAAAGCAGGATTTGAGCCAGTTGAGAAATATGGCATTTTCCCAGAGTATCTCAAACTTTTTGTAAACAACAAATTGGGTGCAGACAAGAAAGTCATCGGTTATCTTGCCGAGATTTCCAAAGGTGCGACTATTTCAGTTCTAGGAACTGGCGATCCTAATGTGGCGCCTAAGAAGACAATCGTGGATTGGGCAAAAGAACAAAAAGATTGGATTTTCTATTTTAATGGTCTGAGCGGAATGAAGTGCGCTACAATTGTAGATGAAAAAGTCGTTTACTCTTCTGGCAGCACTTTCCCTGTATTTGCCGTTGATAAAGATGGTTCATTTACGGTTTGTACTCAACGTCATCAGAAAACGGATGGAAAATGGGTGAATTTCCTTGAGAAACTTGATTTGACGGGCAAGGTCATCAAGAGCAATTGGTTGCCAAAAGTTGCTTGTGGCGGTTATTACATGGTAGCAGCCAATGGCAAGGCACTTACTGACGAGGAGATGAAGAAGACAGGTGCATTCAATACATGGTTCAATGGTGATGCTACTGCTGGCCGTGAATTCATCGGTGTCAACAAAGCGGGTGACAAGGCATATTGCCTGGTCGTTGGAAATGCTGAAGGTGGCTTGTCAATGAGAGAGGCAGTTGCTGTCATGCTTTCAGTTGGTTGCGAAAATGTCATGACACTTGAAGGTTCTTCATCTGCAAATATGCTTGTCCGAGGACAGGAAACAGTCAAGATGGAGAAATTCAAGACAATGAGCAGCATCCTTGTTGTAAAATAATTATCAGATATTGATTTTCTTATTTGGAGGGAGCCCGCAAAAGACTCCCTCTTTCTTATGAATAATTTGAATTATATGAGTAATTTCAGGTCGTTCCTAATTGTCATATTCGCTTTTTTGCCTGTTGCTCTCACGGCACAGAATTCCAGAGAGTACATTTCAAAGGATGTTACTCGTTCGGCGGGATTTTATCATTCTTATGAGGTACCTCAAGAGTCGTCCCTGAAAGCTGACAGGCCCAAAGGATACAAACCATTTTATATTAGTCACTATAGTCGTCATGGAAGCCGTTGGCATGCTTCTGAGGCTCGATATTTTGGCACATTGGATTTCTTCGAGAGAGGAGACAGCCTTGGTGTGTTGACCCAAGTCGGAAAACAATTCCTAAAGGATCTTCGAATCATTGCATCAGATGCAGAGGGACATCTCGGTGATCTTTCTCCGCGAGGAACCAGAGAACATAAAGGGATTGCAGATCGTATGTATCGTCATTATCCAGAAGTCTTTCATAAAAAAGCCGTGGTGGATTCAAGATCTTCTGTAATTGTTCGTTGCGTTTTGAGTATGGCTGCATTTGATGAGAGTTTGAAAGAACATGAGCCTTCATTGCAGATTACAAGAGAGTCTAGTAAAAAGACAATGTCTGTTCTATGTCATTCTAAAGGAGATGGCGGTTATGGTCGCGAGCTGGCCGGTCTGACCGATAGTTTAAGAAAGGTATGGATTGATCCAAATGCTTTTATGAATCGGCTTTTCAAAGATGGTGGCAGTTATCTTGATGGTAAAATTCGGGATGGTCAGTCTTTTATGTATGATTGTTTTGAATTGGCTGGCATTATGCAATGTTGTGATTATCTTGGAATGAACCTCTATTATATTTTCAGTGAGGATGAAATTTACAATTTATGGAAATACCTGAATGCTTATGCATATAGTATTTTTGGTCCATCAATCAAATATGGGGACTGTCACCTCAATGACGCGAAAGTTTTGTTGCGAGATTTCGTTGAGAAAGCTGATGAAGTGATGGATGGCAGAAAGAATATTGCCGCGACACTTCGTTTTGGTCATGACTCGAATATCATTCCTCTTGTTTCTTTGATGGAAGTAAAGTCAGCGGCTGCCAGAGTCAAAATAGAGGATGTCGCGGAATATTGGAATATTTCCGAAGTCTCACCTATGGCGGCAAATCTTCAGTTGATTTTTTTCAAGAATAGAAAAGGGGATGTCAAGGTTAGAGTATTGTATAACGAAAAAGATGCCCAGCTCCCAATTGCAGGGGGACCTTTCTATGATTGGACAGAACTTAGAAGTTTTCTTGTCGGAAAATATACGAATTAGATAGGATTGCGCTCCTATCTTTGCAGGTGTACATAAATCAAAATTTTTGGAATGAAATTCAAATTTAACTTTATATTGATATCAGCCTTGTTTCTGGGTGGACTATGTTCTTGTTCAGAAAAAGGCGGCGCTTCTTCAGAGAAGGGACAGATCGTCCTGTCTGTATCGTTGGACAACAAAATTGCCGGAGCAAAGAATTCAGAATCCAATGAATTGGACTGGAAAGAAGAAGATAGACCTGTCTTGTTCCAGATTAATGAAAAAGGCCGGAGTTCTTGGAAATCTCCAATTGATTTTACTGCCTTGTCAGATGGTAGAGCAGAATATAGTTACCAGTTCAGATCCCAAAAGGGAGAGTGTAAATATTGGTTGTATAAGTCAGAAGGACAGCCGGCGCCAGAAGATGATGGAGGCACTACATGCCCTCTTTGTATAATTCCCACACAAACACCTCAACTGCAAGGCGTTGATCCGAAAGCAGACGTGCTGGTTTCTTCTCTCAGCTTCTCTTTTCCTCAGACATATTTTGAAGAGAACACACTTGACATCGGGGTGTCTCGTTTGAATGCGGTTGCAGAGATTGAACTTGCTGGTATCCCACAGGACTATTCTCTAAAATCCATGTCATTTGTGGCAGGGGAATTGATTGTCGGCAAACAGGTTTTCGATTTTGTGGAGAAGAAGTTTGTCGCCGGTTCTGAATTGAGCAGTAGTATTAACGTAGCCATAGAAGGTGGTTTGAGGACAGCATCTGACAATGAAGGAAAACGAAAGATATGGTTGTCCATGTGGCCGGTTGTGCTTCGGAATTATGATATATCTCTCGTGGCAGTCGATGTGAAAGGGGGAGAACATATTTTCACAAGAGGATTTGATGCATCGGACGATGCGATAGAACTGCGGTCAGGAAAATCAGTTTCCTGGACTGTAAATATGAGAGAAGAGGGTGCCAAACCTGAACTTCCTGCAACTCCTCAGGGACCGGAAGATATCATTGAAGGAAAAGAAGGAAGGACTTTGGAGCTGTTCACGAAGATTAAGAATTATGGAGACAATGGCATTGAATCAATAAATAGATGGAAGACCCATCGTCTGGGATATGAAGGTGCTGTTGTTCATGAGGCGGAATTGAGTCAATATGGAGAGTTGCTCCATGTCTGGCTCATTGAGGCTGATCCCAATAAAGTAAGCTTTGCTGTCGGAACTCCTTATGATGGCAATACCGTTCCGCCTTCAAGTTTGCAGACAGTATCTGGTCAAGTCAAATCAGCAAGTGAAAGCGGAAAAAAAGTATTGGCCGCTGTAAATGGAGATGCTTGGGGCGCCAAAGGTGGCAATTATACTTATGGCATCATGTTCAAAGATGGAAAATATATCAAGAAATGGGCTGTTGCTCCCAATGACATTGCCAATACAGATACGTTTTATGCTACCGATACCGGTAAGGTTGGAATCGTTGATGAAAATGCTTGGAAGGAAGTCATTTCGAACAATAACATCGAGAATGCCATTGGAGGATGGTATCGTCTTATCAGTCAAGGAGGAGAACCCTATGCACAGCCGGGAGCAAAAGATGGAGATCCGCTGCTGCGAGACAAAAGAGACCAGTTTATGGAAAGAAATCCGCGTACATTCATGGGAGTTTCCGAGGACCGTGTTTTTATCTTTGTAGTAGATGGAAGGCAGCCTGGCTGGTCTGCAGGCCTGACATTGAATGGTGCAGCTAGAATGTGTTACAGTATTGGTTGCAAACGGGCCGTCAATATGGACGGAGGTGGCTCTACAGCAATCGTAAAACGAGATCACAATAAATTCAGTTTGCTGAACAAGCCTTCAGATAAAAAGGAAAGAAATGTTGCAAATTCACTGATGGTAATTGCAAGGTAGTATTGGCTTTTTGTTTCAATCAGAAGGTCAGATCCAATATGTGTCAAAACGAGAAACCCAGTCATTGACTGGGTTTCTTATTGGCATATAAATGGACATAATGTTTTGTCATCGCAAAAATCCATCTTTCTAGAAATAAAATTTGAGTCCGATGCTATGGTTGATGTTGAACAGCATGTGGCTATGTGAACTGGTTGTGGTAATATTGAGGTTCTCCTGGAACATTTTCTCTTTGATTGTCATGTTTCCGTATTGGAGAGAGAGCACGTTCAAGATAATTCCGAACCTTTTTCCGACAGCGACCTCAAATTTTGCCAAATCAAAATTCAGAGCATAAGCGAATCCGTTTTTGGAAGTCTTCTTGCTTTTTCCGTCATCTTTGTAATGGGAATACGAATTTGCTGAACCGAGGTCAATATCCAATCCTGGGGTATAATGAAGATTGTCACAAATGTTGATATAGTAATGTGTACCGAGATTGATTCCAAAGAAATTGATGCCGTTTCTGGTTTTTTTGGAGATTTTGCTGTCACCGGCCAAAAAAGATAGACCTGCGCTGATTTCCCAGTTGTCCATGACAAAGTATCCAAATTTTGGAGTGAAAGTGAATAAGTTCATTGGCGTCTTTTGAGTGGTGGAACTGGAAGTGCTGCTAGCAGTTGTAGTGACTTTTTCTTGAAAAAAGCCACCGATATATCCAATTTCTCCGAATACGCTCATGTCGCCTTTATTCTGTGCGGAAAGTGTCAGTGCTGAAATCAGGCAACATGCTGCAAATGATAAAATTTTTTTCATGGTGTTGTTATTTTAAAAATAAATATAAAATAAGTGTATAAGCGATAAAAGTACAGATTTTAGGATAATAATTGCAAATTTTAAGGTATTTTATTTCAATGGTGAATTTTTTTTTGATAAAAATCATTAAAATTTTTGTATTTGTCTATAAATGGACTATATTTGCAGTCCGTTAAAATGATGGAAGATTAGAAGTAGTCTTGAAGGGAGAGATGGCAGAGTGGTCGAATGCGGCAGTCTTGAAAACTGTTGATCTTCACGGGTCCGGGGGTTCGAATCCCTCTCTCTCCGCAACAAAAGCTTGTAAGTCAATGACTTGCAAGCTTTTTCCGTTTTCATCGCCTCGTCAGTTTGCTGACAATGCAATGCCGTCAGGAAAAGCCGGTTGTTTCGTTCTATATTTGATGATGCTGGAAGAAAGAAGGTTTGTCGCCAGACTGGATATTCGGCGGATTTGTCCTATCTTTATCGGACCGTTTCTCTTTGAGATGAGAATACCGGTGTCAAGCATAAATTAAAATCATTGATTTGAATATGGAAAAGACAATTGACATGAGTGGAAACAAAATCAGAAGGCCTCGTCATTGGTGGAAGGCCATCGCTTCCTTTCTTATGGTTCTTCTTGCTATGCCTTTGGGACATGCTCTCATGATCATGATGGAGCATATCTTCAATGAGACAGCACTGCACTATGCTGCATTCAGCCTCGGTTTCATCGGAATGCTCCTCGTGATCATCGGTGTCTTCGTGAAGGGGGACACCAAACAGACCCTCTTCGGCTTCTTCGGTGCGCTGCTCTTCTGGACCGGCTGGGTAGAATTTCTGTTCCAGTACTTCGCTGTCCGTTTTGGCACACAGCCGGAACTGGATCCGGTTACGAATGAGGTCATCACCCGTCCTGAGTACCTGCTGCTGCCAGCTACTTTCGGTTTCTGGATGATGGTTATGCTCATGTACCTTTTCAGCACGAAAAACGGATGCAATTTCATGAACTGGTGCCAGGAGAAACTGTTCGGAAGAAAGAAGAATGAGATTGCCGCACGTCCGATGACCCGTCACACTTCCATCGTCACTTTCATGGAATTCATGATGATCATCTGGGCGATGTATATCTTGCTGATGTTTTGCTATGATGACAACTTTCTTGGAGAAAACCATCCTGTGACTCTCGCCGTCGGTGTGGGATGCTTCATCGGTTCTCTCTTCATGTTCGAGAGGCAGACCCGCCTCTCCTCTTGGGGAGCCAACATCCGAATGGCCATCGCTACCGTCATGGTATTCTGGACTCCGGTGGAGATCCTCGGCCGTATGGACCTGTTCAGCGAGATCTGGGTGGACCCTATGCACCATGTCGTTGAGATGGTCATCATCCTCAGTGCGTTCATCGCGGTGCTCGGCTACCTCATCTGGGCTACAGCCAGGAAGAAGTCATCTGGACGTAAGGCGTAATGTTTTTTCAGAGATGTCTCCCTATCTTCCTTTTTTGTATTTGCATAAGTTACTATGCAATGATTGAAGATCCCGTTTAGCTGGAGAATTGTCTATAAAGTGTCAGTTGAAACAAGAAGACAATGAAAACAAGAAATGGATGGAATTGGATGGCAATATGCACATTGCTGGTATTTTGTGGTTGCAACAAAGATCCGAATCTGAAATTCAAGATAACGGCAGAGGTGCCTTCACTGGAAACGGTGGGCATCGTGGAAGAACGGGAGCCTGTCAAATGGCAGAAAGGGGACAAAATGATTCTTTTTTTCAACAAGAATGTTGAAGATGACCAGCAAGTAATATTCGTATTTGACGGAAAGAAATGGCAACCGCATGTCCGCAATTTGGAATATGTCAATTCCTTGCCGGGAAAAGGAATATTGGATGCGATCTACTATGAAGGAAATGACATTGCAATGGAAGTGGACCGGGACGGCTTGTCCAGTGTGACTTCTGAATGTAGGGGAAAGATCCGTCTGCAGGCGGAGAATGTCAAATACCGTTGTGGAAACGGCACTCTGAAAGCTCGTTTTGAAATGGCCTATCCGGAAGATTTCGTCCAGGTGACCCTCAGAGGGGTGGATGCCTTTGAAGGATGGTCCTTCTATGTGGAGCCGACGGGGAGTTTCCATCATGTATCCGCAGCAGCTCTCGGGGAGACCCACATTTCGTCCCGGCCCTCTTTCCTTCTTGACAAAGACAGGCCGCTGGTGCTGTATGAACATGTTGAAGGAGCGTCCAGCTGTCTGGAATACCGTCCTTCCGCTGAATCCGAAGGGACAAAGTATGTTTTCCATTTCATGAAGGAAGGCGCTGAGCGGACGGTCACTTTTTCAGAACCAATTGTCCCTCCTTGTGGGATCATATTGGAATAGAGTATATCAACCACTTGAATATTAATAACTTAATGTATAAAACCATGAAAATCAATTCAGAACTTACATTGCGAGAGATCGCTGGCGAATCTGTCATTGTGCTGCAAGGCAAGGCAGGAGCCGATTTGACCAAAATCATCTCTCTCAATTCTTCTGCAAAATATCTTTATGAAACTTTTTCCGGAAGGCAGTTCACTCTCCAGGAGGTTGTGGAGGCCTTGGAGGAACATTACGGCATTGACCGGGAAAGGGCAGAGCAGGATGCTTCCAAATGGGTGGAGGACCTGACGGCCTGTGCGGTCATCAGCCAGTAGAGGAAAAATGGAATCAATAGAAGTGATATGAAAGCGGAATTGACGAAATCTGACAAGATGCTTTTTGCATTGTTGGCCGCTTCGCTGAAAGGAAAGTTTCTATTCCATCAGGAGACGCTCTTTTCCGATGCGACGGGAGAGGACTGGAAAATCTGCCGGCAGACTGCTGTCCAGCACGGTGTGATGGCCCTCGCCTGGGATGGTGCCCGGTTGCTTCCGGAGGAGTGGCAGATGCCGCATGCCCTGAAGCTGACCTGGGGACTGGCTGTCCAGGACTATGAAAAGAGATACGGCTATTATTGCCGTACCGCCCAGAACCTGTCCGAATTCTATGCAGCTCACGGAGTGGGCATGATGCAGATGAAAGGAGTGGCTTTTTCCACCTATTATCCTCATCCGGAACATCGGGAGGGGGGAGACATCGATATCTGGACCTATTCTCTGGATTCGCAGAAGCGGAGCGACCAGGAAGCCAATGATCTGGCGGATACGCTGATGGAAGAGCAGGGGATTGCAGTGAACCGGAGCTATGCGAAGCATTATACTTTCGATTACCAGGGCATCCACATTGAAAACCATAAACATTTCCTGAACCGATCTTTCCCGCTCTCTGTCCAAGTGGACGACCTGCTGCATCAGCTGGCGCAGCCGCACGAGGTGCCGCTCGGAGAAAATGGCCGGGTGAAGACGGCTTCTCTGGCTTTCTATACTTTGTTTCTGGCCTTCCACAATTTCCAGCATTACGGTTCCGGTTTCTCCCTGCACCATGTCATGGACTGGGCGGTCCTGTTGGAGAATGCCGCCCTCGGCATGCCGGAGGAAGTGCAGAATCCGTATCTTTTGAGATTTACCAATACCTTGACGATGCTGACCAACCGTTATCTGGGAACAGAGGTTCCCGTCCAGGGGGACGAGGAACTGCTGGACAGGATGATGGTGGAACTGCTGCATCCGATCTATGACCAGCATACACCCCGGATGTCACGTCCGAAACTGCTTGTGTACAAGACCAGAAGATTGCTCTGGCGGCTCAGACAGCAGAAGGATCTGATGGGAACATCCATCACCAAGGGGATCTGGACTTCTCTGGTCGCCCATCTCAAATCCCCTTCGACCATTTTTGGAACAGACCGATGACGAACGTATTTGGAAGGATAATTCATTTGTTGCAGCCTCAGGAGCGCAAAAAGGCAATCATGACCTCTGTCGCCATGTTTGTCAATGCCTTGCTGGATTTTGCCAGCATCGCGGTTCTGCTTCCGGTCCTGTATTATCTGCTGGAAGGATGGGAACAGATTCGGGCCGCCTTGTTTTTCTGTGCCCTGGCGACGGTCGTCATGGTCATCAAGAGCGTGGTGTCCATTTTCATTTCCCGTTACCAGAACCGTTTCCTGCTGGGATTGTACAAGCGGATGAGCATGTCGCTCTATTCTTCCTATTATCATAGAGGTTTGCTCTATATCCGGGAACAGGGAACTTCCCGTCTGGGCTACGAAGTGAACGGAGTCTGTTATGCGTTCAGCCTCAGTCTGCTGGCACCGATCGCCAAGATGTGCGGCGATGTGCTGCTGATGCTGCTCATTGTGGGCTCCTTGCTCATCTATGCTCCCATGACGGCTCTGATTCTGGTGCTGGTCTTCATTCCGTTCGTCGTGTTCTATCTCTGCGTGATCCGGGTCAAGGCCAAGAAATATGGCAAACAGGAGATGCTGGCCAAGCAGGCTCAGTCCAAGGTGGTGCTGGAGACGTTCAACGGCTATGCGGAAATGGAAGTGAACGACGCTTTCCCGAAACAGCTGGACGAATTCCGGGAAGGAATGGACCAAATTGTGGAATCCAGTCTCAAGATGACCACCATTTCCCGTCTGCCGATGATTTTGTCGGAACTGGCGGTGATCGTCGGGCTGACCGTTCTGGTCATCTATGGTGGAGAACAGGCCAAGATGCTGGTGGCTGTCTTTGCAGTCGCCGCCTTCAAGATGATTCCTGCCATGCGTTCCATCTTGTCCGGATGGACCCAGATCCAGAATGCGGAATATGCGTTGAACGTGCTGGAAGAGGGTTTGGCCGATGACGGGAAACAGAAAGAGGAAGAGCGGAAAGAGCTGCCTTTCGAGAAGAGTCTGGAACTGTCGCACGTCTCGTTTTCCTATCCCGGTGCGGAATCGCTGTTCGACGATTGCTGTCTGGTAATTCACAAAGGGGAATATGTTGGCTTCAGCGGCGTGAGCGGCGTGGGCAAATCGACGGTTTTCAATCTGCTGCTCGGCTTCATCCGACCGCAGTCGGGTCAGATTCTGATTGATGGGGAACCGTTGACGGAAAGGGTCCGGTCCGCCTGGCTCCGCCATGTCGGTTATGTCTCGCAGGACGTCTTCCTCTTCCAGGCCTCCCTTGCGGAAAATGTTGCACTGGGCTTTGAAAAAGTGGATCGTGAACGGGTCTGGGAAGTGTTGCGTCAGGTACGTCTGGAGGAATGGGCGAAGACTTTGCCGGAAGGGATGGATACCGGCCTGGGTGAACGGGGCTGCAAAGTGTCCGGTGGACAGCGGCAGCGGATCGGCATTGCAAGGGCTTTGTACAAACAGATGGATGTGCTGCTTCTGGACGAGGCGACTTCGTCTTTGGACAACGAAGCGGAAAAGGAAATCAACGGGACTTTGTGCCGGTTGAGGCAGGATTGTCCTGGCATGACGATCTTGTCCATCGCTCATAGGAACAGTTCTCTGGTCTATTGTGACCGGATTGTGGAAATGAATGAAAATGGAATATCAGGATTATAATATAGCGGACTGCCCGTTCCGGGTGGTCGGCGAAACTTTGGTCGCCGCTGTGGCGAATTTGCAGGGATTTTCCGCATTTCTCGGAGAGGCTTCGGAGGAACCTGTCTTCTGGGTACAGGAGGGGGAAACCCTTCCGGCAGTGGAAGCGGAACTCTATCATTTCGAGTCAGATGGCGTGCAGTCGGTATTCTGCCGTACGGCAGCCGGTTTCCTGTTGAGGATGGACCGGAAAGAGGATGATCAGACGATGATTGTCTGGATGGAGAAGGAAGGGCATCGGTTTTTCCTTCAGGGCAGCTATGAACCTCAGCTGCTCCGCTTCTCCCTGTGGATGGGCTTCGGGCTTATGAATGCCTACAGGGGGCGGATCTGTCTCCATTGCAGCTGTATTGTCAACGAGGGGAAAGCCTATATCTTCCTGGGCGAGAGCGGTACGGGAAAGAGTACCCATACCTGTCTGTGGGGCCAATATATCCCTGGATCCACCTTGTTGAATGACGACAGTCCCATCCTTTCCGTGCAGGAGGGGAAGGTCTGGATGCACGGCAGTCCGTGGAGTGGCAAGACACCTTGCTACCGACATGAACATTTCCCGTTAGGGGGAGTGGTCCGTCTGTCGCAGGCGCCTTGCAATCGGATGAACCGTCTGTCCCGTCTTCGGGCGTTCGCGTCTATCCATCCGTCCTGTCCTCCGGATTTCGCGTATGACAAATTTCTGTACGACGGGCTTGTCCGAACTTTGGATGAGGTATTGAAACAGGTGCCGTTCTATCATCTGGAATGTCTTCCTGACCGGGAGGCGGCCATTCTGTCTTATGAGACATTGACGGGAAATGTCGTTCCGGATAAGGAGGGGGAGTGACGATGAGAATGGTGCTGCCGAACAATGCGTTCTTCGCCTGGGTTGCGGAGGAGCTGGAGGAATACGGAAAGGTCCGTTTCCGGGTCAAGGGGGTGTCCATGCAGCCGATGTTGAGGGACGGCGTGGATGAGGTACTTCTGGAGAAGTGCCCTGCGGAGAGTCTGCGGAAGGGCGATATTGTCCTGTTCCGTTATCATGGGGGCTATGTGCTCCATCGGATTTTCCGGATTCGGGAAGGCGTCTTCTATATGAAGGGGGACAATACGTATGGGACGGTGGAAAACTGCCGGGGCGATGAGGTGCTGGGCAAAGTGACGGGCATCTGTCGTCAAAAAAAAGAAGGTTCCCGCTTTTCTGAGCAGAAACCTTATTCTTTCAAATGGAATGTCATCAGCAGCTGGTGGCGTTTCCGTTGTCTGGTCTATCGCTATGCCTCGGCTCTTTGGAGGCGGCTCCGTTGACCGGGACTGCTTTCTTGTAAATCTTGTATCCGATTGCCGCCACTGTGATGGACATGAGTGGGGAGAGGATGTTGAAGAAGCAATAGGGCAGGTAGGTCAGGGTCGGTACTTGGAGGACGGTGGCCTGGGTCATGCCGCAGGAGTTCCATGGAACCAGTACAGAAGTGATGGTCGCGGAGTCTTCTACGGATCGGCTGAGCAGTCTGGATTCGTATCCTTTGTCTTTGTACAGTTTCTTGAACAGGTTGCTGGTGAGTATGATGGAAAGATACTGGTCACCTTGGGCGATGTTGCAGAATACGCCGCAGCCGACGGTGGCCGTCACCAGATGGATGGTCTTGTTGGCACAGCGGAGCAGCATTTCGGTCAGGCTCTTGATCATGCCGCTGCCCATGAGGACTCCAGACAGGGTGGAGGCGATGATGATGAGGAAGATGGTGTGCAGCATGCCGGTCATGCCTCTGGTGGATACCAGGGAGTTGAGGGCCTCGCTTCCGGTTTCGATGGAAGTGGAACCGTAAAGTGTAATGAAGAATCCTCTGAATCCGTTGGAGGCGGTCAGCGCTTCACCGGGAGTACCACTTCCGATTTCCGCAACCAGTTCCGGCTGTACGAAAAGGGCGGTGATTCCTGCCAGGACGGCAGAAATGAAGAGGGTGTGGATGGCTGGCAGTTTCTTCGCAATCAGGATGGCGGTAACCAGAGGGATGATCATGAGCCACGGTGAAAGGTGGAAGGTGGACTGTAGTGAAGAGGAGAACTCATTGGCCAAGGCGGTGTCGCATTGCTCGTGCATCAGACTGACAATCAGGAAGATGGTCAAGGTTATGACGATGGAGGGGACCGTCGTGATGAGCATATAGCGGATGTGGGAGAACAGCGGAGTGCCGGAAGAAGAGGACGCCAGTACGGTCGTGTCGGAGAGAGGGGAAATCTTGTCTCCGAAATAGGCTCCGGAAATGATGGCTCCTGCAGTCCAGCCTGGAGAGAAGCCTTGGGCGGAACCGATGCCGATGAGCGCGACTCCGATGGTGGCGATGGTGGTCCAGGAACTGCCTGTCACTAGAGAGACGATGGCACTGATGGTACAGGTGGCAAACAGAAAAATTTTGGGAGTGATGATTTCCATTCCATAATATATCATGGTAGGGACGACTCCACTGATCATCCATGTACCGGCAATGGCACCGATGAGCAGAAGGATGAGGACGGCTGTCCCGATGTTCTGGAAATTCTCCAAGATGGCTGTTTCCAGTGTGGCCCATTTCACTTTGTAGAAACCCATTGACAGGATGACTGCGGCGGCTGATGCCATGAGCAGCGCTACTTGGCTGCCTCCCAGCAGGGCATCGGCTCCAAAATTGCGGATGACCATGAGCATGGTGACAATCAATACGAGAATGGGAATGAGGCTGATGTACCAAGGAGGAACTTTACCTGTGCTGAGATTTTGTTTGTCTTTTTCGTTCATTTTTGATTTGTTAAATACTTGTCTTCACGACGAGCCTGCTGTTTCAGTGACTGATTCTTTTGATAGGCTGAATGACATGAAACAGCAAATGTATTAATTATTTCTATATGGAGAGTGGATTAAAACGTTAAAAAACAGAAATCGTTTTATTGTGAAATAATTAAAAAAAATATCATATTTGTGTGAATTGATGTGTAATATCTTCAAACTGTTTTGTGTGAAAAGGAGATGGTCTCTATTGGTCAACGTCTTTTTGTTGATCGTCGCAGTCGGCGTGATTGCTGTAATTGGCAAATATTATTTTTCGTATTGGCAGGTAGCCAAAGCGAATAATTCCCCCAATAGGGGATTTGAACTTCCGGAGGGTCATCCCGATATTTCTGGAAGCAGGAATCTTACATTTCCCGCAGAGGGGAAATATTGTCTGTTCTGCCATCAGGGCATAGAGCCGACTCGTCCGTTGGATTCTCCGATGATGGCGCAGATTCTCGAGAAAGGAGCAGCGCTGGGAGATCCGAACGGATGTGTGGTCTGTCATGGCGGCACCCCTTCTGAAACTGCTGACAAGGATCGCGCGCATAGCGGCGTGCCTCATGGAAGCCTGCTCAAGGCTTTCACTCCTGTACCTGGAGCTCTCCAGGTCAATGAAAATACCTGTGGACAATGCCATCAGGATCATACTTACAACGTCCATCGTTCTCTGATGAATACGGATGCCGGCAAGATGAAGGCCATTTCCTGGAGCTTCGGACATGCGACCGACACGAAGGATCATGTCTATGCCGACCACGATACGGACGATCCGGACGGACCGGAACCGAGATTCGGTACGGAGCAGTACAAGGCTTATATGAAAGAGATGGCGGAGACTTTCCCTGGACAGTATCCTACCCGTCTCAAGCAGATTCCGCAGACGGCATATGGTCAGTTGGAAACGTTGCCGGAACATGCTGCTTTCGCTTATCTCCGTAACTGCAATGCCTGCCATCTGAGCAGCAAGGGCATGCAGGACAGGGGACATTATCGTGGCATGGGCTGTGCTGCCTGCCATTCCATCTATTCCAATGAGGGCTATTACGAAGGAGGAGACCCTTCCATCGATTCCATCCGGGCCGGACATCTGTTTGTCCATTCCATGCAGGGTAGCCGCAAGTCGGCGGCCGCTGTCCATGGTATGCGGCTTTCCGGTGTGCAGGTGTCCACTTGTGCGGCCTGTCATGCGGCCGGTCGTCGTATCGGACATGCCTATCAGGGACTGATGGCTCTGGGACACAGTGATGACAGAGGACCTTTCGATGAAAATGGACGGCCGCAGCAGAAGAATGCAGGCTATGTCTTCAAATATATCCAGAACGATGCGCATCATCGTATCAGCCAGGACGGCAAGATGGTGACGGGACTGCTTTGTCAGGACTGCCATACGACCAATGCCATGCATGGCAACGGCAATATCGGTTCCACTACCTTGGCGACCATTGAGATTGAATGTGCCGACTGTCATGGTACGGCGACCCATTATCCTTGGGAACTGCCTCTGGGTTATGGGGATGAATTCGGGAAGAAGCTCGATATTGATCTGGCCCGTGGTGTAGCGGACGAACCGTTGGAGGTGACGAAGGAGTTCGGTATGGTCTATCCGAAGGAAGACGGCTATATTCTTTCGTCCAGAGGAAATCCGCTCGGAAATGTGATCCGTCGGGGCAATCAGGTGATTGTGCATTCTGAAGCCGGACACGATTTCGAAGTGCCGCTCCTCAAGCAGCTTGCAGAGGACAAGGCGTGGAAGAATCCGGCCCAGGCCGAAGTGGCGATGGTCGCTGTGGAGAAGCATATGCAGAATCTGGAATGTTATGCCTGTCATTCGACTTGGGCTCCTCAATACTATGGTTATCGCATGATCATGGATTTCAGCAAGAAGTCCATCGACTGGCTCGCTTCTGCCGAGAAATACGGTGCGGATGGAACCACTGCGGACTATCATGAACGTCCGGTCATGCAGAAGGGCGCACCGGGCTTGGGTGATTACAGCCATGTCCGTTGGGAAAATCCACCATTGGGTATCAATGGAGAAGGTCGGGTGAGTCCGGTTACGGGAGTGATCCAGGCGGTTCTGACCGTTATTGATGAAAATGGAAAAGTGGTTGCTTTCAACCGCGCGGCGCAGACTCCGGAAGGACACAGTGCCATGGAACTGGCTCCTGTCCATCCGCATACCAATTCAAGGGAAGCCCGGAACTGTTCCGATTGTCACGGCAATCCGGTGGCAATGGGTTATGGCACGGATGGCGGACGTTACGACGCCCAGCCGGATGTCGCCAAGTTCGCCGATCTGGTGGATGCGGAGGGCCGTACGGTCAGCCGTCACAGCAAGGAACAGATTGCTGCCATCAAGAATCTCCATCACGATTTCATGCAGATCCTCAATCAGGAAGGCAGGCAGATGCAGACGGTGGATTCTCATTGGCCGACTTCCATGCCTCTGACACCGGAGCAGCTGGATGTCCTGTCTCGAGGCGGTACCTGTGTGGCCTGCCATCAGGATATTCCAAAGGGATCCATTCCAATCCGGATGCTGGGCAAGATCGCAGAGGTCATCGACATGGATTTCCTGTCTGAAGAGGCTCATGGAAATCTGCTCCGTCAGAACAATGTCCTGATTGCATGGATCAAGGCTGGAGGACTGGTTGTGCTGATCATCTTCATCCCTCTGCTGGTCTGGGCAATCGTCAAAAGAAAGAAGATTGTAGAAATCCTCAAAAGATTGAAAAAATGAAACTGAAACTGATGCGAGTTCTTGCATCTTATAAAACAGCCATTGTCTCAATGGCTGTTTATGCTGTTTTGATGGCTGTGGCCACGGTCATAGAAAAATATTCTGGTACCGATGCAGCCAAAGCGCTGGTCTATTATTCTCCTCTGTTCCTGCTGCTCCAGCTGTTCATGGTGGTGAACTGCATTTGCATGGCAGTGGACCGGAAATGGGTGCAGTCCCGGAAATGGGGCAATCTGCTGCTTCACGGCGCATTAATCGTCATTCTGACGGGAGCCGGCATTACGCATTTCTTTTCTAAGGACGGTATCTTGTCCGTTCGGGAAGGGGAAAAGACCTCTGAACTGATTATCCGTAACGGGGAAAAAGATTATCGGGTGGAGAAGCTGCCATTTGAAGTGGAACTGCAAGATTTCCGTCTGATCCGTTATCCTGGTTCCAACAGCCCTTCTTCCTATGAGAGTGATCTGCTGATCCATATTGACGGCCGTCAGATAGAAGAGAAGGTCTATATGAACCACGTTCTGGACTTGCAGGGCTATCGTTTTTTCCAGGCCTCCTATGACCCGGATGAAAAAGGGACCATCTTGTCGGTCAGTTACGATGTGGCCGGCCGTACCGTGACCTATATAGGATATTTCCTGATGCTGCTGGGCTTCCTGTGCTGTCTGTTCGGGAAGAACACCCGTTTCCGCAGTCTGATCCGTCGTCTGGACAAGGCGGCAGTGGTGGCTGTTCTGGTGCTGGCCCCTCAGTTTGTCTCTGGCGCTGCGCCGTCTTTCCATCGGGAGGTTTCCAGAGAGCTGGCAGAGCAATTCGGTCAACTTCCGATGTTGTCTCCGCAGGGACGAATCATCCCGGTCAATACGTTTGCTTCCGAAATCGTGAGAAAACTCCAGCTGGAAGAACTTCCTGGGAAATGTTCTCCGGAACAATTCATTCTGGGACTGTGGGCCTGGCCGATGGAATGGGTGTCCGAGCCGCTTCTTTTCATCGAAGAGAAGGAATTGCGCAGTCAGTGGGCGGAAGGCAGAGAGTTCCTCTCTTATGCCGAGGCGTTTGATACACAGGGACACTATCGCTTCGAGGGGGAAGTCGAGAAGGCTTATCAGAAGATGCCTGCCCAACGTTCCAAGCTGGACAAGGAAATATTGAAGTTTGACGAAAGGGTCAATCTGCTTTATCAGCTGTTCAATTATCGGCTGGTCCGTCTTTTCCCGGTACCGGGAGATGTGAAAAATCACCGCTGGCTCTCTCCGGGAGAAAAAGCGGAAGGGGTTGATGACCGTTTCCTCATGGAAATGGGAGATCTGTTCGACGATTTGTTGGAATCGGTAGCGCAGGACGATGGGAGCAAGGCATTGGAGGCCATTGCCGGCTATCAGCAGAAGTATTCTCTGGTGGAGATCTATCCAGAGAAGTTGCAGGCGGAAGTCCGTTACAACCGGATGGACCTGCTCCGTCACTGCAAGCGGACCTATTTGATTGCAGGAGCGATTCTGCTGATCCTGTCCATTGTTTCCTGGTTCTTCCACCGGGAGAGGAAGGGAGTGAAGATAGCGAGAACCATCTTGTTCGTGGGCGTGCTGGTCGCTTTTGCCGTCCATGCCGCCAACATGGGAATCCGCTGGTATATTTCCGGCCATGCGCCGTGGAGCAATTCCTATGAAACCATGGTGCTCCTGTCATGGAGTGCCGTACTGGGAGGACTTCTCTTCTCCAGAAAGAGTTTCATTTCCTTCTCTCTTGCCACGATATTGGCTGGGGTCGTCCTCTTTGTTTCAGAACTCAACTGGATGGACCCTCAGATTACCCCTCTGGTTCCTGTCCTGAAATCTCCATGGCTCATGTTCCACGTGGCCGTCCTCATGGTGGCATACGGATTTTTCGGAATCAGCTGCATGATTTCGCTGACCAACCTGATTGTGCTGGCAGCTCGTGGCAGGAACAACCGTCTCATGCTGGAGACACGGGTGGACCGGCTCAGCATCATCAATGAAATGTCCCTGGCTCTTGGATTGGCACTGATGATGGTCGGAATCTTCCTGGGAGCCATCTGGGCAAATGAATCTTGGGGCCGTTATTGGAGCTGGGACCCTAAGGAGACCTGGGCGCTCATCACGGGAGTCGTCTATGCGGCGGTGCTTCACCTCAGATGGCTGGGCAAGAAGAACAACCTGGTGTTCAATCTGTTGGCGCAGCTTTCCTTCCTGACGGTACTGATGACCTATTTCGGGGTCAATTATCTTTTGAGCGGCATGCATTCCTATGGCAATACCAGCGGTCTCGCCACTGTGCCGGTATGGGGCTATCTGCTGTTCGGCATGGTTTTCATCTTGCCTGGAACGGGTGCATTGTTGTCATATTTCCGTTTATCTGATTCGAAACATAGTTCAATAGAATCACGATGAATTGAATGTGGATTTTTTGCTGAGAGGCCATTCATTTCTCAATTTCAGCACAATTCAATGTTTATGATATCTTGGTCAATACTTGTTGTTCTTGAGGCGATGTCAGCCTGTAGAAAGTTCTGGTTGAGGTTGTCTTCATTCCATTTGGAACAAATCTGTTTCGTCATGCAATATGTGGCGGAGTATTCAATGATAGAAGATTGATTTTTGATGAGATAGAGCAGTAGATGGCTCCGTCTTCCATTTCTAGTTCACCGTTTAAAACATGCTGTTTATTTTGCAGTTATGAACATTTGTTCATAACTTTGTAAAAAGTTCATGATTGTTATGAAAGGAAGACCGAAATCAATAAGGACAATTTCTTTTATTCCAGCTGTAGCTGGTTTCAATCCTTTTGGTGGCCAAACGAAGCCTCTTGATGGGAATCCAGTGGTTATGACATATGAAGAATATGAAGCTTTGCGTCTGAATGATTATGAGAAACTGATTCAATGTGAGGCGGCAGAAGTGATGGGGGTGTCTCGTCCTACGTATACACGCATTTATATGAGTGCACGTCAGAAGATTGCCAAGGCTTTCGTGGAGGGAAGGAGAATTGATATCCGGGGAGGAAGTGTGCAGTTGGAAAGCGGCTGGTATTTCTGCAAGAACTGTAAGTCCATTTTTTCGGTTTCAGGAGGGAATGAAGTGGTATGCGGACTTTGTGGAAGTCATGATGTGGAGCCGTATGTGCTGCCTGACACTGATTTTCATCTTTATCCTAAAAGGAAGAAATGTTGTTGTAAACGTGACAATGAGAAGAAATAGAAACATATTTAGACGAATAAATTATGAAAGTTGCGATTACATGTCGGGAAAATGACAGGAATGCCATAGTAGATCAGCGTTTTGGCCGTTGTGTTTGGTTCGCAATTTACGATACGGAAACGGCAGAATTGGAATTTGTTCAGAATACGGCAAGGGACGCTGACGGAGGGGCAGGACCGGCTGCCGTAGCAGTCGTGGCGGGGAAAGGAGTTGCCAAAATCCTTTCTGGAGAATTCGGCCCCAAGATCAAGCAGATGTTGATGGAATTGAACATCCAGATGGTGATGGTCAAAGAAGAAAAGACTGTTGCCGAATTGATTGGCATTTTGAAATAGGAACACTGATATAATTTGAAAAGATATGAAACAGACAATCGCTATTCCAATGACAGAAGGTGTTTTGAGTGGACATTTCGGACATTGTGAACAATTTTATTTTGCAGAAGTGGAGGAAAAGAAGATTGTAACAGAGCGAATCCAGACTCCACCGGAGCATGAACCGGGCCTTTATCCAAAATGGGTGAAAGAGCAGGGGGGAACCTTGGTCATTGCCGGAGGGATGGGACATAAAGCTTGTGACTTGTTTGCCCAGCAGGGAGTTGAAGTTATTGTTGGAGCACCTCATGATGTGCCTCGTCATATAGCAGAAGCCTATTTGGCAGGAATATTGGAGACCAGTTCCAATTCTTGTGATCACTGATGAAGATTGCGGTTGCAAGCGGTAAGGGAGGGACGGGAAAAACTTTTTTCTCGACCAATCTATTTGTGGCCCTGAGACAAGCAGGCAAGGAGGCCATGATGGTCGATTGCGATGCGGAAGTGCCAGACGATGCACTGTTCTTGCCGGGCAGCCTTCTGGAAGAGAAACCGACGGAGGTCATCTGCCCGGTGGTGGATCCGGATCTGTGCCGGTTCTGTGGCCAGTGCTCTCGGAATTGCCGCTTCAATGCCATCACCTGCCTGCCTTCACTTCATTATGTGAAGGTGCATGAAGATTTTTGTCATGGCTGTGGTGCCTGTATTCTCGAATGTCCTTTCCATGCCGTGCAGGAAAGCCGGAAGGCGGTGGGAAGAATACAGCTCTATGAACTTCCGGGTTTCGCTTCTGGAAAGAGGAAGCCGGATCTGATTGTGGGACAGATGCAGGAAGGGGAACATTCTCCCGTACCGGTCATCCGTCATGCAATCCGTGAAGCGCTTTCTTGGAATCCCTCTTATCTTATTCTGGATGCCCCTCCGGGCAGTACCTGTCCTTTCGTCAATACGGTGAACTGGGCGGATTGGGTGATTCTGGTCTCTGAGCCGACCCCCTTCGGTTTGAGCGATCTTCGGCAGACGGTCCGTATCTTGAGAGAGATGGGAAAGGCTTTCTGTGTCGTTGTCAATAGAGCGGATATCGGAATCTCAGATTTGTCTGATTGGCTGGCGGAAGAACAGATTCCCGTGCTGGCGGAAATTCCGTATTCCCAGGAGATTGCGGCGACCTATGCAGAAGGACGGCTGGCGGTAAAAGACATTCCGTCTGTAAATTCTTTGTTTGAAACAATGCTTGATCGGATTTCAGAATATGAAAATTGCAGTTGTAAGCGGTAAAGGAGGAAGCGGAAAGTCGAGTGTGACGGCGGCTTTGGTTTCACTTGCGGAGCAGGTCGTGGCAGTGGATTGTGATGTGGATGCATCCAATCTGCCGCTGCTGTTCCCTCATGAGGTGATCTGTTCGGAGGACTTTGCCTCCGGAACGGTTCTGAGGGTGGACCCTTCTGTCTGTACAGGTTGTGGAAAATGTGTGCAGGACTGTTCCTACGAGGCATTGGAACGGAATCCTGACGGGAGCATCCGCATCCATGACCTTTTCTGTGAAGGCTGCGGTCTGTGTGAACGGCTCTGTCCTGTCGGTGCCATCTCGCTGGAGGTGTCTGCCGGGAGCAAGATTTATACGAGCCGCTTTGCCGGAGGAACGATGATCCACGGGGAAATGCGTCCGGGCGATGACAATTCAGGCAAGATGGTGACCCGGATCCGGGAAATAGCCGATCTGGTCATGGAAAAGTCAGGAACCGCTCTTCAGATTCTGGACGGACCTCCTGGAATCGGTTGCCCGGTCCTGTCCACCCTCATCGGAATGGACCGTACTCTGCTGGTCTGTGAACCGACGGTGTCGGGAATGTCCGATATGGAACGGATCTTCTCCGTTGCGCATCATCGAGGCGGCCGGATGGCTGTTGTCATCAACAAATACGACATCTGTCCTTCCAATACCCGGGCCATTGAGGATTGGTGTGCGGCAGCCGGTCTTCCTGTCATTGGCAGGTTGCCTTTTGACAAAGTGATGGTGGATGCGCAGGTACAGGGAAAATCCATCATTGAGTATTTTCCGCACTGCCGCTGTTCCGAGGTGCTTCACGATATTTTCAGGAAGATAAATTGTTGATTTTATGTTCTCTTTTAGAGTAGTTTGACTAAATTTGTTCTAGTCACTAAAATTTATCCTATTATGTCTAAATTTATACAAGAATTCAAGAGTTTCGCCATAAAAGGCAATGTCGTTGATATGGCAGTCGGTATCATCATTGGTGGGGCTTTTGGAAAAATTGTCAGTTCTCTGGTAGGGGACATTATCATGCCTGCAGTCAGTCTTGTTGCAGGAGGTGTCAACTTTACAGAATGGAAATGGGTTATCCGTAAGGCAGTATTAGATGTGGATGCCAATGTTGTGACACCGCAGTTGACTATCAATTATGGCAATTTTATCCAGGTCACTTTGGATTTTCTCATCATTTCATTCTCAATCTTTTTGGTAATCAAGGCTTTGAACAAGGCAAAGGAATTAGGCAAGAAGGAAGAGAAGGAGGCTGTTGAAGCTGCTGGCAAGGTGGCTGCGGAAGCCAAGGCAGTGGAAGAGGCAAAGAAAGCAGAAGAGGCTGCATCAGCCGCTGCTGCTGTGGATGCCAATACAGAACTGCTCAAGGAAATCCGTGATCTGCTCAAGGCACAATCAAAGTAGATATTCTATGATCCTCTGTTGAGGAACAAAAGGACAGAGCTCGTCCAGATGCATTTCATCAATGGCCAGCTGGATCAGTTGCTCTTCCGTCGGAAAATGTACGGCTTCTTTGGAATTTTCCATGGAAGCCTTCTTTTTATGGAAATGTCGGCCAGCATCGAGCAGGACTGCTTTTGGAACCAGTCCGATGATTTCCGTTCCTGTAATTTCCTGTCCTCTTTGGTGAGCGGATTCACAGACCGTCTCATAGGCTTTGTGCAGGGACGTGGCGTTCACGTCAGTGATATTCATGGAAACCTGCGCCTTGCCGTATTCTTCAATGTACCAGCCGATGGCTTTGCATCCTTTCAGTTTGCCCGGCTGCCACAAGGTCTTTCCTTCTTCGTCTTTCTGTACTTCTCCGTCCACAAGGAGCTTTCTTCCTTTTTCCCGGACATCACAGGCAATCTCCTGTGCTGTTTCTGTGGAGCGTGAATTGAGGTTGAAGTTGACCGCAATCAGGAAATTGCGCGCTCCCACATTGGTTGCGCCGGCTTTCGCTGCCATTTCCGTCCATTCGGACGGACCGAAATCGGGTCTCTTCCCGGCAGTTTCCATCTTGTTCCGGAGCCCCTCATATTCTCCTGCCCGGCAGACAGCCAGATTCTTCCGGTCAGGTTGGAAGGCTGCCGCTTCATAACAGTAGCAGGGGATTCCCAGTTCTTCATAGAGTCTCCTCGCCAGATTTCTGGCGAGTTCCTTGCATTCGTCCAGCGAGATCCCGGATACCGGAACCAGCGGCAGGACATCCGTCGCTCCTAACCTTGGATGTGTGCCGTGATGTTGTCTCATGTCAATCAGTTCGGCTGCTTTTCGGGCACCACGGAAGGCAGCTTCACAAACCGCTTCCGGATTTCCTGCAAAGGTGATGACGGTACGGTTGGCGGCTTTCCCCGGGTCGATGTGGAGCACTTTCACCGATTCATCTTGTTCTCCTGTGGACAGGTGGCTGATTGCCTCCGCAATGGCGCGGATGATTTCCGGGCGGCATCCTTCGCTGAAGTTGGGGACACATTCTATGATCTTTTCCATAATCTGTCAATAGATGAAAAGAGTCCGGCCTGGAGGACAGACCGGACGTATCTTTACAGGTAGGTGACCTCCAAATCCCAATCCCAGCAGCCGAAATAGAGGTTTCCACCTTCCCATTCGACTTCTCCTCTCTGGAAGTCCACGGTTTCACTTCTTGGATATTTCTTGGTCGGGCTGAGCGGACAGCCGAAATCCTGGTTCACGACCATTCTCCAGGAGTCGATACCTCCCAAAAAGAAGTAATCTTCGTCCGTACAGGTATCCAGACCTAGACAAGTCGGAATGCCGAAAGACTGGTCCACTGGTACCCAGCCGACCCCTTCAAAGTAGATTTCTCCCCAGTCATGCAGGTTCCAAGCTCTCGGATGCATCATGAATCCGCTCTGGAAATGAGCAGGAATGCCTTTGTAGCGGCACATAGTGACAAAGAGGAGAGTGACCTGACCGCAGTCGCCGTGTTTGCCGGCAAGAACATACTCCGGAATGTTTTCAATGGTGGAGTATTCTCTGGCTGATGCCCAAGGGAAATTGTCATTTACCCAAGTGAAGAGGGCTTTTGCCTGGAGATAAGGGTTTTTGATTCCAGCGGTCAGCGAATCAGCGATGGCCTTGATTCGAGGGGTGAAGCGGATGTGCTTCTCCCTTTCCTGGGTGTATTTCCGGTAGAGTTCGCTTTCTTTGTTGTAAGGGCGAACCCGTTGCTCCAGATTGCGATGGGATTCCGCATAGGAGGTGTATTCAAATTCTTCCTGGAAAACGATTGGAAAATCCTTGATGGCCTGCGCTTCCATGTAGAGAGTGCTGTGTGGACAGTCTTTGTCTGCGAACTGGATCAGGTCAGAATCGGCACTCTGGGTCTGGAAATAGTTGAGTGCATCCACTTTGCAGCTTGCACCCAGGAATTTGACGTCCTGCTGTCTGGCAATGTCTGTCCTTGGATAAGGCATCCAGCAGCGGACGGTCTTTCCTTCCGGAACGACATTTTCGTGGACACGGATGGTATATTTCACTCTCATCCGTTTAGGGGCGGTCAGAACTTCCTCGCTGGAAAGCACTTCAGGAATGTTCTTGGCGATGGCCTCGTCTGTTTTTCCCATCGGCTTCCTTTCCGGATTGGCGGTTCCGTCCTTCTCTTCTTTGATCTGGCGGCATTCGTCGTTGATGCGGAAGAGGTTCGGGCCGGCATTGTGGAAATAGAGACGCTTTCCATCCAGTTCCATTGATTCCAGTTCGCCAGAAGTGGTCCATTGGTCAATCTGGTCTTCCGTTACCTGAGGAATGTATTTCTGGATATAGGTTTTGACTTCTTCTCTTGTCTTGTTGAAATCCCGTAGCAGTCTTCCATGGAGATCATTCTCCCATGAATATTTCGGCTGGCAGGAAAGAGCCAGGAAAAGACTGGCTCCAATCAATAGTAATTTTCTCATTGTCAATAATATATGTTGTTTTGAGATTTGACAGTTATAGTTTCTTCAGGCCGATACCCGGTCTGTCCGGCAGGGTGATTTTTCCGTTTACCACAGTCATGCCTTCATACAGGTCATTGGCGATGAGAAGGTTTCCGTCCAGGTCGGCGAAATCGACAGCAGGAGAAAGCTGGGCGGCGGCGGATACAGCACAGGAGGTCTCTGTCATACAGCCGATCATCACTTTCATGCCTTCTGCCCTCGCATAGTTCAGCATCTTCCAGGCTTCTCTCATGCCGGTGCATTTCATCAACTTGATATTGATACCAGTATAGGCTCCCTTGATGCGTGGAATGTCTTTGAGACGCTGTATTCCTTCATCTGCAAAGATAGGAAGCGGACTGCGTTCGGTGATCCAGGCGATGTCATCCAGCTGGTTGCCAGGCATCGGCTGCTCCACCATGACAATTCCTTTCTCTTGGAGCCAGAAGATTTCATCCAGGGCCTTTTCTCTGTCTTTCCAGCCTTGGTTGGCATCCACTGCAATCGGAAGATCCGTTATTTCCCGGATGGTTTCAATCATTTCCTTGTCATTTTCTCTTCCGACTTTTACTTTCAGAATATTGAACAGGTTTGCACATTCTTTGGTCTTCTCACGGATGACGTCCGGTGTGTCAATTCCAATGGTAAAGGTGGTGTCTGGCGCTTTCAATGGGTCCAGCCCCCAGATCCGATACCAAGGCTGCCCCATGAGCTGCCCTACAAGGTCGTGAAGGGCAATATCCACTGCCGCTTTCGCTGCGCTGTCTCCGTCGGACAAACTGTCCACGTAAGAAAGAATATCCTCCAGGTTGAAGGGATTGCTGAATTGACTCAGGTCCACTTTCTTCAGAAAGTTACAGACACTTTCTACTGTTTGGCCAAGGTATGGAGGCATGGAAGCTTCTCCGTATCCGGTGAACCCATCATATTCAATTTTCACTTGGACATCGGGGGTTGTTTTGCGGGAGTAGGTGGCTACTGTGAAGACATGTTTGAGTTGCAGCTCATATGGTTCGAAGGTCAGTTTCATCTTGGCCCTACCGTGGGGGTTGATGCTGTAGGGCTTGATGATGTTCTGTTTGTTGGAGCATGAATTGCTTAAAAGGATGCTGGAACCTGCCGCTGCCATGGTAGCTGTTTTCAGAAAATCTCTTCTTCTCATGTTTTTATAGTTTTAGATATAAGTGGGCCGTCGTGGACGGACAAATTGCAAGCCTAAAGTTACGAATAATTAAGATACAAAAAGATAGTGTACAATAAAAATTCCCGGCTGACA
>RCNI01000446.1_pt1 | contig 25947 bp, 24 predicted proteins | sample 2041151 | NCBI WGS metagenome assembly RCNI01 (sample SAMN09708214, study PRJNA481090) | feces metagenome | isolation source: feces | place: Antarctica: Albino Rookery | reverse complement strand
TGCTCATCTGCATCATGATGATGGTGCTCATCTGCATCATGATGATGGTGCTCATCTGCATCATGATGATGGTGCTCATCTGCATCATGGTGATGATGCTCCATCCCCTCAGTAACTACTAAAGGCTTTAAGGATGTTCTTAAAATGTCAAATAAATCAATATTTACTCTATCAGGATTACTAGAATTCTTCAAAGCACTATCCACCCATTTATCTGAATGTCCACCAACATAAATGAAAACATCAGCTTCAGCAATAGCTAACATATCTTCTGAAGACGGCTGATAACTATGTAAATCAACACCATTTTTCAACAATAGCTTCAGCTCAACATTTTTATTGTCAACACCGACAATCTCTCTAACCCAATCATATTCTGGGAAGATTGTAGCCACAACCTTAAGCTTATGATTGGTGACCATATCCTCCTTTTCGTCATTAGGCCAAATTACATAGCAAAAATACCCTAGTGCGATAAGTATAACTGTCCAAATTATCATAAATTTTTTCATATAAAACCTCTATTAAAATAAGCAAATATAAAAAACATTTTTATTCTTTACGATAAACCAATACTTATTTCAGTATGATTTCAGCATGAAAGCTTGACCTTCAAACTAACCAGTGTATCGTTGGCACAAAAAAACATTAAGAGCACTATTAAGCCCCAATAAGCCTCTTTCAATAATAAATTAACTGCTAAGTCTGAATCATCAAAGGTAATTTTTTCTAACAACTGCTCGTAAACCTGCAACTGATAACATACCTGACAATCAAGTTCTCTACAATCGTGGTTTACCATTTTCGTATTGAACATAAACAAGAACACACTTGTAATTATCAAAACAGCACATGCAACCATGGCTATAGTTTGGAGATATTTTTTCAAATTTACTACCTCTTAAATATGGGCCAACTCTTCAGAAGTACGCTTTTTACAACAATCCTCACAAATACCATACAGCACAGTTTTATTCAAATCCAAGAAAAAAGCATTTTTCTCTAGCAACTTTTGCCGTAAAAGCTCACTCAAAATATGGTCAGCATGAAAAATTTTACCACAAATAGTGCATTTTACATGAATTTCATTCCGACAATGTCTATCATCAATATAACGAAAGCTTGCTTCTCTACCATCCATAGCTACATTTTTCTTAATTATCCCTGCTTCCAACAAACGGGAAATATTACGATAAATCGTACTAATGCTAATAACATCTCCTTCAGAAGTAAGTTCATCCCTTATTTCTTCAACTGTAAAATACCGATGGGGAAATTTCTTTAAAAATTTATATAATTGTGTACGTTGTTCTGTCTTGTAACCCATCACCATAGCCTCCTATAATTTGCGAATTATTCTCAACTTATTTTAAGCTATGCTATCATAAATCTCTAAGCAAGTCAAGATATTGTTTTCCTTGCTAGATAAATTTAAAAGCACATTTCTGCATCAGTACGCAAACATCCTCCAGAATAGCGCATTTCAACATTTTTATCAAAAAAAGTACTATATTTACCATTAGTCCAACTTTTATTAATTACGAAATTAGTAGTATTAATACTCTTACTAACCATCCTATTAGTGTTATAAGTATGTTCATTACCACCTGAAGCTAAATAATCAAAAATACATTCATTCTAGACAATTACAGTCCTTTTATGTTCTCTAGTTTCAGTCCATTGCACCTTCAGGCTGTAAATATTTTTAGCGATATAGGATAATCTACTTAATTTCTCCTTACTACTAGCCGCAATCCTTCTTACATATGGATATTCATAATTACAGGCATCATTAAAAGCACACTACAAAGAAAATTCCACTCCTGAAAATTTAGCCATTTCTATGTTAAATAATTTTACACAATCATCAGAATACAAATAAGTCAAATCCATAATGATAGCATCTTTTTATCTCTTTAAACAATAAAAAACTTACTATGAGTACATTTATCAAATTTTTATAAAAAAATTCAAAACCTTTACTTTTTTCTAGCTTCAAATCAGGAATCCCTAAAAGATTAAAATCATAGCATCTACCTTTACCAGTTACTTCCCAAGACTTATATAACTGCTCGGTAGTAGAGCAGCCTTATAACCATCACCATAGCTGGCCTTAAATTGTAAGCCTTCATCGATAAAATAAGTCAAGCCAACGCTAGATAAAGTCTCTCCGCCAAAAGAACCATGATAATCATAACAAAAAACAGATACTAACAAAGGCTTCTCTGTTAATTCCCCCGCATATAATCCATCTATTGTTCTGTACTTTTATTTAGCAAAACATGGTTAATAATAATTTTACCAGCATTTCTTACATATTCTGCAACAACCACCAACTAGTGTTCTACTAGTAATTCTTTTATATTTTTTGTCATGAGTATTGAAATAAATATTTTTAACGTATTCTTGACCTGCAATGAATTTTATGATAGTATGATTTGCGAATCATTTGCAACTTCTCGCTTAGAAAAACTTTTTTGCATAAAAAATACTCTACAAGCAACATAATCTGCTAACCATCTTAAACAAGAAAACAGGTGAAAGATTTAATGTATATTTATAGAATAAGCAGAATAATATTTTTTATCATATTTTTACTGGCAACTGCTTCAAGTGAAAATCCTACTCTTGCTACGAGCCCAGTAGATATTAATTTATCTCATTTTAATCCTAATTTGCTTTATGCTGAAGTTTATAACATGAGCCAGAACCCTCAAAACTACATAGGAAAAACCATTAAGCTTATCGGTCAATTCGGATATTATCAAAAATTTGATAATTCAGGCAGGCCCCTTCCTGAAAGCAGAATACCCATTTGTATTATTGGCGATGCCATGGGCTGCTGTTGGATAGAAATTAGACTTATGCCGATAAATGAAGCTGAATTTTTTCAAAACTATCCTGCTCATGACAGTACTATTGTTATTACAGGAATTTGTGATATCACCTATAATCAACAGCTACAATCCTCCTCTTTGCTCATACGTCAAGCAGATATTCAGGTAATAAAATAAAGCTCATTTGACTTTTAGCCTCGAATCCTAAACAAACCTCTAAACATTAGGAAGTTTTTAAAAGAACTGTACGACAGCGATATTTAAGCATACTATACGCTATTATTTTAATATTTATTTAATTATGTTTAATATATCTGTATAAGATGCATTCCTAATTATTAATGATTTAATTATAAATGTATTTACCATAAAAAATAGCCAGCTTTACAACAGCAGATAACCTGTCTGCTGTTATCCTTGAATTAATCCAATTAATGTTCAAAGGAACATAGTAGGTAAGATCCTCTTCAATACTTTCCTCAACCCTCTTTGTAACTTCTTTAAGCTTAATAAAATACAGCTCTTCGGATACTTGCTTTGGCTTTTTCTCGATCAGCTTTTTATTTTTTAATAGATGGTCTTAAGCATTTTAAGTACAAACTTAATTTTTGTTCCAGGTATAACAAAGAAAACATTACAGATAACGCTACAGCGTCGGTATTTAGCAGCAGGGTACATTTCTCCTGCTGCTTCTTATATATCCATACTTTTATCTCCAACAGTGAGATTTACACCCTCTAGACATCTGCTTCGGAGCCACTAAAAAAAGCCCAGTTAACCTTATCTTCCTTCATACCCTCGACAGTGCCCGATACTTCGCGGTAACCATTTTCGGTTACCGTAATAGCTACAAATATAACTACGTTTTCTAATTCACGGCCCTAAAATGATGACGTAAGTAGAATCTATCTGCTTATAAGTATTCACTACTATTAATTGGTATATTTTCCACTCCTCGATATTTTAACGTAGAGAGAGAAACCTTTGGGGCCCAATAAAGCTTCAATTATATCATAAACTCACCAAACAGAAGCTCCCTCTAGGTACATATCAATATAAAAGCTTCTTTAACACTTCTTTCATAACAATAGTACCACCAATACTAACTGTTTTAAACGCAACACCGTTAAGATGTGGCTATTTTCTAAAGCTAGTAGTAAGGTTACATTTGCAGTGGCTACTATGATAGCTTTCACATTTTTTATTACGCTCATAACGAACTGCTTGGATAAACTTTTCTACTTCAAATTCGAGTAATTCATTAAAAGTTTCTTTAAGCGTGCTCTTGATTGCTTCCTCGTTTAGTTATACAATTTTCTCAGACATGGTTTGTGTTCTCCTTTCAGAATGGTGTCTCGTAACTTCATTCTACCAAGGATCTGCAAACCATGTCTATTTGTTTTTGCACAACTTATTGTACCTTATCAATTTTTATTGTAGCATATTTTGATGGTAAATAAAAAACACGAAGTAAGTTCTAATTATCCACTTACTTCGTATTCTTCATAGCTTTATTAATGCCAAGGCAAGAATAAAATATTTCTTATATTAGAATTTTCTCCAAACCATTTTATCAACTACGCCAGTATAGGATTGAATAATCTTTACTACCTTAGTGCTGACATTTTCTTCTACATAGTCAGGAACAGGAATACCATAATCACCATCATTATTCATTGCTACAGCAGTATCAACAGCCTGTAGCAGTCTATCCTGATCAATACCTGCTAAGACAAAGCAGCCTTTGTCAAGGGCTTCGGGGCGTTCAGTAGAAGTACGGATGCATACTGCGGGGAAGGGATGACCAACACTGGTAAAGAAGCTGGATTCCTCCGGCAGGGTACCACTATCGGATACTACCGCAAAAGCGTTCATTTGTAAGCAGTTATAGTCATGGAAGCCCAAGGGTTCATGTTGGATAACACGTTTATCCAGCTGGAAGCCACTTGCTTCTAAACGTTTTTTACTTCTCGGATGGCAAGAATACAGAATAGGCATGTCATATTTTTCAGCCATTTTGTTAATAGCAGTAAATAAGGATAAGAAATTCTTTTCAGTATCAATATTTTCTTCTCTATGAGCAGAAAGCAGAATATATTTACCCTTTTCCAAGCCCAAGCGTTGATGAACATCGGAAGCTTCAATTTTTTCCAGATTATTATGCAATACTTCAGCCATGGGAGAACCAGTTACATAGGTTCTTTCCTTCGGCAATCCACAATCTGCCAGGTATCTTCTTGCATGCTCAGAATAAGCCATATTCACATCGGAAATAATATCTACAATGCGACGGTTAGTTTCTTCCGGCAGGCACTCGTCCTTGCAACGATTACCAGCTTCCATATGGAAGATAGGAATATGCAGACGTTTAGCACCAATTACGGAAAGGCAGGAGTTAGTATCGCCCAACACTAAAACAGCATCAGGTTTAATTTCTACCATCAGCTGGTAGCTTTTAGCAATAATATTACCCATGGTTTCACCCAGGTCATTACCGACTGCATTTAAATAGATTTCCGGATCATCCAATTCTAAATCATGAAAAAACACACCATTCAAATTGTAATCGTAGTTTTGACCAGTATGTGCTAAAAGACAATCAAAATATTTTCTGCATTTCTTAATTACTGCTGCTAAACGGATAATTTCCGGTCTAGTACCAACAATAATCAAAAGCTTTAATTTACCATTATTTTTAAAAGTAGCTTTAGTATCCATTCTTCCACCTCAATTACTTTTTATAAAACTGTAGGGGAACAACCTCCCCAGAATCTACTTTTATTCCACTCGGCAGACGATTTTCGCCTTTCACAATAGCTCCAGGAGCTAAATGACAGCCAGCTTCAAGAATACAATCATGGTCCACAATAGCCCCACAATTAATAAGACAAGCCTTGTGCAGTACTGTGCCTGTATTCACTATGGCATAGGGCATCAAAACACAACCAGGAGCTACTTCAGCCTTAGGACTGACATAGGCCAGGGGATGAATAATAGTAGCCAGCTTAATACCAGCGGCAGCTATTTTTTCTTCCCACTCCACTCTACCCTTATTATTGCCAAAGGCAGGATACATTTCTGTGTTATCAGCTTTAAACTTTAAATAATCAGAGCAAGTACCGACTATGTCGGTACCTGTTGCTTTATCATCTAAAAATTTAATTTCAATATATTTACCTGTCTGGATAGCAATGTCTGCCACTACCTTGCCGTGACCACCTGCACCTAAAATAATTAATTTCATAATTATACTTCCTCAAAGAAAGTGTCAGGGTGGTTAGGATCAAAGGCTTCATTAGCCCACATGACGGTAACTAAATTTTCAGTATCAGACAGGTTAATGATGTTATGAGTATAACCAGGCAACATATGAATAGCTTTAATCTCTTCACCAGTTACTTCAAATTCTAATACTTCATCAGTGCCAACCTTGCGTTCCTGAATTAAGCCATGACCTGCTACAACCATAAAGAATTCCCATTTAGTGTTATGCCAGTGCTGACCCTTAGTAATACCAGGCTTACTGATGTTAATGGAAACCTGACCACAGTTGGTAGTTTTCAAAAGCTCGGTAAAGCTACCACGAGCATCCTCATTCATCTTCAAAGGGAAGGCTACCTTTTCTTTCGGTAAGTAGGAAAGGTAGGTGGAATAGAGCTTCTTCGCAAAGGAATTAAAGGGAATGTCCGGTACTACCAAAGTACTGGACTGCTCTTTAAACTGGTCTAGCAAGTCTACAATTTCACCTAAGGTTACATGGTGAGTAGTAGGAACATAGCAGTATTTACCAGCTTCCACAGCTACGGCATTTACACCTTCAAATTCACAGTGATGTTCTTTACCCTCTAAGATATCGAACATTTCTTCTACCAAGTCATCAATATAGAGTAATTCTAATTCAGTAGCTCTATCATTAACTTGAATAGGCAAATCGTTAGCAATATTATTGCAGAAAGTAGCTACGGCACTATTGTAGTTAGGACGGCACCATTTACCAAAAAGATTTGGGAACCGGTACACCAATACCTTAGCACCAGTTTCTTCCGCATATTTGAAGAACAGCTCTTCACCTGCCAGCTTGGACTTACCATATTCAGAACCGGCATAGCGACCTAATAAGGTTGCTTGAATGGAAGATGATAACATTACCGGGCAGGTATTATTATGCTTCTTCAGGGTATCTAAAAGTATGGAAGCAAAGCCAAAGTTACCTTCCATAAATTCGCTGGTATTTTGCGGACGGTTTACACCTGCCAAATTGAATACCACATCTGCTTCCTTGCAGAAGCCATCCAACAATTCATGGTCAGTAGTACGATCATATTCAAAAATTTCATCAATCTGGATATTACAGGTACGATTTTTGCCTTCTTTAATATTGTATAAATTGGCTACCAGGTTTTTACCTACAAAACCCTCGGAGCCAGTAACTAAGATTTTCATAGCCTACTCCTTATTTATTCCAGTTAGCCAATTCTTCACGAATATATTCTAAGGATAAGAGTTTTTCCTTAACCTGCTCCACAGTCAAAAGTTCAGTATTACTAGAATCAAACTCAGTCAATTGTGTTCTCTCAACATTACCTTCACTGAAGTATTTATCATAGTTTAAATCACGTTTATCACAGGGAACACGATAAAAATCGCCCATATCAATAGCGTGAGCACATTCTTCATTAGTCAATAAGGTTTCATACATTTTTTCACCATGACGAATGCCAATAACCTTAATTTCATGACCAGGGGCAAACAACTCAGTAACGGCTTTAGCCAGTACTTCAATAGTGCATGCAGGAGCCTTTTGCACCAAGATATCACCACTAGTACCATTTTCAAAAGCAAACAGGACTAAATCCACTGCTTCATCCAAGCTCATGATAAAGCGAGTCATAGTAGGTTCAGTAATAGTAATAGGATTACCATTACGAATTTGCTCAATCCAAAGAGGTACTACAGAACCACGACTGCAAAGCACATTGCCATAGCGAGTACAACAAATTTTAGTTCTTTCCGGTTTCACTGTTCTAGATTTAGCCACAATAACCTTTTCCATCATGGCCTTACTAGTACCCATAGCGTTTACGGGGTAAGCTGCCTTATCAGTAGAAAGACAAACTACATCCTTAACCCCTGCCTCAATAGCAGCAGTAAGCACATTTTCTGTACCTAAAACATTAGTCTTTACAGCTTCGATAGGAAAGAATTCGCAGGAGGGAACCTGTTTTAAAGCAGCTGCATGGAAAATGTAATCTACATCATGCATAGCATTTTTAACAGATGCCAAGTCACGAACATCGCCAATAAAGAACTTAATCTTATCGGCTACTTCAGGCATACGAGCCTGGAAATCATGGCGCATATCATCCTGTTTTTTCTCGTCACGGGAGAAAATACGAATTTCACCAATATCGTTTTTTAAGAAACGATTCAGCACTGCATTACCAAAGGAACCAGTACCACCAGTAATCAATAAAGTTTTATCTTTAAAAAGTGACATGTCCAACCTCCAAAATATCTGCTATTCTCTTAGAAGCCAAACCATCACCATAGGGATTAGAGGCTTTACTCATAGCTTCATAAGCTTCTTTGCTGGTTAAAAGCTCAGAGAAATATTTATAAATAGCTTCTTCATCGGTACCTACTAATTTTAAGGTACCTGCAGCAATACCTTCAGGACGTTCTGTAGTATCACGCATAACTAATACAGGTTTTCCTAAGCTAGGAGCTTCTTCCTGAATACCACCACTATCTGTCAAAATAAGAAAAGCTTTAGAAAGGAAGTTGTGGAAATCCAAAACATCCAAGGGTTCAATAATCTTAATACGATCACAACCGGCTAGTTCTTCTTCAGCTTCTTCTCTTACTACAGGATTCATATGTATAGGATAAATTGCCTTAACATCAGGATGTTCATCCATGACACGACGAATTGCTCTAAACATATGATGCATGGGATCGCCTAAGTTTTCTCTACGGTGAGCTGTAATCATAATTAACCGGCTTCCTTCTGCCCACTCTAAATCAGGGTGGTGATAGTCTGAACGAACTGTAGTCTTCAAGGCATCTATGGCCGTATTACCTGTAATATATATGGCATCAGCAGGTTTTCCTTCTTTAAGCAAATTATCTTTAGACATTTGCGTAGGAGCAAAATTATAGGCAGAAATAATGGAAACAGCTTGTCTATTAAACTCTTCTGGGAAGGGAGAATAGATATCATAGGTACGTAGGCCAGCTTCTACATGCCCAACAGGAATATGTAAATAGAAACATGCTAACGCAGTCACAAAAGTAGTAGATGTATCTCCATGCACAAGTACTACATCAGGTTTTACTTCTTCTAATACGCCTTTAATACCATTTAAAATATTAGTGGTAACATCAAAAAGAGTTTGACGATCCTTCATAATGGACAAATCATAATCAGGCACTACATTAAAGGTTTCTAAAACCTGATCCAACATTTGTCTATGTTGCCCGGTAACACAAACTACGGTTTTGACATTTTCTCTAGTCTTTAGCTCATTAACTAAAGGACACATTTTGATGGCTTCCGGCCTAGTGCCAAAGACTAACATTACTGTTTTCATTATCCCCAACCTCTTTCAATCTACAAATTATAAATAATAGGTCCCCTCAATGGTGCATATTTTTCTAGTATCAAAAATTACTTTACCCTTCAATTTATCCATGTTATCTTTAATCTCATCATGACCAACCAGGATAACGACCAAGTCTACGGCGTCAAGGAATGCGTCTAAATCATGCATTTGGTTAGGAACAACATCTTTTTCGATGAACGGATCATATACTTTTACTAAATTGCCACAGAGGTGCTTTTCCATAGATTCCAACATTTGTAAGGTCGGAGATTCACGCATATCATCGACATTTTCTTTGTAAGTCAAACCATAGAAGCCAACACGGCTCACATCAGTAATGCCGTGTTTCTTCATAATTTCATGAGTACGATTCAAAACAAATTCAGGCATGGAATCATTAATTTGACGTGCAGTAGAGATAATTTTAGTAAGACCAGGATAATCACCAACCAAGAACCAAGGATCTACAGAAATGCAGTGCCCACCCACACCAGGGCCAGGGGAAAGAATATTTACGCGGGGATGCTTGTTGGAAATACGGATAATTTCATAAACATCCATGTTGTCGGAACGACAGATTTTTGCTAATTCATTAGCGAAAGCAATATTAATATCTCTAAAGGTATTTTCTACAACTTTGGTCATTTCTGCGGTTCTGATATCAGTTACTTCAATTTCACCTTGGCAGAAGGAAGCGTACAAATCTTTGATTTTCAAGCCAATCTCTTTGCTATCAGCACCAATAGTACGATTGTTATGTAAGAGCTCATAAACCATATTGCCAGGAATAATTCTTTCAGGTGCATGAACTAAATGAAGATCTTTACCAATTACAAAACCATTTTCTTCAACGATCGGACGAACTTGTTTATCGATAGTACCTGGAGAAATAGTAGATTCAATAACTACAGTAGCGCCTTTAGGGCAAACACGCATAACTTCTTTAACAGCTGCTTGTACATATTTGCCATCTACTTTTTTACTTACTTCATCATAAGGAGTAGGAACAGAAACAATATAGGTATCAGTAACTTGATACTCAGTAGTGAATTTTACACCTGCTTTAACAGCTGCATCAAATAATTCATCCAAACCTTTTTCTTTAAAAGTAGTTTTACCTGCATTTAAAATTGCTACTAATTCCGGATTGTAGTCAGTACCTACAACTTCCACACCATGGCTTGCCATCATCAAAGCAGTGGGCAAACCAATATAACCTAAACCAATTACATTAACCATTTTTATCTTCCTTTCAAAATATAAATTATTTAAATTGTTCATTATAAATATCTTGCATAGTTACAAATGAAAATCTATTGTCATTATTTACCAAATCTACAAGATCAATAATGTTTTCTATTCGTGCACTATCCAATAACTTAGGATGACAAATTAAACATAAGTAACCATCGTAATTATTAAGCTTGTACTTCTTATACGCTCTAATTAGATAATCATATACTACCTTATAGGGGACTTCATCCAGCGTAGGGTATCTGTAATCAAATATTTGACTAAACTTACTTTGCAGAAAATTAGCTTCGGCTTTTTCATTTTGATGTTCAGATTTCACATAACCGCCTTTTAACGGAACATATGGCAAGTGCCTTTCTTCTACGTTCCTAGTAAAATAGTATAAACTAGGTCTAGCAGTTAAAATAGGAACCTCATACATAGCATTTTCTACATTTCCTACATCTTTACTCAAGCCCGTTTTTGAATTTATCCACCAATTTACCTGATTCGGAACATCAGTAAAATTATAGGCATTCACTGTATCTGATTTCATAAAAGGTAATACAGATGATTCTATAACAATGCCATTTTTTACTAATGCTTCTATCAATTCGCCTTCGGGTTGTATTGCAAACCCTCCAGCTCTATAGGCTATACATTTGTATTTTTTATCATACTTTAAACATTCTTCTTCTAAAATCTTTTTACCATCATTAATAATTTTTTCAACACCAGTCTTCTTAAATCCAAATGAATGAATCCTATATCCTTCTGCTGATATTTTTATCTTACCATCTTTTACAGTTGAATTAAGCCAATTTGTGTGCAGATGTAATTGAATATCATGACCTATTTTAGTTAGCCATCCTATTTGATTTCTAAAATTATTGGCATATTCCATTAATCCAAATTTTTCATGAACCTGTACAGAACATACATCAGCAAAAAAAGTACCTCTTACATCTTTAGCTATTAGTTTTTCTGCTATATTTTGTGTAGGATTGAATAATATTTCTTCTGATGAAGAAAAATTTTCTCCTAAGAACAATTCATAATCAAATGTTAAAGCTACTTTTAACATCTTTTCACACCTTTCCTTTATTTTTTATAAGTCCATATATATATAAATATAATGATTTATCCATTTTGAAACTCAATGCTACTGATACAATAAACATAACACCAACATATATTTTCCAATATGGCATATTTATTGAAGCAATAAAACTAGAAACTATCATAAAAGTAGAAATAATAAGAAATACCCCTTTATTATATTCAAAATTCATTAATTCTTTCACTTTTCTATGCCTATATAATAATACTAAGAAAAAACTAACCATTGTTCCAAAGGACGCACCATCTCTACCAAAATAAGAAATAAAAAGATAATTAAAGGCAATATTACCAATCATTGCATAAAAATTTGAATAAAAATGTAAATCGCTTCTTTTGTAAGCTGTGAATTGTGCCCCAACGAATAGCGAGCAAGTGGAAAAGACAGTACCAACCAATAATGCCGGTATCATTGTCCAAGAAAAAATAAATTCATTTGAAAACAATATATTAGCTAATAAATCTGATGTTAATATTAAGGGAAAAGCAAAAATAAGACATACTATAAATAGTCCACTATATATCTTTGAAGTAAATTCACTAGAATCATAGTCATCTTTAGTCCTTACAGCAGCTATTTGCCATGCATTAATAAAAAATGACGTAAAAAATGTTAAGATTGTTGGAATTTTATTTGCAACCGCATACAATCCATTTGCATCCTCACCGCACATATATAGAAGCATATACCTGTCTATAGATGCTATAATCCACCATGCAACACTTGCAGGAATCAAAGGCATACTATACGTAATCATTTTACGAATAATACCAAATTTAATATTTTTAATTGTAATATATTCAAAACAATTCCCAGCATAAAGCATATATAGGATTCCCATAATACCAGCAAATATTTGGCTGATAAAATATCCAACTATACTTAAATCAAAAATTACTAAAAGCAATACATTAAAAATAGAAAAAACAAATGTATATATTATACCTTGAATAGCACATATTTTGGTTTTATCTGTTGCTCTTAAAAAATACATTAAAGTATCTAAGATTCCATTAACCGTATATAGTACCATAAAATAAATCCAGTACTCTTCTAATCCGTTAAGGGTATATTTTATTAACGGGTATATTAACGGGAGGAAAAATACGGAAGCAACAATTATAAACAGTCCACTACTCAATATTAGGGATTTATTTTCATCTTTATCCATTGCAAATCTGAAAACTGCATCCCACGCACTTAACCCCAAAATAGGTAAAGCTAAATTAATCGTTGTTAAAAGAATATCTATCTGTCCATATTCATATGTAGTTAAAATAGATGTATATAAGGGAACTAGTAAAAAAGAGAGAACTTTTGATCCAAAACTTCCTATTGCAAACCAAGATGTTTCCGTTGCTAATTTTTTTATTCTATTTGAAGCCATTCTAATTAGATGCCCCTGTTATATGTTTTTCAAAATCTACTAACTTTAAAAACTCATTCTCCCAATTTAACTGTTCACTCATTTTAAAAGAATTTTTACTACATTGTATATAAAAATCTTTATCGTAATATAATTTTTCAATAGCTTTCTTAAGATATTCAGGTGTATTTTTTTCTAAAATAATTCCAAAATGATATTTTTCATTGAGATACCTATGCTCTGGAATATCCGACATTATTACAGGAAGTCCTGCTGCTGCATATTCGAATAATTTATTAGACACCGATAATTTAAAATTTAAACAAATAGGCTCTGTTATTGCTATTCCTACTTTAGATTTTGACGCAAAGGGTATTAAATCTTCAACTTTCACTCTGGGTCTAAATTCAACATTCTGTAAATCATTTATTTTAGCGGTATGTCTTAATTCATCTTCCATTACACCAAATCCACGCAATACAAATAAAATATCCTTGCTTGAAATCATATGTTTAGCAGTTTCTAACATTAAGTCATATCCTCGACCTTCGTAAAATTGGCCATGGTTTAAAACTTCAAACAATTCATTTTTCCCACTATTAGATACTTGCATCTCTTTTTTCAATGAACAATTTGTTACAACTAGAGGCTTTGTAATATTATATTTATTTTTGAAATACTCTGCCGCAGAATTACTTACACATATTACTCTGTCGACTCTTTTAATAATCCAGTACTCAAAAACACCATAAAATAGCTTCAATAATTTTTTATGGATAATATTATTATTTTCTAAAAACACCTCATGGGTATCATAAACTAATTTACATTTTAATTTTCTACTAGCAAAATACGCAGGAATCAAAGCATCTAAATCATTTGCGTGTATCAAATCTGGTTTAACATCTATAATAGCTTTTTCGATTGCTTTTATTGCTAAGATTTCTCTTTTTAATTTTCTATAATAGCTTTTTTGATAACCCATATACTCTTTAGGTATTGATACTATATTATATTCGCAAGGTATAGATTTAATATTTTCTTCATTGTACCTTTCGCATTTATATCCTATGCAAGTTACCTCTATATTATTATTTTTATATTCCAATATCTGCTTTCTAACTCTTGGATCATACCATATTGAATTTAATACTACATCACAAATCTTCATTATAGCTACCTTCTTATACTTATTTTATATAAAATTTATTTAGAAATTTATCTATGTCATTAAAATACTCTGCCCTATCTGATAGAGTACCAGCATCCCAGTTCCACCACTCTATCTCCAAAAGTTTACTTATAATTTCATTATTATATCTCTTCCGTATAGTTTTAGCTGGTACACCGCCAACAATTGTATAGGGTTCAACATTTTTATTTACAATTGCACCAGATGCAACTATAGCCCCATCTCCTATGGTAACCCCAGCTAATATTGTAACCCCGTGTCCAATCCATACGTCGTTGCCTATAGAAACTAGATACCCTTGATTAGAATAATTGAGTTCTTGAAATTTATTTTCTTTTACATAAGTAAAACCAGACTGCTTCATCAAAGAAAAAAAGCACGGATGAGTCGAAACAAAAGTCTTTGTCGGATGATTACCAACAACTACATTAACATTAGAAGATATTGAACAATACCTACCTATTTCTCCATAAATATTACAATTTTCACCAATATAAGAGGCATATCCAATCCTTCCAGTAAATATTGTATTTTCTCCGATTTTATTGTATCCCTCAAAATAAGTGTTATTCCACCCTAAACGACACGAAAAAGGAAAGCTCACATGTTCCCTCCTATATCGGTATTTATAAACAATATTTTTTACTAGATTTCTGATCATTTTTTACAATTACCCTCTTTTAATATAATTTTATATATTAGAAATATTTTTCTCCTTGCTTTTCTTAGCTAAAAAATAATGACTATAGCCTAAAAGTAAGAAAAATAAATTTGATTCTAAATAACTGCCTGAAACAAAAAGCTTTATAAATCCACATGTTAGAAATAATAAAAATATGTAGCATTTGTCACTTTCTAAGGATAAGAATGTCCTAAAGAAAACATAAATCAAATATATAAAAATAATATACCCCCATATAACACCGTAATCTACCTTTAATTCTAACAATAGATTGTGTGCGTATGTTCCTTCATCTCCATATACAGAATAATTTTCGTAGTCAATTAAACCCCTAGTAAATTCTCTGTCCGAAAATATACCATGTCCTACAAACAGATTTTCTTCCGTAACTTCTTGTTCTAAAGTATATTCTATTATATTTCTACCATTATCACTTCTAAGGTTACTGTCTATAGCCATATCAATTATTCTTGCACTTAATCCCATAGAAACTATATTATTTCTATACTCGTACATCTTATATTTAAAAATATCACTAGAAAGTAATGTAAATAGTACAGTAGACAAAATAATTAACTTAATGACAAATTTATTAAATCCTTGTTTTTTTATAAATTTTAACAGTATAAATGTTCCTAAACATAAGATTGGTCCACGCGTACCCAATCCTATGAGAGCCAAGACAGACAACGCTGCAAGAATATAATTTTTAAGGATAGGACTATCTATTGCTCTGTTGAAGATAATACAGGTTAAAGGAAGGATGTTATACGCAAGATTCATATTATCTGAATCTAATGTTCTTCCTGTACTCATATAATAATATAAATATATAAGATTTAAGGCTAAGGCTAATAAAGATATTTTATATAATTTATCTTCAATAAATTTGTAATCACCTTTCATTGAACCTAAGAGATAAGTAGGCATTATATATGCAATTAGTATTGCTAGTTTTGAAAAATCAAATGTATAAAAATCTGTTACAGTCCACGAAACAATAGCTATAAGAGTAAAAGTGAAATAATATATATATTGCTTTACAAGCGTATTTTTAATTATATGTTTTCCAAAAGCAATTATTAATAAGATCCATAATGAAAAATCTAAATAAAATTTTTCAAATTCGAGTCCTATCTTATAAAACAAACCATAAGCAAGGTCTGATATTGACGGCCAAATTAAAAGGAAGAAAATAAAAGAAATCATGGCAATATTTCTTTCTTTATAAGATATCTTAAAGTCCATTCTTACCTCTCTTTCTATGACTTATATCGTTATAAATTATTCAAGAATAAATCTGATATCGTGTTACAATTTACATTTCAATATTTTTACTTAAAAATTTAATAAATTTCAAAGCTTGTTTCTTGCTATTTTTATTCTCTAATATCCAAGATTTTGAATTTTTACCAAACTCAACTAAATCCTGTCTATCTTTACCTAAAATTTCTTTTAATCGGACTGCCATGCCGTCTACGCTCTCCTCATCGAGTAAATACACATATGGATAATACTCTGCTGGAATACCAGGTAATTTAGTTGTCAATGTAGCAGTGCCAGAAGCAATATATTCTGCATTCTTACTGGGAAATGAGTATTTAGTGTACTCAGCCTTAGTGTATCTAGGATTAACTAGTAAACTAACCTTCATTTGTTCTTCAACAATTACAGAATTACTTTTACATCCTTTATATTTTATTTGTGGATGATCTTTAGAAATTTTTTTTATTTCATTAACAAAACTACCATCACCATATAAATGCAACTCACTATCTGGAACACTAGCTTTAAGAAACCCGTCCACTAAAATATCAACCCCATATATCTTTTCTATTCCACCAGCATACATTACAACTGGATTTGAATATTTCTCAGAAATATTTATTTTTCTATTTTTTAGTCGTTCATCTGCAAATCCTTCTATTACGACATATGGCTTATCTTCATCATTCATAATGTCATTCATTTGAGCAGTTATAAATATAAACATGTCAGAAGATTTACCTAGTTTATATGATAGTTTAGCCCAAATAGACGGAGATTCATCATTTCCGTATGCATAACAGACGGGCACATCAGTTATATAAGATATAGTTTTTACGCCTCTTATTTTGCAAGCTAACATAGCACCTGCACACGCAGATAAACGTAGTGGATCCAATATCACAATGTCATTTTTAGATACATTACTACTTTTCAAAAACCAGATTAAAGAATCTACAAAATATACAATTCTATTTAAAATTTTCTTATGTACATTCTTAGCATAATGGTACTCTATACCATCAACAATCTCTTTTTTAGCTGGTAAATAATCTACTCCACTTTCCATCTTTCCGGTAGGTCTTACTGTATAAGCTGTAACATGTTCTCCGTTCTCTACTAGTCCTCTACAAAAAAGCCTATAAAATTTACCAGCAGATTGAGCAATTTTATAACAATCTTTTATATGGGTTCTATCGTATTCTTCTTCTGAACACGTAGAAGACACAAGTATAAATTTTCTATTGTAATCCATAAAATAATTCCTCTTTCTAAAATATCTGCGATTCTCTTAACCGCTAAGCCATCACCATAGGAATCAACACGCTTTAATCATAGCGTTATGCGCATCTTTACTTGTTAAGTACTTATAGAAATGTTTATAAATAACTTTTTCATTAGTATCTACAAATTATAAGGTATCTGTAGCAATATACTCTTAGCATTTCTTAACATAACATGTAACCAAAGCAGGCCTACCACGCTTATAACTTCCGCCTAAATACCACTAGCAGAATTAGTAGATTATTTGACAATATAAGATCCTACAACATCTATTATATTCTATTTAACTTTGAATGATTCTGATATATTTTGTAAAATATTTATTTTTACTAATCTATTTTCCTCTAAAAATCTTTTACACTGATTAGATGCATATATGTTAAGTTCATCAATTCTTAGATTTTTATACCATTCATATAATAAGTTTAAATTAGATGCAGTTTTTAAATCTAAAGCGTATGATATTCCTTTAGAAGCTTCGCTCATAGCTGTATTAGGACTATTTAAAAGTAATTTTTTGTAAAAAAAAGCATCATATAACTTATTAGACAATGCATATTTAACTAGAGGAGAGTCATTACCATAGGCATTAAATAAAATATCAACTTTAGATACTATATCACTTTTATCTTTCGGTAAGTACCCACCGTGAAATTTTACTCTATTATAATGATTATCGTATACATAATCTTTTAGCGTTTGTTCCTCAACGCTAGTACCGTAAAAATGAAATTCAAATCTTTCATCATTTGCTACTAAATTTATAAGCCTTTTGCATTGTTCACTATAACCTATAGTACCTACATATCCTATGACAATAGGACCTTTATTATTTTTCCTAAACGACTTCTTTATACTGTTCATATCAGAACTAATATTATGGCATACAGAATAGTCCCCTTTTGGTAAAAATGATCTAAATCCGCTAGAAGAAATAACATTAATTTTAGAATGTTTTAATGCGTTTTTTTCTAATAATTTGTATAATAAGATATTTTCATGGGTGTAATCTCGTATATCCACCAAGTATCTATTTTTATATTTTATCGATAAATAATCACTTAAAATAACTGCATTTGAAGTAGTTAGAATAATTAAAAAATCATATTTACTATGATTTATATAGTCTATTACATTTTTTCTAAATTGATAATAATTTACTAATTTATTCGACCCATTATTCCACTTTATTTCATAAGTTTTAAAAGGTACTACATCCACTATATTATTTATTCTAGGATAAACAACTTCAAATTCTATATTCGCTGAATGTAACAATTCAGTGTAAAAGAATACATATGGTGATATTCTTAAATTATTTCCTGCTATTATTCCTACTTTCATAATGTGCCACATGCCCCTTCTACTTCAAATTCAATATTTATTCATCATACAATAGAGATTCAATTTGTTTTTCCAACTCTTTGATATGCTTATCTAGAGTAAAGTTCTTCTTAAAATATTCTCTACCATTATGACCTCTTTCTTGAAATTCTTTTTCATTATCTAAAGCATACTGCATGGCCTCAGTTAACCCATTAATATTACCATAACCAACACAAATTCCACAGTTATTATCATTAATTATCGTCATAGAGTCCCCACCTGCAGCTGCTATAATAGGCCTACTTGCAGCCATATACGAATATAGTTTTCCTGGAGGAGTTAAACCACAATCTGTTCTTGTTGATAATGTCAACAGACAACAATCCGCTAAATTATAGTATTCTATTATTTCTCCTAAAGGTTTTCTTCCATGAAAAACAACAAAATCATTCATACCTAATTTATTTACTAATGCTTTTATATCGTCTATTGCTGAACCATCGCCAACAAAATGCAGCTTGTATTTCCTTGTAGATTTTACATTACGTAATGCTTCTACAAGCAATTCACAATGTTGAGCAGAACCAATATTCCCTAAAAACATAAAATCGTAGCATTGATTATCGTCAGGAAACTCATTTACTTTTAGGTATACCTCTTCTGCATGTTCATATAAAAGGTTGATTTTATTTTTGTGAACTTTACATACATTTATGAGATAATTTGTAAACTGATTGCACTTAACGCCAATACAGTCTACCGATGTATAAATATATATGGATAAGTACTTAACAAATAGATAAATAGGATTATATCTGCTCATAATATTATTAGTCGAAATCTCTCTTATAGATTCAGGCCACAAATCCATACAAAAAAGATATATAGGAGTTCCGTATAATTTTTTATACTTTATCGCTGGTAAAGCCAGTGTTATAGGCGACATTTGATATACATATACAATATCAAAATCCTTGTCAATATTCTCTATAACCTTATTAGCTGAAATAACAAAACTAATATAATTTACGAACAATTTTACAATACCTTTATGACGAGGCTCATTATTACACCTTATAATTTTTACTCCATTATAAACTTCTTCTTTTTTATAAGAGTCCTCATAACCCGGAAATATTTCACCTTCTGGATAATTAGGTATACCAGTAACAACGGTAACCTCATTACCTTTTTTAACTAGTCCCTCACAAACATCTGTAACTCTAAATTGTTCAGGATAATAATACTGGGTAATAACTAATATTTTCAAAGTATTATCTCCCTTCAGTTTTTTGTATAGACTCTTTAAAACTAATAATATTATATTTAAAATCAAAATGATTGGATAGACTAATATTATAGCAGTCGTCTGCAAATGCTCTATTTAAATGTCTCTCATACCTTGATAATAATCTAATAAATACATTAAATATTCTTGTAAAGAAAATGCTATGTTTATGACATTTAGAAATTTCATAAATTAAACAACTTGTAGAAACTAATTCTTTGTTCTGTGGTGTAAAAATACCTTCTGAATTATTATCTATAATTAATCTAATAAATTCACATAAGTTATCTATATAAATCATGCTTTTTTTATTATTGTACATAGGAAATACTGGTATAATCTGCGCAATTTTCCTTACTTTATTATAATTTCCCTTACAGCCCTTACCATAAACAAATGGTGGCCTTACAAGAGCAGCTTTAAAGTCATCATCAACCAATTTTAGTATACCTTGATCGCCTTTAAGCTTACTATCGCCATAAAATCCAGTCGGATTAACAGCATCTCTATCAATAATTTCTCCAGAAAAATCTCCATAAACATTCATGGAGCTAAAATGAATGAAATGTTTTACGCCATTTTCTTTAGCATATTGAGCAATTTCAATGGCCAAATCTTTGTTAACAGAATAAAATAAATCACGCATATCCTCGGTAATGTTCATTATATGTGCAATACCTGCAACATTTATAACTACATCAACATCCTTAAAATTAGCTTCTTTCCATTTATTGTTACGAGGGGATACTATATCAACACAATATTTATTAGTGAATTTTTCTAACCATTTATAAAGGTTCTCCCCAATATAACTATCCTTACCTATAATTAGTATCCTTCTCATTTTTACCACCCTGCATTTTTATTTAAAACTTAATTTCCAAATGAATTACCATACTTTAGTCTACATATTCCAGCAAACAAAATTCCAACTCCAGACCATACTAATATTATTATCTGTTCCTGCACATTAAATGTACTACCAGAACCTGGAATTATATACAGTAAAACCATAGCCGTAGATAAAATAACTGCTAGGTAACCAACGGTCTTGTAATATTTAACCTTATAAGGTCTAGACAGTTCTGGTTCTTTTTCCCTAATAACTAAAAATGCCATAACAACCATACAATAGGCTACGCAGCAAGCAAAGCTTGCAACATTTGCCACCCACTTCAACATAGAAGCTCCAAAAAATACGGATATTACAGATATAAAACCAATCATTAATACGGCATTAATCGGAGTCTTGTACCTAGGATGCAGCATAGCGAAAAATTTTGGAAGCATGTGTCTTTCTGCCATTGCAAATAATGCTCTACTACCACCCATCAAAAAAGAGTTCCAACTAGTTACAATGCCACAAATACCACCTATAATTAATACCTTCGCCATGATGCTACTAGAAAAAGCTTTAGCCATGGCATCAGCCGTAACTAATCCGTTACTCCTAACTGCGCTCGCCACCTCTAAACTAGTCATAACATAACCAATAGCCAAAACTACAAAGGCATAAAAAGCAACCGCTAAAAGTATAGATAAAAGCATTAACTTACCTATCTTCTTTAAAGGAACATTAATTTCTTCAGCAACCTGTGGTATAACATCAAAGCCAAAAAGGAAAAAAGGTGCTACCACAGCTACAGAAAAGATACCCTTACCAATTTCTATAGCATCATTCCCTACAAATAGTTGTCCTTGCAAATTACCTACGTCACCATTTATTGCCGAGGCAATAATCAAAATGATACCTACAAAGGCTATATTCAAGGTTAAAACTGTTTGAAAAACCACAGCTGCCTTAACACCTATGATGTTGATATAGGTAATAACAACAGAAGAAATAATAGCAACTGCTAGCCAAGACATATACACATCAAACCCAGCAATGGTGTATAAATAACCTTTTAAAAAGCCAGGAAAGATGTACTGCAATACCGTAGGTATTGCACATGCTTCAAAACAGACAACACCTATGTAGCTTAAAATTAAAAACCAATTACAAATATAAGCGCCAATAGGGCCAAAGGCTTTTTGGCAAAAAATAAGAGGACCACCACATTCAGGTATTGCAGTTGTCAGCTCAGAATAGGCTAAGCCAACTAAGAAAATCATAATGCCACCAATAATAAAGCCAGCAACAGTACCTAAAACTCCGGCAAGGCTGAGCCAATCACCAGTAGCAACAACCCATCCCCAGCCAATCATTGCACCAAAGGCAGTAACTAACACATCTAAGGGATTCATAACCTTTTTTAATGTTCTCTTATCTTCCATCAACTTTACCCATATCCAATCAGCGTCTCATTTTTGTGTATTTATACCACAGGAACTTAATGAAAGGGAAAATATCATCATGTCCCTTATACAATTTACACTGGGTTGCTCTGTACTGTTTTATCCATTCCCAAATAGAAATAACCCCGCCTCTCACACGTACATCAAAATCGAAACATTCTGCCATAGCTTTATGACCAGGTTCGATTTTTCTATAACAGCTGTGATCCACATGACCTGTTTCCATAGCCTTACACCACAAAACAGCCTGAGGCATCCCTGCAGTAGTTGTTGCATAACCCAAAGCAGTATTTCTAAAGTTAATCTCTAAAAACCAAAACTTACCCTCTTTATCAATCATAAACTCAAACTCGAAAATACCCTCTAAAGCTATTTCAGCTATAATCTTACGTATTTTCTCAGTAATATCCAAACTAGTATTATTTCTAACATCCCAATAAGGAGAATATTTGTCAGGAATACAATACTCCTGATAAACCTCAGTCAAAATGATTAAGTCCTTGCCATGATCAGCACTAAAGCCATCAAAAGAGACCTCATTGACCTTATTTATATACTTTTGGAGCAGAATATACTCGCTCTTCATCTTACTGTAGGCTGTCTTTAGTTCCTCGTCATTATGACAAATAAAAACAATGTCCTTCCATTCAATGCCAGAAGAATTAATAGCCTTAGTCATAATGGGATATTCAATATCCTTAGGAATTTCGCCAACTTTTACCTTCCAAGTCTTGGCAATATTAAGTCCATGCTTAGCAGCAATCTCAAAAAGCACGTCCTTATCCATAAACTTACTAATACGCCCTTGCTTCCCCGCATTGTAAAAGTAAAAATAAGGTTTTAACCTATCATAGTTGTTGTCTAAAAGATTTACAGTCACATCATCGCCAGTCAAAATAAAAGACTTCTCGCCTTTTTTTGCAAATTTAGAAATAACCAACTCTAGACCTTCCTCAGGTGAATCTACATAATATTTTTGTTTCACATATTTGCTTTGCCCAACAAACTTTAAATCCCCTTTAACACAAACTACTACGGGCGCAATACCTGCCTCACCTAAAGTACGTACAATACCCAGGGGATTATAATGTTCTTTACTTACTAAAACGATATAGTCGCTCATTCTATTGTTACACCCTTTGCTTCCCATTCTTTTTTAACCTTTTCAGGGATCACCATATTTGCACGATATTGATGCAACATCGGTCTATTATCATCGCCATAGTGATATTTCATACGTTTATACAAAATAACAAAAGTACAAACAATAACTTTAACATCCAACCAAAAAGAAATGTTTTCTGCATAGTACACTTCCTGTTTAAGCTGAGTTTCCCAATCACATTGTACGTCCAAACTGATACTATCCGGAGGGATTAAACCACCACGCACCTTATGTGCTTTACGTTCTTCTTCTGTATAGTAGGGACCATAAAACTTAGGTTGAGGTCTAGGACCAACAATGGACATATCACCTTTAAGAATCATAAAAAGTTCCGGTAATTCATCTAATGAAGTAGAGCGTAACAAGATGCCAAATTTAGTTAAGCGCTCCTTCTCTGGAAGTAATTTGCCATCCGAACCTTTAGCATTAGTCATGGAACGAAATTTATAAAGACGAAATATTTTCTCATCCTTACCAATTCTTTCTTGTGAAAACATTATCGGGCTACCCATATTAATACGTACTAAAATAGCTATAACTATATACACTGGCAATAAAATAATAATTCCTGCCGCTGAAAGAACAATATCAAAAAATCTCTTAAAAAAAGCCTTATACATTATTCCTCAAATTCTCCTTAAGACAGATTCGAATGCTTCTGCATAATTGCAACCGGACTGGCTACCCCTATAAGCCGCCAAACCAGTAATCCCCTCTTCACTTCTCGGATGTGGGAAAGGACGCATAACACCTTTATACGCAGCCAACGCTTTTAGCTTTAATTCTACACCTTCTTTGCCAATTTCTACATAAGTATTAGGTCTAAATCTGTTTGAAGAACAATCCAAAGACCATTCAGTAGAAGAAGGTACTTCCATGTAGAGAACCTCTCTCAATGCAGGCACGTCATTTCTGCGTTGGAATAAACGGCTTGCGGCTTGCACCGCATAAGAAGTATTAACATGATCATTATTAGTATCTGCAGGATGATGGGTAATAATAACATCCGCCTGCCAATCAACAATACATTTTTCAATAAATTGAACCATATCCAAATGGGGCACAGTATTCATCTTGATATTAGGAAAATCAGCACCATACACCTTGTGTACACCCATAATATCCATAGCTTTTTGTTCATCATCGGATAATGTTGCAGAAATATTCGCTCTAGCCGCAGCCTTAGTTACCATAATTGCTACAGCTACCTTATGCCCAGCCTCCACTAACTTATGGATAGTAGCACCTGCGCCTAAAACTTCATCATCAGGATGGGATACAACTACTAAATAATTCATTTTTTTACATCTCTTCTCTCTACTAAATTTTACAATTAAAAGATGTTCGTAAACATCTTTTAATTGTTACCTTTGTTTCGGCCTTATCAACCACTACTTATACTTTTTTCTTATAACTTCGCACGGCTTTGTTGTCAAATTACTTTCCACAACCGCTGCCGACATAACTACTGCATTATTATCAATATGACAACCTTCACCCACAATTGCGTTATGATTAACAACAGCCCCCATGGAAACATAGCTGCCTGCTCCAATTTCCGCATGTGCATGAACACCAGCCAACGGTTCTATAACAACGCCTTTACCCAGCTCAGCACTTGGTGCTACATAAGCCTGCGGAGAAACCAGAGTAGGAACCTTATATCCAGCATCTTCTAACTTTCTTAAAAGCTCCATTCTAAAGACAGCATTGCCAATAGCAGGAATGGCGTAATCATATTCATCTACCAATTTTTTATAGTCTTGCATCTTACCTATGGTATGTTCCTGTGAAGTACCATTTTCATGAGCATCATCCAAAAAAGCTATTTCTATAAAATTGCCAATCGTCAATGCTAACTCCTTAATTACTGCTCCGTATTGTCCTGCACCTAAAACCAATAGCTTCTTTTCCACGTTTTACTCCTAATTTTCCAAACAAATACTCTCTTTCTAATATCATGTACAACCCGATAAATAAAGAACTTTTAATGTCCTCAAAAATTGTTTCTTTCGAATCAAAAGAACAATAATTTCTTCTGATGAAGTATCTCTGCTAATCCTTAACAACAATAAAAGTTCGGTTTATTATCTATATAAATAAAAACTTACTTTTTATTGTTCTAAAATCATAAACAAGATAATTTAATACACTATTAGTCTATAAAATTATATGTTTAATTCCACAAAAAGTCAATAGAAATATTAATTGAAAGAGTCTAACAAAATTATTAACACATTATTTTTATCTTTATTTTAATATCTATTTAATTATATATACATAAAAAT
>RCNI01000445.1_pt1 | contig 25983 bp, 13 predicted proteins | sample 2041151 | NCBI WGS metagenome assembly RCNI01 (sample SAMN09708214, study PRJNA481090) | feces metagenome | isolation source: feces | place: Antarctica: Albino Rookery | reverse complement strand
GCAACGGGGTATTAGCTCAGCTGGTTAGAGCGCCGGCCTGTCACGTCGGAGGTCGAGGGTTCGAGTCCCTTATATCCCGCCATTTGTATTTTAGAAAGCCTCACAGAAATGTGAGGCTTTTTTATTGAATAAGTAATTTCCTACATATTCCTAAATTGCTGTATTCAAGTAACATATTTGATCTACAATAGGTGAAATACACTTTAATTTACATAAAAGGAGGTGCTCTTATGGTTGATATGCATAAAGATGTTAATTTATCTCACGATTTGTCTTCCAATGATGTATCATGCTCTCCGGAAAAGAAAAAGATTGCCGTCTTCGACTTTGATGGAACCTGCACTGATGTTCAATCAGGAGCTCTCTTTTCGCGCTACCTATTTCACCGAGGATATCTGAGCTTTAAAACTTCTAAGCGTCTTATGAAGTGGGCTTTTCGCTATGTCTTTCACATGAAGAGAAGCGAGGATGAGCCACGTGAGGCTCTCTTTGCCGATTTGAGCCACTTAACAGCCGATGAAGTAGATTCTCTCATGGTTCAGTTTCATGACGAGAAAATCGCCTCACAGTATCGTTCAGATGCCCTCGATGAAATTATCCAGCTTCAGGAATCAGGCTACATTGTTTTGCTTGTATCAGCTACGTTTGCTCCTATTGCACATAGAGCAGCTGAAGTGCTGGGCATCAAGACAGTGCTTGCAACTGAGATGGAAAAGGACAGTGATGGACACTATACCGGTAAGGTTTTAGGTCCAGCTGTTGTAGGCGAAGAAAAAACACGCGCTGTAGAGCGTTGGGCCGATGAGCATATTGGAAAAGATCAGTGGGTCATTGCCAAAGCTTTTGGTGACCACTACTCCGATGCTGATATACTACATGCCTCTCGTGAAGGTTATGCAGTTTCTCCTGGAGGAACCCTTAAGCGCATTGCAAAGAAGAACGATTGGACAATCCTCGACTGGTAGTTGAATGATTATGTTTCCTCAGGAGGAACAATGGAGATATCTCGCAAAACTGATTATGCGCTTCGAATGATGGCGTGCCTTACTTTAAAAACCCCCGATTTGGTGTCTGTAAAGGCTGCTGCAGAGGAAAATGAGATTCCTTATTCATTTGCCCGCTCTATCCAGCACGATCTTGTACGTGCAGGCCTTATCGAAAGCATTCGTGGATCTCGAGGCGGTATGCGCCTTAAGGTCGATCCAAAGCATGTAACCCTCCTCAATATCGTTGAGGCTATCCAGGGACCTGTTCGCATCGCTACTTGCGATAAGTCTGGTCCTGACGGTACTATGTGTGGCCGTGTTGCTGCTTGTCCTTTCCATCCTATTTGGAATGGGGCAAACCAGCTTCTCATTGAGTACTTTGGTTCCGTTTCACTGTATGACATCGTTCATCGTGTTAAGTTCCCAGAGATCAGTGAAGAATACCTCACTCATCGTGCAAAGGTTTCAGCACACTATCCTATTCTTAAGGAAGACTAAGTAACTTTAAGTAATAATTCTGTCTGTACATTCAGGATAAATATGGATAAAACAGCTCACAATTTAGATGAATTCAAGCAGCTCGTACTCTCTAAAGGGTGCGAGCTGTATCGTGATTTAGCATGGAGGAACATCGCAGATCCCTACGGCGTATGGATCAGTGAGGTCATGCTCCAGCAAACTCAGGTTGTGCGTGTCGATGGAAGATGGCAAAGGTGGCTTTTGCGCTTTCCAACGGTAGAATCGCTTGCTGAGGCCCCTATGGCAGATGTTTTGGATGAGTGGCAGGGTATGGGGTATAACAGACGTGCGCTGAGCCTCCAGAAGGCAGCTCAGCAAATCGTCGAGCTCGGCTATTTCCCTGATGATGTATCCGAGCTTGTAAAGCTTCCTGGTATCGGTCCTGCAACGGCTGGAGGTATCGTTGCCTTCGCTCATAACAAACATGCTTTGTACCTCGAAACAAACGTGCGTACGGTCTTTCTGCATGAGCTCTATCCAGGCGTTGAAGGGGTTTCCGACAAAATCCTAATCCCTGATGTGCTTCAATGCTGTCCTCCTTCGGCCTCTCAAGATGAGCCAGGACCGCGTGCATGGTATTACGCTCTTTTGGACTACGGTGCCTATTTAAAGAAAACCGTGCCTAACCCTTCCAGGAGGTCTAAAACTTATACCAAGCAATCGAAGTTTGAAGGATCTCACAGGCAAAAGCGCGCTGAGGTCATTCGTCTTCTTCTGGACGAAAATGCTTTGAATTCTGATGGTCTCGATGCGTATGAGATCAAAGAGATAATATCAAATATTGAATTATCGAAACAAAGAGAACCAGTTGAGATAGATGAAATTTTGAAAGTTTTAGATGAGTTACTTTCAGAAGGATTTATACAGGTCAAGACAAAAAAATTCGTGATTAAGTCATAAAAGATATTGCCTTAAAAAGTTGGCTCATGTTAATTTGTTTACTATAAGGATTTCCGCTTTTTGGAATTGTTCGTATCTAAATAACAATTCTATTTGGGTACTATATAAATAGGAAATCAACCTAACAAGGAGGAGATAATAATGGCAAACGTAGAATTCGAGAATTCACAGACCAAGAAAAACCTTGAGGCTGCATTCGCAGGTGAGTCTCAGGCTTCAGTAAAGTACGGATATTTTTCTTCAAAGGCAAAGAAAGAGGGATTCGTTCAGATCTCTAACATCTTTGCTGAGACTTCAAAGAACGAAGTAGAGCACGCTAAGCTTTGGTTCAAGGCTCTTCACAATGGTGAAGTACCTACCACCCTTCAGAACCTTCGCGATGCTGCTGCTGGCGAGAAGTATGAGCACGAGATTATGTACGTAGAGATGGCAGAAACTGCTGAGGCTGAGGGCTTCAAAGAGATCGCTGCTCGTATGCGTGGCGTAGCTGCTGTAGAGAAGCACCACGAGGCTCGTTACAACACTCTCGCTGAGCGTATTGAGAAGGACGAAGTATTCAGCCGCCCAGGCGTAAACGTTTGGAAGTGCTTGAACTGTGGTCACATCCACGTTGGTGAGTCAGCACCTATGGTATGCCCTGTATGTGCTCACCCACAGTCTTACTTCACTCAGGAAGTTGTAGACTACTAAGTCTTAAAGATTTACCTTATCAGAAGACTCCTTCATTCGAGGGAGTCTTCTTTTTATGTATAGGCAAATGAAAAAGACCTCTAGGGCATCTAAGCCTTAGAGGTCTTTGCTGTACGTTTGCGAGTGCTCTTCTTCATTTGAGCTTTAGTCTTTACTGGTTTGAAAGCTGAAGGACAGATGTCGTTGAGGCAACAAGTTTCACATAGGGGATTTTTTGCATCGCAATGTTCTCTTCCAAATAATATCCAGGTCTCGTTTACGATTCCCCAGAGTTCCTCGGGTATTACGTCAAGAAGATCATATTCGGCCTTTGCAGGACTCGATGCATTGGTAAGCTTGAGTCTTTGAGCAATGCGATAGACGTGGGTGTCAACGGCAATTCCTTCCACAATCCCGTACCATACGTTCAGTACGATATTAGCCGTTTTTCTGCCAACTCCAGGAAGGCGTGTGAGCTCATCCATCGTTTGAGGAACAACCCCACCGTAGTCAGACATAATCATCTGAGCCGCTTCTACAACATGCTTTGCCTTTACCTTGTAAAATCCTAGAGGGCGAATAACTTGAGCCACCTCTTCAACACTTGCCTGACTCATGCTCTGTGGATCTGGCCACGACTCAAACAGCGCAGGCGTAACCTTATTTACCAGAGCGTCTGTCGTTTGTGCTGATAGGAGTACGGCGATGATGAGAGTAAAGGCATCGCTGTGGTGCAATGCACACTCTGGAGAAGGGTAGAGCTCAGAGATTCTATTGCACACAAGTTCGGCGCGTTCCCTCTTTGACTTCTTTGACTCTCGAGGCATTATCGCTCCTCAAAAGACGTATTAGCCTTACGCTTTTGTGCCATCTGAAGCTCAGCTATTTCCTCGCGGTGTTTCAAATCAGATAATGCCATCTCTTGAGTAAGCGTCTCGATCTTGTGGTTGAGCTGGGAAATCTCACGTGCATTATTAAATTCCTTCAAAAGGATAATTCCCACAACGAACGAGAAGATGAAGTTCGAAGTTGCCATAAATCCAAAGAATCCTGCTAATGCTGAAGCAAAGCCAGGAAACGCGGCAAAGATTATTAATGCAAGAGAGAATAAAAGCCAGAAGATTGAATCTGCAATCTTAATCTGGGACTTTTGTATCTTTCGAGCTATGAAAAGCAGGATACATAGAGATCCTGCAAGCAAAAATAAACGAAGTGATGTCTGCATGGTATCTCCTATCTAAACCATTGGAATAAGATGAGCGCACTGCATTCTTTGGACATATATGCAATGATGTTTGGCAGGTCAAAGTAGCTCTCTCCACCCTGTCTTTCTCTCATCTTTGCAGGTATTTCGACTACTTTGTACCCTGTGCGTGCAAAGTACGCAATAGTGTCAGGCTCAGGGGCCAGATCAAAACCCTTTGCATAGCGTTCAATTAAAGCTTTTGAATACATACGCATTCCGCTGGTTGGGTCGGTAATATTTGCCGGCGTTGTTGCGCGAATCAGAAAGGATATGAGCTTAGAGCCAGCTCCTCGGGCACCTGTTGGCTTCTCGCCTTCCAAAAAGCGCGATGCGATAACGACATCTGCACTCTTTTGCTCCATCGCTTCTTGCATGAGGGGTATGTATTCTGGCAAATGCTGACCATCAGCATCGAATTGAACAGCTGAATCATATCCATTGCGATGAGCATATTTCATTCCAGCCTGAAAAGCAGATGTTAGGCCAGTGTTGGCTGGAAGGTTGATGCAAGGATACCCTTCAGTCAAGCAGATCTCATATGTATCATCTTTTGAACCATCATTTACAACTACAAAGTCAATGCCTGGAAGGGTTTCGCACAAGAGGTCAACGGTGTTCTTGAGGCACTCATGTTCGTTGTAGGCAGGAATGATAACTAAGGTTTTCATCAGGGTTTCTTTCTGTATAAAATCTTTGTTCATTGAAGTACTATATCAATACCTCTATAGTTTGATGTGGGTTTTAGTAAATCTTACCAAGAATAACACCATATAGGATGGATATGAGTATACAAAAAAGACCGCTTGTAGAGCCGCACGACGATCCAAGGCTCGAGAGCTTGCACATCGTTCTTCTTATGATGCTGGATGACTTTGCAACAATTTGTAAGGAAAACGAAATCTGCTGGATGGGTATGTATGGCACTGCAATCGGAGCTTTAAGGCATAAGGGTTTTATTCCTTGGGATGACGATATCGATATTTGTATGCCTCGCGACGATCATGACAGATTCTGTCAAATTGTCCAGCGCGATTACTCCGATAAGTATGAGATTGTAAATCCCTTGACCTGCGAATCTTATCCTATGACTACTACGCGATTTATTCTTAAGGGAACTGAGTTTCGCGATGCAAATCTCGCTACTATGGATTTTGATTCTGGCATTTTCCTCGATCTTTTCCCTCTCGACTATCTTGCGGATGATGATAAGGCGTTTAAGCGTCAAGCTTGGCGCTGTTGGCTGTATAACAAGCTGGCGATCGCCCGTGATGTTGCACATCCTTACATTGCAGATAACGGGTTTAAATCTAAGGTGCTTAGGGCAGGAACACGTTGTGCCTACGTTCTCTTGAATATCCCTGGAATTCGACGCATTGGCTGGTCTCACAAAAGTCTAGCTTGGAGTACGAAGTATCGCTCTTGTCCAACGAAACGTATGGGATACCTGTGCGATACAAACCGTTTTACCTGTATTTATAACGTCGATGATTTGCTTCCGGTGAAATATGTTCCCTTCGAAGACATTCAGATGCCTGTGGCACATCATGCCGAGATGCTCCTTCGTGAGTACTATGGTGCATGGGAGGAAAAGCCCCCTTTAGACATGCGCCATGAGCATTACCCTCACATCCTTGACTTTGGAGACTATGAGCCTGTTGAACCTGGGTTTGTGGAGGGGGAGTAATGGCTACCTATGCAATATTCTCCGCACGATATGCTCCTTTAGTAGGAGGAGTCGAAACCTATACTGCTAACCTCGCTCGAGAACTTGCATCTCAGGGAAATAGGGTTGTGATTGTAACTTGCGCTCTTACTCAAGACCCCGAGCATGAGGTACTGTCAGATGGAGTTGAGCTTTACAGGGTGCCAGCCGCGTCTCCTCTAGGTCCACGTTTGCCTATTGCGAGGATGAATAAGTATGCTAGGGAGATATATGACCAGCTTGAGGGCATTGGTATAGACCGCGTTGTTATAAATACAAGATTCTACAAGCTTTCAATCCATGGGCTTAAGTTTGCTCGTCGAATAAATGCTCCTGCCCTTGTCATTGACCATGGAAGTGCGTATCTTACCATGGGAAATGCGTTTTTGGATTTCTTTATCCGCCTATACGAGCACTACATGACAGCAAAGGTCAAGCGTTTCAATCCGCAATTTGCGGGAGTATCAACGAAGTCTGCTCAATGGCTCTCTACTTTTGGAATTCAAACACACAAGGTAGTGCCTAATGCAATTGATGCAATAGCTTTTAGCGCGCAGGCTTCAAATCGCAATTTTAGAGAAGAGCTTGGTATACCAACAGATGTGTACTTGGTTTCTTCTGTTGGTCGATTGACGCCCGAAAAGGGACCTGAATATCTCCTTAAAGTTGCGGACATCCTAGAAGATTGTCATTTCGTTTGGGCAGGTGAAGGACCTTCTCGCGAAACGTTACAAAAGGCTGGCAACCAGCGTATTCATCTGATTGGCAATACATTGCATAATGATTTGGCAGCGCTCTTTTCCCAAAGCGATGCCTTCTTTCTACCAACTCGCTCCGAAGGATTTTGCACATCACTGTTGGAAGCTTGTGCTATGGGAGCTTTGCCTGTCATGCCAAATGTTGGAGGCGTTGCTGAGGTAATGGGTGATCCGGCTCGATTTGGAGCTGTGGTAAATCTTGCTAATGTTGAAGATACTGCAAATGCAATACATGAAGTTGTAACTTTGGGTGAAGAAAGTAGAGAAATATTAAAAGAACAGCTGGTTGAACATATTGTGAAGGACTGCTCTTGGACACAAAGTGTACATGAGCTCCAAAATATATTTGATGAAACTATCGAGTAAGCAAATCTACATAAATCTTTAATCAAAATTATCCTAAGTTATCCAAAGAAAACATAGTATTTAGTTTAAAAATTTAATTTACTAAACAACCACGTAAACCTCGGTCTACGTGGTTTTTTGTATACAAGTCAAAACGATATGCACCCCCCCTTATTAAAATGACAAAATATCGAAAATTAGTCAGAAATTTAGCAATTTACATGGTTATTTACCACTAATCTGATAACATTGTGTCTATATGACTATATAGAGTGCATTAGTGTGATTTGCAGTCAGTAGTCATATTAATTAGTTAACTAAATTTTGATAAATATTGGAGTAGTGATTATGAGAAGGAACGAACCTGGAAAGGTGAGGAAGTTCTGTAACTCTGCACTGTCGATGCTTATAGCTTTCCAGCTGAGTGGTATTCCTCAGCTTGCGAGCTATCAAGTTGCATATGCAGATGAGAACCCACCGCCAATCACCACAGTAGATCCTGTTAATGATTTGCCACCGTTAAATAATGGTGATGGGTCTGGACCTGTGGAAGACCCTAATCAGCCTGCAGAAAACCAGGGTGAAGGAGGGTCTCCTCAAGGCGGTCCTGCAGAGACGTCATCAGGCGAAGGAAAAACTTCAGCCGTAGATCCAGGTGCTCCTTCTGAGGAAGCTCCTGATACGACCTTAAAACCAGGCGATTCTGTGATTGATTCTGAGGTGGAGAAGGTTGGCGATTTCATCTTCAATATCAAGACTCATACAATCATTGACTGGGTCGGAACAACAAATACAGTAGTTGTTCCTGAGAAGCTTGAAGTTGGTGAAGTTGAGTATCCAGTTGAACACATTGGTGAGAGCGCTTTTGTAGTTCAACCTGACCAGTACAAAATTCAGTTCATTGAGCTTCCTGAAGGTCTTAAGACAATTGGAAACTTTGCATTCAGTCGAAATGACATTGCAGTCTTAACAATCCCAGCTACGGTGACTGAAATTGGCGACTCTGCTTTCGAGTTCAATAAACTTTCTATCGACCTTGGTGAAAAGCCAGCGCTTAACATTAAGCCTAATTCCGAGCTTGTTAAGATTGGTAAATTTGCTTTCTCAGACAACGATCTCGAAAAGCTTAATCTATCAAATGCAACTCACCTTGAGGAGATTGGCGAAGAGGCATTCTCAATCAATGAGCTTATTGAGATCACCTTGCCAGATTCAGTAAAGAAAATTGCAACTCGTGCATTCGATCAGAATAATTTGACTAAGGTTGCCCTGCCGGCAGGTCTTGAGGAATATGGCGAGGAAGTATTTACCAATAACGGTAAGTACGTAATTGTCACTTCCGATTCCCCAGCTGTAAAGGATTCAGTAGTTAAGGGTGAGTTTGGTTCAGTATCTAAACCAGTAAGTATCTGGATTTCAGGTATTGACGCCAAGTCAGGCAAGACAATCTTGACTCCTCGCCTTTATGAGTTTAATGCATTCATTCCTAATGACTACGATAAGCTTCTCATCGAGGGTAATACATTTAGCTTTACCGATGTAGATATCGATAACTACTCTCTCAAGTCAGATAATGACCAGGAGCTTACCGAGGACTTCTTGAGGAATAACTCAAAGGATAATCCTAAGGTATTGAACTATACGCCAAATCTTGGTGATCCTATTATCAAGAATGTCGAGCCTATGTATTTGAAGTACGACACCCCTGCAGATCAGATTGATCTACTTAAGGGAGTTACGGCTGAGGATGTTACTGGTGAGGATATTACCGATAGGCTTGTGGCAACTCCATCTACGCTTGACCTCAAGCGCGAAGGTGAGTATCGCATCAAGATTTCCGTAGTCGATGACGATAAACGCGAGACCATTGTGTATCGTACGGTTTTCGTTGGTAAAGATCCTCTGGATGTTGAGACTGGTTACGGCTGGCTCATGAGAGACTTTACCTACAGCGGTGATATGGTTTTAGGTTTGAGTGATACTGGTCGTGAGAAAATTAGGACAAACAAGAAAATTGTATTCCCTGATTTCAACCCTTATGCAAATGAGAATGGTGGAAATGAGACCATTACCTCAATCTATTCAAGTGATTTTAAAAATAAACAACTTGATGAGGTAGTGCTTCCTGATACGATTACTAGCTTGGGTTCAAGCTTGTTTAGGGAGAATAACCTTACTTCAATCACAATTCCTAAGGGCCTAAAGGTAATTCCTGGCAGTATCTTTAGTCATAACAAGCTAACAAACGTTGTAATTCCTGAAGGTGTTACCAAGATTGACTACAATGCGTTTGAGCATAACAAGTTAACAAGTGTACAGCTTCCTGAGAGCCTTAAGGAAATTGGAAGCTATGCATTCATGAGTAATGAACTCACTGCTGTCGAGCTTCCATCTCAGTTGGAAACCATGAGAGGCGGTTGTTTCTCTCACAATAAAATTGCTGGTCATGTAGATGTGCCTGATTCAGTTAAGCAGCTTGACAGTGGAATCTTTGAGGATAACGAGATTACATCATTTACACTCCCTGCAGATTGCACTGTGATTCCAAGCTCTATGTTCAAGAGCAACCAGTTTACAGAAGTTGTAATCCCATCTTCAGTTGATACTGTTTCATGGAGTGCTTTTGAGAGCAATCCTATCGAAAGCATTGATGTTTTAGGTGACCTTAAAGTAATCGGAGGGGAAGCCTTTAGAGGACACAAGCTTGATTTGGATGAGCTTGTTTTGCCTGGAACGCTTGAGGAGATTGGGCAGAGTGCATTTTCTACTTATTCAGGACGCATCGATAAGATCACTATTCCTGATTCAGTAACTACCATTGGTAAAAATGCCTTTGATAGCAATAAGATTAAAGAACTCAATCTTCCTGATCATCCAATTAATATGGGTAATGGTGCGTTTAAGAACAATCAGCTTTCCCATGTTGCTATCGCTGAGGGAACAACGGAGATACCAGACGACCTCTTCTACATGAATCACTTGACTCACGTAGATCTCCCTGATTCAGTGACCACCATTGGAGACAGTGCGTTCTATGAGAATAGCCTGAACAATGTAAAGCTACCTGCATCTCTTAAGGAGGTTGGAGAGAGTGCCTTCCACGGCAATAATCTAACGGCTGTTGAACTTCCTCAAGGACTCAAAAAGATTAAGAAATCCGCATTCGCGTACAATAATATAAGCGAGATTGATGTGCCTGAAGGCGTAGTTGAGCTAGGGGAATCTTCTTTCGAAAATAATAGTATTGTTTCCGTTACCACACCATCTACTCTCGACTCTATCGGTAGTAAAGCTTTTTACAACAATCCTGTAGCAACGCTTACTATGAAAGAAGGTTTGAGTGAAATTGGTGACAAAGCCTTCGATGGTGATAGGGTTTCACATCAACTTACAAGAGTGGAAATTCCTGCTTCAGTAACAAGCATCAATGAGTTTGCATTTAGATCTCAGGGAAAGAGCGGAGTTACTATTAGTGATGTAACATTTGCTCCTGGAACAGCATTGAACTCATTAAGTCGAGAGGCGTTTGCAGGTAACTCTATTACTGAGATTATACTTCCTCCAACTATGGACTATGTTTCAGACGATGCATTTAAGAACAACACAGGATGGAAGCCATTCCCAGATCGTAATATTTGGACTATTGATACTACTCCTGAAACAGAGATGCTCAATCGTCCTCGTGTAAAGGTTAATGTGGATACCAATGGACAACCTGATGTTCCAGAGATCTACAAAGATAAGCAGAGCAATACATATATTGCTAACCCATCTCTCCTTCTAATTAAGCATGTTTATACAGATACTAACGGTGAAGAAAAGGAGATTGCAGCTCCTACATATCGCTTTGCAAAACGAGGAGAACAGCTTCAGGCTCGTCCATTGGATTCCTTGTTCTTCAGACCAAAGGACAATGTAGCGACCGACGTAACTATGGACAGTGACGTAAAGACCGTTACTATTCAGTATGATCCGACACCTAAGTTCAATACAGATCACCTGAAGGTAAAGATTCGTCACTATACAAGCTGGAATAAATCGCTAAGTGAAGGCCTTGTAGACGTTCGCGGCTCAGAAGTTAAAACATTCGATGTTGAAGTTTCAAATGAGAATGCAGAGCACGTTGATTATCAGGAGCCATGGGTATATATCAACCTCAATGATCCAGGACAAAATCGCATCTTGAATGTTCGTGTAGCGGACGGTCAAAAGGATGTAGCAAAGAGCTGGACGATTGAAGATGGTGTTCTGAAGATCGAGCTTGCCAACGATCTGAATGCAGGTAAAACCATCAATATTAAAGTTCAGGTACAGGTTAACGAAAATTCAACACCTCCGGATGGAGTAATTAATCTGTCCAAAGCAGTTTCAGTTGTTGTCCAGGGTATTCGTATGGGTACCAATGACGATAAAGTTGGATTGCGTTATATAACTGGAAACGGATATGCCGGTGTAAGTTATTCAAAGCAGTATCGAGAGGTCTCTGACTTTGATGAAGTGCCTATAGGAGACGCTGGTCTTACCAAGAAGTTCTGTAAGCCTGGTAACAAACAGGTAGAGAACGTCATTTTTTCTCCTACCTGGAGCTCTAATGGTTATATTGATGGAAAGATTGTTCTTAAAGCAACCATTCCTTCCTATGCTGGCTTAGATGAGAACGGTGTCTACAATGATGCATTGATCGCTAAGTTTAACCCAGAGGATAATCCTTTATGGCAGTTAGATCCTACGGATCCAACGAACAGGACCATCGTTACTAGTATCGATGCACATAATGGTACTCGATATGGAAATGCTCCATCTCTAAGATTGAGTTTCCCTCGTGCTGATGCAAATCAGAACATTTATGTAAGTGCGGATAAAGTAATCCGTGATCAAGATGAGCAAGTTGGTCTATACCACGATGATGCGGATGGTACGGGTGATGAAAAGCTTAGACGTGCGGAACCATATCAAACTGATTTACCTCAATATGTAGGAATGGGTACAGTTGGATATCTAAGTCTAAGTACGCCTAAGATTCATGAGCCTGGTGGAGGATTACCTGATGATTATAGTGATCCTAAATTCCAAAGTGGATATACAAATACCGCGCTTGTCGGTACTTCAACAAGTGGCAATGATTTCTATATGGATCCTGATCACTTGAGCAGCACAGATGCTCCACCTTACATCGTCGACAATTTTGAGATGAAGCTAAGTTCCTCTATCGCAAGTGCTAACCTACATGATGGTATTTACGATCGTCTCGAGGACAGGGAAAAAGAATCGGTCTGGTCATTTGACTTTGATGTTCAGGAACAGAAAACTGGACCTCGTAATTCCATTGAAGAGCTGAATGAAATTACAGTTGTAAATAAGCACCTTGACAATCGAATGAAATATGTGGGAGTTGTTATCCCAGATTCTTATCGTAAGGCTGAGATGCTTTTGTATGCATCAGATGATGCAGAGGGTACTCCGATTATGGAGAAGACCGTCTATCAAGGTCGCACCGATTTCCCTGAACAAATTGCAGATCAGGTCAGAAGTATTCGAATTATTTTGGATACTGAAGATAGGGTAAATAAGGAAGATTACAGCTTTAAGAAGCTTCTCTTTGTAACTAAGTTCAAAGATCCTAAGAATCCTCTTTATACTGAGTCTCCAAATCATATTCTGGATCCTGCAAATCAGTTTACAAGTCAGGTAACGATTTATGCACCTTATAAGCTTCGTAATGGTCACACCAATCAAGTTGGGCCTACCAACTATGCAAAAGAGATTACGGATAGGATATTTGTTGCTCCAATTTCAGAGGGACAGATGACATTTGATGTAACTCAGGAATTTAAGGGCACCGAGTTCGGTGGAGAAAAATATCTCGAACCTAATACTCCTGTTACTTACAAAGTTACGGTTGATGCCTTTAAACCATTTGGAGCTAAGCTTACAAACTTTAAGATCGTTGATGTCTTGCCAGAAGGAATAAATCCTTTAGATGTTGAATTATCAACGGCATTCACATCCCGATCTGAAAATCCTCGTTTCCAGTTTATTGCTGATGCAGATGGCAATGGAAGATGGGGAGTTGTAATTGAGGCGGATAGCTTCGATCCAATTTCTGGTATTGAAACTAACGGATTCCCTACTGGTATGGATAAGTTTGAGCTTGCAGAGATTCGCACTAAGTCTGCTCGTTACATGAAGTCCAAGGATAATTATCTGAACAGAGCATGGATGGCGTTTGACTCGAAGAACTCTCCTGCAAATCGTCCAGAAGTTGCAAATGGAAAGAATACTTCTGACAGAGATCCTTTCGCGGGAGTACTTACTGAGGGATCTCCAGCTTCTGAGATCTTGAAGAATTATGCGATGGCACCTACCAGTGCAGCAAATTCTTTTAAGGTTCTCTCAAGTTCAACCTTTACTTCATACTTAGGTATTAAGAAGGGTACCGACCCTAATACGCCATTTAGCGATGAGACAATTACGTTGTATGGTGAGCAAGATTATTCCTATCAGATTAATCTCGTACCAAATCACCAGTCCTTGCCTGACAAGATTGATGTAATCCAAGTACTTCCTTACAACGATGACATTCGTTTGCAAGTTAACGACGAGAACGTAAGAACTCCACGTGGAACACTCCTTGAAGGTTTGACGGAAATCGGAGAACCTTACTCAGCTAAGGTTTCAATGACGGGACCTGTTGTTGCTGAGAATCCATCTTATGCTGGTTTCTTTACTTATAAGTACACAACGGCTCCTGTTGCAACGATTAAGGGCATGGATCCTAATGACTTGAGGAATTTGACCTGGGTAGATGAGGGTCAGATTGCTGACTTCAGTCAGGTAACTGCTGTAAGAATTGAGGCGCAAGGCAAGGATATTCCAAAGATCTTCGCTGACATTCCAAGTGTTGCATTCGATCTTCCAATGCGTACACCTCTTAATAAGGGATATGCGCTTGATGCAAAACAGGCTTCTTCCTCATTCGTTCGTTGGATTACCAATAACGACAATGAGCTTGCAAATGAGTCCAACTCTGTTCACTTGAATATCATTAGTGAATCTGTTGACATCAAGATTATGAAAGTAGGACATGACCGCCTTACCGACAGGAAATATCCACTATCCAGTGTTGTATTCCAGCTCTGGCAAGAGTTCGATCCTGCAGTACACAAGACTGAGCCTCACCATCCAATTACTCTTAAGGATGGTACTCAGATTGAGGTACTCGATCAGGCACTGTATACCTTCCCTGCAACATATAAGGGAGTTATTACAGAGCACCGTCCTGACAAGGCTATTACCAACACGGCAGGTGAAGCTTGGTATCGTCAGATTCCAACACGTTATAACTACGTAATCACCGAAAGCGTTCCAGAAGGATATTTGGCAGATCCAAATGCAGTCGAATATATTACTTCTGACATGCTCAATGATGCGCACGATAATAACAATGGTGTCTTTGATGTATCTGTTACTAATACTAAGCAGATCAGATGGACTCCAATTAAGCCTATGACTTTCAACCTTAGCTTTAATAAGGTTGGTATGGCCAAAAACCCGTTGGCTCATGCCCAGTTCAAGCTTTCTTGCACAAGTTCAACTGGCTATGAATACACCCAGTTTGCATCTTCTGCTAAGGGATCAGGAAAGGTTCTCTTCTCTGATATTCCTGCATTCGGCGAGCTTCCTGACAAGGACGGAAATGGTAAGCCGTTCGTACTTGAGGAGATTAAAGCTCCTGGTAGTCTGATTCCTATTAAGCCTATTGAGATTACTTTCGCTAAGCACCTGAATGAAGAGGGTGTATGGCAACCTGATAGCGTCTATGAGCGAGATGCAAATGGCAATGTTGTTAAGGTTGTTTCATTCGGTTACGAAGATGTAGTAGGTGATACCTTCAATCTTTCTGAAATCGTCAATGAAAAGGTTGATATTCAAGCTTATGTCATTGGACTTTCTGGACCTGCTCAGGTAGCAAAGAAGTTCGATGCGCTTCGTGTAACTGACGGTCGCCGTCTTCCTCACATCGAGGTTGAGGTGGCTGAGGATCAGGGTATGACACAAAATGTTCGTACTTTGACTGCTGATAGTAATGGTCGCGTAATCTTGCGCGGTGTAGATGCTAATAAGGATTACTTCTTCAAGCAGAAGGGTGTACATCCTGATTACGACAAGTATCAAGATGCCGTAAAGGTTCGCATTGATGAACATGGAATTCTACACATCAACGACCAAAAGATGAAGATCAGCTATGCTGTGCTTCCTAACATTCCTCGCAACTTCGAGAACATACTTGAACTCCGTAAGACCGATAAGCTTCAGGGAGAAGGAAATCCTGTTGCTGGTGCTGAGTTTGAGCTTTGGGAGCTCGATATCGACGATTATGATGGCGAGGTGCGTGATAGGCGTCTGGTTGATACTCAGACGACAGACCGAGATGGATATATATACTTTAAGGGCTTTGCTACTCATATGGATGAGCATGGCAACAAAGTATTCGAGGGTAAAACCTTCGAGCTTATTGAGTCTAAGCCTCCAGAAGGATATTCAGCACAGTTTAAACCTCAAAGGTTTGAAACTGTTGAAGGCAAGATTTTCTACGATTCCTTCAAGGCAGCTAACTTCCCTATCGTATTGAGTCTGAAGAAGACAGACTACATTACTGATAAGCCAGTTGAGGGTGCAACCTTTGCACTATACGGTACACTTGACTGTACTGGTGAGGAGCTTGATCGTGCTACTACCAATAAGGACGGTATTGCAAAGTTTGCATACGACAAGTTCGATACTTCTAAAGACTATTCAGTTAAGGAAGTTGTTGTTCCTCATGGATACAACAAAGACATGCCAGCTGAAATTTCAATACATCTTGCAGACTGGGAGAACCGTATTGGTTGGGATGGTACAGTTCGCGTTAATGCAACTAACTATCCTGCAAAGCCAAGGCTCTTGATCCGTAAGCTCGATCAGCTCACTTCACGTCCTTTGGAAGGTGTTGAGTTTGAGCTTTGGAAGCTTGAGGACGACGTCATGAAGTTGATCGGTGAAAGATTTGTAACCGATGCATCAGGTGTTATCCGCTACAGTGATCTCGACTTTGGTGATTATTTCATCAGGGAAGTAACTCCACTTCCTTACTTCACGGATATCAAGCATGAGAACTTGTCTCTCAGAAGATCTGATACTGTGATCAAGACTTTCTACAATGCTCGTAAACCTCAGAGCTACAAGCTTCACAATATTGCAGAGCTTGCCGAGGGTGAGAATAAAGTAGAGTACAACCTTAAGGACGTAACCTTTACCCTTAAGCGTTTGGTGGGCGGTGTTCCAACATCCACTGGTACAACGGTAACTACTGATGCCGATGGAAATCTCAATCTTGAGAACCTTCTTGTTGGTGCCCAGTATCTTTTGGAACAAGATACGTCCCAAGCTTCTCCTCGTGAGGAGCGAGGCCTTCTTTCTGAATATGGCCATGGCGCTTGGGTCCTTGACCTTCAGGATAAGGGACCAGGTGTTAAGGGTGAACTTAAAGCCACGAAGGTCGATCGTTTGTCTTCAGAAATCGAAACTGTCTTTACAGTCAGCAACGATGACATAGTGAATGAGAACGGTGAGGTAGTTTCTGAGGGAGCTATCGAGGTTGTAAATAAGGCTCCAATCCCTACGGTTGACCTTGAGATTAACAAGAGCTTCAACGGTGGACATCTTCTTGAGGATACGCGCTATACAGTTGAAGTATTCTCTCGTAAGCAAAACGAAACTGAAGAGCAGAAGATTTTGGTTGGAAACCCTGTTCAGTTACAGCCTACTGCTGACCCTACAAAGCGTTCTGCTTCCTTGAAGAATGTAGAGGCTTTCTATCTGAACACTGATGAGGGCAAATACGAGCAATATGTTCTTTCTTATGCAGAGAAGATTGAATCTGAAACTGAAGGTAAGGACACTTTGGCATATCGCTCAGAGTTCTCTAATGAGATTTCAGAAACCAAGTTTGAACCATTCGGAAAGAGCGGTAACTTGAAGGGTAGTGTTGAGGTTGTCAATACAATGCAGGCAGCTACTGCTCAGATCAAGTTGAAACTTGATTGGGATGGTCCAGTACTTCCTGAGGTCAAGCCTGATACATGGTTCAAGCTCACAAGGAAGACCGCTACTGGTAAGGTTGAGGTTGTAGATACCATCAAGGTTGAGAATGGTCAATCTATCGATGATGGTAATGCTACTGCTGACTTTGGTCAGCAACCAGTTGTTAACCCTGACGGCGTTCCTTATACCTATACTGTCGTTCAGGTGGACAAGGACGGAAACCCTGCCGTTCCAGCTCACTTTAAGCAGACCAAAGATCCTGTAGAGTGGACTCCTGGTATGTATGACGATAATGAGAATCACACATTCGATATCGTAAATACCCACCTCGTTCCTAAGGCAGATCTGACAGTTAAGCTTACATGGGAAGGAAATGACGTTCCTAATGTTAAGCCTACGACCTGGTTCATCCTTGAGTGTATGGTTGAGGGCGGTGAGTATGAGCTTGTGGAGAAGGTAGAGATGCCAAATGGTACTACCACTCATACATGGGCTCAGGTTGATGTCATTAACGACGAAGGTAAGCCTTACACCTATCGTGTAATCCAGGTTAACGAGAATGGTAAAAAGGGACATCCTGAGGGCTATGAGACATCTGAGAAGGATGTTGTCTGGACAGGAAAGATGTACGAAGAGGGTCAAACTCACACATTCGAGTTTGTAAACAAGCGTGACAAGAAGATTGAACCTCCAGTCATCGTGGATCCTCCAGTCATCGTGGATCCTCCGGTCGTCGTTGACCCACCAGTTGTTGTGGACCCTCCTTTGGTTGTTCCGGTAATTCCTCCGGTAATCGAACCTCCAGTGGTATACCCACCAGTGGTAGTTCCTGAGCCTCCTGTAGTAATTCCTCCGGTAGTAGTTCCGGTTGAGCCTCCAGTTGAGCCAGAACCACCAGTTTTGGTTCCTAGGACCGCAGACGAATCTATTGACAAGAGAATTGTCGGATTCCTTGCTGGTCTTGGACTTGCTGGTATCATTGCTGGATTCATCCAGAGAAGGAAAAACGACTAAGGCATATGTCGTAAGACATATCGGTTAGCATCTTTTAGTGCGCTCCTGCATTTGCGGGGGCGCATTTTTTATTGAGACTGTTCCTGCGACTAATCTGTTTACAAAAAAATACCCTCGCCACAACTGAATGTAGAGAGGGTATTTGTATATGTATTGAAGCTCTGTGATAGATTGCTGATTAGTAATCCATAGGGTTTCGGGAGAGTCTTACGAGCGAAATGATATAGATGACACTGTATAGACCCAAAAGTATCAAAGTTGATACAAGATAGGTCAGACATGCTCCAATAAGGCCAAATTCAAGCGTGAGAGGACCTGCGCACGCCATTGTAATCAAAGTTGCAATCACATACGAACCTAGTACTAAACGTTGCTTACGTTGGATTACAAGCGTGTTATAGAGGACATTGGATGCTCCCATGAGGCCACCTCCACCCATTACGATAAGTAGAGGTATAAGGTCTTTATCCCCAACAATTGGATAGACGAGGTTGAGTATAGGAATGCCTATAAGCCAACAGCCAAGGAGTATTAGTAGGGTCATCACCACGACAGCACCGAGGATCTTGAGGGTAATGAGAGTGAAGTTCTTTACATCCCCCTGATTCCACTTTTCAGATAGAGGAGTTAGAACTGGCCTCATAATCAAGATTAGAAACAGATTAATTACAAAGGAAGGCATAAATAAGATTCCAAAAACTGCCTGCATCTCTGAATCCCAATAGGTGTCGATTGCATACTTCGGAATGTTTCCTAGGTACCCGGCAAAGAATGTCGAGAGGAAAAGAGGGGAGAGTTCAATGAAGAGACGATACATTGCCTTCTTATTGAAGTCTGGTCCTGATATTGGGCAGATTTTCCTCATTCTCACTTCGTTATAGATGAAGCACCACAAACCATTTGCAAGGCATCCTGCTATAGCTGCAATTATGAGATCTTGGGTTACGATCGCTCCTGTGCTAAATGCAGTCAATGATAGAAGCACTTGCCAGGATGATGAAAATCCAGAGATATCAAGCCTTCCCACCTTTTGGAATGCGGCAAAATAGTACATGCTAAACGCATCGATCAATTTAAAAGCACACAGCCATAAGGCAAGTTTTACCTGGTAGGGATTGAGTCCAAACTGCAGGACGTATACGATGCTGCACAAAGCCATTGCCCCGCAGCTTAGAAACTTAAATGCGTAGTACTGCTCTGATGTAAAGCGGTCAAGGGTATCGGTGGCAAAGTAGGTCGTTGCTTCAAATACTCCAATGGTATACATTAGCTGGGCAATTGCCATGGTAAGTGAATAGTCGCCAGCAAGTTCAGCGCCGTGTATTCCGCAATAGCGAATGATAATAAAGGGATATATAAAGGATGCAAGTGCCGTAATCATCGAACCTGCTGCATTCCAAAATACTATCTTTTTCCTCGATGGGGTTATTTGATCCATTCTTAAAGTCCTTATATTGAGGCAAAGAAATACTTTGCCTTCGGGGTCTTCTAAGTATTTTACTCTTTAGATTGTTTAGCTTGCATGTATATTAAATCTTAATAGATAACGCTTACTTAACCAGCACATCTTGGCTGGTATTATTAATGTTAGAACGAATATACATAAGAGTAGTTTGTCTACTCTCGAGTTTTGAATAGAAGGTTGTCTCTTGTTTATCCATCGTCTTCATAAACGATTTAAACTTTCGGATGAATATTCCCTTATAGAAGCTGAGTTAGATCGTGGTAATGATGCCACCTTTGCACTCTCGCAAAGTGCGCGTCCTCTCATGATTGCAAGTCTGTGGTCTCATCGTCCAAGACCTTGTGTGGTTGTTGTTTCTGGAGAGGAGCATGCCGATCGCGTTGCGCGTATATTGAGCTCATGGGTGGGAAGAGAATATGTCTTTCGCTATCCAGAGAGGAAAGACCTTCCTTGGTCTGACATACCTTGTGACGGTTCAACCATCGGTGCTCGCATGCGTGCAATCTATGAGCTTGAAAAGGGAAACCCTTGTATTGTAGTAGCAAGTGCTCATGCTCTTTTGCGCCGTGTTCCCCCTGTTGGTACACGTTATTTTGAGCCTCTGCAGTTTACCATTGGCGATGAGGTTGCATTCGATTCGATAGGATCGATCCTTATCGAGAAAGGCTATGCTCATCTCGAGCAGGCAACAGAGCCTGGAAGCTTCTGTGTGCATGGAGATGCTGTCGATATCTTTCCAGCTCAAGCAACTAATCCTGTCCGTATTGAATTCTTTGGCGATGAAATTGACAGGATTCGAAGCGTTGTAGTCTCTACTGGTCAGACGATCCAAGATCTTGAAAGTATCAAGGTTCTTCCCGCTCGTGAGTATGCGTTTACTGATGCTACAGTCACAAATGCTCGCAAGGCACTTTATTCTGCGGCTCAGGAAGAGTCAAAGGTTGCAGCCGACCTTGAACTCATTATTCAGAGAGCACAAGATCCAACTTTGGAAAAGTATCTTCCAGAGCTCTATGGCCATACAGCAAATCCACTCGATCATATAGCTTCTGACGCTTTAATATGTTTGGCTGAACCTCGTGCACTCTTTGATGACTGCTTGCGTTCTTTCGAGGAAATAAGTGCAAAAGCCGATGCTGCACACATTAATATCGAAAAGCTCTACACATCACCCGCAGCCATGGACTTTGGAAAGCAGCAACGCTTGAGTCTTGCATCTCTCATGCGCAGTGGCTCGAAAGCAACGGCTTCCTTACAGATTAGACAACCAGCGATTGCGGGCAGTGACTCAAAGCTCATGAATCGTATTCAGGAGCTCTTAAGTTCAAATCAAGCTGTATGCTTTGCCGTTCCTGATAGAGGAGCTCGAGAGCATCTCAAAGAGCGCCTCTTAGACGAGAAGATTCCTTTCGTTGAATCTTTGATGGGGGATAAGGAAAATCGCACATCCATTTTGGAGGGCGATTCAACCGATCCGCCTACCTTACAATCGGGGGTTGTTACATTCACGGATATCGATATTCCTGCCGGAAGTGTCATTCCGTCTGCACGAGTATCTGTACTCTCTGTAGCCGACCTGCAGTCTCGTCATGCAAAACATGGACAGGTTAAAAGGATTGATCCTACTGAGGTGAGCTTCCCATACAAGCCAGGTGACTATGTTGTTCATGCTATCCATGGAATTGCTCAGTTTAACAGTATCGTAAGGCAAGATATTGCAGGCAAGGAGCGTGATTACTTCCTTTTGGAATACGCTGCAGGAGACAAACTGTACGTTCCATTTGAGCAGGTTGACAAGCTGTCGCGCTACGTAGGTCCGGACTCTAAGTCACCTCGATTAACGCGCCTGAACACTGCTGATTGGTCTCGCGCTGTAAATAAAGCACGCAAATCAGCAAAGAAACTCGCTTTCGACCTTGTAGATCTCTACACCAGACGTTCCACTGTTTTGGGTCACTCATTTATGCCTGATACCCCATCTCAAGATGAGATGGAAATGAGCTTTGGATACGATCTTACAAAAGATCAGTCCTCAGCTATGATCGACATCAAATCAGACATGGAATCCAACAAGCCAATGGATCGCCTTTTGTGCGGAGATGTTGGATTTGGAAAAACCGAGATTGCTCTGCGTGCTGCATTTAAGTGCACTGAAGACAATCGTCAAGTCATGGTCTTGTGTCCTACAACGATTTTAGCTGAGCAACATTATGAGACATTCTTTAAGAGATTTGCTCCTTTTGAGAAGAAGGTTGCTGTCCTTTCTCGTTTTGTAACGCCTGCAAAACAGCGCAAAACCCTTCAGGAATTTGCTGAGGGCAAGGTCGATGTCCTAGTTGGTACACATAAGCTTTTGTCATCAGAAGTAAATCCTTACAACTTAGGACTTGTAATCGTTGACGAGGAGCAGAAGTTTGGCGTTCAGCATAAGGAACAGCTGAAGAATATGAGAGAGCAGGTAGACTTCCTAACCCTCTCTGCAACACCTATTCCACGTACTATGCAGATGGCATTGAGTGGAGTTAGAGACATGTCTTTGATCATGACACCGCCACCTGGCAGAAAGCCTGTTGAGGTGTATGTCGGCGAATATAATCCTGATGTTGTAGCCGATGCTATCCGTCGAGAGATTGAAGAGGGCGGACAAGTCTACTATGTCTTCAATCGAGTCAATGCGATTGATTTCGCCTTCGAGCGTGTTCATGAAATCGTTCCTGAGGCTCGTATTGGAATTGCTCATGGTCAGATGAGTGCAAGGCAAGTTGAAGACATCATGATGCAGTTTGAAGCAGGAGATATAGACGTTCTTATTGCTACTACCATCATTGAGTCTGGTATTGATAACCCACGATCTAATACTTTGATCATTGAAGATTCTCACAGGCTTGGGCTCGCTCAGCTCTATCAGCTTAAGGGTCGAGTCGGTCGTGGTCATAGGCAGGCTTATGCCTACTTCATGTTCCCGGAGACCATTCCTCTAACCGAGGAGGCAACAGAGCGTCTTACTGCGATCAATGAGTATCAAGAGCTTGGAAGTGGTATGAAGATCGCCATGCGTGACCTTGAAATTCGAGGAGCTGGATCTCTGATGGGAGCCGAACAGCATGGAAATCTGTCTTCCGTAGGATTCGATCTCTTTACTCAAATGCTTACCGAAGCTGTAAGTGAGGCTAGGGGAGAAGTGGCAGATCTTGAAGCTCCTGAAGTTCAGATTAATCTTCCTGCGGACTTCTACCTGTCTGAGGAATATGTTCCAGATGTCGACAAGCGTGTATTGGTTTATCGAAAGCTCGCTTGTGCTCCGGACCTTCGTTACATCGAAGAGTGTGAGCAGGAGATAGTAAAGCATTATGGAGAGCTTCCTCAACCTGCATTGAATCTCTTCAATAGAGCACGAATTAGAGTCCGAGGTCAAAGGTTGGGAGTATCAAACATTTCAATATTTGATACTCATCGTATTATGATCACTGGAATCGAGATTCCAAAAGACCTCGTTTCAAAGATGAAGGCCCAAAAGGCAATCATCTATCCTCAAACAAAGAAACTCGCTTGGCCATACTACTCCAACCAAGATGAGGTCGTATCTTTAACCCTAAGTCTGTTGGAGATGGTCGGAGGAGACGACGAATAATCAGCAATAATTTCGATTTGGCCTTGCAGAATTAGTAGGGGCTAATCATACAATTTAATAGTTCATTTGAGATGTTGTACAGCATAGTGAGTAATTTACTTCCTATGCTGTACACTTTTATATACATGTTCTTGTTTCGTAACTACACTCATTATGAGTATTAATTGACCGAAAGTATCTATATGTGGATTAGCTTTATTCAAACCATGCTTGTTGCATTGCTTGTTTTATATGTACCAGGAATTTCTTTGCTTCACACTGCAAGGGTCAGAAATTCCTATAGTGTATTGCTTGCTCCTTTGGGAAGCATCTTCTTGCTTGAGGTAATCGGTGAGATCTGCGCGTTTGCACACCTTCCTCTTGCGCCGGCTGGTCTTTGGGTTATTGCAACCTTAAGTGGACTTATCCTCGGTGCATTGATTGGATATGGATGCAAAGAAGAGCTTAAGTTTCCTGACATTTACCCTTTGGCATCAGGAGCTTATATCCTGGCTGGTCTCATTGGTTTGTATGTTGTGTATATTAGTGCTGTTTCGAGCCCTGCTGACTTTTGCCAAAGCGTTGACATGGGACATCATATCAATACCACTCAGAGCATGATTGATGGCTCCGTTTTCTCGTCTGTTTTCCAGTCAACATATATGGCTCCAGCAGACCATGTGGTCAATCCTTGGCATGGAGGAGGGTTTTATCCTTCGGTCTATCACATTGTAGGTGCTCTTGTAGCGTCTATGGCTGGGGTTTCCAATGCAGTAGCTTTGAATGCTCTTAACGCTGCGTTGTGCTCTGTTGCTTACCCCCTTACAGCCCTTGCTTTTATGGGATATATCCTAGATGGAAAGAAACTAGAGACCATTGTAGGTGCTCTCTTCGTAGTTGCACTTCCGTGTTTTCCATGGGACTACATTACCTACGGTCCGCTCTATCCTAATCTTATGGGCTTCAGCCTCATGGTCCTTGAGGCAGTTGCATTCATGAAATGTTGTGAGCCAAAAATTTCTAAAGTAGAAAGATCCTTGGCGATTGGACTGTTTTGTATGGGTGGCGTATCGCTTGCGCTTACTCATCCATCTACTATATTCTTCCTCGCTATTTTCCTTATGCCTTATTGCATGGATCGTATCATTTGCTTTGAGTTTAAGGATGTAGCTTCAGCCAGGTGCATTATGTACAAGGTAGGAGCATGTGTATTGCTATTGGCTGTGTGGATGGGATTTTTCATTGGGCTCTATAACACGGGCCTCGTACAAAAGATGGCAACATTTGATTGGGGTATTACCTCTAACGTTAAACATGCTCTCTATTTCATATTTACCGCTTCGTATATGGGTCACTTTTACTGTGCTCCATCAGCCTTTGTTGTTGCGTTTTTCCTGATCTTAGGTATTTTGTATACCCTTTATGATAGGCGCTATCTGTGGATTTCAGTTTCATACATTATCTTGTGTGTTGCTCTCTACATCAATGCTACCTCCGATAGCTGGTTTAAGCATTTCATTGGAAGTTTTTGGTATACAGACCCATTACGTTTTGCCTCTATGGCGGGAATTGTAGGAGTTATCCTTGCGTCTTTGGGACTTGCTAAGAGTTTGAGTTTTATAAAGAAAAAGATTACATCCCAAAAGGTTTATAGAAGTGTCGTTGGTGTTTTGTGTACCCTCATCGCTGCGGTGTGTTTCCTTCCTATAGACGTTGAGGGATGGTATGGATCTGCTTTTCCTCTCGCTACCGCGCATGCAAATATTGAACGAAGTATGGGTCAAACTCTTTACACGCCTGAGAAGGCAGAGTTCATCAGAAAGTCTCATGACATTGTGAGCGATGATGATGTGGTTGCAAACGTCCCTTTTGATGGTAGTAAGTTTGTATATGGTGCCGATGGAATGCGTATGCTTTATCGTTCTCATACGGGCTTCAGTGAGGAATCAAACGAGAAATACGACAGCAAGTTAATTCGAGAGGGATTGAAGGATTATCTCTCAGACCAGGATGTAGCTCATGCTGTCAAAACCATGGGAGTCAAGTATGCTATGGTCCTCAATGCTGAAGAGTTCTTTGCAGACCTTGACGATGAGGCCGCAGTGGAGCGTAGAAAGAAATTTGCTGGCATCTTGGACATCGACGAGAATACACCGGGATTTGAGCTTGTTTTATCCGATGGTGATTTCAAACTTTATAAGTTAACAGGATTGGGTGAGTAGGATGGATATTCAAAAGCTTATCGATCAGCGATGTGAGGGTCGAGAGGGCGCTCCTGCTCACTTGGAACAAGTTGATCTTTTGTCACGAATCCTATGGTTACTACTTCAACCTGATGGATGTAGCTGGGATCGCAAGCAGACTCACAAAAGCCTTGCCCGACATATGGTAGAGGAGGGCTTTGAGGCAGCTGATGCAATGGAATCGGGGGATATAGACAATCTTGTAGAAGAGCTTGGTGATGTTTTACTTCAAGTTGCACTTCACTCTGCGATAGCTGAGCGAGATGGTGAGTTTACCTTTGATGATGTTGCTCGTACTTTGAACGAAAAGCTTGTTCGGAGACATCCTCATGTCTTTGGTGAGACTGCGGCGAGAGATTCTGAAGAAGCTCTTAGTTCATGGCAGGATGTAAAGAAGACCGAAAAGAAGGACAAGTCGTCAAATCCTTTCGACAGTGTATCAC
>RCNI01001074.1_pt1 | contig 25985 bp, 2 predicted proteins | sample 2041151 | NCBI WGS metagenome assembly RCNI01 (sample SAMN09708214, study PRJNA481090) | feces metagenome | isolation source: feces | place: Antarctica: Albino Rookery | reverse complement strand
GGGTGCCTTTTTGCACAATCTTGCCCTGATCCACCACCAGAATCTGATCGGCGTGCTGAACGGTTTTCAGCCGGTGAGCGATCATGATGATGGTCTTTTCTTTGGTGAGGGCGTCGATGGCAGATAGCAGCTCCTGCTCGTTTTCCGGGTCCACATTGGCGGTGGCCTCGTCCAGAATGATGATGGGGGCATCCTTCATGATGGCCCGAGCGATGGACAGCCGCTGCCGCTCACCGCCGGAGAGGGAGCCTCCGCTCTCGCCAATCACCGTGTCATATCCCTCCGGGAGCGCCATAATGAAGTCGTGGCACCGGGCCTTCTTGGCGGCTGCGATGACTGCATCCATAGAGGCATCCGGCTGACCGAAGCGGATGTTGTTGGCGATGGTGTCTTGGAAGAGGTAGACATTCTGAAATACAAAGCTGAAGTTCTGCATCAGAGCGTCCATGCTGTATTCTTTGATGTTTCTGCCGCCCAAGGTGACGCTGCCCTTGTCCACATCCCAGAACCGGGAAAGCAGCTGGCAAAGGGTGGTCTTACCGCCGCCGGAGGGGCCGACAATGGCGGTGGTGGTGTTCTGGGGAATCACAAGGGAGACATCGTCGATGATTTTTTTCTCTCCGTAGGCGAAGTCGATGTGTTCTGCCTTTAAATCGTAGGAGGAGGGCGGTTCCTCCACGCCGTCGATGTCCATTTCCGGCAAATCCAGAATTTCGTTGGCCCGTTTGACGCTCAGATCCACCACCCGGAGTAAACCGGAGTAGGTGCCTGCTTTTTCCAGCCCTTCCATCATCAAAAAGGAGCAAATCAGCAGCATAATGCAGTTGAACAGAGTCATAGAGCCGGCAGTGTAGAAGAACAGGGCGGCGATGGAGATGCCCACACCGATGAGCTTTGCCACGAAGTTTTGAAGTGCCATGTAGGGGACAAGCACCAGCTCCATGCCGATGTTTGCCGCCTGATTTTCGTCAATGGCAGTTTCCAGCTTCTTGTTGTACTTGACCGTCATGTGATAGGATTTGACCTCGGCAATGCCCCGGATGTATTCCAGCACTTTCTCCACCACCGAGGCGTCGGAACGGACCTTCTGTTCCGAGCAATCCTGCGCCGCTCGCTGCATTCCGGCGTTGACCAGAGCGTAAAGCAGCAGTCCTACCAGCACCAGAAAACCAATCCGAACATCGAAGAAGAACAGCAGAATGGTGACCGTTGCGGTGAGGAAGATGCCGCTGGTCACGATCATCACCACACGGGTGCCCACATCCGATAGGTTTTCCATGGTGTTGGTGGTGACAGAAGTGATCTGGCCCAAGCTGTTCTCATTGAAGTAGCCCATAGGCAGATAGCGCATATGTTCGGCAATTTCGATGCGTTTCTCTGCGGCTGTGCCGTAGCCTGCCTCGGTTTGCAGCATGGTGGCCCGGTAGTTGATGAGGGAGGAACCCAGAATCGACGCCGCCATGATGCCGAAGGAGCTCCAAATGGTGTGAGTGGAGATGCCTCCGGCCAGAATAGCCGTCAGCATGACGCCGATGGCGGGGATTTTTAACGCGCCGAACAGAGCGGAAAAGACGCCCAGCACAATGGAACGATAGAATTTACTGCGATTTTCCTTGCTGCAAAAGGCAAAGAAGCGATGCAAGGTCTTAAGCATTCAAATCACCTCCGGACAAACGATCCTTGGCAGACATATGCGCACCCCAAAGGTTCTTGTAAAGGGGACAGGCGGTCAGCAGCTCCGCATGGGTTCCGGTAGCTGCGATGTTGCCGTGATTCACCACGGCAATCTGATCTGCGTCCGTAATAGTGGACAGCCGATGGGCAATCACGATGAGGGTCTTGCCCTGCACCAGCTTGGCCACAGAGGACTGAATCAGAGCCTCGTTTTCCGGGTCGGTGTAGGCGGTGGCCTCGTCGAGAATCACGATGGGGGCGTTTTTCAGCATGGCTCGGGCAATGGAAATGCGCTGTTTTTCGCCGCCGGAGAGGTGGCTGCCGCTGCTGCCCACCACGGTGTCAAAGCCGTGCTCTAGATTCATGATAAACTCCCAGCAGCCGCAGTCCTTGGCGGCCTGCTCTACCTCAGCGTCCGAAGCGGAGGGATTGCCCATGCGGATGTTCTCCCGGATGGTGTCGTCAAAGAGGAAGTTGTCCTGAGAAACAAAGGCAACCAGCTTGTAATACTGACGGAAGGAGAGGTTTCTGAGGTCGGTGCCGCCGATGCAGATGCTGCCGGAATCGACAGTAATCAGCTTGGCAATGGTGGACTTTCCTCCGCCGGAGGGCCCCACTAAGGCGTTGACGGTGCCTTCCCGGAAGGTCAGGTCAATGCCGTGCAGCACCTCGGTTTCCCCGTAGCCAAAATGCACATTTTTGAGAGTGATGGTGTTGGATGCAGGCAGAATCTCGGGAGTGTCGGGGCGCTCCATTTCCTCAGCGTCCAAAATGGAGGTGACTTCTCCGATGATTGTGCCCATCTTTGCAATGTCGTCGCTGAACGCCATGCAGTTGAGGATGGGAGTGATGAGGCCCATGGCGAGAATGATAATCAGCAGGAAGTCGGGAGCGGACAGGGAACCGTTGCGCACCAGCAGTCCGCCGATGGGCAGTACCGAAATCAGGGTTGCCGGCATGATGTTCATGGCAAAGGTGAAGTAAACATTGCACTTGCGCATCCAGTCCACATAGCTGGCGGCGCCGTCCTTTGCAGCGGCTACAAACTTGTCGTAGGAGCTTTTGGCCTTGCCGAACACCTTGATGACCTCAATGCCGCCGATGTACTCCACTGCGGTGTCGTTCAGGTGCTTGGTGGCCTGTACGGTACGGCGGTAGTTTTCCTCGTAACCGATCATCATGCCGCAGTAGCAGAGCAGACCGACCGGCACAGTCAGCAGGGAAGCCAAAGCCATCCGCCAGTCAATGACGAACAGAAATACCAGCGTTCCCACCACGGCGCACAGATTGCCGGTCATTTCCGGAATCATGTGGGCGAGGGTGGTTTCAATGCTGTCAATGCGTTCCACCAGAATGTTCTTCAGATGACCGGAGCCCCGCTTCTGAACCTCGCCCAAGGGCATCCGTTCCAGCTTGAGCAGCCCCTGCTTGCGGATGTTTGCCAGTACGGCGAAGGTTGCCACATGGGAGCAGGCGGTGGAGCCGGCGTGGAATACCACTCGCAGCAGCCACAGTCCGGCAATTAACAGGCAGTCCATCAGATAGCCCGAGAAATTCATGTCGCCGCTCAGCAGCTTGCGGATGATATGGGCTACCACCACAAAGGGCAGGATTTGGCAGGCAGTGCCAAGACAGGCTAGCAGTATGCTGAACACATAATGGCGTTTCTTTTGCCCGGCAAATTCCAGAACCCGGGCAAAGGGCCCATTTTCTTTTTTCACAGTTCTCCCTCCTTACAGGGTGTCAAATATGTTGGGGCAGTGGCGGCGGAGCAGTTCCAAATTATGAGTGATGCTCCGAACCGTCATTCTGTCCTTCGGCTTGAATTTGAATGCTAATATACATTACCTCCTTCTTTTTGCAGTGTCGGTGGGTTTGATAAGCTGCCTGTGTGTTCTGAAAATCAATGCATAGGTTAGTTAAAACTAACCTATGGTCAAAAATTATAGGGTCTTAAAACCCCATAATTTTTGACCATCCGGCCTGATAAAAATCAGCCAGCTGCTTTGTGTATTCGGCAGCGGATTCTTTGGGAATGTCGTGAATCACCATCTCGAAATAGGCACAGAACATACCGCTGGTCAGCATGTGTTCCAGTTGCGGATGAATGGGATTCATGGGTATTCCGTTGGTGTTCATCACATCGGAAAAGCTGTGGGTTGCCGCACAGTCCATTTCCGACATTATATGGATCAAATGTTCATAAGGAGTGCCCTCAGAACAGCATAAAATCAACTTAAAGGCATCCAAATGACGGTAAATATAGTTGGTCATTTCAGTCATTCCAGCAATGGAGTAGCTCGCCATGTCCGTCCGCTGTTCCTCCGGGGACAGCTGGGTGAAACGGTTCAGCATGGATTTGTACAGTTCCAGAATGTGGTTGTACTGCTCCTGTACCAGTGCGTCAAACAGTTCCTCCTTGCTTTTGAAGTAGCCATAGAAAGCACCGGTGGTGACGCCTGCTTTTTTTACAATGGAACGCAGGGAGGCTCCCTGAAACCCTTCCGCAAGAAATTCCTTGCTTGCAACGGCAAGAATCCGCTCCAGCGTGGTGCACTCTGTGTCACTCACAATAACACCCCTTCTCAGAATATAACAGCGTTATATAACGGTGTTATATTAACATGCTGGAGCGAGACTGTCAAGAATGGATGGCGGAAAATCATATAGACGCACGGGGACAGGGAACATGCACAAGGAAAGCGCATGTTCCGAGAGGGGCGGATTTTGTTCCCAGTTTCGCTTGTTATTTTGCGTGCATCAGCTTTGTCTTGAAAAAAGGAAGTAAAATATCCGTAAAACACCTGATATTTTCCAATTTTCAGGATTTTCCTGCTTATGTAAGTGAATCTTGTCAGAATTTGTGCGCAGAATCATAGATTTTAGAATGATTCGAATCGAAAATAATTGGTTCTTAAGGTGCGTAGGGACAGAAATCGACGCAATTCGACTTAAAAACTGAAAAAAGTACATGGAAAATATTGCACGATAAAACATGTTATTGTATACTCATAATGTATAAATATAAAAATGTAGTACTATGCCTTTTTTTAGGGAGTACGGTGCCGCTTCAAAGCACCGTATACATTATATATATATAAACTGTTTCTTTTTAGGAAGGGGTAGTTGGATGAATACATCGCAAGAGAAAAGAAAGAAATGGAAGAGAGGGTTAAGCCTGCTGTTAGCAGTGCTTACCGTATTGAACCTAAGCTCCCAAGGGCTGATTCTAACAGCCCAGGCCTTAGGAAGAGGGGAGGTGGAAGCGCCTGAGATCGGCGTCACATTCTCGCCGGAGCAATTGCCGGGCAGTATGGCCAACCAGGTTTCTGACCGGGTTTATATGTTGCCAACCAAGGCGGAAATGTCGCTGCAGATTACGGTGCAGCCCGGATATACCTCGGGTTATGCCACCGGAGGCTACGTCCGACTGGAACTGCCCTATTTCTATGTGAATAATGCAGGCGAGATCATCATGACGGACCAGAAGCCGCCCAATGTCGATGAGAGCAAGCTCATGGGTATTGAGGCGAAGGTCGTGGGCGAAACAGGTAACTGGATTGTAGATACCACTCAGGGTGAGCCGTCTCCTCTGACGGTTCAGGCTTTAGCCGAGCCGGAGCAGCCTATTGCCGAGGAGCCTGCGCAGCAGCCGGAAGCACCTGCGGTGAATGCACCTGTCCAACAGCCGGAAGCACCTGCGGCGACCGCACCTGTCCAGCAGCCGGAAGCGTCTGAGGCAACCGAGCCGGAACAGCAGCCGGATTCCTCTGCGCCTGCCGAGCCGGAGCAGAAGCCTGTGCCTCCTGCGGTAGCCGAGCCCGAAGCAAAGCCGGAGACTCCTGTGGAAGCTGACCCCGTCCAGAAGCCGGACACTTCCGCTGCTATAGAGAATGCCCCCAGAGCGGGCACTTCTGCCGCTGCCGAACCCGAGCAGCAGCCGAATGCTTCTGTACCTTCTGAGCCGGAGCAGCCTGCCCAGAAGCCGGATGCTTCTGTGCCTACCGAGCCGGAGCAGAAGACGGAGACTCCTGCGGCTGCTGAGCCTGTCCAGCAGCCGGAAGCTCCTGCGGTTGCCGAGCCGGTGCCTGTGGTGGAACAGCCTGCCGTGGCTGCACCGGCCGCACCGGAAGATAACGGCGAGGGCTACCGCAGAGGCGTGCTGCAGATTGTGGCGGCAAATGAGTCTGTTCCGTTGGAGCCGAAGCCTATGTCCTTCACGGTAAGCTTGCGTTTCTTTGGTGATGTACCGGAGAATGTGGCAGGCAGTGTTCTGTTGGGCGCCGGTTATGACCATTATTACGACAGGGCAGGGAATGTTTCCGCTGACGGATATCAGATTACCCCTGGCAGCAGCAGCGAAAAGGACATTCATTCGATTGATATTGTCAATTCCAACCTGCAGTGGGAATACAGCATTGATCAGGTGGGTAAGTCTGTCCTGTGGGACAAGTACAACTACATTACCTATCATGTCAAGGTAGCCAATACCTCCAGTGAGGAAACGACCAGTAAAATTGATAAATTCACGCTGATTTTGACGGTGCAGAGCCATCAGAATACGGGTGCGGACGGTGTTCTGGAAGAGGACATGATGCAGTGGGAGTACAACCCGAACGGAGATCCCATCCGAAATGAAGATGTGGGCCCGGACAGCCGTGATAAGTCTTTTGTGGGTGTGCCCAACGAGGGCGGTGTTTTGATTCATGATGTGACCGACATGACCCCGGAGGAGAGAGCCCAGCTGGATCTCACACACTTCAGCAATCTGGGAGAGACCCTGCCCTATAAGTATTCTTTGCCTGGTGTTATCGGCGTGGATATTATGGAGGATCAGGGTACGCTGTATCCGGAGCATCTGGCCAACGGGGCCGATAAGCGGAGCTGCCGTGAGTATTACATTTCTGTGCCCTATACGAACAACCTGCGTGGTGAGTTGACTACGGGTGTGGTCTATCGTCCCACGATTTTCTTTGGCGGACGAAATCTGTCTTGGACGAAGGAAGCAAAGTTCGCAGGTGCGTTTGAAAAGCGAGCCCCCGGATTTGTCCATGAGAAATATGTGCTGAACGATGCAGGCTCCAAGCTGGAGAAAAAGGATGTTGCCATCGGCGGTACGGATACCTACTATCTGGGTGGCTTCCATAACACCGGTAATGTCCCGGCCTTCAATCCTGTGGTGACAGATACGCTTCCTGTGGACTTCAAGGAAAAGCAGATCAATCTGATTTTGGATGCCACTGCAGACGGTCAGCCCAATCCTCTGGAGAGCTGCTTCTTGAGTGAGCCCTTGGACTTTGTGTTCAGGGACAAAAAGGGAGAAGAGCAGTACCTGACGGCAGCACAGCTGGGACTCTCACCTGTTGTCACGGAAGACCCGGATACTAAGGTAACTACCTATTCCTATGAGGTTGATAATGTTGGAGAATCTGTTCTGGAAAACCATCCGGAGTATGAGGGATGGACCTTTACCAGACAGTTCCGTATCCACCTGAAGGAAGAGGTCGGCGTCAATGCAGTTTTGCCCGGACGTGTAGCCGTTGTGGGTGAAACTACGCTGCCGAAGGATTTTGTCAATACCATTGATACAGACTATGTGACAAAGTACTGGCAGATGGAAACGGCAAACGCACCGGCACACTACGAGGAAGAATACAAGAAGGTGCCGGCTGACACAGCCATCCTGACCGCATTGCCCACGGAGCCGCTGCTGGAATGCCATGGCGTTCTGCGTAAGGACGGAGTGGAAACCGAAGGCGCTGTAAATGAATATCAGCGTGTGCCGTTCAATGAAGATGTTGCCGCCCTGCGCTATGTGCTGGGCAATAACAGCCGCGGCATCATGGCTCCCGCTGTGCTGCAGATCGGCCCAATGGTGACGGTGGATGAGAAGGGTACCACCGGATTCTTTGCAAATACGGTTCGGATTTCCAGAGAAGTTCTGTCTCAGGGCATTATTGACAAGATCACACTTACCGATACTGAGGGTAGAACGATCCAGCTGACCGACAGTCAAGTCAAGCCCAGTGGAAATGATGCACTGGTCATTACCCAGGCACAGTGGCAGGCGGGAAATCCCGACTTCGGACAGCTGCAAAAGGTGGAAATCCACTTTGCAAGATTTTCTGGAATGGTTTCTCTGGATCAGGATGCAGAGGTCGATATTTTCGGCACTGTGACTAGGCCGGGTCGCTTTGCGGCGCACGCCGTGTGGCGTACCCAGTACCGGATGCCTGACCTGAGCGATAAGGAACGAATTGTGGAAGGCGAAGCCCGGCTGGATGCAATTTCCGCTATCCCGGTGATTACAGCTACCGCCCATTCCGGCGATAAGAAGGGAACCACCACCGATGTCCTGTTCAAGGATCGCAGCTACTATCAGTTTGTGGCGGAGAACCGTTCGGAAACGGCTATCGGTAACAGTGAGGTTACGGTGGATCTCCAGAGCGTGCAGGACAAGGACCCCGGCCGTGGAGAGCGGATTCAGGGTTTCCTTACGGATGAGATTTTCATTAATGCCTCCTACGAAAAGGCGGGCGTGATCAATCGTATTGAGCTTTACGATTGGAATCAGAATCCTGAGTCGGATAAGCCCAAGGCAACGCTTACTATGGATCAGCTCGGGCAGTACAAGGATGCAGAGGGCAATCTGGTGGTGCCGAAGGAGGCATTCCAGGAGGTCGACCACCTGAAGTTCATCCGTGTGGAGTTTGATAATTTCTACGGAAATGCGCTGGCTCCCACTCAGGACCATCCGGAGGATACCTCCTTTGTGCTGCAGCTTCACGGTGAAGCCGCATGGCTGGATACCCTGCCGGCGCATGGAACTCTGATGCCCAAGGAGGAGTTCTACGGACCGGAGTACAGCGTTTCCAGTGATGCGTATTTCCGAGTGGAGCGCCCCTATCAGGAGATTCACTCCCACATCTATTATAATAATGTGACCGAAGTGATGAATTCCAATTCGTCTAACTCGGACCAGAATCAGGCTTCTCTGGCTGTGCCGTATGACCGGGACTTTGTGTTCCGCAATGAACTGTTGACCACCTCCCGCTATACGCTGGACGATGTGGATACGGTGTTTACTATGCCGATCACTAAGAGCCAGGACGGCGGATTCCATACGACGGCCATTCGCCTGTACAATGACCTGCTCCAGAACTACCGTGAGTTTGAGAAAATCACCATCACGGATGTGAAGGGGAAAGAACTGATACTGACCTATGATACGGCAACCGGAACCTTCCGGAACGGAGCAGATGAGGTCAGTGTCAGAACGGAAGATTATGTGCAGATCAACATGGATGCATTGAAGCTTGCGGATGTGCGTGAGGTCGTTGTGACCGGCAAGGGATTTGCCTATACAGGCGATCCTGCCGAAGCGGGCAAGCAATTCTATGTGGAGTTCTGCGGCTATGAGGACGCACCGCTGGGAACCAACTGGTATCAGCAGGCAGAGAGCATTCACTATCTGGACGGCGAGCGCAAGATCGAAGGCTTCCGCCTGAAGAAGAATGATGATGTCCATGTCTATGTGTCCAAGATGTACTTTGATACCATCATCACAGCTGGTTACAATGATCATCAGGAGAATAAGAAGTTCAGCGCGGTGACCACTCCTCTAGAGGATGTCCGCGAGGGTAGATATGACTACTATTATGATTGCTCTCCTCGGTGGGGTGACAATACGGAACTGGAAGTGGGTTATAAGGCCCTTGGTTCCTTTATGGTGGACTTCCGGCAGTACCTCAATGTGGGACACAATTATCCCACTAATACGACCGAGCAGGAGCATAGTAATATGTCTCATGTGAAGCAGGAGTCTTTGAATACCGCAGCCAATGTGGAAATCAAGGTGAATCTGCCCCACAAGTACTTTGATACCTATTATATTAAGGTGGATCCCCGGGCAAAGGGATACCTGAATTCCATGACAGTAATCCGCGCGGATGGCTCCTCTGAGGTCATCAATGCTGCGGATATGCAGTGGAGCGCAGTGGAAACCGGACCCGATGGCCCGTTCTGCCGACTGAACTTGGTGAATGAAGACCCTGCTACCCGGTATACAAATGTGGAGGCAGACTTCTTTAAGGAACCGAAGAACTATGATGCTGGAAATCCCGTCAAACAGGTGATTTTGAATCTGGATATCAACCAGAATGCCACCAGCGAGGATGAAAACGGCAACATTACTTCCAATGTACCGGATTACGGAACATGGTTTGAGGATTCGGATGAATCCAGCAAATACATGTTTGAGTTTACCGGCCGTTTCTATCAGATGGAAGCCGACCCCAAGCATAATGGTCAGGTTTACGCTACTGCAGACGCTAAGCTTACTATCGGCGGTGGCAGAAGCCGGGAGCGTGTGGAAACCTCCCACGGCTATGACAGCAAGTCGGATTGGAGTTTCAAGAACTACTATCGCTATCATTATTATAATGGTTATTATAGCTGTACTTGGACGAATAAGCTGTATAGAGCGGCAAACCTGTATTCCAAGACCTATGTTCATGTCATGCGGGACCATGCCAATGTGACGAAGGGTGCAACCTCTTCGCCCTTGAATCAGAATAACTTCAATGCCTACTTTGGCATGGACAACCAGTATCAGATCAGCTTGTACCGAAGCAGTGATGCGGATCCGCTGTATGCCACTACCGGCGTCCTTTCGGGCAAGGTGTGGGAGAATGACGCTTCCTACAGTGGACGGTATGCCTATCAGGACTCTTCCGACTGGTCGGGTAAGGTTGGCTATGCGGATGAGATCATCCTGCGGGATACGATGCCTCCGCTGCGTCCGGACGATGAGTATGGACAGAGCACTGGTTTGGAACTGAAGCCGGCCCTTGCACAGTACCTGACCTCCATTGACATTAAGGTCAATGATGTGGATAAGCAGGGAAATAAGACCAATCCTCATACGATTACGGTGGATGCGTCGGAGCTGATCGAAGATCAAGGAACTAAGATTTTGAAGTTTGTCTATGCTACGGATGCCACAGAAGCTGCGGCGGAGAATTCGGAGTCTACGGAGAATACGGAGACCCCAGAGAAGAATCCTGCGCCCACCGTGACGAACGGAAACCTGAATCTGGCTGCGGGTCAGTTTGTGGAAAGCTTTGAGGTCCACATCAAGAATATCATGGGCAACAGTGAGTATACCAAGGAGCTTGGCTCCAAGGGTACTGCGGATCAACATGGTACCAGCGCAGATCTGGATCTGATCGTCCACGGCAAGCCCTATGTCATCCATGTGAAGAATCCCGATAAGGACGGAACCAACACGATCACTGCGGTCAACAAGGTGGACTATGAGAAGAACACGGAGTATGAAAACCCCGTGGATAATGCTGTGCTGATGGGTTATTTGATCCAGCTGATTCCCGGCTATCGCCTGGAGCACATCGGCGATCAGTACATCATGGATTATACCGAGGACAATCTCACCCCCACCGTGGCAGAGTTTGGCGTGAAGCTTTGGAACGACCGAAACAACGGTTCCAATGAGGGCGTGGACAAGCGTGCCCGCATTGCCAATGCGTCGGTCAACAATGTCATGAATTCCGCTTATCGTCTGCAGCATATCTATCTGCCTAAGGAGTTTGTGGACGGAAACTGGTTCCGCGTGAAGGATCTGGTTCTGACCATCAACGGCAAGGAGCATGTGGTGTCGCTGAAGCGGGAGGACCTGAAGGAATCTGCAAAGCACACGGATTGCTACGAGGTGGATGTGGAGCAGATCATCCGGGACAACATCCCGCAGTATGCGGTGGAGTACTCCAACCGTGAGACGGATTTCAAGCCCTATCTCAAGGCACATGTGACCAGCTTCCGCCTGACCTATGCGGCGGTGAATCCCTCTGCGGATGACTCCACCACGGTTCTGGAACACGGCGAGTACCTGACGGCAGACCGTCAGGAAGGCTATGCCTACCGTTATGACGGTGTGTATGTGGACCGGAACAAGGAAGAGTTCCAGCAGGATGCGTGGACGGAAGAGTCTACCCCCAGCTTTGGTAAAACGCCGGATGTGGATCAGAACCACTGGATGACCAATGAGATCTCGGCTGAGTTTGAGTCTGTCGATGTGAATGCAGACATCTACCATAAGCCGACCTCTTATGGTACTCAGACCTCTGATTACTTTGCACTGAGAAACCGTGCAGCCGTTCTGAAGCTGATGGTGACCCGAGATACGGCAACCGGATTTGCCTATGATTTGGACAAGAAGAGTGCTGATCGGGTGGAAGTCAACAAGGATCAGCTGATGCCTTATGACTATTTGGATTACACAGTAACCATCCGCAATGAAGACGATGCTGGAACATATCTCAATCAGCCCACCCTGCACTTCCTGGCACCGGAAGGTCAACAGGTGGTTGGATGGGAGTTTGTGTCCACCACGGATACCGGCATTACGGCGGATGATCTGTCAGGACTGATTCAGGCAGGTAAGGACCAGATTCCTGTAATCAATGGAGCGGATTATTCGCTCGATGAGACAGGAAAGGATGCACTGCATCGGGAAATGGCAGTTACGGTGAATCAGCATTTGGCAAAGGGCTGCGAAGTGGTTATCCGTGTAAAGACCCAGCTGCTGCCGGAGCCTGCGGCTGGTTATGAGGGCCGTTCTTTTACCACGAATGCATGGGTGACTGCAGCGCATAACCACAGCTATCCCCAGTACATTATTCATAATATCTATTCCTCTGGTTATTGCGGATCGAGCAGTGACTTGGGTGGTGGAACGGACTACTATCGGAATGACACGAATGCCGCCGATGGAACCTCTGCGTATGAGGTAAGAGCCACCAACAGTCTGACCTTCTTTGCGGACAAGCTGAATGTAACCTATACCTTTGATAATCCGGGCTATACCTATGACAACCAGAATGCGACCATTCATGTGTCCGGTATTGAGAATAGTACTGCACATGATCTGGAAAGCATGGCGGTTACGGTCTCCTTCTTGGATGAGGCCGGCTATCAGGGATTTGCCCTGACTCAGGTACCTGACATTTCCTACCCGGAGACGCTGCCTGAGGACCCTGCAAGAAAGAGCGTGAAGATTGAATACTGGTGTGGGGAGGAAACTGGCTGGGTTGTCGGCAACGGCACCGAAACCGAGGAATTCCTGCGCACCGTCAAGAAAATCCGCTGGACCTATGACCACATCAATCCCAAGGACACTGCGGGAGCGATTCAGCAGTTTGCGGACGTGGATCTGCACGGTGTGGGACTGTATGCGGATATCCGCCCGGATGATTCCAATGCGGCTATGGCGGAAACCTACCGGTATAACGGTGTAGCTCAGATCGACTACAATCATCACCATCAGGAGGAGAAGCAGATTGGCAGCCCGGCTGCTGCCTTGGAGCAGGATCGTTTGGTGACTATGATTGGCAAGACCCCCTTCGGACAGACGATATATCGTGAGAACCCTGAGGTGGAGTACTATACTCAGGTCTTCAACACGGCGGAGGAGGCTGAGGCGGCTGGCCTGAACCGGGACGCGACTCAGAAGCGTGGTTATCGCCCGGGCGAAACCATGTGGCAGAAGCTGACCTTGCGCAATCTCCACATGGTGGACGGATACGGCAACCAAATCCATGATCAGGGCGTAGTCCTGAATCCGGTGTTCTATGACAAGTTGCCAGAGTACCTGTCCTCCACGGATTTGGAAACCGGAAACTTCCGTGTGGTCTGGAAGGACATCAATGGTGAGGTCAAGAATGCAGATCTGGTGCTGTCCTCCGAGACAATCGGTACGGTAGAGGAGAAGGACTACGGCGGAGACTCGATCTATCCCAAGTCCAACACCAGTATGTCCACTTACTATGGTAGAGGCTTTGCGGATTTCGTTCCCAACCAGGATAATACCAAGAGCATCAACTTCACGGTGTATAAGCTGTCCTTCCGGAACCCGGATGGCAGCGATGTACGGATGGAAGTGGGCGATACCATTGAGATTTGGTACTCTGTGACCGCCCGTGAAAACGATCTGCCCATGGTCTATGTGGATGAGGACAGAAGCTTTGCCACGGTCGATGATCAGCACCCGGCCTACTTCCCCAGAATGGGCGAGTACTTTACCTATGCCGATTCTGTCGCCTATCCTCTGGTGCCCAGCTTGAGCGGTGCATCCAGAGTGGACAATGCCGGACGGCAGATGGATCTGGATTACCTGCTCCATGACATCGGTTTCTCGGCGGATAAGAACGAGCAGGTGGACCGTTGGGAATTCCTGAACGGAAGCCATACCTTGATTCCTGGTTCTAATTCCAACTATTCCAGCTGGTATGATAACCGCGGTGGCAGCAATGGTGTTCTCTTTGACGAGGACATCAATGAGGTCAATGACCATCAGTATGTGGACTACAACGGTAGCCGCTCGCTGAGTGGAAAAGCAGACCGGGATAAACTGCCTTCCAGCATGAACTACACGCTGAGCGGGTATAGCAGAGACTGGTGGAACAGGGTGCTTGCGCCTCGTACTACGCTGGAGCAGAACTGGGAGCACAAGCAGGAAAACCGGACGCCTATCCTGTGGAGCCAGACCCGTCTGCACCTACAGAAGGCTTGGCTGGTGACGGCAAGCGAAATGAAGGGCAGCAATGTCCGTTATGAGAAGGAGAACCCCAATTATCCTTCTACGAGTCACTGGACCAATTCCTTCCGACAGGTGACGCAGGATCAGAATCGCACGGCGCTGGAGTATGATGAGAACTTCATGACCACGCTGTACGCTCTGAACTATGGTGACTGGGATCTGGACGGCGTGGAGTTTACCTACATCATGCCCCGCGGCGTTGAGCCCCAGATCGGGGACGGCGATTACGGCATTACGGCCCAGATCCTGTCTGCAGTCGCAGGCCCGGGCAGCGACAGTTACACGGCAATCCAGCCGGAGAATGTGGTGGTGGAACTGCTGCAGAGCCCCGAGACTGGTTTTAAGGGCTATTCGGCTCCCAACCGTGTGCAGGATCCTCTGTGGACGAACCCGGAGAACCAGAGCTACTATGATCCCAACGGACTTAACACGGTACCTTGGGCATTCAAAATTACCGTTACGCAGCCACTGACTAAGTGGTTCAACCGCGGCAGCGCAGCAGGGTATAAGATTCGGGTGGACATCCCGTCCCATGTGTATCTGAACAATGAGGATGAAGCATGGTATGACCGGGTGATTACCAGACCTTATGCGGCGCCGGATTCCAAGAATCATGCCTACTATCAGATCATGGACATGGATCATTGGGAAGGCCACACCAGAACCACGCCTCATAATCAGTGCTACGGCATGGATTATCTGTGGTATCAGGATCAGTACTACGAGTACTGGTATGCGTCGCCCAATACGCCCTACATCGGCGGCTACAACATTCAAAACAATGAAGTTGCGAAGGGTGCCGACGATGTGCTGGGACAGGCGACCAACAACAGCTATGCCGGATATGCAGATGCAAACCGTCTGGACCTGTACGCTCAGACCGGTACGGCTGCTGTGATGCGCAAGCCGTTTGTGCGGCTCTGGACCACGGTGGGAGACGATCTCACCGGTGCCACCCAGAGAGATTACTACACGGATATTGAGGGACAGAGCAACAAGATCAATATTCATGTGGAAAACAAATACTGGTGGGATGAGTTCGCCTTTAACGGAGGCTACTATGATTATCTCAAGTATCTCCATAACTACGAGACGGACGGCGGATCCAGAGGCACTCTGTTTGCACCGGTCATCACCAATGTGCTCCCCTTCGGCATCACGCCGGTGGCGGAAGACGGAACTCTGTTCAGCACCGACAATGATGCCAATGTCGGCAAGAAACTGAAGTGGACTCTTTATAACAGAGAGGTTCATCCCGGAGCCAATGTCCGCAACATCACGGAAGCGGCGGCAGCTGAGATGGATAAGTATGATGTAACGGTCACTTATGAGCAGATTCCCTGCTATGATGATGCCGGACAGCCGGTGGAACGGACGGAAGGCCGCTATGTGGTGCGCTTTGTGCCCAAGCAGGCGACGGACTGCTCCGCTCCCGATCAGGAAGTGCGGCTGGCATCGGAAGATGCGCTGATTTTCTCCATTGCTACCTTTACAGAGCGAGCACCCAGAATGGATACAGACAAGAAGGGTGTTCAGGAGGATCTGCGTAAGAACTATCAGGACAACCGCACCTACCTCGGCAGTCGGCTGCCTGGATTCAAGCTGGTTGTGGACAGTGACATCAGAGGAAATCCCTATCAGGTAGGCGCGTACGCCTATGCCGAAAAGTATGCCCAAAACATTGATCCTCGTCTGGATGCGGTGAAGAAGTCTTACACCTGGGAGCGGGTCACCTATGTCTACGGCAATCTGCCGGATGATCGGCTGAACCACTCCTATGAGAGCCAGAGAGCTCTGCTGGGTGAACAGCGCCGCTTTACCGAAACGCAGGATCACAATGTGGAGGACTACTGTGCCTTTGAGAATCCGACAAAGGATCTGAACTACAAGACCCTGCTGACGGAGACGCAGAAGGACTTCAATGCAAATGGCGCCAACACTCATGTGGACGCCAAGCAGGATCAGCCCTATGCGGATATCGGCGTGATGAATACGCTGAAGATTCGCACCTCTACCCCCAGAATCTCGGTGGAAAGCTTCGTGGGCGCCACGAAGGAGGAAACCGGTATTTCTCAGGGACAGGTGGTGCGCCCCTTCCAGTACTCCGAGGATGTCTGGTTCAGCGCCAAGATCAACAATGGCCCCTCCAACTCCAGTGCCTTTGAGGAAATGGGCGGCGTGCGGCATGCCAAGATGGTGGTTTCCTTCCATCTGCCCGAATCGGTCAGTTACAGCGGAACCGCAAAGTGGAATGTCCAGAACAACGACGGTGATTGCTACAATAACCCCGACGATTACTATGTGGAGTATTATGATCCGACCACTGGACAGACGCAGCGCCTGACTCAGGCGGAGATGCGGGATGCTGGATGGGGTGTGGAAGTCATCGACACCGATGAATCGGAAACTTGGGACATGGTCAATCAGACCCATGGCGGTCAGATCGTGACCTTTGAGATCACCACGCCCAAGACGGACGGATTCACGGACTATTCTTCCTATATCCTCGGCGAGAAGCCGGCCGGTTATATCCCCAGCGGAGCGGTTCTGAACTTCAAGATTCGCACCCGAGTGGATAATCTCCCGAAGGATGTTTCTCTGGAAAATGGGGAAGCATGGTCCAACGGGGATCACGCTCAAGTCTATGTGGCACTCCATGATACCGATGGCAGATTCGCTCTGCGTGAAAACGGAACCTTCATCAATGAAGAGGCTTATCTCGCCGGCGAACAGCCTGCGGCTGGCGCTTATAACGGCTTTGAGGTTGCTGCGGACGGTCATGAGTTCCATGAACAGAAGCTGGAGTTGGTGTCTTGGGTCAATGTCGGCGGGCCGAGTATTATCACCGACGAGAAGGATGAAACCGGAGCGCTGACGGTGGACCATACCATGGACGGTATCTATGATACCCGCCATGCGATGGATGACACCGGAACCTTTGCCATCCAGAAGCCCCATGCAACGGTGCGTCTGGACACGGGTAAGCTGAGACCTCAGGTCAACGATCCGGACTCCGATCGAGTCATCACGGAAGATCCTCATGTCAAGAGCGCCTACATCATGACCATGCGTCTGGATCAGGCGGTCAACAAGAATTCCAATGTGAATACCTTCATTGTGAACTATAATATTCCGTATTATGGCACCAGTGGAGGCACGCCGAATCCTGCCCCGGCTGTGGCATTGAATGAGATGCGCCAGACGGTCAGCAAGATCCGTACCGGCAGCTGGGAACTGCCGGAGGGACTGGATGAAGCGAGAAAGATGGTCCTGGACCAGCACCTGAAGGTTTATGTGTATGCGCTGACGCTGGAGAATCCCGCAGCGGAAAATGCGACTTACTACTATCCTGGCAACGGTGATTATCCGATGGCAGAAGCCGGTCAGATGAATGGCTGGAGACTGCTGGGCAATGAGCAGGGTTATGGATTGACTGAAAATGCGGAGATCAATGTGGCTCAGGAGTACCAAGAGCACATTTATCAGCTCCGCTGGGTGGTCAAGACAGAGTCCTTTACGGATGCCGCCGCGCTGACCTACACCGAGGAGCAGGCTCCCATCTATTATCCCGTCCCGGCCGGTTTCCGACTGGATGTGGATGCAGATGACACTGCCCCCGGCAAGCAGGAAATGGATGATGTGGACCCGAACCGCTACAACAAGGACGAGACCACGGAAAATGTGAAGGCAAATTCCGCATTCATTGAGATCAACACCCGCAAGGCAGATACCGATGGTATCTTCAAGCACACCAACCATTTTGCGACCGCCTTTGCCAAGTACGACGATGTGAAATACACTTCCATTTCGGATCGGGCAAGAGCCGGTTATTACATCGATCCAGAACTGCCCACGGTCAACCTGACCATTCGCCCGATGTATTTCAGCGGCAATGTCACGAAGGGTTATAAGTGGAAAAATGACCTGAATGTGGACCCGCAGACCAGTAAGATGCTGAAATACCGCGTTGGCTATGAAAACATCGGACCGGAAGTCGAAAACATTTCCGTGGATAACGCAACGGATCCCACCATCACTGTGGCAACTCCCTATGTGTCCACCCTCAATGAGAACCGCTTTGAGTATATGCCCTATCAGACCTATACTCCGGAGGAAATGGCTGCAAACGAGTACTACATTGGTGATGAGTACGAAAGCAAGATGAATCTGGATCGGGCCATGCCTATGTGGACGTGGTACCTGAAGGATGCGGACGGCACCCTGAAGGAACCCAGCGAGGTGGCAAATCAGATTCAACTGAAGGGTGAGCCTGAGTTTGTGCGTAAGGCCATTGATGGCGGTACGAATATGCGTACCATCGTCAATTACCACTTCGAGGGTTACCTGAAACCGGGTCAGACCGTGTATGTTGACATGATGGTTCCCATTGAGGAACTGGAAGGCAACGCAGTGCCTGTGGATATGCTGCAGTGCAAGGCATTCGGCTTTAAGAAGGGCAACTTTGACCCCTATATCCAGCCGGGCAGCGCCTTTGATAACCTCAACTACGAGTACGACACCAACGATGTCAACAACAACGGCAACCAGAAGGACATGGCAATCACGAGATTGACCAATGCCATCGTATTCAAAACCACCGAAAGCATTGTTCAGAACAAGTCGGTCACCACAGAGCTTGACAGTAATGTGACGGGCCGCGCAGTTCCTGTGCCGGAGGGCAAGGATTACGAGTACAAGATTTCCATCATCAATAAGAGCGGATCGAGCGAATTCAATCAGCTGGTGCTGTACGATGTGCTTCCCTATGAAGATGACTTCGAAATCAAGAACCTGACGAGTCACGGAGAAAAGATTCCCCGTGAATCCAGATGGAATGGATGGCTTCGGACGGACAGCATTCGAGTTCTGTCTTATAAGCCCGGCGAGAACGGACAGACCGAGGAAGCAGAAGTGGATCCCAGCTTGTATGAAGTCTGGGTCGGCCCCATCGTGCGCAGCGGCAGCGGATTTGAAGTCAAACAGATTTCCGATCTGCCCACGCAGGAACAGCTGAACACGCAGGAGTTCTTCAACCAGATTTGCGGCAGTAACGCAGAGAAGGAAAGATACTTCGTGCGTCTGAGCGATGTTCAGGCCATGCCGGACGGAGCCCAGAAGGAAGCCGTGGTCAAGGGCATTCGTGCCGTTTGGGTGCAGATGCGTGAGGATTATGTGCTTGGAGCCAATGCAAGACTGCGTCTGAGCTTGATGCAGCACACTCCGCTGAACCTTCCCTTGTATTACGGCACGCTGGATACCACGCCCACCAATCCCAACAGCCCCAATCATGACTACAATGAGGCAGTGAAGGAATACTCCGCATGGAATACCTTCGTTTCCCGTTGGAACCGTGATATTACGGAGCAGGCAAGAGCCGGCGTGTATCCCAATGCACCTGCGGGCAGAGGCTACATCGGCAGCTATGTCTGGCATGATCTGGATTACAGCGCCGTGCCGGACAGCGGTGAAGGCGATTACGGAACGGAAGCTAAGACCGGCCGTGTCCACCTGAACCAGCCGACGGTGGATCTGGACTACGATGGTGTGCCGGACGATCCCGGCGTGAACGGCGTCAAGGTCCAGCTGCTGAATGAGAATGGCTTCCTGGTGAACCGGGAGGGCCAGACCATCGCCAAGGCAGAGGATGGCAAGTACATCCTGATCGATCCTGTCACCGGCAGCCCCAGTCTGGTGGAAAACCCCGACGGTGTTGTGGTGTACCAGTACTCCAAGTACGGCGGTCCTGTGGAATACCTGACCGAGAGCGACTACTACGGAAGAGAAGGCTACTACATCCTGTCGAACCTCCTTCCCGGTAACTATCGCCTGCGGTTCACCTTCCCGGAGGCCTACAAGACCAGTTCCATCACGACTACGGAGTTGGGTGCGGACAAGACCACCGGCATCACGGTTTACCGTGATGGCAAGGTTGTCTACGGTGATGCAACCAATCCCGTGTCCGACAAGAACCCCATTGCGGCGGATCGTCTGACGGTTCAGACCGACCTCATCACTGTTGCGGCAGTCGATACCCAGTCTACGGATGCGTTCCGTGCCTATGACCAGAAGATGACGGCTTACAATGTGGGCGTGGCTTTGGGCCACTTCTACGGCGGCACCGTCTGGCTGGATGAGACCGAAGTGAGCGGTCACATCGAGAGCGACGGTTATCTGACCGAAAGCGAGCCGAAACTCGGTCAGATGGAGGTGTCGGTGTACGACATCAGCGACCTCACCAAGCCTTGCTTGGATGCAGACGGCAATCCCGCTGTGTTCACTACGGGCGAGGACGGCGAGTACCTGTTCCGACTCAAGCCGGGACGCCAGTACCTGATCGCTGCAAAGGACCAGAGTGAGGAGCGGCTGCTCAAGCCCACTCCTTGGACCTTTACCAACGATCCCACTGAGGCAGACAGCGACAATGACCTGTCCAATGTGGGCACCGGCTACCAGACCAAGGCCTTTACGGCTCAGGTTCCTCTGGATGCCTCCGGTAAGCCCATCTATCAGGACAAGCAGACCATGACCTATCAGGCACAGACCAATATTGATTTGGGTCTGATCAATGCAGGACGTGGCTTCCTTGGTAAGTTCGTGTGGGATGACACCAACTACAACGGCATCATGGACGCCAACGAAAAGGGCATCCCCGGTGTGGTTCTGACGCTGGAATCCTATTACATGGACGATCAGGGACAGTTTGTCAGTCTGGGCGAACGGGATGTTACCACCAACGAGGCCGGCGCCTATGTCTTTGAAAATGTCATGAGCTACCACATCGTGGACGGTGTGCGTTACCTGACAGGCTACAAGATGCGGATCGACCCGGCCAAGAACCCCGGTCTCTATGAGACCTACGCAATTACCCATTATCAGGCAGACGGAACTCCGGACAGCGATCTGATTTCCCGTCCGGACAGCGAAAACAGATATTACCTGAGCGAGGACTACATCATCATTGCCATTGACGCCAATGAGAACACCACCGATGAAAATCGGAAGAGCTACGGCGGCAAGGACTATGACCTCAGTGATGCCAAGATCATTCTGGACTATGACGCAGGCTTTACCAAGTATGAGTACGGTAAGGTGAGCGGCATGATCTGGGATGACAACGGTGCCGAAGCCAATCGGTACAACGGTATCATGGACGCAGATGAAGCAGGACTTGCCAATGTGAAGGTGCATCTGGAGCAGTATGTGAAGGATGCGGAAGGCAATTACCAGAAGGTGACCAACGGCGTCGCCGCAAATGGTGTTTCCTATACCGACGGTTTGACGGCGGTTACGGATTCCAAGGGTGAGTACCACTTTGATGCGGTGCCGCTCTTCGTCCGAATCGACGGAGAACCGAAGCTCTGCTACTACCGCATTCGCGCCGAGCTGCCCAATGATAACTATGCAGTGACCCGCTACCGTCAGGATGCAAATCAGACGGACAGCCATTGGATCACCGATCAGTATCCCGGTTCCGAGCATTACCTGACCACGCCGGAGGAAGATTACTTCCTGATGGCAACGCTGGCAGGCGAGCTTCAGAATGGACCTTATGTCCAGCCGGACGGCACGGATATTTATGATATTGTCCATGCCGGTGACGCGGTGACGGGCTATGACGGCGGCATCCTGCAGTACAAAACCGCGCGTCTGGAAGGCATCGTCTGGAACGATGCGGACTATGACGGCATTCGGGACGCAGAGGAAACCGGCATCTACAATCAGGAAGTCCAGCTGGAGCGCTACTACTTTGACGGCGCCCAGTGGCAGATGGACAAGGGCTTTGCCACCTCTGCCTGGACCACTGCAGAAGGTGCTTATACCTTCGATCAGCTCCAGACCCATGTGATGGTGGACGGCAAGGCCTATCTGGCCGGTTACCGTCTGCAGCTCAACCAGCTGCCCAGCGGCTGGGCGGTCAGCCGTTACATGCAGGGGGATGATCCCACCAAGGACAGCGACCTGCTGGCAGACAATCTGGCTCTGGTCCGGGACGAGGAATACCTCATTCTGGCCAAGGAAGCCGTGGGCGATGTCAACGGTGTTGAGTCCTACACGGTGCGGACGCTGACCGACGCGTTCCATGAGGGAACCCACTATGACCTGCTGACGGCGCAGAACCATTCCGGACAGGATGGCGGCATCAAGCAGCTTCCCACTGACACGATCACCGGTCGTATCTGGGAGGATGAGGACTATAACGGCATCCAGAATGACGGCGAGAACGGCATTCAGGGCCAGACGGTCCAGCTGGAGCGCTTCTTCTATGACAACGGTCACTGGACGAAGGACAACAGCACCTCTGTGATGACTGCGACGACCACAGCAGACGGAACTTACACCTTTGCAAACCTCCAGACCCATGTGATGGTGGGCGGCAAGGCTTATTTGGCCGGCTATCGGCTGAAGCTGGATCAGATTTCCGACCAGTATGCGGTAACCCTGTATCGTCAGGGTGACGACCGCACGGTGGACAGCGATCTGGATCGTCACGACCTGACGCTCCAGAGAGAGCAGGAATATCTGATTCTGGCGGATCATGCCGAGAAGAATGTGACGGGCGGAGCTTATTCCACCACCGCAGTCACGGTCAATGACAGCTATCATCAGGATGAAACCTTTGATGTGCTGACAAGCAAGCCTGTTTCGGATCAGGACGGCGGTCTGATCTCCTCCATGAATGGTGTGATCACCGGTATTCTCTGGGAGGATGTCAACTACAACGGCATCCGGGAGGATTCCGAGTACCGCATCCCCGGCGTCTCGGTAAAGCTCGATTGCGATTACTATGATGCCGACACCAAGGAGTGGAAGCCGTATAACGGCTTCGCAGCCCAGACGGCGGTTACCGACGACGCAGGCGTCTATACCTTCGGCGCACTGCCCAGCTTCGCAAGAGTGGATGGAGAAGTCCGTGCACTGGGTTATCGGGTGCAGCTGGAAGCCATTCCCGCTGGTTACGATGTGACCAGATACCGTGTGGGCGATGACCGCACGGTGGACAGCGACCTGCGTCACGAGAACCTGAATCTGGTCAGAGACGGCGAGTATCTGGTGCTGCTGAACGAAACCAAGGATTCCTTCGGCAGTAATGTGACCATCACCGACGCAGACGGCAGGGAAGTGACTTATGATCTGACCTCTGTGAAGCGTCAGACCAGTGGTCAGGACGGCGGTCTGGTATCCTATCTCACCCCCTCGATCACCGGACGCATCTGGGACGATGTCGATTACAACGGCATTCAGGACGCCGGCGAGCCCGGTATGGTGGATGTGACGGTGGTGCTGAAGACCTCCTACTATGACGGCACTCAGTGGCAGATTGCGGACGAGTTTGCCGCACCTGCGACGACCGTGACCGGCGTGGACGGTGTGTACCGCTTCGAGAACCTGCCCACCTATGTTGTGGTGGATGGACAGAAGTATCTGGCTGGCTATCAGGTGGCCGTGGACGAAACCACGGTGCCCGAGACCCACGGTATTACCTACTATCAGGTGGGCGATAACCGGGGCGTGGACAGCGACCTGCGTCACGAGGACCATGCACTGGTCCAGCCCGGCGAGTACCTCATTCTCGCCAAGAAGGCTGTGCCTCACATGGGCGATGTGTTCAACCACACCACCGTGACCGTCACGGACGAGTTCCATGACAATGTGGCTTATGACTATCTGACGGCTCAGAATGTGAGCGGTCAGGACGGCGGCCTTGTGACCTATGACAAGGCAGAGCTCACCGGACGCATCTGGGAGGACGCCAACTACAACGGCATTCAGGATGCTGAGGAAATCGGCGTTCCCGGTGTGACCGTGGTGCTGAAGACCTCCTATTATGACGGCACTCAGTGGTGTGCAGCGGATCACATTGTGGCTCCTGTGACGACTGAGACCGGTGCGGACGGTATGTATCGCTTCGAGAATCTGCCCGGCTATGTTCAGGTCGGCGATCAGAAGTATCTGGCTGGCTATCAGGTTTCTGTGGACAAGGCTACCGTGGCCGACACCTACGGCATTACCTACTACCAGATGGGTAAGGACCGCACGGTGGACAGCGACCTGCGTCACGAGGATTACGCACTGGTTCAGCCCGGCGAGTACCTCATTCTGGCCAAGGAAGCCAAGGCACAGGTCGGCGATGTGTTCAACCACACTACCGTGACCGTCAAGGATGAGTTCCATGACAATGTGGCTTATGACTATCTGACAGCTCAGAATATGAGCGGTCAGGACGGCGGCCTTGTGGAGTATGGCAAGGCAAACCTCACCGGACGCATCTGGGAGGACGCCAACTACAACGGTATTCAGGATAACGACGAAGTCGGAATGTCCGGTGTGACCGTGGTGCTGACGACTTCCTACTATGACGGCACTCAGTGGCAGATTGCGGACGAGTTTGCTGCACCTGCATCTACGGTGACAAGCGAAAATGGTGAGTACCGCTTCGAGAACCTGCCTGTGTATGTCCAGATCGACGGACAGAAGTATCTGGCCGGCTATCAGGTTGCGGTGGACGATACCACCGTGGCTGATGCCTACGGAATTACCTACTATCAGGTAGGCAAGAACCACACGGTGGACAGCGACCTGCGTCACGAGGATTACGCTCTGGTTCAGCCGGGCGAATACCTCATTCTGGCAAAGGAAGCCGTCCAGAAGAAGGGTAGCTACAACTACACGGCAGTGACCGTGGAGGACGAGTTCCACAAGAGTGTGACCTACGATCTCCTGACGGCTCAGGATGTGAGCGGACAGGACGGCGGCCTTGTGAAGTACGAACTGGCCTCTCTGAGCGGTCGTATTTGGAAGGATTTGAACTACAACGGCATTCAGGGCGCAGGAGAACCCGGCGTTTCCGGTGTGACCGTGGTACTGACGACTTCCTACTACGATGGCACTCAGTGGCAGGCAGCGGACAGCATTGTGGCTCCTGTGACCACCGAGACCGGCAAGTACGGCGAGTATCGCTTTGAGAACCTGCCCAGCTATGTTCAGGTCGGCGATCAGAAGTATCTGGCTGGCTATCAGGTGACGGTGGATGACACCACAGTGCCGGAAAACCTCGGTATCACCTACTACCGTGTGGGCGAAAACCGCATGGTGGACAGCGATCTCCGGTATGAGGATTCCGCACTGGTTCGTCCGGGCGAGTACCTCATTCTGGCCAAGGAAGCCAAGGCACAGACCGGTAATGTGTTCAACCACACGACTGTGACCGTCAAGGATGAGTTCCATGACAATGTGACTTATGACTATGTGACGGCTCAGGATGTGAGCGGACAGGACGGCGGCCTTGTGGAGTATGCGATGGCAGCTCTTACCGGACGCATCTGGGAGGACGCCAACTACAACGGCATTCAGGATACCGAGGAAATCGGTGTTTCCGGTGTGACCGTGATGCTGACAACTTCCTACTACGACGGCACCAAGTGGCAGCTTGCGGGCGAGCTTGCCGCACCTGCATCTACGGTGACCGGCGAGGACGGCGTGTACCGCTTCGAGAACCTGCCTGGCTATGTTCAGGTCGACGGACAGAAGTATCTGGCTGGCTATCAGGTGGCAGTGGATGACACGACCATCCCTGACAGCTACGGCATCACCTACTACCGTGTAGGCGAGGACCGCAGCGTGGACAGCGACCTCCGGTATGAGAATTTCGCACTGGTTCAGCCCGGCGAGTACCTCATCATGGCTAAGGAAGCCGTCC
>RCNI01000444.1_pt1 | contig 25987 bp, 25 predicted proteins | sample 2041151 | NCBI WGS metagenome assembly RCNI01 (sample SAMN09708214, study PRJNA481090) | feces metagenome | isolation source: feces | place: Antarctica: Albino Rookery | reverse complement strand
AAGCTGATGGCAAATCAGGCGGAGCTGCAGGAAGCTCAGCGTGGAGCAGATCAGGTGGAATTCCAGCTGGTGACTGCACGGGAGCAGCTGCGTGAGGCAGAAGATCAGGTGCTTCGCCTGCAGGGACAGGAAAAGCAGCATGAGATTTTACTGAATGCAATTCTGGACGCAGCGCAATCTGCACAGCGGGAGCTGGATACGCTGAAACAGCGTACCGGTTCTGACCGGGAGCGGTATGCTGCGCAGCAGGCAAAGATTCAGGTCTATACCCAGCAGCTGGCACAGACAAGACAGTCTCTTGCAAAGCTTGAGGGCAGCCAGACAGAATCCGCAGAGGCAACGGCTCGGATTACAAGCCAGATGACGGAACTGAAAACAGAAGAAGCGGCACTGGATGCAGAGCGTACCACCGCCCTTTCTCATACGGAAGACCTGCAATCCCTCCAACAGGCAATGCAGGGTGACCGGGAAAAGAAGATCCTGCTGCGCCAGTCTATTGAAGAAGATACCAAGCGGCTGGAACAGGAACTGGAAAGCCTGCGGCTGCGGCAGCAGGAGAACAGCGGAAATGCCGCTGAAATGAAGAAAACCATGGAATCCGTGCTTTCCGGGCGGGCAGAGGTGGAAGCCTCCAGAACCCGTTCCGAACGGGAGGCACAGGAAAAGAACAAGGACATCCTCAATATGGAGCGTGCCTGCGCTCTGCTGGAGCAGAAGAAGGTCACCACCTCCATGGAGGAAAAGCAGATCGTGGATAAGCTGTGGGATTCCTACGGCCTGACCCCCGGCACCGCACCGGAAAAGCGGGGCGAGATTGAATCCGTGACCGCCGGAAACCGCCGGATCAGCGAACTGAAACGGAAGATTTCTGCTTTGGGCACCCCCAATCTGGGAGCCATCGAGGAATATGCCCGGGTCAATGAGCGCTATACTTATCTTGCCGGTCAGCGGGACGATGTGCTGACATCCAAGCGGGAACTGGAAAGCATCATCCGGGACATTCAGCAGGAAATGACCAGCATCTTTGTTACGGAATTCGGAAAAATCAACACCTATTTCGGTGAAACCTTCGAGGAAATGTTTGGCGGCGGCAAGGGACAGCTGATTCTGGAAGATCCGGCGGAACCGCTGACCTGTGGCATTGAGATTCGGGTGCAGCCTCCCGGAAAGCAGGTTAAGACCATTACACTGCTCTCCGGCGGTGAGAAAGCATTCGTGGCAATCGCCCTGTACTTCGCCATTCTGAAGGTTCGTCCTACTCCCTTCTGTATGCTCGATGAGATCGATGCGGCGCTGGACGACCGAAATGTTGAACGATTCGCTTCTTATATGCACAATTTGGGCAAAAAGACCCAGTTTATTGTCATTACCCACCGGCGCGGCACCATGGAGCTGGCAGATGTGCTCTATGGCGTAACGATGCAGGAGCAGGGCGTCAGTAAGCTGCTGCGTCTGGATCTTAACCAGATGGAGCAGTATTTGGGAATTATGGAATAAAGGAGTTAAACCATGGGATTTTTTGATAAAATCAAGGCAGGTCTTACCAAAACCAGAGATGCGCTTTCCAACACACTGGGAAATGTTTTCACCGGATTTTCCGAAATCGATGACGACTTTTACGATGAGCTGGAAGAGAGTCTGATCCTTGCAGACCTGGGCGTTGATACCGCTGTAAAGGCAACGGATCTGCTGCGCAAGGCAATCAAGGAGCAGCACCTGAAAACACCGGAGGAGGCTAAGAAAGCGCTGAAGGATATTCTGGTGGATATGCTGAATGTAGGCTCTACAGAGCTTGATCTTTCCACAACACCTTCCGTGGTCCTGGTGATCGGCGTCAACGGCGTGGGCAAAACCACTACCATCGGCAAGATCGCAACCCAGCTGGTACGGCAGGGAAAGAAAGTTATGCTGGTGGCGGGCGATACATTCCGGGCAGCGGCAGCGGATCAGCTGGAAATCTGGGCAGACCGCAGCGGTGCTTCCATTGTGCGTCAGCACGAGGGGGCAGATCCTGCTTCTGTGGTGTTTGACGGCATCCAGTCTGCTAAGGCAAAGGGTGTGGATGTGGTTCTCATCGATACTGCCGGACGGCTGCATAACAAGGCTAACCTCATGAACGAGCTGAATAAAATCAGCCGGATCGTGGAGCGGGAACTGCCGGATGCAGCCAAGGAAGTGCTGCTGGTGCTGGATGGCACTACCGGTCAGAACGGTCTGATTCAGGCAAAGCAGTTTAAGGAAATTGCCGGTGTGACTGCGGTAGCACTGACCAAGCTGGACGGCACTGCCAAGGGTGGCATTGTCATTGCAGTCAGCGATGCGCTGCAGATCCCGGTGAAGTTTGTTGGCGTGGGCGAGCAGGCAGACGATCTGATGCCGTTCGTAGCACGGGACTTTGTGGAAGCGCTGATTTAAGGAGACACTATGAAAGTTGTACTTGCCAGTAAAAACCAGCATAAGCTGGTAGAAATTCGGAAGATTCTGGAAAAACTGGACATTCAGCTGGTACTGGAATCTGAAGTGGGTGTGGATATTGAGGTAGAGGAAACCGGCTCTACTTTTGAAGAAAATTCCCTTTTGAAGGCTGAGGCTGTGATGAAGGCAACCGGACTTCCGGCATTGGCAGATGATTCCGGCATTGCTGTGGATGCTCTGAACGGTGAGCCGGGAATCTATTCCGCCCGGTATGGCTTTGACGAAAGTCTGGACGACTGGGGACGGCTGCAGCTGCTGCTGAAAAACACAGAGCAGGTGCCCGACGGAGAGCGGCAGGCACAGTTTGTCTGCGTAATCACGCTGGTGACCCCGGAGGGAGAAGTAATTCAGGCACGGGGAGAGGTACACGGCGAATTGCTGCGTGCCCCTGCCGGAGAAAACGGCTTCGGCTACGACCCCATTTTCTATTATCCGCCCCTTGGTAAGACATTGGCGGAAGTCAGTCCGGAGGAGAAAAATCAGGTTTCTCATCGGGCAAAAGCATTAAAACTTATGTATGAAAAACTCAAGGAGGCAGGATATGCTCACAAGTAAGGAGCGGGCAGCAATGCGTGCCCAGGCAAATACATTGGATACCACCCTCATCGTGGGAAAAAGCGGTGTGACCGAAGCGGTGGTTGCAGAAGCTGAAAATCTGCTGATTGCCAGAGAACTGGTGAAGGGCAAGGTGCTGGAAGGCGCTCTTATGAGCCCGAGAGAGGTCAGCGACGCAATCTGCGAAGCAACCGGAGCGGAAGGCGTTGCCGTCATCGGCACCAAGTTTGTTATTTACCGTTTCAGCGAAAAGTGCCAGCAGGAGCGGAACCAGACCGGACGGGCAAAGCGGAAGGCAACTCCCAGCGGCAAGGCTGATCCGGTTGGCAAGGGCATTCGTGCCCGCCGTGCGGCAGCAAAGAAGGTGCGGGAGCAGAGAAACGAATACTTCCGCCAGCAGGCAATTGAAAAATCCATCGAGCGCAGCCGTGAAAGACAGCTGCGGGGCGAAGACTGATTCATAATTAGACAAATCTCCGAAAGGTAGGCGGTTCTGGTGAAAATCGGTATTTACGGAGGTACATTTAATCCTCCTCATGTGGGGCATATACAGGGCGCAAGGTATGCACTTCAGACATTGGGCCTGGATCTGCTGCTGATGATCCCGGCTCAGATTGCACCCCATAAGCAGATACCGGAAGGCTCCCCCAGCGGGGAAGTACGGCTTCGTATGCTGCAGCTGGGCTTAGGCGAAGAGGAAAAAATCCAGACATCGGATCTGGAACTCCGGCGTGAGGGTACCAGCTACACCTACCTGACGGTGAATCAGCTTCGGGAGCAGTACCCTGAGGCAGAGATTTATCTGCTGATCGGTACGGATATGTTCCTCAGCTTTTCCCAGTGGAAGTACCCGGAGAAGATCATGGAAAAGACCACACTGGTGGTGCTGTACCGGGGCGAACGGGGAGAGCGGGAGGCTATCGAAGAAAAGAAACAGGAGCTTGAAAAGCAGGGAGGTAAAATCCTGGTGCTTGACAATCCTGTGGTCAGCATTTCTTCCACAGACCTGAGAAGAATGCTGGTATTCGGCTGTGCAGACCCCTTCCTGCCGCCTGCCGTGGGGGAATACATCCGGGAAAACCGGCTGTATGGCACCGGGGAAAACTATCGGAATCTTCCCATGGAGAAACTTGAAAAAGTAGTGGTGAGCCTGCTGAAGCCCAACCGGGTAAAGCATGTGCTGGGCTGCAGGGATACCGCCGTGGCACTGGCAAAGCGCTGGGGCGCAGACGAGACGGATGCCGGCAGAGCCGGAATCCTCCACGACATTACGAAAGCTCTGGACGGCGGACTGCAATTGACATTGTGCCGGGAGTATGGTACGATGTTGGATACATTTTCTGCGCAAAATCCCAAAACGCTCCATGCGCTCACCGGCAGTCTGGTGGCGGAGCGGATCTTTGGGGAAAATCCTGCGGTTGTCAGTGCAATCCGTTCCCACACGACGGGAAAGGCTAACATGAATCTGCTGGAAAAGATCATTTATGTGGCAGACTATATGGAGCCGAACCGATCATTCCCCGGGGTGGAAAAACTGCGGGAACTGGCATTTACGGACATTGACGGAGCGCTCCGGCTGGGGCTGGAAATGACCCTTGCACTGCTGAAAGAGCAGAACAGGATGATTTCTCCCGAATCCCGGCAGGCGCTTGACTATTTAAAGCAGAACCACAGGGCTGGAGCCCTTTAGAAAGGACGATACATTGATGTTGAGTGCAAATGAAGTTGCAATTTCTGTAACCAAAGCCTTGGACGAAAAAAAGGGTATGGATATTAAGCTGCTGAAAATCGACAAGATCAGCAGTCTGGCAGATTATTTCCTGATCTGCACCGGTACTTCCAATACCCATGTTAAGACACTGTGTGACTACGCAGAATATACCATGGAACAGCTGGGTGAGCCTCTGCTGGGCCGGGAAGGACACCGGGGCAACTCCTGGGAGCTGCTGGATTTCGGCAGCCTGGTTGTCCATGTGTTTACGGATGAAGCCCGGAAGCACTATGATCTGGAGCGCCTGTGGGCAGATGCTGAGCAGATCGACCTGAAGGATATTGTGATCGAAGAATAATTCTTCTATTGAAAGAGGGGTATTGTCATGAATTATGATTTTACTGCCATAGAGGCAAAATGGCAGAAAAAGTGGGAAGAGGAGAAGCTTTACGCTGCGGAAAACGGCAGCAAGAAGGAAAAGTTCTATGCTCTCGTTGAGTTCCCTTATCCCAGCGCAGCTGGTCTGCATGTAGGCCATCCCCGTCCCTACACGGCTATGGACATCATCGCCAGAAAAAAGCGTATGGACGGCAAGAATGTGCTGTTCCCCATGGGCTATGACGCATTTGGTCTGCCTACGGAAAACTATGCAATCAAGAACCACATCCATCCCCGGATCGTGACCGAAAATAATATCAAGAACTTCCGCCGTCAGCTGAAGTCTCTGGGCTACAGCTTCGACTGGGATCGGGAAATCAATACCACGGACCCCAAGTACTTTAAGTGGACCCAGTGGATTTTCCTGCAGCTGTACAAGAACGGTCTTGCCTACAAGGCAAAGATGCCCGTGAACTGGTGCACCAGCTGCAAGTGCGTGCTGGCAAACGAGGAAGTGGTGGAAGGTGTCTGCGAGCGCTGCGGCTCCCCGGTTATCCGTAAGGAGAAGAGCCAGTGGATGCTGAGAATCACCAAGTATGCAGACCGCCTGATTGACGATCTGGAAGACATGGATTTCATCGACCGTGTTAAGGCACAGCAGATCAACTGGATCGGCCGCAGCCACGGTGCTGAGGTGAAGTTCCAGTCTACGCTGGGTGACGAGATTCTGGTTTATACTACCCGTCCGGATACCCTCTTCGGCGCTACTTACATGGTGCTGTCTCCTGAGCATGCTCTGATTGCCAAGTGGATGGACAAGCTGGGCAATGTGGAAGAAATCAAGGCTTATCAGGCAATGGCTGCTGCAAAGTCTGACCTGGAGCGTACCGAACTTAACAAGGATAAGACCGGTGTGAAGCTGCAGGGCGTTATGGGTATTAACCCCGCCAACGGCAAGCAGATCCCCATTTTCATTTCTGATTATGTGCTTTCCACCTACGGTACCGGTGCAATCATGGCAGTTCCTGCCCATGATGAGCGTGACTGGGCATTTGCCAAGGCATTCGGCTGCGACATCATCGAGGTGGTTGCCGGCGGCAATGTGCAGGAAGCTGCCTTCACTCTGAAGGACGATACCGGTATTATGGTAAATTCCGATTTCCTCAATGGTCTTACCGTGAAGGAAGCCATTCCCGCTATGACCAAGTGGCTGGCAGAAAAGGGAATCGGCGAAGCAAAGACCAACTTTAAGCTCCGTGACTGGGTGTTCTCCCGTCAGCGTTACTGGGGCGAACCCATTCCCATTGTCCACTGCCCCAAGTGCGGCACCGTTCCTCTGCCTGAGGATCAGCTGCCCCTGCTGCTGCCGGATGTGGAAAGCTACGAGCCTACCGACGATGGCGAAAGCCCTCTGTCTGCAATTGCCGACTGGGTAAACACCACCTGCCCCTGCTGCGGCGGTCCTGCCAAGCGGGAGACGGATACCATGCCTCAGTGGGCCGGTTCTTCCTGGTACTATCTGCGGTATATGGATCCCCATAATGATGAGGCACTGGCTTCCAAAGAAGCTCTGGAATACTGGAGCCCTGTAGACTGGTATAACGGCGGCATGGAGCATACCACCCTGCACCTGCTCTATTCCCGTTTCTGGCATAAATTCCTCTATGACATCGGTGTGGTTCCCACCAAGGAGCCTTACGCAAAGAGAACCAGCCACGGCATGATTCTGGGCGAAAATCCCCACTATGTTGGTAATTTTGAAACCCAGGAAGAGAAGGATGCCATGATCGCCAAGTATGGCAATGATGCGCTGCGTCCTGCTGTCAAGATGTCCAAGAGCCTCGGCAACGTTGTGAATCCCGATGATGTCATCAAGGCATACGGTGCGGATACCATGCGTCTTTATGTCATGTTTATCGGTGACTTTGAAAAGGCTGCTACCTGGTCTCCCAATGCGGTGAAGGGCTGCAAGCGCTTCCTGGATCGGGTGTGGGCAATGGCTGAAAACACCACCGATTCCGAGACTGAATACAGCAAGGCCCATATGTCCGCTATGCACAAGACCATCAAGAAGGTTACTGAGGACATTGACAACCTGAAGCCCAACACAGCAATTGCTTCCCTGATGGCACTGCTGAACCAGATTGACAAGACCTGCAACCTGGCAGAGCTTAAGACCTATCTGCAGCTGCTTTCTCCGTTCGCACCCCATATCTGCGATGAGATCTGGGAGCAGAAGGGCTTTGAGGGCATTTGCTCCGTATCTGCATGGCCTGCCTATTCTGAGGAAAAGTGCAAGGACAGCGAGCTGAATATTGCCGTTCAGGTCAACGGTAAGATGCGTGGCACTGTGCTGATGAGTGCAGATCTTCCCGATGAGGAAGTCATTGCCAATGCGGTGGCTGACGAGAAGATTGCCCGTTTCCTTGCAAAGCAGGGCGGCTCCATTATTAAGACCATTGTGGTCAAAAACAAGCTGGTAAACCTGATTGTAAAGTAAATTTTGGATAATTTTCGGAAATTTTGAGAAAATTGCAAAACTTTTCTTGACAATTTACAGAGAAAAGCATATAATAATCAAGCCGTATGGTCCTGAATGCATCCTGGATGAAGCCGGATGCCATCGGAGGGAGGGAAAACAATGTCTGAAATTCGCGTCAAGGAAAACGAATCTCTTGAGAGCGCTCTGCGCCGTTTTAAGCGTAGCTGTGCTAAGGAGGGCGTTATTGCCGAAGTTAAGAAGCGCGAGCATTACGTCAGCCCCAGCCTGAAGCGGAAGCAGAAGTCTGAAGCTGCCCGTAAGAACAAGAGAAAGTTCTATTAATATCCCTCTTGATTTTGTGCTCAAAACCTCCCTGCTCAGGCAGGGAGGTTTTTGCATATGCAAGAGGAAAGCTCCTGATAGAGTCCGACAGCTTGGGTCACACCCAGGCTGTCTGCTTTTTTCAGCAGATTTGCCAGATCTTCCGGCGTGCGATACAGGGTAAAACGAATCTGATCGGGAAATACTTCGGTATGATAGTGACAGAAAAGCTTGGAATCATAATGGAGCATTTCGGGAAGCTGAGAGGGCAGGGGAAAGGAAAAACGGCGGCAGCCGGATTTGCTGATAATCAGTTCCAGAGCCTCCGGCGCAGCTTCCAGCCAGATTTCCCGGCTCTGCCACGGGGTGAGATATTCCTTAGGACGGCAGTCCGGGGGGATGGGCGGCAGCAGAACCGGACAGGAAAGTTCCTTTCCGTAGAGACTGGAAACCGCTACGCAGCCGGGAAATCCTTTTACAATTTCGGATACCAGGCAGGAAGTGGACAGCGTGACAGGCCTCTGAAAATCCAGCAGGAGTTTGCTGTCAGGATGGCGGGAGAGAAGCGTTTCCAGCTGCCGGAGAATGCAGTCCGTTTCCTGATCTCCCAGCGGGATGCTGTCATCCAGAATGACAATAGTTCCTGCGGGGAGTTCCTCTGGCAGATTTCCAAGCCCCGACCCGGAAGGGGAAAAGTGGCAGGACATATAAGCCGTGTGGTCCGGAAGACAGTCGGCGTGACTGATCTCCGCCGATGTCATGGCCAGATAGCATGGACAAGCCATGGACAAACCCTTCTTTCCGTGTTATAATTCCCTTAAGTCTATGATTTCAAGGAGAGCATTATGCGTCTATCTCTACTTCCCTCTGTAATGACCCATTCTATTACGGATTTAACCCCGGAAATGCTGGAAAAACGCGGAATCCGCCTTTTGATGTTGGATTTTGACAATACCATCGTTCCCTATACCACCAATGTCCCCACGGCGGAAATGACCCGGTGGCTGCGGATGATGTCCGCTTCCCAGGTACAGATCTGTGTGGTTTCCAACAGTAAGCGGGATCGGGTTCCGTCATTTTGTGAGCGGTATGGCATCGACTGTATCACCCATGCAAAAAAGCCTTTTTCCAAAGGCATCCGCCAGTGCCTGGAGCGGTATCATCTCAGACCGGAAATGTGTGCTCTTGCAGGAGATCAGATCTACACGGATACCCTGGGCGCCAACTGCGCAGGGCTGCAATCCATTTTGGTGGAGGCCATCAATAACCACAATTTCTGGCTGAAACTGCGCCATGTGGCGGAGATGCCCTTTATTTTCTTTGCGAGAAATCGCAGGCTGTAAAAGCTGGCTTTTCAGGCTTTCCCTGCCGCAGATCGCCGGATTTTCCGGAGATTCGGAGGGGAGATTGGAAATTCAGGCATTTATTTTAAAAAATATGCGGTTTGCCCTTGAAAAATCCGCCAATTTCGGTTAAAATAAATCAGCTAAGGTATGCAAACCATACACCTTCCGTCAGGAAGAGTAGTTTTAGGAGGATTAATCATGATTTCTGTTAGCGATTTCAGAAACGGCGTCACTTTTGATATGGATGGCAAGGTCATGCAGATCATCGAGTTCCAGCATGTCAAGCCCGGTAAGGGTGCCGCTTTCGTTCGTGTCAAGATGCGCAATGTCATTACCGGCGGCGTAACTGAGACCACTTTCAACCCCAGCGATAAGTACCCCACCGCTTACATTGAGAGAAAGAAGATGGAGTACTCTTACAACGATGGCGATCTGTACTACTTCATGGATCCCGAGACCTATGAACTGGTGCCCATCGAAAAGAGCGTTCTGGACGACAGCTTCCAGTTCGTGAAGGAAAATGACACCTGCACCATCATGAGCTACAAGGGCAATGTTTTCGGCATCGAGGCTCCCCGCTTTGTTGACCTGGTTGTCACTGCTACTGAGCCCGGCTTCGCAGGCAACACTGCTACCAACGTAACCAAGCCCGCTACCGTTGAGACCGGCGCTGAGATCAAGGTGCCTCTGTTCATCAACGAGGGTGACTCTATTCAGATCGACACCACCACCGGCGAGTATCTGGGCCGTTCCAAGGCTTAATAAGGAGATCGTTATGACAATTTCTGAAAAGTCCGCATATCTGAAGGGCCTGATGGATGGCCTCAAGCTGGATACGGATACCAACGAAGGAAAGATGATTTCTGCAATCGTTGATCTGCTGGGAGATGTGACCCATCGTCTGGCAGATGTGGAAGAGACCACCATTGCAATTTCCGATGAATTGGATGAGATTGAGGAAGATCTGGACGCCATCGAAGACTTCATCATGGATGAGGATGACGATGACTATGATGACGAGGATGAGTACGAAGACGACTTCGACGATGAAGACGATGCAGAGGACGAGGATGATGAGTACGGCGACGAAGGCTTCGACTTCGGCGACGAGGACAGCACCATCTACGAAGTGAAGTGCCCCTGCGGCAACGTAATCACCTTCGACGAGGATACCTTACTGAAGGGCTCCATTGTCTGCTCCAACTGCGGTGAGACTCTGGAATTCAGCCTGGATGACGAGGAAACCGAGGAATAAATCTAATAGAGAGGCCCGCTGCAGATTTTCTGCAGCGGGCTTTTTCATGTCATAAACAGAGAAACGGTGGCAGAGGCCATAATAAAACCGGTGAGATCGGCAACGAGTGCGGCGGGGACTGCATAACGGGTTTTGCGGATTCCGGCGGCACCGAAATAAACGCTGATGGTATAAAAAGTGGTTTCGGTAGACCCAAGCATAACAGCGGCAGTTCGTCCGATTTGAGAATCTGCACCGTAAAAGGCCATCAGATCTGCCCCGACCGCCAGTGCGGCACTTCCACTGATGGGACGGATCAATACCAGAATGGCGGTTTCCGGGGGAATTCCCAGAAACCGAAAGAAGGGACTGCAAAAATCTGCCAGAAGCGCAATGGCACCGGAGGCACGAAGCATAGAAACCGCAGTCATCATAATCACCAGCGTGGGGAGAATGGAAATCATCAATTTAAGCCCCGCAGAGGCACCGTCGATCAGCAGATCGTAGGTGTTTTCTTTTTTGTGAAGAGAAAGCAGACAGGCCAAAAGAAAAATGAGGGGAACCAGATAGTCAGCCATGCTTTGCTGCCTTTCCCATGAGCCATGCTGCAGCAACACCGGCTGCGGCAGAGCAGAAACTGGTAACCCAAACGGCGGGCAGAATATCATAAGGCGTTTTACAGCCCTGAGCCAGTCGAATGGCGGCAACGCTGGCGGGAATCAGCTGGATGGAAGCGGTATTCAGAACCACCAGTCTGCAAAGTTCATCCGTGGCAACACCGTTTCCGCTGTGGGCAGCCAGACGCTTGGCGGCCTGAATCCCCATAGGGGTGGCAGCGTTACCCAGCCCCAGCAGATTGGCACAGATGTTTCCACTGAGATGACCGCAGAGGACGGGGTCTGATTTGGAACTGGGAAACAAGCGGCAGAGCACCGGAGAAAGCAGGGAAGAGAGGGCGTTCATCATTCCGTTTTTCTCCATCAGTCTGCCGATTCCTGACCAGAGACACAGGGAGCCTGCCATGGTAATTCCCAGGGTGATCCCGGATCGGGCACCGCTGACAGAGGCTTCTGCTAGAGCACTGCCGTTTCCGGTCAGAAGCGCAGCCAGAAAGGATACGCCCAGCATTAGTGTAAAAATCCAGCTCATTACCATGTACATCCCTCCATGCATTAACCTATGCGCAGGCACAGGGGATATTTCTGCCCTCGGAGAATAAAAAATCACCGCTGACTGCGGTGATTTTTTGTTGGGATTCAGATATTCAGCGCAGCCTCATAGACCACATTTTTGGGAAGCTCCAGCTCCTTGGCGGTTTGCTTGATGGCATCCTTGCGGGACATACCCTCTTCCATCAGCTGTGCTACCCGCTTTCCGGCATCTTCCGGGGTGGGCAGTTCCTTCTCGATTTCAGGAGCGCCGCCAACCACCAGAACATACTCTCCCTTGGGAGGCTCCTGGGTGTATTTTTCAATCGCACCGCCCAAAGTGGTGCGGATTACCTCTTCGTGAAGCTTGGTAAGCTCCCGGCAGAGACTGATGGGACGGTCTGCGCCGAAGACGGCGGCCATATCTTCCAGTGTGGCCATCAGCTTGTGAGGTGCTTCATAAAAAATCATGGTGCGCTGCTCGGTGACCAGGGACTGCAGGTGTTCCCGCCGACCTTTTTTAGCGGTGGAGAGAAAACCTTCAAAGCAGAACCGTCCGGTAGGCAAACCGGAAATGCTCAGTGCGGTGATGACGGCACAGGGACCGGGGATTGCGGTCACCGTGATTCCGGCTTCGGCACACTGGCGCACCAGATCTTCGCCGGGGTCGGAAATGGCAGGGCTGCCGGCATCGGATACCAGTGCGCAGGTTTCGCCTGCCAGAATCCGATCCAAAATCACATTTCCTTTATAGGCTTTGTTGTGCTCATAATAGCTGACGAGATTCTTCTTGATTCCCAGATGATTGAGAAGCTTCAGAGAAACACGGGTATCCTCGGCGGCGATAAAATCTGCCTGCTCCAGGGTTTCTCTGCAGCGGGTGGAGATGTCTCCCAGATTACCGATGGGGGTGGGAACCAGATATAACATTCCGGCCATGTTCGTCCTCCTCTAGGTGATATATTTTACGATACGCCTCTGTAGGGCGGTTTTCAGCGTCAAAAAGACAGGATTCTTCCCAGATAAGACCATGCTTTCCGCCTTTCCTGCACTGCAGCAGAATCAGATTGACGGGCTGATCCGGTCTGTGGCGGATAAGCTTCAGCTTTTTGGGAGTGAGACCTGTTTGGGCGGCTACGGCGCAGATATGAGCCAGCCGTTCCGGGCGATGCACCAGAAAGAAATCACCGCCATAACGAAGCGCCCATGCGGCGGAACGGAACAGATCCTCCAGTGTACACAGGGTTTCCTGCCGGGCATTGGGAAGGGTTTTGCTTTGGGGACCGGCGGAAAAGTAAGGCGGATTTGAGACAACGCAGGAAAAGCTTCCGGGGGTAACCGTGGCGGATACCTGCGTGATGTCACCGCATATACTGCTGAGACGCCCGGTAAGTTCATTGTCTGCAATGTTTAAAAGGGCTGTTTCGTGAGCCTCTTCGGAAATCTCAATACCGGTCACACGGCAGTTGGGATCTTTCGCACAAAGAAGCAGACCCAGCGTTCCGCAGCCGGAACCCAGATCCAGAACAGAAGCATTTCTGGGGAGTTTTACAAAATCTGCCAGCACCATGGAGTCCATGCCGAGGGGAAAGGCCTGCGGGCAAACTTTAAGGGTAAAACCGTTAAACAGTCGTTCCATAGGTAAAATCCATAAAAAATCAGCCTGCGCACCCGGTATAAATCCAGCTGCACAGGCCGATTGCGATACGGAATTACTCCTCTACGATTGCTTCTACGGGGCAGTTGTCTGCACAGCTACCGCAGGAGACGCAAACATCAGCGTCGATGACGTACTGCTCGTCGCCTTCGGAGATTGCTTCTACGGGGCAGTTGTCTGCACAAGAACCGCACTTTACGCAAGCATCAGTAATCTTAAAAGCCATGGTATTCCCTCCATATGTGTATATTCGCGCATTGGACTCACGCACCTATATTCTAGCATGAATTTTTAAAAATGCAATTCCTTTTTTTAGGTGTCCGTATATTTTTCGGGGGAAGCGGGGAGAATTTTGCAGCGAAGGAGGGGTGCTTTTTGCGCTATCACAAGTCATCGCTGCAGGTGATTGTTACAGCAGCGGAAAAGGCAAGAGAATTTGGACACAGTTACGTAGGCAGTATGCATCTGCTGCTGGCACTGGGACAGGAACCGGGGCAGACCTGCATGACGCTTTGCGGTGCCGGGTTTGATCCGGAGCTTACGGAGCGGCTGATTTCGGTTCTGTATGGCGTGGGTCAGCGGGCACTGCCGCTGCCGCAGGGATTTTCCAATCAGGCAAGAAGCATTCTGAGGGGATCGGTTCGGGAAGCCCGTCTGACCGGGTGCCGTGTTATTTATCCCATGCATATCTTGCTGTCACTTTTGAGAAAGGAACGTACACAGGCCAGAGAACTTCTGATTCTAGGATGTGTGGATACCGATAAACTGTTTAGCAGAGGCGTAGATCTGGTGCAGCCTTCGTTTACGGAGGCTGCAAAGCAAAAAAGGGAGGGGTACTCTACGAAATTATTGGAAATGTTTGCAGAAGATCTGTGTGTGAAGGCATCCGGCATGGAGCCAATCATTGGAAGAGATCGGGAAATTGACATGGTAATCGGCATTTTGAGCCGAAAGAACAAAAATAATCCTGCCCTGATCGGGGAACCGGGTGTGGGTAAAACAGCCATTGCAGAAGGACTTGCTCAGCGGCTTGCCTCGGGAAATGTGCCGCCGCAGCTGAAGGATAAACGGCTGATGAGTCTCAACATGGCAAACCTGGTGGCAGGAACGAAATACCGGGGGGAATTTGAAGAACGCCTGCGGGATGTGTTGAACGAGATCCGCCGCAGCGGGGATGTCATTTTGTTTGTGGATGAAATGCACACCATTGTAGGAGCCGGTGCGGCAGAGGGAGCCATCGATGCCGCCAATATTCTAAAGCCTGCGCTGGGACGGGGAGAACTGCAGATGATGGGGGCAACCACACTGGAGGAGTACCGGAAATTCATCGAGAAAGATTCTGCTTTGGAGCGGCGCTTCCGTCCTGTGATGGTCAGAGAGCCCAGTCCTCAGGCAACGCTGTCCATTTTGCATGCGCTGAAGCCGGGACTGGAAAAACATCACCAGATGCCCATTACGGAAGAGGCTATGAAAGAGGCAGTACGGCTTTCCAGCCGCTATCTGCCGGATCTTTTTTTACCGGATAAAGCCATCGACCTTCTGGATGAAGGGGCGGCACACGCCAGAATGGATCTCATTCTGGGAGGAAAAACAGAGGCAAGGCAGGCTCTGGAAACCCAGCTGCAGCAGGCAGTTCGGGAGAGCCGATTTGAAAAGGCAGCAGAACTTAGGGACAGTATGCAGAAACTGATGGCAATTCCCAGAAGCAGAAAGACCCCTCGTCAGGTGACGGGAAGTGACATTGCCTGGGCGGTTTCTGCAAGAACCGGGATACCGGTAGGAAGACTCACCGCTGACGAACGGATGCGGCTGCTGCAGCTGGAAGATACGCTGAAAAGTCAGGTAGTGGGTCAGGATAAATGCGTGGCATCGGTGGCGGAAACGGTTCGCCGTGGGTTATGCGGTATCCGGGATGAAAACCGTCCTGTGGCCTGTATGCTGTTTTCCGGTCCTACCGGCGTGGGAAAAACGGAACTTTGCCGTGTGCTTGCAGAAGAACTTTATGGCAGCAGAGATGCCATGATCCGTCTGGATATGACAGAATACATGGAGAAACAATCGGTCGCCCGCCTGATCGGAGCGCCTCCCGGATATGTGGGCTACGAAGAGGGCGGGAAACTCACGGAAGCGGTACGCCGCAGACCGTACAGTCTGGTACTTCTGGATGAACTGGAAAAAGCCCACCCGGATGTAGCCGGCATTTTGCTGCAGATCATGGAAGAAGGAGAACTGACAGATTCCACAGGTCGAAAGGTCAGCTTTAAAAATGCAATCGTGGTGATGACGGTTAACTTAGGCGGAGAAATCCGGGGAGAGGGATTGGGATTTTCACCGGCAGGTCGTGCGGGGGAGACGGAAAAAGCATTGCGGCAATTCTTTTCTCCGGAATTTCTGGGAAGACTGGATAAGGTCGTATGTTTTCAGAATTTGCAGGAGGAAGATATGGAAGCCATTGCTGCAAAGTATCTGTCGCAGCTTCAGCGGCGGACTTCCCGGATGGGGATGCAGCTGCAGCTTCCGGAGGAACTGGCAAAGATTCTCGGCAGTCAGTCTCGCAACAAGGGCGGCGCCAGACAGCTGCGCCGGCTGGTACAGGAGAAGGTGGAAAGTCCGCTGGCAGACTTCCTGCTGCGATCCGGCGGGAAACACCCCAAGGTAAGAGGGAGAATAGAACAGGGGGAGCTGCACTTTTCTGCATAACCGGTTGCTCATTTTCGAACAGGCGTTCGAAAATGAGGGGGATTTTTGAGAAAATATCTGGGAATGGATAGAAAAATATAGAAAATGATTGATTTTTCTGCACAGAACCGTTATACTGTGACTAAGTGGAGTAAAAATGTAGTAAAGTGGAGTAATAGGGCGGAGGTGAGCACATGATCGGCAAATATCCTGCAAAGCTGGATGATAAGAATCGCCTATTTGTTCCGGCAAAGCTGCGGGAAGAACTGGGCGGAGATTTTTTTGTGACCCTCGGTGTCAACTGCCATCATCGCTGTCTCACCATTTATACGGCTGCGGACTGGGAAGCCCTCAGTGCAAACTATAATGCACTGCCGATCTCTCAGCGGGCGGCTGCCACCAGCCTGATTTTCATGAATGCTACGGAATGTACACCGGATAAACAGTTCCGGTTCGGTCTGACCCAGTTCCTGCTGGACTACGCAGGGATTGGAAAAGATGTGATGATCGTTGGCAGAGCAGGACAGGCGGAGATTTGGAACGCTGCTGAGTTTGCTGCCTTTGAGCAGGAAAATCTGACACCGGAAAAACTGCTGGCATCGCTGGAGGCAATTGGCTTATGACGGAATTTCATCATGTATCCGTTTTGCTGGAGGAATGTCTGGAAGGACTTCATATCAAGCCGGATGGGATTTATGTGGATGGCACCCTGGGCGGTGCAGGTCATTCCAGCCAGATTGTAAAGCGCCTTACCACCGGAATGCTCATTGGCATTGACCGGGATCCGGTTGCTCTGGAAGCAGCAGGAAAGCGCCTGGCGGAATATGGTGACCGGGTAAAGCTGGTTCACTCCAATTTCTGCGAGATTGCACAGGTTCTGGACGAATTGCACGTGGAAAAGGTGGACGGCATTCTGCTGGATCTCGGGGTATCTTCCCCACAGCTGGATGACGGCGACCGTGGCTTTTCCTATATGGTGGATGCACCGCTGGATATGCGTATGGACAGCGGCGACAGCCTCAGCGCACACACTGTAGTCAACACCTGGCCACAGGAGGAACTGCGCAGAATTTTATATGAATACGGCGAAGAACGGTATGCGCCCCAGATTGCGTCGGCTATTTGCCGCCGCAGAGAACAGGCACCCATCGAAACGACGCTGGAGCTGGTGGACATTATCCGTTCCGCCATGCCCCCGGCAGCACTGCGGGAAAAGCAGCACCCTGCCAAGCGGAGTTTCCAGGCCATTCGGATTGCCGTCAATGATGAATTGGGATCGGTAGAAAAGGTAATGCGGGATGCCATTCCCCGTCTGAATCCCGGGGGACGGCTGGCAGTCATTACATTCCATTCTCTGGAGGATCGGATCGTAAAGAACGCCATGGCAGCAGCAGCCAAGGGCTGCACCTGCCCGCCGAATTTCCCGGTTTGTGTATGTGGTAAGAAGCCGCAGGTAAAGCTGATTACCAGAAAGCCTCTGGTTGCGGGGGAAGAAGAACTGGAGCGCAATCCCAGAGCACGCAGTGCAAAGCTGCGGGTATGTGAAAAAATTTAAAGGTATGCAGGGAAGTGGAAGTTGAGATGGCACGCAAGTCTGATATTCAATATATACGGTTTTATACAGATGGCAGTGCAGCGCGCAAGATAGAGCCGGTCCACCCTCAGCGGCAGAGAAGACCGGTGCCGAAGGCGCACCGCAGAAAGCGTGTCACCATTCAGGTCGATCCGGTGGCATTGGCAGGAATTGTACTTTCTGTTGTCCTGCTGGTGATGATGATCTCCGGTGTGAAGGAACTGCGCAGTGCAAAGCAGGAACTGGCACAGATGGAGCGCTACGTGCAGGTTTTATCTGCCGATAATGCGCTGATGGAAAAGACCGTCAACGAAGAGTACGATATGAAGGATGTGGAGGAGAAGGCCCGGGCGTTGGGGCTGGTACCTGTAGAGGAGGTACGCCACATCGGATTTAAAGACAATATCCCGGTTGAGCCGGAACGCACGCCCATCTGGGAACAGATCAGAGGTTTTATTTCGGAACTTTTTGCATAATTTCCGACTTTGCTTAGTAGATTACCATAGGGACTGCAATGGGCAGTGAGGGATTCCCCTTGCTGCCCATTGATAAGCTTTTGGGGATTCGAAAGGTGGTCGGCGATGAGCAGGAAGAAAGAATATCAGCGTATTCGGGGCGACAGCGGACAGCATCGCAGGATTTTTGCAGTGGGTCTGCTTTTGGGAGTTTTTGCTTTTGTTCCCATTGGCTTTCAGCTATATCACCTGATGGTGACGGAATATGATTACTACACCCGCAAAGCACTGCAAAATCAAACACGAACGACTTCGGTTACAGCGCACCGGGGGACAATCTATGATCGAAATATGAATGTACTGGCCTGCTCAGTCAGTGTGGAAAATGTTTATCTCGATCCGCACGAACTGAAACAGTCCAAGGCAGATCTTCCGGCGCTGGCAGAAACTTTGGGAGAAATTCTGGAGAAGCCGCCCCAGTGGATTCTGGAGCAGGCAAAAGATCTGAGCAAGCGCTATAAGCAAATCGGTGCCCGGGTGAGCCGGGAAACGGCAGACCGTATCCGGCAGTACATGAATGAAGAGAACATATCCGGGATTCATCTGGAACCCAATTCTCAGCGGTATTATCCTCAGGGAAAACTGGCTGCGCAGGTGATTGGATTTACCAATGATTCCAACACCGGTTCGGAAGGAATCGAAGCTGCCTATAATAGTTATTTGGAGGGCACCGGAGGAAAGGTCATCACCACCAAGGGCAACAATGAAATGGATATGCCCTTTTCTTATGAAAAATATATCACTTCTCAGCAGGGATGCAGCGTGATTATGACGCTGGACACAACGGTGCAGGCCTGCCTGGAAAAGGAAATGGAAGCAGCAATCGCCAGATACGATGTGCAAAACGGCGCATTCGGTATGGTGATGGATGTGAATACCGGGGAAATCCTGGCAATGGCAACTCTGGGAAGTTACGACCCTAATGCCTATCTGGAAATCGCAGATCCCAAAGTCCGGGAGGAACTGGAGCAGCAGAAGATAGCTGCGCAGATGCTCCCGGAGGGGAGCGACAGCCGAAAGGCGGCGGAAAGTGCCTGCCGGGAGGCTGTGAAAGCAGCACAGTTAAAACAGTGGAGAAACCGCTGTATTTCTGACGGCTATGAGCCGGGTTCCACATTTAAGGTGCTGACGATGTCGGCGGCGCTGGATTGCGGTGCCATTGATCTCAATACGGATTTTTACTGCCGAGGGGCGGAGCAGATCCCGGGACGATCCCAGCTGCTGCACTGCTGGCGGCATCAGGGACACGGCGGAGAAAAAACACCGCAGGCATTGCAGAATTCCTGCAACATTGCCTTTGCCCACATTGCTCTGAAGCTGGGCGGCGAACGGTTTTATGAATATATCGAGAAATTTGGAATACGGGAAAAAACGGGAATTGATCTGGCGGGAGAAAGCAAAGGCGTATTTTTTGACAAAGATCTGATTGTCAATACGGACAAATGGGGGACAGCCTCGCTGACTTCCGGTTCTTTCGGTCAGACCTTCAAACTGACACCGCTGCAGCTGGTGCGTGCCATTGCATCGGTGGTAAACGGCGGAAAGCTTATGGAGCCGTATCTGGTATCGGAAGTGATCGACAGTCAGGAACGCACGGTACTGAAGCAGGAACCGACGGTACTGCGGCAGACCATCCGGGAGGACACTTCGCAGGTTATGTGTCAGCTGATCAGGTCGGTGGTGACGGAAGGAACCGCAAAAAATGCGGCAGTTGCCGGTTTTTCCATTGGCGGAAAGACAGGAACCAGCGAAAAAATTGACATTTTCGATGAGAATGGTCAGCGGGTGCTGGATAAAATCGTATCATTTGTGGGGATTGCGCCCATGGAAGATCCGCAGTATATTGTATTGGTGGCACTGGATACGCCGTCAAGACAGACGGGAATCTATATTTCCGGTGGTGTAATGGCGGCTCCTACAGTGGGAGCAGTCATGGCAGATATTCTTCCCTACCTGGGGGTTACACATAATTACACCGAAGAAGATCCGGCAGGACGTCGGGTAGTGGTAGAAGATTACAGTGGTTTGACCCGGAAAGAGGCTGAGAAGCGTCTGAAAGAGCAAGAACTGACCGGTACCTTACTTGGTGAGGGGGAAGCGGTAACAGGGCAGATCCCGGAACCGGGAGAAACGGTCTCCGGAGACAGTCAGGTGCTTCTCTATCTGGGGGAGATGCCGGAGATTCGCAAGGTAAAGGTTCCCGATTTTGTGGGAATGAATCGGCAGCAGGCAGCGGACGCTGCCGGGGCGCTGGGGCTTTCTATGCTGGTCAGCGGAAACAGCGGATTAGAGCCTCAGATTGTTGTGGCGGATCAGTCCGTTCCGCCCGGAACAGAAGTGCCGCAGGGCACACTGATTGAAATGAGATTTATTGATCCCGGTGCACGGGACTAAAATACAAAGGAGAACTGGTTATGAAACTGGCAGAGCTGTTACAGGGTGTAGAGGTTATTGAGACCAACGCCGATAAAAATATGGAAATTACAGAAGTGGTTTATGATTCCAGAAAGACCGCTCCGGGATGCCTCTTTGTGGCAGTTTCCGGCTTCGCTTCCGATGGAAACCGCTTCATTCCCATGGCAGAGGAAAAAGGCGCACAGGTGGTCGTGACGGCCAAAAAGCCGGACTGCACCATTCCTTATGTGCTGGTTGCTTCTGACCGGCTGGCTTTGGCACAGATCAGCTGCAACTATTTTGGCAATCCGGCAAAAAGCATGACGATGGTCGGCATTACCGGCACCAACGGAAAAACCTCTGTGACCCTGCTGCTGAAGCATGTGCTGGAAGTTTGTCTGGGGGCAAAGGTGGGCCTGATCGGAACCATGGAAAACCGGATCGGTGAGGAAGTGATCCCCACAGACCGCACAACACCGGAAAGCTTTGAACTGCAAAGCCTGTTTGCACGGATGCGGGACAGCGGATGCCGGTATGTGGTGATGGAAGTATCTTCCCACGCCATTGCGCTGGAGCGCATCGGCGGGATTCACTATGATGTGGCGGCATTTACCAACCTTACGGAAGATCATCTGGATTTCCACAAGACCATGGAAAACTACTGCGACACCAAGGCAGAACTGTTTGCAAGATGTGACCGGGGCGTATTTAACCGGGACGACAGCTATTATGAGCGGATTCGCCGGAAGGCAACCTGCCGGGAGCTGACAGTATCGGAGCAGCCGGGAGAGGGACTTTATGCCCGGGATATTCAGATGCTCTCCAACGGTGTCCGCTTTACTGCGTGTCTGGGAGAAGAAAAGGCAGAGGTCTCTTTGCCGATTCCGGGAAAGTTCACCGTCTATAATGCGCTGACGGTTCTGGGCGTTGCCAAGCAGCTGGGAATTTCTCTGAAAGACACCGCCGGGGCGCTGGCGACTGCCCAGGGCGTTAAGGGCAGAGTGGAAGTGGTGCCCACGCCGGGCAAGGAATACACCGTACTGATCGACTATGCCCATACCCCGGACGGACTGGAAAATGTTCTCTCCTCGGTGCGGGATTTCTGCAAGGGCAGATTGATTGCGGTCTTTGGCTGCGGCGGTGACCGGGATCCCATCAAGCGTCCCATTATGGGAAAAATCGGCGTTCAGTACGCAGATTGGGCAATCATCACCTCGGATAATCCCCGGACAGAGGATCCTATGGCAATCATCTCTGACATTGTGAAAGGTATCCCGGAGGAAGAAAAATCCTATGAAGTCATTGAAAACCGGGTTTTTGCCATTAAACATGCTATGGACATTGCGAAAAAAGATGATATAATTGTACTGGCAGGAAAAGGCCATGAAACTTACCAGGAAATCTGCGGTGTGAAAAACCATCTGGATGAACGGGAAGTGGTTGCAGAGTATCTGCAAAGCTGATGCCTGCTGAATTTCAAATCTGAAAATGAAAGCTGCCTGCCGCATAAACCATGCGGCAGACCATAGCCCGGACAGCGCCGGAACCGTTCCGACCCTGTCAGGAAATGAGGATAAAAATGGGAAAAATTACATTGGCGCAGGCTGCACAGTGGTGCGGCGGCAAGATTGACCCCAAGTATGCAGAGGTCAGCTTTCTGGGTGCCGGAAACGACACCAGACTCATAGAACCCGGGCAGCTGTTTCTGGCGTTGCAGGGAATCAGAGACGGACATGACTTCATTCCTGCTGCCCTGGAAAAAGGGGCGGCGGCAGTGCTTTGCACCCATTGCGATGGGGATTACCCGGCAATCGTTGTAGACGATGTGCGCAGAGCATTGGGAGACATTGCCCGGCAGGAGCGTAAGCGGATCGGTATGAAAGTGGTAGGCATTACCGGTTCCGTGGGCAAAAGCACCACCAAGGAAATGATCGCTGCGGTTTTGGACACTTCTTTCAGAGTCAGCAAAACCCCTGCCAACCACAATAACGATATTGGTATGCCTATGGCAATTTTGGCAATGCCGGAGGATACGGAAGTAGCGGTACTGGAAATGGGTATGAATCATTTCCGGGAAATCGCATACCTTACTTCCATTGCCCTGCCGGATGTGGCAGTGATCACCAATATCGGTTCTATGCACATTGAAAATCTTGGCTCTGTGGAAGGAATTTTGCAGGCCAAGCTGGAAATTCTGGAAGGTATGCGGGAAGAGGGCAGAATTGTCCTTAACGGCGATGACCCCAGACTTTGGGGAGTTCGGAAGCAGTATCCTTACCGTACCACCTATTTCGGCGTGGAAAATCCGGAGTGCGATGTGCGTGGCAGCGATATTGTAGAGGCCGACGGTGTCCTGCAGTATCATGTGAGCTATGGCTCCCTGACCTTCCCGGTAGAAATGGGACTGGAAGGAACACATTTTGTGCCGGATGCTTTGGCGGCTGCTTCTGTGGGTATCCTATTGGGCGTGGATCCGTCCAAGATTCAGGAGAATCTTTCCCTGTTCCGCAATATGGCGGGACGGCAGGAGATTTTTCGTGTGAACGGCTGCACCATTATTAAGGACTGCTACAATGCAGGCCCTGAGTCCATGGCGGCGGCGCTCAATGTGCTGGGCAATAAGCCGGGACGGCATGTTGCAGTACTGGGCGATATGCTGGAACTGGGTGTCTGTACGCAGGCGGAGCATTACCGCATCGGCAGAATTGCTGCGGAGAAAGCGGATCTGATTCTGGCATACGGCCCCAACAGCAATCGAATTGTAGACGGTGCCATTACCGGCGGCGTTCCTGCCAGCAGCGCAAAGGCTTTTGATAACCGGGAAGCACTGGCACAGAGCCTCAAGCGCATGGTAAGACCCGGCGATGTGATCCTGTTTAAGGGCAGCCGGGGTATGCATATGGAACTGGTTTTGGATCAGTTCCTTTCGGAAGATACATAAGCGGAGGAATTTAGCGTGGTTAGAATTTTGATTACAGCCGGCGCATCATTGGTACTTACCGGCGTGCTGGGTCATTTTCTCCTTCCGGTGCTGCGCGCACTGAAGGCAGGACAGTCTGTGCGGGAGATTGGTCCCACATGGCACAACAATAAGGCAGGTACCCCACTGATGGGCGGTATCATGTTCATTCTGGCGGTGGTGATCTGTCTGGTGGCAAATCTGCCGTCCATGACGGAGTATTCCGTATTTTATGTGCTGATTCTGAGCCTGTGCTTCGGCACAGTCGGTTTCCTGGATGATTTCTGCAAGGTGAAGTTTAAGCGGGATCTGGGACTGACAGCCCTGCAGAAGGCTATGCTGCAGATGGCGGTTTCGGCAATCTACCTGTATGTGATCTATCGTGCAGGCATTATGACAACGGATATTTATGTGCCGTTTTTCAATGTGACATTCTACCTGCATCCCATGGTGTATATTTTCTTTGCCATGTTCGTGATGGTCGGCTGTGTCAACTCCGTGAACCTCACCGACGGCATCGACGGCCTCTGCAGCAGCGTTACCATCCCGGTGATGGTGTTCTTTACAGCGGCAGCCATTGCCCTCGGAAAGTACGATCTGGCTCTGCTGCCGGCAGCGCTGGTTGGCGGACTGATTGCCTACCTGCACTATAACTGGCATCCGGCAAAGGTATTCATGGGCGACACCGGCTCCCTGTTCCTGGGCGGCTGCGTGTGCGCAATGGCATTTGCACTGGATATGCCTCTGGTCCTGATCCTTGCAGGCTTTGTCTACATCGTGGAGACCATGTCCGACATTATTCAGGTTGCCTATTTTAAGGCTACCCACGGAAAGCGGATCTTTAAAATGGCGCCCATCCACCATCATTTTGAGATGTGTGGCTGGAAGGAAGTTAAGATTGTTCTGGTGTTCACCGGCGTATCCGCAGTGATGTGTCTGGTGGCATGGCTGAGCATTGCCGGCAGAATCGGCTAAGGAAAGGAGTCTTTTATGGCTGCAGAATGGAGTCTGCATGCCAAAGAGAACCGCCTCGGGAGAAATCCTTCCGGGGAAGACAAAGTAGATTTTGTGTTTTTGGGTCTGCTGCTACTGCTGCTGGGGGTCGGGCTTTTAATGCTCTATTCCGCAAGCTATGCCCAAAGTGAATATGATACCGGCTATGCGATTTCCACACGATACCTGCAAAAGCAGGGCGTGTGTGCCATACTGGGGCTGATTGTGATGTGGATTGCCAGCAGAATCCCAACGCAGCTCTGGCGGCAGCTGGCTTGGCCGCTGTATTTTGGCAGTATTTTGCTGCTGCTTTCTGTACTGGCGTTTGGGTCGTCAGTCAACGGAGCAAAGCGATGGATTACCATTGCAGGGCTTCAGTTTCAGCCATCGGAAGTGGCAAAGTTCACCATGATCCTGACCCTGGCCCGGCTCACCACCATTTACGGGGGGAGAGCCAGAGAGTTTCGCTACGGTGTCATGGGATTCGGCTGCACACTGATGGGCATCCTGATTCCGCTGGCACTGGAAAAACATCTTTCTGCCATTATGCTTATGGGCATGGTGGCGGTGGTTATGATGTTTGTGGCAGGCACTCACCCCAAGTGGCTGCTGGGCGGCGCAGGCTGCGCAGTGATATTTTTGGTGGTATATGTCAGCTTCATGGGCTATGCGGGAGACAGAATCAGCGCATGGCGGCACCCGGAGCTGGATCCTTCCGATACGGGGTATCAGATCTTACAGTCGCTGTATGCCATCGGTTCCGGTGGCGTATTCGGCTTGGGATTGGGAAAAAGCAGACAGAAATATCTCTATCTGCCTTTTCAGTATAATGACTATATTTTTGCGATTATCTGCGAAGAACTGGGGTTCATCGGTGCAATGTTAATCATTGTGCTGTTTGCCGCCCTGATTTTGAGAGGGTATTGGATCGCACTGCGGGCAGCGGATCGGTTTTCCACGGTGCTGTGTGCCGGACTTGTGACCCTCATTGCCGTGCAGACGGTACTGAATCTGGGCGTCGTTTCTAATTTGCTGCCATCCACCGGAATTGCTATGCCGTTCTTTTCTTACGGCGGCACGGCACTTGTGGTAAATTTGGCAGAAATGGGGATCGTTTTGGGAATTTCCCGACAGAGAAACCGGGCAAAACGACAGGAGGAGCATATATGAATGTGATTATAACCTGCGGCGGTACCGCCGGGCATATTAACCCGGGAATTGCCGTAGCGAATATATGGAAAGAACGCCATCCGGACAGCAATATCCTTTTTATCGGTGCGGATGGCAACATGGAAGAAGAGCTGGTTCCCAAAGCCGGATATGCACTGAAAACATTCCGGGGCGCCTGTTTTGAGCGCAACCTCAACTGGGAGGGAATCCGGTACAATGTGAATGCGGTCGGACGGATTTACCGGGCCGTCAAGGGATGCAAAAAGGTGATCCGGGAATTTAAACCGGATGTGATTGTGGGAACCGGCGGATATGCCAGCTTCCCGGCACTGCTGGCAGGAAAGCTGATGGGAATTCCCACCTGTGTCCACGAGAGCAATGCCATGCCGGGACTTAC
>RCNI01000443.1_pt1 | contig 26028 bp, 33 predicted proteins | sample 2041151 | NCBI WGS metagenome assembly RCNI01 (sample SAMN09708214, study PRJNA481090) | feces metagenome | isolation source: feces | place: Antarctica: Albino Rookery | reverse complement strand
CACTATTGTCCGGCACGTCTCGGCCGCATTTATTACAGCGCACAATTACACTCCCCTTTTATAGGTTTTTAAAAAAGGTGTCCAATTTGGACACCTTTTTTTATTTTTTATAAGTCAGTAGCAAATCTGCCCGATAGACCAGATTATTATCATCATCCCTAAAAGTATCCACATTTATAAATGTGCTGCTCAAGCGAGGTAAGTAGTCCATAATGGTATCAACTTCGTTTTGAGGTACATTGCCTATACATAGGCCCTCGTACATAACTCGGATTGCTTGATGATCCTCGTACTTATAAGGCTGTAGATTTACAGTGCCCCGGCTGTTATTGATATAGGCTTCCTTGAGATAGCCCTGACGGCTGCTGCCATCGTCATTTTTAAAGGTGACACCTACTACTTTGCAACTGTATGTGCCATTATTTTCTGACCATTCGGCGTATTTTTCAGCTTTTTCGATTTTAGCCGCGGCGTTTGCTGATGCCATTTTCCGGGCTTCATACTTTTCCTTGTTTTCATATTTTAGGCAAAGAACATTGAAAACGATGAATAGCACTCCGTAAATAACTGTGGCTACTATACCCAGATCCGTAAGGTTCTCGGTGCCTGATATAAACATAAGCCATAGCAGTATCAGCGATATAAGTATGCGATGCCAGCGTTTTAAGCTATGCATAAAGTTTGCCATTTTATACCCTCCTAAGTGCCCAAATTGGACACTTTATTTTTTTATTTTTCTCCGTAGCTCTACAACCACTCCGGCTATAGATACAGGTAACTCTTGTATTTCCTCGGCGGAAAAAGTGCGTGGTGGGTAGCTTGGGTTTCTGGGGACGATGGTTAAGCTGTGATCCTCGTCATTTAATTTGACCTGCTTCAGCGTAGCATCGTAACCGTTAACATAGACCACACAGTCCTCACCGTTGTCACAGACAGGTTGTTTCCGGACAATGACTGTATCTCCCGGAAGGTAGTCAGGCCACATACTGTCGCCTTTAACTTGCAAAGCGAAGTATTCTTTGCCGCTGGCAATCATACTTTGGGGCAATTCCTCCCAATCAATTATATCTTCGATGGCCTCAATAGGGATACCAGCAGGGACAGAACCGAGTACCGGAATGCGAATTGCTTCGGGTGCGTTTGCTTGATCGGTTTTTCCGAGTAGATAATCAACAGAGACTTCAAATAACTCCGCAAGGCGTGCAAGGGAGTCACTGTCAATGTTTGTTGCTCCGCTTTCCCAACCGGAATAGCCGCCTTGTGTAATACCAATGTATTTTGCAACTTCGACTTGTGTAAGTCGTTTTGCCCTTCTTGCTTCTTTTAGATGATTCAAAATATCACCTCCGCTAATAATAAATATAAGTTATATTTATATTTTTGCAAGAGGTACAAATAAAGTCTAATAATTTTCTAATATTTACTTGACAGACAATAACAACTATGCTAATAATATTAGTACAACTAATAATTGTTAGAGAGGTGACCAACATGATGAATATAAAAAAGCTCCGCACAGCAAAGAAAATGTCTCAAATCGAGTTTGGTGCTCTTTGCGGAGTGTCTCAGGCTGTTGTCTCTCAATGGGAGACAGAAATAGCATTGCCTCGTACACGACAGTTGCCTTACATAGCAAACGTGCTTGGCTGCTCTATAAATGACCTATTTGAGCTGGAGTCCTCTCTGGACTCTCCTATGAGTAAATCTTAACAAAGGAGCGGAGACAAAACAATGCAGTCACAGTGTACGAATATTTATAAAATGGCCAGAACCTCTGCCGGCTACACACAGGAACGGTGGGCCGAGATGATCGGCGTCACCGCCGGAGCAGTCAAGCAGTACGAGAGCGGCCAGTGTATGCCCTCTGATGATGTGGTCACCAGAATGGCCGACACCGCAGTTATGCCGGTAATGGCGCTCTGGCATTTAAAAAATAAAAGCTCCGTTGCAAACAACCTTATTCCGGATGTGGAGCAGGTTTCTCTGCCTCAGGCAGTTGTCCAGTTGCTGTCCGAAATTAACGATTTGCAGGAGAAAAATGTAGTGCCCGAGCTGCTGAAAATTGCAAAGGACGGCACAATAAGCGACGATGAAAGACCCCAATATGAAGACATCCTCAAAGAGATTGAGGATGTAATAAGCGCCGCAATGGTGGTTAAGTATGCAAAATGAGCGAGGTGTTTAATGTGTCTGAGCTGGAACGTATTAAGCAGATGGACAAGGCCTATATAACGCCTGACGATGCCTCTAAGGTGCTGATGTGTGACCCGCAGTGGATCAGAATAACGGCGAGGGACAACCCCGAGGCGCTGGGATTTAAGGTCCTGCGCGTTGGCAACCGCACTAAGATCCTCCGACTCCCCTTTATCGCCTTTATCGAGGGCGGCGGGGCGCTGGCATAGGAGGGCATTATGGGTAAAAAAATAACAGCCCGGGAGCTGTTTGAAAAGCTGGGATATAACCAGCAGCATATAACTTATGAAAACGGGAAAATTTTTGCCGCAACGTACAATAAAATCGAAAAGATTTACCCTCGCACAATGAATCCGGAAGTTACGCCTATACTCCATTATTCGACAATCATTGTCGGTGGGTTTGACCGCATAATCGAAAAAACGAGCGAGCAGTACGATGGCAGCAGGCTATTAACACACTCAAGACTGGGGCTGTCACTCGGAGAGATTATGGCCGCCGCATTAGCAGCCTGCGAAATGTACGGTATAAATCCATTGCCCGGAACGGTCCCGGCAAAGCAGCTGTTAAAAAAACAGGGATACATTAAACTCTCTGATGATGACGATATATGTTTCACAACGTGGGAGCGAAAAACTTCTAAGCTTGTCGGCAGGGTACAGTTTGACACAATCACCGACATTATGATTAATGACTCAACCTCCGTTTATGATTGTGTTACAAAATGCTACTTTGAGTCTCTTGACGGCTGCATGCGCTCCCGCAGCGTCCAGCCTTTTACTGTCGCCGAAGTTCTGGCGGCGGCCCGGGCCGTTTATGAGCAGGAAAAATAAAAAAGCCCCTGACGATGCGGGTACATCGCCAAGGGCGGCCACGGTCTGAAAGACCATGAGGATAGGATTATAGTACCCATAATCTTTTGAAAAGTCAAGAGGTAAAATTATGGATAAACAAAAACCGGCTTACTGGGCAGTGCTGCCCGCTAAGGTGCGATATGACGAGGAACTTAGGCCAAACGCCAAACTGCTCTATGCAGAGATAACGGCGCTTGCAGATGTTAAGGGCTACTGTTGGGCATCCAACGACTACCTTGCAACTCTGTACGGCCTGAGCAAAAAGACAATCAGCGACCTGATCGGGACGCTGGTTAAAAAAGGGTATCTGTCAGTAAGCGTTATAAAAAACGAACTCGGAGAGATTGTGGAGCGCCGGATAACGGTAGACAAGCCACATTTTGCAGAGGACGAGCCCGCCGAGGGTATCCCCAAAAATGAGCATACCCCTATCCCTAAAAATGGGGAGGGGGGTATCCCCAAAAATGGGGACAAGAATAATATAAATAATATTAACAATACCCCTAAAGCCCCCAAACGGGGGCGGCGTGCCGCAAAGAAGGCCCCGGACTGGAGGCCGGAACGGTTCGCAGCCTTTTGGAAATCCTATCCAAGAGGGGAGAGCAAACAGGCTGCCATTACGGCATGGGACCGGCTGAGGCCGGACGACCGGTTGCTGATTGACATGGCCCGAGGCCTTAAACGGCAGATGCAGTCTGAGGCGTGGCAGCGGGGTATCGGTATCCCTTACGCCTCCACATGGCTTAATAATCGCCGCTGGGAGGATGAGGACCACGGAGGGGCGGCTCAGACACCGGCCCCGGCTCCGACACAGGAAAGTGAGCTGGAGACATGGATTTAACCGCCTATTACGATGCTCAGGTTGCTGTCCTCGGCTCCCTTTTGAGAGAGCCGGAGAAGCTGGGCGGGGAAATAATGCAGCGGCTGTCCGCTACGGACTTCGGCGACCCAGTTTTCCAGACGGTTTTTAAAGCCGCCCGGTCAATCTACAACTCAGGGCAGGCACTGGACCGCATAACGCTTGCGGCAAGACTTGACCCCGCATATGGGGAGGTTATCTCCGGTATCCTCGCGGCTACGCCGACGGCGCATAACTGGAAGCCGTACTGCGATCTAGTCAGGGACGGCGCAAGGCTGAGCAAATTACAGGAGATTGCCTCCGAGATTTTAGCGGCAACCAGCTTTAATGCCGGTAGTGAGGCACTGCTTAAAGCTCAGCAGCTTCTCACCGACCGCCCCGGTCGGAGGGCATCTTGCTACGGCGATATGCTCTCGGAGTATCTGGATAGGCAGGCGGATAAAACGCCGCCGGACTATCTGGATTTTGGTATTGATGCCTTAAACCGCAATCTGTCAGTATCGCCGGGCCGGTTTCTCATCCTCGGCGCCGACAGCGCCGTCGGTAAAACGGCGTTTGCTTTGCAACTGGCCTATAATTTTGCAAGCCGAGGAAAGCGGGTTGGCTTTTTTAGCTATGAAACATCAAGAGCTGATGCAATCGACCGTATAGTTGCCAACACCGCCAGCGTTAACCTGCCACGGAGTAAGGCAAAGGCCCTCAGCTCTGGGGACCGGGAGAGAGTGTCCGCTGAGGGTATGCGCTCAGATCGGATTGATTTGACGGTTATCGAGTCCGCGGGGTACACGGTGGACGAGCTCCGGGCCGAGACGGTGGCGGGGCGGTATGATGTGATTTTTATCGACTATGTACAGCTTGTACCCGGCCGAGCCTCTGACCGCTGGCAGGTGGTAACGCAGACATCAATGGCGCTGCACACCATGGCTCAGCAGCTTGGAGTTACAATTATTGCTCTGTCTCAGGTAACGCCGCCGGAAACGGATAAACAGGGTAAGCGCCGGTCTCTAAATAAAAGCGATCTGAGAGAGAGCCGACAGCTTATAAACGATGCGGACGTCATTATGATGATGGATCTTGAAAACCCCAACGACCCTCAGAGCACAAGGCTTTTAAAAATCGACAAAAACAAGGACGGCCCTCGAGGACAGATCGAGCTTGATTTTGACGCCCAGCATATGCGGTTTTCGCCCCATGTGCCCACGAGGTCAGAGAGTTACACCAAGGTCATGGGTCAGCTGGCAGCGCAGCGGAAGGCCGAGCGACAGCAGGCTGAGGCTGCGGATCAGATAACTTTTGAGGAACTGCCGGACAGCGGAGAGGAGTTACCGTTTTGAAAATCGGAGACAGAGTTAAATTTTGCCCGGCTGCCTTTTCCGGGCAAACTGAGCCGGATGTGGCACCGAAAGACTGGCAGAAGCCGCACAGGGTTGTGGGCGTTGTTGATTACATAAATGCCGCCCACGGCTGGTGCAATGTGAGATATGAGGTTCACGGATACGTCCTGCACGAGGGCTTTAAAATCGTGTCAAAATAAAGAGTCTGGAGGACCAAAAAACCATGAGGATTATTGCAATTATTAACTTAAAGGGCGGCGTAGGCAAAACGGCCACCGCCGTAAATCTGGCGGCAATCCTTGCCGAGCGTGAGCAGCGGGTACTGCTCATTGATGCCGATGCGCAGTGCAACACAACTGAGTTTTACTGCGCCGACCCAAAAAAGGGCAACCTTGCCGCGGTGCTGAGATCATCAGTTAGCTTGGCGGGGGAGTATGCCGTTACGAGCATCCAGCATACTGACATCCCCGGCGTTGACATCCTGCCCGGAGACGAGAGCCTGATGGACTTAGACCTGACCGCCGCTGTTGTGGGCCATGCCGCTACCGGTTGCCTCAGAGATATGGCGGAAATACTGCGAGCGCGAGCCATGTATGACTGGGTAATCATTGACTGCCCGCCCGCATTTAATGCGGCAAGCTCTGCCGCCCTGCTGGCAGCGGATGAGGCGCTCATCCCGATGAAGCTTGACGCCTTTTCCCTTAGAGGTATGAGCAATATCATCCGTCAGATACATAATATGCAGCAGCTCAACCCCAAGCTCAGACTGGCAGGCCTGCTGCCGACTATGTGGTATAAGTCCGACACAATTAAGGACGCCGAAGCGCAGCTCAGAGCCTCCGGCCTGCCGGTGTTTTCCCACATCCGGCGGACGCCGAAGGTGGACGACATGACTTTTAAGCAGCGCCCTATAATCATCAGCAGCCCCAGATCGGCGGCATCTTACGATTACCGCAGACTGGCCGACGAGCTTACGGGAGGTGCAGACAATGGCAGGATTTGATTTAGGCGCAGTATTAAGAAATGTGCCCAATTTGGACACAAATAAGCGTGAGCAAATACAGTATATAGACCTTGAGGCTCTGGACGCTGACAAAAATAATTTTTACAGCGTTGACGGTATTGAGGAGCTGGCCTCCAACATTGAGCTGTTTGGCCTCCAGCAGCCTATCCGTGTCCGGGTTAATCCCGACAAGGCCGGACGGTATATCGTAGTTTCCGGACACCGCCGCCGGGAGGCGCTTAAACTTCTGGTGCGGGACGGAAACACTAAGTATATGCAGGTGCCCTGTCTGGTGGAGACCGAGACCGGCTCCCCGGAGCTGGAGGAGCTGAGGCTTATCATGGCAAACTCCGACAGCCGACAGCTCAGCTCTGCTGAGTTATCAGCTCAGGCGGAACGAGTGGAAGAGCTTCTGTATAAGCTAAAAGAGCAGGGAGTGGAGTTCCCAGGGCGTATGCGTGACCATGTGGCCGAGGCATGCAAGGTCAGCAAATCCAAGCTGGCAAGGCTAAAGGTTATCCGCGATAAGCTTGCTGAGCCTCATTTTGCAGAGGCCTATAAAAATGGTGAGTTGTCGGAGAGTACGGCATATACCATTGCTCGACAGCCGGCAGAAGTTCAGGCGGAGATATACGATTATAAAATCGTTCGGGCGGATAAACAGATCAAATATCTCTACGACAACACTGTGGAGGACTTTGTGCAAAAGCGTAATAAAGTTTATGCTCGGACTTGTAAAATCAACTCCGATGGCAAATGTAACCATCAGGCCAGTTTCCTTGAAAAAATAAATACAGCGCCGCCATACACATATGTGCCTTGCGGTAACGGCGTTAAATGCTGCGGCGAATGCAGCGAGCTTGCGAAATGCAAGTATTCCTGTTCTCATTTTGAGGGTAAAAAAGCGAAGCTCAAAGAAATAAAAAAGGCCGAGGGCCGGAAGGAAAAGGAAGAGGCTCTGCAGAGAGATAGCCTTATAGTGGCCCAGATAAAAGACTACTGGGAGCGTTTTTCGGTGGCCCTGTCCAATTCCGGGTTGGACGTGGATACATTTTGCGCAAAGCTCAAAATGTATTATGCCAATGACCACAAGGCCTATTTGAGTGGGACGCTGGATATAAAGTCTAACAGCAATCTGCCGTATGGCTACGTTTTTGACTTCGGAGCAGCTAAAGCAATTAAGACTGCGGCGTCAACACTTGGCTGCAGCGCTGATTACCTGCTGGGGCTGAGCGACAGTCTGACTGCTTCGGAGCCTGCAAAGCCTAAATGGCATCACGGCGAGCCGTCTCAGTGCGGCAATTATATTGCAGAGTTTGACGGATATGGTGTCCTTATCGTGGATACCGCATATTACAACAGTTATACAAAAAGATGGTATTACTCGGATCACGACACTCTTGCCCATGAGGAGTTATGCACCGGATGGTATCCGTTGCCGGAGGATGAACATGCCTAACGTGACACTTGAAGATTGTACAAAAAAAGAGCTGTTGCTGATAATCTCTCGGTTGCGTAGCCGAGGCTCCAATGAGCTGATTATTGCTCATGCCCTTGCCGATATTACCTATGCCCGAGTAGAAAGACTGGCCGAAAAAGCTGACGCCAAGGCCGCTAAATACCTCGCAGAGCTTAAAGCTCTGCGGGGCAGATATGACAAAATCATAATGCCCTACGGCGGTCTTGAAAACTGCCCGCCTGATGAGTTTAATGAGGCAGCTAAGCTGCTCATTAAAATATATGCTGCTCAAAATAAGTATGCAGCGGCATTGCTGGAGTGAGGAGGATGAAACTTGATTATCGAGATAGATCCTTTTGACTTGGAGCCTGATAAATGAGGTGATTTTATGGATGCAATAGAGTTTTTAAAAACGTGGGATAGACTTTGCAATATCAAAACTTGCAGAAATTGCCCGTTAAATTTTGAAAGAAACAAATATTATTTAAGTTGCAATGAGTTTTGCAAGACGCATCCAGATGAAGCGGTCAAAATCGTGGAAAAGTGGGCCGCTGAAAACCCGGAAAAAACTCGTCAGGATGATTTTACAGAAAAATTTCCGAAATCTTCTATTGATGAGGACGGAAATCCTGATTTCTGCTGTCTGGATTTGGGTTACTGCTCCGAATGTCCGCCTGACTGCGATTGCACTGTGTGCTGGCACCAGCCGGTTAATAATCCCTAATGATGTACACGGTCGGGGCGAAGCTCCCCGAGAAGCCGGACAAAATCCGGAGAACGATGTTTTGTGACCGCTTTTGGTGTGCGGTTAAGCGGGATACACGGTGTTGCTGCATCTGCCCTGAGCGTGATGCCTGCCCGGAGGTGTGCCTTAACGCACCGGAGCGCTGCGGCCTGAGCATAGGCCGTAGATTTTGAGCGGAAAGAATGATTTTAAATATGTCCAATAAACTGAGAGATATTTTCTGCACTACTAAGGTCGATCCGTTGGAACTCTATAAGGAACTGAAAGAATGTATCCCGGACGGCGCTTGCCAACGGTGTAAACACTTAATAGGCCCTGACCCATATCTGCCCGGGTACATTACGGACTTCGGGTCGTGCGACAAAAATATGGAATGTTTTGAAAGCAAAGTGTGTCATCTTGTTGATATGCCGTGCCTCAATTATGAGGACATAAGCCTTAATTGATGATACTCAGCGCCATGAGGAGCCGGTTGGCGCTGGATATTAAATATTTTTGAAAAGGAAGTGAAAACACCTCCTCTTTGTCTACGCTATAAAACTCAATATTGCTACAAGTGGCACCTTAGGCTTCGGTCTTCCTGCTGCGGGTCCCGGCGGGAAGACCTTAATTTTATGGAGGCGGAAAAAATGTACAAAATTATAATGTTTATCTTAATATCAGCAGCGCTTATCCTTTTAAGCGGTTTCCTTTTCCTCATGGCCGACACTGCTGTATCGGCTTATGAGCGAGGCCGGAAGTCCCATTATATATTGACTATCCACAGCATTTTGCGCAGAGTAACGACCGGACTTATAGTGATCGGCGTGGTCCTGACCCTTGTAGGGTGCGGGCTTGTGATAATGACTTTACAGGGAGGCGTTTAATGATTATTGATACCGATGTTTTAATGGAACTGGTTGTAACTCTGGTAGCAATGATATTAGCCGGATTTATAGTATATGGCTTATGCGCGGCTGCCGAGAAAATTTATTGCATGCGGCACGATTTGCAAGAATTTAATTCCGCACAATTTTCCCGATTTTTTCGGGTGCTGCTTGCCATAGCAAATGCGGCGCTTACTTTTGCAGCTTTAACAGGTTACATTTTATTTATCGTAGGGATTTTTGTAATTTGCTTTGCCATTGTTAGAACTTTTAGATAGAATAAAAAACGTGTCCACTTTGGACACATATGATGCAGGCCAATAGGGCGACAATCATTATAACGATAGGGAGATTGTGGCTCTGTATGGCTAAAAATAAAACTAAAAAAATAATAGTTGCGGGCAGCCTTGTAGTTGAGGCTATATACGACCGAGTTGAGCGCGGCGACAGTGATAAAGTCCGGGCTGCTAAGCACAAGGCCAGCAGCGAAGCTTTAAAGAGAATGAATAGAGTATATTCATCCCAGAAACTTGAGTTTATGCTGGCGGCTAATTTTGTCCCCGGCGATCTCGTCGTGACCCTGACATACCGGGATGAGTGCCTTCCGCCGAACCGCAAGCTTGCGGATGCAAGGCTTAAATATTTTAGGACTAAACTGGCAAAAGTTTATAAGTCTCTTGGCCAAGATCTCCGCATGGTATGGACCACAGAGAGCCATCACGGGGAAGGCCGTTATCATCATCACATTACAATCAATTCCGTGGGGCTCAGCTATAAAGACATTGCCAGACTATGGCAATACGGCGATGATGTAGATATTAAGCCGCTTAAAATAGATAAAGGGCACAGTTACCGGTCACTTGCTATTTATATGTGCAAGGAGGAACCGGAGCATGTTGGCTGCCGTACATGGAGCTATACCCGGAATTGCTATAAACCTGAGATTGAGACTTTTAGAGTGGAGGCAGATACTCAGCTCCAGGCTCCAAAAGGCTCGACCGTGATAGAGGAAACATCCGAGCGCACTGAGTACAGTTACTATAAAGTTATCAAATACCTCGCTCCAAACTGGGAGCAGCGGCGAGTAAAGAGTAGACGCCGCAGACGAAAATAAAAAACTTTTTTATTTATTTTTTCGGCCTTGAAACCTATATTATTAAAGAGACAAAAGGAGGGAAAACACTTGCAATACCAAACAAAAACGGGTACAATGTTACCAGTAGATAAAACGGCCACCGGCGAGACTTACCTTGTCTGTCCGGTCTGCCGCCAGAATAAACGTCTGCTGCATTTGACGCCGGAAACGGAAGCGACCTGCTTGTCGCTCTATTGCCGGAAGTGTAAGCATGAATTACAAGTTGACATCGTGCATGGCCAGTGCTTTGAGAGCCGGAGCTGATGATAACGCTTAACCGCGTATCGTTAGCTCCGGCTCTTTTTGCTTTCTCGGCGCTGCATGCCGCAGGTGATAGCGCGGATCAGCGCTGAGGAGGTGAGAGCATGACACAGGACATGGATTATACAGGCCGGAGGTGGAGGGCCTTGAGAGCTCGGGTTTTGCGCAAGCAGCCGTACTGCCTCAACTGCCTGCGGTACGGCAAGTCTGTCGAGGCCAGCACGGCACACCATGCGTGGCCGTCCGAGAGCTATCCGGAATACCGGTGGTGCGAGTGGAACCTTGTGCCGCTTTGCGCAACGTGCCATGACCGGATGCATGAGCGCAACTCGCGCCAGCTCACCGCTCTCGGCGAGTATTGGCGCCGGAAACGAGCTCCCCCCCTCTGATTTTGGATTTTTCCCTGTTTGCCCCAGTCGGCGCTGGGCCTCTGCGCACACGCAGAGGATTTTTCCGGTGGGGGAAATCCTCTGGGAAGGGTCGCGCATTATGCACGGCCGGGCGGGGGCGGGCGTGCGCCCAGAACACGGGCGGGTGTCCCGGGCACGATATGCGGACATGCTTTCCGGGCATGTTCGCGGGTGGAAGTTTTCCACATTCCCACCAAACCAACAACAGGCCACGAAACGAAAGGAGGGCAGCCATGAGCAAGGAAACAGAATATGCCGACCAGCTGACAGAGCTGGGAGTTTATCATCCGGCGTTTAACTCCGTTATCCACCAGCTGTGCATGCAGGAGCGGGAACTGCGCCGGACGGAAAAGCGCTGGAGGGATGAAACCAAGGACAGCGACGAACCTCCGGAGCTGCATAAGCTCTACCCCATCATCCGAGCGCAGCGCAGGGACATTGCGTATCTCCGTGACTGCCTGGGCTTAACGCCTAAGGGCTTGGAGAAGCTCCAGGGCAAGCAGGCAGGCAAGACCAAACAGGAGCAGGCCGACAGCCTGTCCGCAAAGCTGGACCGCATGGCTGAGCGCTGCAAGCATTATGAGCGTTAGAGCTCCTCATCTTGACACTGTCCTCAGATATGCCCGGGACACATGGGACGATAAGAGTCTCTGCGAGCTGACCCGCCTTGGCTGCCGCCGTTTCCTCGATGACCTCGATTCCGGCAAATGGGATTTTGATCCTGCTCTGCCGGAGTTTGCACTCCAATCCATGGAAGGGCTGTTGTGCTTTTCCCAGGGCGAGCGCCCTGACGGTACGCCTCTGCGCGGCGTACCTTTTGAGCCTATGCCCTGGCACATGTTCTGCACCTACGCCGCCGCTGGATTTTTACAGCCCGGCACTCAGTTACTGAGGTTTTCCGAGGCAAGTATATTTTGCCCTCGTAAAACCGTTAAGACAACGTGGGCGGAGAGCTACATGCTGGCTCTGGCCTTTTGGTTCCGCAAAAGCGGTGCCCGATGCAAAACAGTTGCAGGCTCCCTTAAACAGGGCATGGAGGGATTTAACTTTTTAAAATACAACATCCTCAAACTGGGCCTTGCGGCTGAACACAATCCCCCCGGCTATCCTTTAGAGCTATATGACAGCTCTATCGGGCATCTGATCCGGGGCGACATATGGGACGGACACATCGATCTGGAGACGCTGGCGTTTACGCCGGAGCTGTTTGACTCTTTCAACGCCCAGTTTGCTCACCTTGACGAGCTGGAGCTTTATAAAAACCCCACACCGTATGCCCGACTGCGTGACGGCATGAAGGCTTACGCCAATAAGCAGATCCTCTGCACCTTTACCGCCGGAGACAACGGCCTCGGCTTTGCAGCGCAACACCGAGACTACATGGAGGGCATCCTCCGGGGTGCCATTACCGGCCCCGATGCAGACCGGACATTTTGCTATATGGCAGAGGCCCCGAAGCGGGAGGACGGCAGCGTTGATTTTACCAACCCTGGAATCCACCGTGCGGCAAATCCTGCCTACGGCATTACCATTCGCCCCGAGGATATGCTGGCGGCTGCATTACAGGCCGAGCATACCCCGGCGCTGCAGAAGGAGTTTTTAACCAGATCCTTAAATGTATTTATCAACTCCCTCAAGGCTTGGTTTGACCTGAGCGAGTTCCAGCGCAGTAATGACCATTACTCATGGTCTCAGGCGCAGGCCGCAAAGCTGGTTAAAAGGTGGTACGGCGGCGCCGACTTGTCAAAGCTGCATGACCTTACCGCAGTTTGCATCGTCGGGGAAATCCCCGCAAAGCTTGCAGCCACACCGGACTGGACACCTCCGGAGGACGTGCTTGTGATAATCCCCCATTGCTGGTTCCCGGAAACGGCAGCGGCAGAAAAGGCCGATGATGACCAGATTCCACTGTTTGGCTGGAAAACTGACGGCTGGCTTGATATGCCAAACGTTATGTCTCTCAATCCGGCAGATGCGGCAAAGCAGTTTAAAGTGTGGAAAGCTGCAGGTTTTCCTCTGCACAAAATCGGTTATGACCGTAAATTCTGCGTGCCGTTTTACAATGCCATGAAAGCCGAGGGTTTTAAGATTATCGACCAGCCACAGCTGGCGGTTAAAACTACCGGAGGCTTCCGGTATATAGAGCATAAGGCAAAAATCGGGTGCCTCTATTACTTTAGCGCCGAGCCTTATGAGTATTGCGTGTCAAATGTCCATGCTGTTGAGGGTGTGGATGATGTTATAAAGTACGACAAAATATCGCCAGAGCGCCGCATAGACGTTTTTGACTGCTCTGTGTTTGCAGTTACACAAATGCTGCTTGACTCCGGCAATGCAGCGGCAGCGGCTAAGTGGTTCGGCGGTAAAAAGGAGGGATGAACTATTGAAAAAATCTAAAGGCAGCTCAAAGAAACGCGAACAAAAAAACGAACAGAGTGCTTTTGCTTATTTTATAAGCTCAACAGGCTGTCTTCCCTCCGGCTATCACCGGTTAATCGATGCACCCGAGGTTACAGCGTGTATAGACCAAATCTCGGCTATCATTTCCGGCGCAACGATTTACCTCATGGAAAACAGTAAGACTGGCGATCGGCGAGTTAATGACAATCTGGCGCGGTTTGTTGATGAAACGCCATGGCCAAACCGAGGAACCAGAGCTACATGGATGAGCTGGATCGTTGCAACTCTCCTTGCCGACGGAGACGGTAACGCTTGCGTCCTCCCCCATTACAGCGAGGGCCTGCTTACGGCGTTGGAGCCCATGCCTGGCGCAATGCCTTTTGCAACTCCTGACGGCTATCAGGTGCTCTGGAACGGGCGAAATTACGCCCCCGATGAAATTTTGCATTTCCGGCTGTTTGCCGATTTATCCCAGCCCTGGCTGGGCCGCGGATACCGTGTACAGGCAGCAAATATTGCTAAAAGCCTGCGGCAAACTGAGGCACTTAAAGACAGTTTGTCATCCCCGAAATATAAGCCGCCACTGATTATTAAGGTCAACTCTGATGTGGATTTCAGCGAGCCGGGAGCACGAGACGCCTTCCGCGAGGAGTACCTTGAAAGCTCTGACAGCGGAAAGCCCTGGATAATTCCGGCTGACATGATGGACGTTATGCAGGTTAAGCCGCTTACCCTGACAGACCTTGCAATTAAGGACACCGTGGAGCTGGACAAAAAAACCGTTGCAAGTATTTACGGTGTCCCGCCTTTCCTTTTGGGCGTCGGCCACTACGATCAGAACGCCTTTAACGCATGGATCAGGACGCGCATCGTCCATATCTGCAAGATTATCGAGCAGGAAATGACCGATAAGCTTCTCGTCCGAAAAGATCGGTACTGGAAAATAAACCGACGGCATCTGTACGCCTACGACATGCGGGAGCTGGTGGAAATGTACAATCACATGGCCGACCGCGGCTATGTCAACGGCGACACAGTGCGAGAGGCTGCCATGCTGGAGCCGGAGGGGCTGACCGAGTACAAGGTGCTTGAAAATTATATCCCTTACGACCTGAGCGGGAAGCAGAAAAAACTTAATGTGTCCAATTTGGACACCGACACCGAAACGGAGGATGAAGATGCCTGATACACGCTTAAACGATAAACCTATTGTCCGGTCTATGCCCAGCGACTTTACAACTCGCGCAGACGGCAATGACCTGATCGTTGAGGGCTATTTTGTAGTTTTCAATTCTCCTTACCACATTTTCGACAATTATGTGGAGGAGGTTGATCCCCACGCTTTTGACAACTGCGACATGTCAGATGTCAGAGCGCTTATTAACCACGATTCCCGGCTTGTGCTGGGAAGAAACACCGTAGATACGCTCACACTGCGTGTTGATAGCATCGGGCTGTGGGCTTCCATAAAAATCAATTCGGCAGATTCCGACGCCGTGAACCTACACTCTCGCGTCCAGCGAGGCGACGTCAATCAGGCGAGCTTTGGTTTTGATGAAGCTCTGGGCGGTGTTGTATATGAGGACAAGCCGGACGGACGCGTCCTGCGTAAAATCATGCAGATCAGCAAGCTGTGGGAGGTATCTGTCTGTACATTCCCGGCATACGAGGCCACATCGGTTATGGCACGGAGCAAAACCAGCCACGACCTGAGGGCCGAAGCTGTGGAACAGAAAAAAGAACTTTTGAAAAGGAGATTTAAACATGCTTAAGCTTTTAGCTCTGAAAAAGACCCGATCCGCTAAGGCGGCCGAACTGACCACACTCAGAAACCAGCGCACTGAGCTGCGCAGCAACGAAGAGGCTCTCAAAGTCGAGGTTGAAGCGGCTACTGATATTAGCCCCGAACTCCAGACCCGCATAGATACCCTCACCCACAGCCAGACCGAGGTTGACGACCGCATTATTGCACTCACCGAAGAAATCGAAAAATGTGACGAAGAAATCCGCAGCCTCGAGAACCAGCCCGGTACTCCTGCAAGTGAGCGCCAGAGCTCTGAGCCTCAGCAGCGCAGTGCGGCTGCTCGTCCCGCTGCTACTGTGGAGGCAGGAGAGTTCCGCAGCCAGAGCGGATGTTTCCGCAGCCGTGCCGCAAGAGATATGTTCTACGCCCGCAACGACGTCCGCGAATTCCTTGCCGCAGTCAGAAGCTGCGCTCCTGAGGGTTCCCGCGGTGTACAGGGCGCCGGACTTACTATCCCTACTGTAATGCTGGAGCTTATCCGGGATAACATTGGAGAGCGCTCCAAGCTGGTCCGCTATGTGTCCCGCCGCGATGTAAACGGCGCTGCACGCCAGACCATTACAGGTAACAGACCTGAGGGCGTGTGGACTGAGAGCTGCGGCTCTCTCAATGAGCTCAATCTGCAGTTTACTCAGGTTGAGGTTGACGGCTACAAGGTCGGCGGCTACATCGCCATCTGCAACTCCACTCTTGCCGACAGCGACATCAATCTCGGTGAGTTTATCATGGACTCCCTGCTGGATGCAATCGGCATTGCCCTTGATAAGGCCATCCTTTACGGTAAGGGCGGCGACCAGAAAATGCCTGTCGGTATCGTTACCCGCCTTGCTCAGCAGAGCAAGCCCGGCTATTGGGGTAAAAATCAGGGCACATGGACCGACCTGCACACCAGCAACATCCTCAAACTGAATCTCGGCGCAAAATCCGGTGTGGAGTTTTACATGCCTCTTATCCAGGCTCTGGGCAAAGCTGACCCCAAGTATTCCCGCAACGGTACTGTGTGGGTAATGAACCGCAGAACCCACATGGACCTCATGTCCCGCGGCCTCGCATTTACCGACGCAGGCACTCTCGTTGCAGGCGTCAACACCCGTATGCCCGCCGAAAACGGCGAAATCGTCGAACTTGATTTTATCCCCGACTATGAGTTTGTCGGCGGCTTTATGAGCGATTATCTGCTTGCAGAACGCGAAGGCGGCACAATCGCGCAGAGCTCTGAGGTTAGATTCCTGCAGGATCAGACTGTTTATAAGGGCACTGCCCGTTATGACGGTGTCCCTGTTTACGGCGAGGGATTTATCCTTGTTAACTACAACAATGTTAAGCCCTCCGAGACTGTGGAGTTTGCACCTGATTTTGCAAATGAAAAGATGAACGTCCTGATCTGTACCGCTGCCGCCGGCTCCGGTGCAGGTCAGACCAAGGTCACCGTTGCCGGCGAGCTTGACACCTCCAATAATACTCTCGCCTACCAGGTGCAGAATAACGGCGGTGGTATCTCCGTCGGCGATCTGGCGGAGGCCTTTGAACCTCTGGAGTCAGGCACTACTGACATAAAAGCAGCCGCAGGCACTCCCATTTGTGTCGTTGAGCTGACCAAGGATAAGCGAGTCGTATCTCTCGGCACTGTATTATCTGTCCCTCATGCCTGATTAACTGAGCTACTCCCTACGGGGAGCAGCTCCAAAACCATAGAAAGGGGGAAAAATCATGCGTGAAACCCTTTTTAATCTGTTGAAAGCTGACCTCGGAAACCTTGAGCCGCCGGATGCCGTAAAAGAGTACATGAACGCCTGTATCGATAAGGCCATAAGTGATCTGCGTGCGGCAGGCATAGCGGTGGATGCGGAAAACGCTGAGGATCATATGACAATAGTCCGTGCGGCGGCGTGGATCTATAAAAACAGAGACAGCCGTGAAGCTCGCCCTTGGCAGTTGCAGCGAGACTACAACAACCGGCGGCTCAAACGTTTTGGAGGTGGCTCGTGTGATATTTGACCGTGAGCTCACCCTCTGCGATTTGGAAAAAAGCGGCTCTCTGATTTATGGCGAGCTTAAACCGGTGCGGCGCTTGTATTACTCCCGCGGCGAGGTTTACCACCGCCGGTACTGGGAGGCGGTGCAGGCCGGGTCCCGCATTGACCTTATGGCATTTTGCAGACGCCTGCCTGATGACGACATCAAGGCCCACCAGTATGCGCTGGTCGGTAATCACATTTACAGAGTGGAGCAGGCACAGGAGATCAGCGACCCGGATGACGGCCTGCCGCTGTGGCTGCTGAGCCTTAGGCGAGAGGAGACCAATTATGACGTTGGACGAATTATCCCTAAGGCTTAACGCCATTGCGCCGACCTATGAGGCGGCGGCGCCTGCCTCTGAGGTGACCTGCATAGTCTGGATGGTTACAGGCCATACACGGGCGTACAGCATCCAAATGAAGCCTTTGGACCTTGCACAGGTTACATTAGTCGTCAGCGCTCAGAGAGGCGCTGCGGCTTTGCAGGAGGCTGTTAAGGCCCTCCTTGATGAGGCGGCAATCCCATTTGAGGAAGACAAGATCGAGTACGACGAAAAGTATGAGGTCATCAGGATGACGCTCAAGCTCGGCGTTTTGCTCAGTCCTCCCGGCCCGGAGCCGCCGTCTCCGGTTTACCTCACCACCACATATACCGCTTACCCCCGCCTCCACGCCGACGGCCGCCCTCATGCGATAGTTTACGCCGTGCAGCTTAATTATAACTGCCCGGTAAATTATAACTACCGTCCTGCGCTTAACCGCCTTAAAGAGGAGCTGTGGAAAAGAGGCGCTACCTACCCCGTAGAAATGGAAACATCTTTGACCAACGGACAGCGGCGCCTGACGCTGGAATTTTACTGGATGGAGGATGTCCCCGATGGCGAGATGCACGTTTAACGGTATCGACGGTGTAATACTGTCTTATGAGGAAATTGCCGAAATCCCCGAAGAAATAAAGGACAAGATGCTGTCAGCAGAGGCTGACGTTGCCATTAAATACATGCAGGAGAGCCTGCGGGATAAGGGCCTTGTAAAGACCCACACCCTGCTCAACAGCATTAAAAAACGAAAAAAACGCAATAAAGACGGAGACTTGATTTATCTGGTATCCCCTCAGGGCACCCACCACGTCAACAAAAACGGAAAGACCGTCCGCAACGGTGACGTGGCGTTTGTCCTTGAATTCGGCGCCGACTTCCGCGGCATCCGCGCTTACCAGTGGATGCGCGACGCCATAGAGAAAGGCGCTGACGATATAGTTAAGGCCGGATTATCGGTCTACGATGATTATTTAAAATCTAAAAATGTATAAAGGAGTGTATATTATAATGCCTGCATTTGACCTTTACGGCATTAGAGCCGCAAAATTTGTCAACACCTCCGGAGTTATATCTTATACCGACCATTGCAGCGTCGGTGATGCAATGTCCTGTAATCTGCAGCTTAAATATGCGGAGGGCCGTCTGTACGCTGAGGGCGCACTGGCGGAATATCTGAAGCTTGCAACAAGTGGATCTGTAAGCATTGCTGTTAAATATCTCCCAACAGACGCACAGAAGCTGCTGTATGGCGCAGAAGCAAAGTCCACCACAATTACCAAACCCGAGAGTAAGAGCATCGAAGGCGTCCTCTACACTACTGAACAGGTAGGTTCTTATGTCGGTGTAACATGGTATGCTCCGTCTAAAATCGACGGCGTTACAAAATATGTTGGTGTCTTTGTCCACAAGGCAAGCTTCAGCGCACCCAGTATGAACTACAAAACCAAAGGGGAAAACATCGAATTCCAGACACCTACCACTACTGGCGAATTTCTCCCCGATACTCCTCAGGGCGGCGGACTGTATGAAATCGCTGTCTGTGATACAAAAGAGGAAGTCATTGCATGGTGCAAAACCGTGCTTAAAGACCCCGCTGCCACGAAAGCGGCTGCGGCCTCTGTGCCCGCCGAGGACGGCGCTCCTACTGCTGAGGTGCAGGCCTCTCCTGAGCCTCCTAAACCCGCCGCAGTCAAGAAAGGCGGCAAGGCTTAATGGACATTGCATGTAAGCTTAAAACCGAGCGGGTGGAGTTGTTCGGCAAGACATTTGAGCTGTCCTGCAATTTTAACGTGCTCGGCGATATACAGGCACAGTTTGGAGATCTCAACCTTGTGCTTAATTTTGCGCCGATGCTTGCAACCCGGGTGCTGCTGGCAGCCATGTGCAACGATTATGCAAATTTTAAAGGCTGGGACAAACAGGACTACACGGCGCGGGAAGTCGGCCGGGAACTGCCTACCGACAGTAAAGGCGCAATAGAAATATCCGATAAAGTGCTGGGTCTTTTCCGGGACGCGGTGCTTGCTAAAGCTGTGTCCAAATTGGACACAGCAGACAAAACGGAGCCTGACGGAAAAAACTGACTGACCGGGCAGAGCCTGAGTGCGTTATTGACTTTGCCCGGTATCTATCGCTTTGGCTCTCAACGTTCCACCGCCCGGCGGAGGAATTTTGGAGATGCCAAAACCTTAAAACCCTGTCGGCGCTGTTAGACGCACTTTATCCGCCTGCAAAGGCAACCCCGGCACCGGCACAGGGCCATGACAGCGAAGCCCTTGACATGTATGCGTACATGATGGGGGGAGGAGGGTAACTAATGCCTTCGAGAAATATTACTACCCGATTTGAGCTTGACGGTGAAAAGCAATTTAAAGCTGCCATATCCGAGATTAACTCCGGTATGTCGGTTTTAAAGTCCGAAATGGAACTGACGTCAGCTCAATTTAGCAAGAACGCCGACAGCATGGATGCCCTCACGAAAAAAGGGGACATCCTGGAGCGGCAGATTTTATCACAGAAAGATAAAATCGAAGTTTTAAAAGAGGCCTTGAGTACTACTGCAAAGGAGCACGGTGAGGCCGATAAGCGCACTCAGAAGTGGCAGGTTTCCTTGAATAAGGCCGAGGCGGAACTTGCTCAGATGAACCAGAAGCTTGAGGAAAACAAGGCCGCCGTTGCTCAGGCCAGTGAGGCCACGGAGGAGGGGACGGAAAAGGTTCGGCTCTTTTCCGGGGAGGCCATGGGGCTGGGTGATGCGCTGGGGCAGGTGGCCGGAAAACTTGGTATTGACCTGCCTGACGGCTTGCAGACCTCTCTCAACGGCCTTGCTACGATAAACCCTGCTATTGTTGCCACAACTGGCTTTTTCTCGGCGCTGGTGGTGGCCATAGGTAAGGCCGAAAAGAAACTCATGGAGCTGACCGCTCAGAGCGCCGGGTATGCCGATGAAATCCTTACTACTGCAACCGTTACCCGGCTCAGCGCCAAGACGCTGCAGGAGTGGTCCTATGCGGCGGAACTGCTGGATGTCAGTATAGACACGGCGCAGGGCAGCCTCTCAAAGCTTGTCCGCAGCATGTCCGATGCCAGAGACGGCACCGGTAAGGCCAAGGACACATTTAAGGAACTTGGAGTTGAAATCCTCAATACGACGGACGGCAGCCTCCGCCCAGCCGAAGACGTATTTTGGGATGCGGTCGAGGCTCTCGGCGGCATTGCAAACGAGTCGGAGCGGGACGCTGCGGCTATGGAGATTTTCGGCCGATCAGCTCAGGAGCTTACCCCCCTAATCGCAGCCGGGCGGGACGGATTTAAAGAGCTGGCCGACGAAGCACACAACATGGGTGCTGTCCTTGGTGATGACGCTTTATCGGCACTGGGCGCCGTGGATGATGCCCATCAGCGACTATTATCTACTCAGGAGGCCGTTACCCATCAGATCGGGGCAGAATATGCCCCTTACATGGAAAAGTCCTTGACCATGACAAAGGACCTTGTCCACGATATAGGCGGCGAGATTAAAAACTCCGGCGTTGTGGATAGTTTTGGTAAGTTGCTGATAGCTGCACAGGGCTTGCTTGACCCTCTGGCACGGCTCGGATCTGAGGTGCTGCCGCCTTTAAAGCTTGTCCTTGACGGCGTGGCCTACACTCTGGCATGGATAGCCGATACGGCTGATGCGGCAATAGGTCTGTTGACCCTTGATTTTAATCGTTTTAACACGGCCATGGGTAAAAACCCCTATGAGGCCAGCCACATGCAGCAGGTGCGTTATGGCCCTGACTACAAAAACTACCAGCAGGGCAACACCTATGGCAGCAGTTATTTTAATCCTGAGACTGGTAAGTTCGAGGGCAACTACTACCACGCATCCGGCACCCGGAACTTCCCCGGCGGCTGGACGTGGGTCGGCGAGGCAGGCCCAGAACGGGTGCTTCTGCCTCAGGGCACGCAGATCCAGAGCGCACAGGAGAGTCGGAACAGCTCCAGCGTGACCAACTGGTATGTCACCATAGAGGCCCGCAGTATCCGAGAGCTTAACGATATTGTGCGCCTTGCTGAAAATAAGCGCCGCACGGAAAGGATGGACGGTAAAACATGAGCACAATCGAGCTTAATGCACGGTCTTTTGCGGGTGTATCCTACGCAAGACCTAATGCCAATGACCATACCAGTTCAACCTTTGATGTTGTAAACGGCGGGTCTGAAACAACCCAGTTGCTTATTAACTGGGTTTTACCGACATCCGGGCCGGAAATATATCAGATTATCAATGGTTTCAAGGTTAAGTTTTGGGCATCAAATTCTAAAAGTTCCCAAACAATGCATACCGGATGCTTGGATAAGCCATTTGATGCGACGTGCATTACATACGGCACGGGCCTACGGTGGACGAGTAACAGCTACAATATGTGGATCTCGCATCCCACGGTAGGATATTGGGAATCGGATTTTGTTTCGTCCTTATTATTGTCGTCCGACATAAGCAAAAATGGACTTATCATTAGGGGTATTGCAGGCAGCAGACCTTATCCCGTATCGACGATTGATACTGTTAACGGTATACATCCGCCGATTTTAACTGTGTCGTTAGGGGCAAGAAAAGAGCTTGCCCTGAATAGGATGACCCCCGGGAAAAATGCCAGATTGGATAAAGCACAGCCGAATACATTTAGTTACAGCCTTACCGATGTAAACAAGGACGAAAAAACCTTTGCTGAGATAAAACCTGAAACCGCGACTTTTGTCTGGAAAGAAGCTTCCGGAACAGAACATAAAATCAGCATGGGGGCACAGCAGAGTGTGGTTGTGCCTGCAAACACATTCCCCAGCGCGGAACTGCAATATAAATTTATCATCCGGACAAATTCCGGTCAGGACATTACTTCGGCTTGGCGACCGTTTTTTTCCACCGATACCACCTCGACGGCAACAGCGCTGTCTCCGGACGGCGGAATAATTGATGCTGATAACCCTGTTAAATTTACATGGCAGCATAATAATACGAGCGGTGCGCCTCAGACGCAGGCAGAAATTGCGTTAAACCGCGACAACGAGGGGTTTAAAAATACGCTGCTGCCTAAATCCGAGGATATGTTTTATACGTTTCCACCGGGTACGCTTAAAAGCGGAAAATACGAATGGAAAGTTAGGACATACAATCTGGACGGAGTGCCGGGAGCATGGTCGGCGCCTAAACAGTTTCTTGCGCTTGCAGCCCCAACCGCTCCGGTTATCGTCGCTTTAACAGACGCTCCCCGCCCGGTGCTTAAATGGCAGAGTGACGGTCAGAGCGCTTACAGGATTAAGCTTGATGATAACCACCTTATCACTTATTACGGCACAGCTACAACATGGACAAGCCCCGATTATTTATCTCCCGGTAAACATACTGTTGACATCCAAATACAGGACGAGTACGGCTTTTGGAGCCCATGGGCTGAGGCCGGGGCAATCGTGCCGGATGCGACCGGAGCACGCTTCCCGCTGGCTGTGGATTGCCGGAATATTACCCGGCTCACATGGGACGCTATTGCAGATAAATTTATTATCTACCGCAATAATGTGCCGATAGGCATAACTACTGAGCAGACGTATGAGGATGATTATAGTGTGGGAGCAGCGCAATACTATGTTAGAGGTATTTTCGCCGGTGCTGCTCAGCGCTACATCCTAAGTGAGGTTTACAACGCTTATTGCGTGCCGGGTGAGGTTGTTTTTCAGCCCGGCCCCGGCGAAGAATGGCTGCCCGTAAGCCTCACTGATGACCAGTACAGGACCATTACTACAAACTCCGGTCAGCAGCAGAGCAGCATGTATCTGAGCGGCCGGGATTATCCTGTGCAGCTGATGAGCCCTTTTAAGTCAAAGGCAATCGACCTGTCTTTTGCAGGTACGGACTTGGTATTTATATCTCAGATTAAAAATGCCGTTGGTAAGCTATGCTGCATCAAAACCCCGGGCGGCAGCTTAATACGAGGACATCTGTCCCAGCTCAGCGTGCGAGAAGGTATTTTTTATACCGTCTTTAATCTGCATCTGGAGCAGGAGTATATCAACGAGCGGGTGAATTTAGATGATTGATTTTAAAATTAACATCCTGCGGAACAATGCCATTTTTAAGCCGCTGCTATGGCAAGATACCCGCCCCCCGGATATTTTATTTAACGCTGAGGCACCTATAAAATCCAGCCTCAAGGGCACATTTATTTTTGATGAGGAGCTGGATTTTAACAAGGACGAGTTGCAGCCGATAATGATAACAGATGGCGTTGAAACGCCGCTTGGAGTGTTCCGTGTGGTCACGGAACACGACAGCGGGCAGGCTGACGGCATAAGACTTGTGGACATCGAGGCTTACGACCGCTGCTGGGTACTGGAGGCAGTGGCAACGGAAAAACTGCTATATTTAAGTAAAGGCAGCAAGTACATCGACGCCATAACGCAGCAGCTTGCCGCCGTGGGTCTTGCTCGTTTTCTTGCCGATCCTACTGATGCAGTTCTGCCCTATGACCGGGAGGACTGGCCCATAGGTACAAGCCGATTAGAAATCGTCAACACTCTGCTTGCGGAAATCGGCTTTGACCCCATATTTTTTAACGGTTATGGCATTGCGACCCTGCGGGCATACCGCCCGCCCTCTCCCGGCAACATCGTCCGCCATTACAGCTCAAGTGATGTTACCCGCCTGCCTATGGCGCCGGAATGGTCTCAGGAGACGGATGTTTTTAAGGCACCTAATGTGTTTATTCTTATCTGCAGTAACGCCGACCGGACGAAGCCTCTGATTGCTACCGCTGTTAACGAGTCGCCGCTTTCCCCTAAATCTGTACTCAACAGGGGGCTCAGAATACCTGAGATGACAAAGGTCAATCAGATTGCAGATCAGGCGGCGCTGCAAACCATGGCAAACCGCAAGCGGGATGAGTCTCTTTTTGCCGCAAAGGATGTTGTTGTACAGGTCTTACCGTCCGGTGGGCACAGCATGGGCGACACAATTTCCATTGACCACCCTGTAATCGGAGGAATATACCGGGAAACGAGCTGGCAAATGCGCTTAAAAGCCGATGAGCTTATGACTTTAAATCTCCATAAGGAGGTCCTTAAATGATTGATACATCAAATAATATAAACCTCGCTACGGTTGCAAAGGTTTATACGGACGGGCTGAGCCTGATTTTTGACGGCCAGACTGCACCCACAGCAAAGCACTACAAGTGCAACACCTCTGTGTTGTTCCGGGCCGGGGACAGAGTTAAGATTTTTAACGACTCCGGCACTACGATTGTGGAGTATGTTGTGGGAAATCCACGCAGCAGTTAAAAGGAGATGAGTTTAGGTGATTGAGATAAAAGTAACCGGCATCACTGCCACGGCGACCGGTCAGTATCCCATAACCTCCGGGACTGTCGGCGAGAAAATAAAATTTACTTTTGCCTCGCCGGAATGGGATGATCTTATAAAATGGGCCTGTTTTACTAATGGGTATGACACATTGCCCAGCATACCCATACGGGAGGGTACTACTGTTGCACCGGACACCATTTTAATCCCGGCGGACGTGTTGGCAAGACCTAATACCTGCCCCAAGGTTGGAGTTTACGGCACCCTCCCTGACGGGACTCTTGTTATCCCGACAATTTACACCGGTATTACCAGCGACCCGCTGCTGGTGGGCGCACAACGTTCTAACGCCTCCATCAACCCGGGTCAGCCGGACTGGCCGAGTGAAATCGAAAAGGCCATAGAGGACAATCAGAACGCTATTAAGGCCAATGCCGATAATATTACCGCGCTTAAGACTGGCAAGTTGGATGCAACTGCACTGCCGGGAGCTGTTAATGATGCGCTGGGGCAGGCAAAGGCCAGCGGCGAGTTTAATGGAGCAGTTGGCCCCCAGGGAAATACAGGGCCTCCCGGCCCCGCCGGTCCTGCGGGTAAGAACGGTGCACGGGGTCCAAAGGGAGACCCCGGCCCTGCCGGTCTCGCTGGAAAGGACGGCGCACAGGGCCCAAAGGGAGACCCCGGCCCCGCCGGTCCTGCGGGTAAGAACGGTGCACAGGGTCCAAAGGGAGACCCCGGCCCTGCCGGTCCCGCTGGAAAGGACGGCGCACAGGGCCCAAAGGGAGACCCCGGCCCCGCTGGACCTACGGGCAAGGACGGCGCCACAGGTGCCAAGGGTGAGCCCGGAATACAGGGTCCTCCCGGCCCTGCCGGTCCCGCTGGAAAGAACGGTGCACAGGGCCCAAAAGGCGACCCTGGCCCCGCCGGCCCCGCGGGCAAGCCCGGAGCGCCCGGACCTAAAGGCGACCCGGGCCCAGCCGGTAAAGACGGCCCACAGGGACCTCCGGGCAGCGGGATAGACAT